>Ga0207702_10000007_pt1 | contig 332551 bp, 311 predicted proteins | sample KBSCornC62_FD_184302 | JGI IMG/M metagenome (GOLD analysis project Ga0207702, IMG submission 184302) | Corn rhizosphere microbial communities from Kellogg Biological Station, Michigan, USA - KBS Corn C6-2 (SPAdes) (version 2) | ecosystem: Host-associated > Plants > Roots > Rhizosphere > Soil ...
GCCTCTTCGAAAGGCCAGGCTCTGGCGCTCATGGCGAGATCGGGACGGCCGGGCGGCATGGTTGAGATTCGCTGCTGAAAAAGGCCGCCGAAGCTATGCTCGACGGCGCACAGCGTCAATGTTTGCGCCCAGCAAGACTCCGCTTTCAATCCGCCCGCAACTCCGCATGATCGCTTGGCATGGCAAGCGACATACTTTCCGCGCAGGAGTGGCGCACGTTGCCCGCTCTGGTGCCGGCGCCCGGCGGCGCGATCATTTGCGCAGCCGATGGCGCCTGCCGCCGTATCGGCATTGAAGAAGCGCGCAAGCTCTTTCGCAGTGGGGACGTCCTCATCGCGCATGCCGCCTTCATCTCCGGTCGTCTGAAGGTCCCGCCGGCGCGTGCCTTGTTCGACGTGCTCGAACTCTTCGCTTTCGTGCGGCCCGCCGCGCCGTTCGTGCCGAGCGCGCTCGGACTGGCGCGGGCACTCGGCTTGCTGCCGCCGCAATCTCAGGAAGAGTCGGCGCGGTCTTTGCGCGAAGCCGCGGAGACTCTCATGGCGCAACTCGCCGAGATGCCCGAAAGCGTGCGCATGGTGCCGCGGGCGTTGGCGGCGACGCTGGACCGCGCCGGCTGGCGCTGGGCGCCGGCGATCATCGCGGTGCTCGGCGAGCCTGAAGCGACAAAGTCGCCGCTTGCCGGCTTTGAAGCGTGGCGCGGTCTGCCGGAATGGGAAGACAGCCAGGCGCCGGACAAGCCAGGCTCGCTCGCCATCTCGCCCGACGACGCGCGCATCAGGCTGGCGCAACTGGTTGGGACGTCGGGCGAGCAGCGAGCGGAGCAAGCCGCCTATAGCGATGCGGCGTCCTATGCCTTCGCGGCTCGCGATGAGGCGGGTGCGCCGCGCGTCGCGCTGCTCGAGGCCGGCACCGGCATCGGCAAGACGCTCGGCTATCTCGCGCCGGCCAGTCTCTGGGCGGAGAAGAACGGGCCTGGTCTTTGGATCTCGACCTATACGCGCAATCTTCAGCGCCAGATCGTGCAGGAGATCGCGCATCTCTATCCCGATCCGACCGAACGCGACGAGAAGGCCGTCGTGCGCAAGGGCCGCGAGAACTATCTCTGCGTTCTGAATTTCGAGGAAGCCGCCAAGAGGAGCGCGCTAGCACCGGGTCAGCGCACCGTGGCACTCGGATTGATCGCGCGCTGGATCACGGCGACGGCCGACGGCGATGTCTCCGGCGCCGGCTTTCCCGCGTTTCTTGGCGCCTCGCTCGCCTTGCGCGAAGTGACCGACCGGCGCGGCGAGTGCGTCTATGCCGCCTGCCCGCATTATCGCGTCTGCTTCATCGAGCGCGCGATCCGCCGCGCCCGCCATGCTCCGATCGTGGTTGCGAACCACGCGCTCGTCATCGCGCAAGCCTCGCAAGACTGGATGGCGGTGGACGAGACCACCGACGCACCCCCCGAGCGCCGCGTGCGCTACGTCTTCGACGAGGGGCATCATCTCTTCGATGCGGCGGACTCCGGATTTTCGCCGCTGTTGTCGGGCTCCGAGATGGCTGATCTCCGTCGCTGGATCCGCGGCCCGGAAGGACGGGCAAGGAGCCGCATGCGCGGCCTGCAGGAACGCCTGCGCGATCTGACGCTCGACGATCCCAAAGCCGCACAGGCGCTCGACGACTGCATTTCCGCCGCCGGCGTGCTCGCGGGCGAAGGCTGGATGTCGCGCCTGCATGGCGGCGGTCCGCGCGGGCCCGGCGAAGTGTTCCTCGCTGCCGCCTATCACCATGTGCGCGCGCGCAGCGACGATCGCGACGCCTTCTACTCGCTCGAGGCGGATACCGAGCAGCTCGGCGAAGACATTCTCATCGCCGCACGCGAGCTCGCGATCGGCCTGAAGAAGCTCAGCGCCCCCCTCATCGCGCTCGCCGCGCTGTTGCGCAAACAGATGGACGCCAAGAGCGAAGAACTCGAGAGCTACAGCCGGGCGCGGATCGAGGCGGCGGCGCGCGGGCTGATCTGGCGCGGGCGCTTCGTCATCCCGACCTGGATCCAGATGCTGGAGAGCCTCGAAGGCGCACGCGACGCCGATTTCGTCGACTGGTTCGAGATCGCGCGTGATGACGGTCGCGATGTCGATGTCGGGCTCGAGCGCCATTGGGTCGATCCGACGATCCCGCTAGCACGCGACGTGCTGGCGCCTGCCCATGGCGCTCTCATAACCTCAGCTACATTGCGCGACATCGCCGAAGACGCCGACGATTGGGCGAGCGCGGAGGTCCGCACCGGCGCCGGCCATCTGCCGCAGCCGGCCAAACGCGCAAGTTTCGGCTCGCCCTTCCGCTATGCCGAGCAGTCGCGCGTCTTCGTGGTAAAGGACGTGAACCGGCGCGACGTCGAGCAAGTGGCGGCGGCGTTCCGCGAACTCTTTCTCGCGAGCGGTGGCGGCGCGCTCGGCCTCTTCACCGCGGTCAGGACGCTCCGCGCCGTCGAGCAACGCATCGTCGCCCCGCTGAACGAAGCCGGCGTCACGCTCTATGCCCAGCATGTCGACAAGCTCGACACCGGCGCCCTCGTCGATCTCTTCCGCGCCGAGGAAAACGCCTGCCTGCTCGGCACCGATGCCTTGCGCGACGGTGTCGACGTGCCAGGGCGTTCTTTGCGGCTCGTGGTATTCGACAAGGTTCCCTGGCCCAAGCCGACGATCCTGCACAAGGCGCGGCGCGCACGCTTCGGCAAAGGTTATGATGATCTGATTACGCGCTTTCGCCTGAAGCAGGCTTTCGGGCGGTTGATTCGAGGCGTCGACGACATGGGCGTCTTCGTGATCCTCGAAGGTGCGACGCCGACGCGGCTTTTGAGCGCATTTCCCGCCGAAGCACCGGTCAAACGCTGTGGCCTCGCCGAGGCGATCCAAGACATCCGGGCGTTTCTCAATTGACGGGCTGAGCCAGGGTCCAATCCAGCACCGGATCACGCCCGGCCTTCACGTCGTCCCACGTCGGAATGATCTCCTTGTCGGGACGCACCGCATTCTCGCCCGTCTTGCGAAACGTGTAGTAGCGCGTCGAAGCGCGAACGATGAGATGAGAGTTCGGCAGCTGGAACTGTCGCGGCTCCTGATAGGAATTAGGCCGCTCGCCGATCGTCTCGCCGACCAGAATCGCGTTCGTCTCATCCTGCAGCTGCGCGGCATTGTTCATCGCGGCCGAAAATGTCTCCGCGCCGACGAGCACGTAGAGGTGCCCCTTGCGATTGAGATCGGTGCACGCGAGCAAAGGCTTGACGATTTCGCGATAACCGACCGTATTGTCGCCGCCACCATTGTCGCGCATGTCGAGAATGAGTTTCTGTGCGCTCTTCATCAAGGCGAACATCTGTTTCGCATTTGTGTCCAGACTTTCGTACCCGCGCCAGACGCAGTAGACGGCTTTGGCATCGCTGAGCGCTTGGCAGGCGAATGGAGCGTCCTTCTGCGCCAGGCGAAGCGCCTTGTCGTCACCAGGCGCGTGCAGGTTGGCGTCCTGTCCAGGCAAAAGTCCGGCAACGTCCAGATCGAAGGCTTGTCCACTTACGTCCTCAAGCGTGTAGACGGCATGCGCACGGTCGCCGATAACGCCCAATCCGTGCAGGGCGTAGCCGCGTGCCAGATACGTCAGCCCTTCGCTGGTCCGCAATTGGTCGAGTTCTTCGGTCGACGTCAGTGACAGTACCCGCTGCCACACGTCGGCAATCGGCATGCCGCCGATTTTGACGACGCGCATGCCAAGAGCGCGTTCCAGGCCGGGTCCAGTGGCGACGATACGGAAATCGCTTCCGAACCGAGCGATCTTGAGCGGCATGACGCGACGATCCTTCGGCGCAATGAGGCCGGTGTGCCCATCGCCGATCGATTTGGCGATTTTTTGCAGCCCGACGAACATCTCATCGCCGTTGGCGCTCGCGATGCGCGCATCGAGTTCCGCGAGCTCAGCTTCGAACGCCGGGCGGCTGAGGGCATAAAACGCATTGGCGTGTCGCCGCGGCAGCTCGCGTGCAAAGGCCGCGAGATCCTCATGCCACTCGGCCGCCGTCAGATCGAGGCGCGGTTGATTGCGCTCGGGCACCAACGCGTCGGCCATGCGCGTGAGGACGATCGTCCCGGATTCGTCAGCGATTGCGACGGCGCCCTCAAGGACCGCGCCCTTGCGCGTCATCTGTGCCCTGCCGAGCGATGCGCCACTGTCAAACTCGAAGTTCACCCCACCCGGTGTGACGGCCACCGTTTTGATGACGAATTCGCCTTCAGACGTGAAGAGCTGCGCGGCGAATTTGCCATCGCTGCAATAGAGATTGAGCGAGATCTCGAAGGTTTCGTGGGGCATCTTGCTCTGCCCGTCATACCGCCCACCCAGGGAACAATCGGCGGCATGTCCCGCGGTCCCGCCCGCAAGCCAGCACAGCGCTGCCGCAATAGCCATTCGCACCGCGCTTTTCTCCATTTCGTTCCGTTAGAAGGCTTGCACAGCTTTGTTATTTTGGCCGCGTGACGCGTTTGCAGGTCCGCCCTATAAAGTATGCATGTCAGTCTCCGACAACACACTATTCGGTGACGCGGAAGCGAGCGACTACTATGGCCGCTACTCCACCGGCATCCTGCCGAGCCATGTTCTGAAGCGGCTCATCCGGGCGCGGCGCGAAATCCTTGCGACCGACGACATCGAGGATTCGCAGATCCAGCCGGCCAGCATCGATCTCAGGCTCGGGGCGGTGGCCTGGCGCGTGCGGGCGAGTTTTCTTCCCGGCCCCAATGCGACGGTGCACGACCGCCTTGCGTCAGTCTTCATGCACGAGATCGATCTGACGCGCGGCGCGGTTCTCGAAACCGGCTGCGTCTATATCGTCCCACTGCTCGAGGTCGCCGACTTCACCTTTCGCATCTCGGGCACGGCCAATCCCAAGAGTTCCACCGGACGCATCGACGTCTTCACCCGGCTGATCACGGACCGGGCGCAAGCCTTCGACACCATCGAGCCGGGCTATCGCGGCCAGCTCTTTGCCGAGATCAGCCCGCGCACCTTTCCGATCCTCGTGCGCAAGGGTTCGCGGCTGAACCAGCTTCGGATCCGTCACGGCTCGCCGCTCTTCACGGATACGCAGCTCCGCCGCCTGCATGCGGAGAGCCCCCTCGTCAGCGGCGATGCCGACATCGACAACGGTCTGGCGCTCAGCATCGACTTGCGCGGCAATGGCGGCGGCCGCATCGGCTGGCGCGCCAAGCGTCACACCGGCGTCATCGACGTTGATCGGCATGACGTGCTCGAACCGCTCGCCTATTGGGATCCAATCGAGGCGCATACCGATGGCCGTCTCGTGCTCGATCCCGACGAGTTCTACATTCTGGTCAGCCGCGAGGCGGTCGCGATCCCGCCCGACTATGCCGCCGAGATGGTGCCCTTCAATCCGCTGGTCGGCGAGTTCCGCGTGCACTATGCCGGCTTCTTTGATCCCGGCTTCGGCTACGAACGCGGCAAGCCGCCAGGCGCCCGCGGCGTGCTCGAAGTGCGCTCGCGCGAAGTTCCCTTCATTCTCGAGCATGGCCAAGTGATCGGCCGTCTCGTTTTTGAACGGTTGACCGACCCACCGCCAGTAGTCTACGGCCAGGGCATCGGTTCCAACTATCAGCGCCAGGGGCTGAAGCTCTCGAAACACTTCCGACAACCCTGACTGGTTGACGAGGGCGTCATCCAATTGTTGCCGGAAATCAACAGCACATTGCAAAAATGAGAGACAGCCCTTGTAAGACGTTGCTTCGTCACGTGGTCCCGTCACAGTTACGTCGCCGCGGGTCCGAACGGCTTGGGGCTAGGCCTCGCGGTTATTAGGGTCCGCTTTTGAAGGGGGCAGCGTGAGGCGGCTACGGCGCGTGATGTGCCGGCCGCCTCATGATTTTCTACAGATCTTTCCTCCCCGTCTACGGGGAGGTGCTGAGTGAAGCGAAGCGCCCTTCGACAGGCTCAGGGCGAGGACGAATAAAACGCCCTCATCCTGAGCTTGCTGAAGGATGAGCTCCTCCCCCGTAAGCAGGAGGAAAAATAGCGACTAAGGATTCAGGTTCCAGGTGTAGACGCCGCCGCTGTAGTGGAACGTCGTGAAGTCCGCCGGTTCGCCCTCGGGACATGTCGTGTCGTTGGACCCCGTGTAGAAGTCGTACGGTCCGGGATACTCGACGCACTGCTTGATGTCGGAACCCCAATACTGGTCCGAATCGCCCCTGACCTCGGCGCGCGCGTAGAAGGTGTGGTTCTCGGTCGATAAGACATCCAGGCAACGACGCGCGCTCACGCGGGTCCAACCCTTGTTGCGCCAATCCGATCCGCCGATTGGAATGTAGCTGGTGGCGACAAGAACCGGATCGTCGGTGTGGTTGCAGACGCGCAGCGTGACGACGCGCGCTTCAGCCGGAGTCGCAACCGCAACTGTCGCAAGGCCGACAAAGCAAAAGAGCGCCGCAGCGCTCAGATTTTTGATGAACATGAACACTCCCCTGACCTGCAGTGCGGGATGCTCATCCCCGCATCTAAAAAAATACTAGAGCATCATTTCGCGTCAGGCTAGGCGGTGTTTGAGACTCTATTGCGGCAGTCGGTCCGAGCGCGAAAGTCTAGCGTCCGACCAGTATCGTGACCTGATCGAGCGTGCCCTTCTTCGCGCCAGGTTCCGTCCACTTGTCGCCGACCTTGTGCGCGACGGCTTCCGAGCAGTCGGGTTTCGTCTTGGGCATGGTCGCGTCGTAGACGCAGACAAAGTCTCCGAGCGGCGCCCATGTGCCATGGGCCATCTTTCCGTCCGTGGACGTGGACGTCCAGGTTCCGTCCTTCTGCACAAACACTTTGGTTATGACGTGCTTGGGCGATGTGTACACCAGCGTGTTGTCATACAAGTCGTCGAAGCGGGCATCGGCCGCGTAGGCAAACGTGCCGAGCATGAGAAACGCGAGCACCGTCGTTCCGAATAGCTTCATCCCAATCGCTCCCCAATTTTCGCAACGGACAAATGCGCCCGGCGCGAGGGCAGACTACGCCCGCCCGAACCAGCGTGGTAGCGCGCCGGACCTCCCATGAATTCTCTCGTTGCAACAACGGTATCTTGCGCTGCAGCGTAGCGCGCTCCCAAGGGCGAAGCGCCAAAGGCTTGTTGCGTCTTTGGCCCCGGCTTACGGTCACGCGCTATTCAACGCCCTGGGGGAACACTATGCGCAATGCACATCTGATGACGGCTTTGGCTCTCGCGCTTCTGGCGGCGACGCCTGCAGCCGCGTCGGACAAATCCGATGTCGTGGCCGTGATCAACCGTTACAATGACAGTTTCAACAAGAACGACGCCAAGGCGGCGGAAGCGCTTTGCACGCCGCAGGCGATCATCATCGACGACTTCGCACCGCATGCCTGGCAAGGCGCTTCTACCTGTGCGGATTGGTGGAACGCACTCGCCGCCGACAGCAAGAAGAGAGGCATCACGGAACCCAAGGTCACGCTCGGCAAGGCCTGGCATGTCGAGGTTACGGGCGATCGCGCCTATGCCGTCTATTCGACGCACTACGACTACAAGCTGAACGGCAAGCCGACGACCGAGCAAGGTGTCTGGACATTCGCGCTGCAGAAGATGGCGGATGGCTGGCGCATTGCCGGCTGGGCCTGGGCGCAGCACTGAAGGACGCGAGGCCGTTTCGGATCGGCAAGCGAGCGTGGTATCAAGACCGCGCGCGGGCGTAGTTCAATGGTAGAACGGAAGCTTCCCAAGCTTCATACGAGGGTTCGATTCCCTTCGCCCGCTCCAATGCTTTCATTTGCCGAGAACGCAAGCCGCTCGGCCGCGTTTCATTCCCATCTAAAGGAATGAGCGCGTGCCCGCAAAGTCCAGCAAGCGAACGCAGAACAGGAGCGCCATGCTGGGCTTCATCCAGCCTGAGCTCTGTCTCCTCGTAAGCGCGCCGCCGGCCGGCGACCGCTTCGTTCACGAAGCGAAGCTCGACGGCTATCGCATGCAACTGCACGTCCGAAGCGGCAAGAGCGTCTTCTACAGCCGCCGCGGCCTCGACTGGACGCACCGCTTTCCCGAAATCGCCCAGGCCGGCGAAGCGCTCGACGATTGCATCATCGACGGCGAGGTCTGCGCCGTCGATGGCAAGGGCGTGCCCAGCTTCGCCGGCTTGACCGATGCCTTATCGGCAAAACGAACGCATGAGCTCGTCTACTTCGTCTTCGACATGATGGCGGGAAACGGCGAAATATTGATGGGCGCCACCTTGGAGACGCGAAAGAAGGCACTCGCCAAGGCAATTCGCAAACTCAAGCGTGGCGACAGGAACCGCTTCGCCTTCGTCGATCATCATCAGGGCGACGGCATGGCCATGTACAAGGCCGCCTGCAAGATGCAGCTCGAGGGCCTCGTGTCAAAGCGGATCGATGCACCCTACAAGCCGAATGACCGCTCCGGCATCTGGACGAAGGCCAAATGCCGACCGAGCCAGGAGTTGGTGGTCGGCGGCTGGAAGATGTCGGGACCTGCGTTCCGCTCGCTCGTCGTCGGCGCCTATGCCGGCGGCAAGTTCGTGCATGTCGGAACGATCGGAACCGGTTACAACAGTCGTAATCTTCCCGAACTGATGAAGGCGTTGAAAGAGCGAGCGACCGACAAGACGCCCTTCGATGTCGTCCGTGATCCGAAGGCGCTGCGCGACGTCCATTTTGTCAAGCCGACGCTCGTCATCGAAGCGGAAATCGCAAGCTGGACGAGCGACAATCTCGTCCGCCAGGCGTCGTTCAAGGGCTTGCGCGAAGACAAGAAGGCGAAGGACGTCGTCGTCGAACTGAAGGCGAAGCCTAGTTGACCGGCCGGTTGAAGTAGTCGCGCGCCCAGAGAAAGAGCGCGAGCCCGGCATCTTCGGCGGCGCGCAAGTGGGCCGATGCCGTCCCCACCATAAAGGTGCCGCCGGGCGTCAGGCGATGCGCCAGGATGAATCGGTCGATATGGCGCACGAGATCGTTTTCGCTGTCGAATTCTACGCTGAGATCGACACGCTCCTTCAGCGAAGGACTCTCTTGCACTTCGCTTGCGATCAAAATGCGGCAATCCGAAAGCGCTAGAATGCGGTCCTCCGCGTGTCGACGCTCGCGCTCGCTCAAGCCATCGAGAACGAAGATCGCGGCGCCGAGATGCGTGCCGCGATTCATCAGCACGCCGGCATAGGAGCGGTAGTCCAGCCCCAGTCGTTCGGCGCGCTTCAGGCGATGCAGAGCGATGTCGCGCCGGGGCGGCTTCCACGCTTGCGCATGGGCGCGGCGCCAGAGCCAGGCTTCCCAGGAGAGATCGAGCGCCGGACCACGATTGTGGCCGGTGCGCGGAACCTCTCCCTGATAGGGAGAAAGCCGGGCCGGCAAGCGACGTCGGTATGGCATGAAAGCCTTAAGAACTGCGCCGAATCGAACGATAACAGGGCGGTTTGCCGGCACGAAAGGCCGCATCGTCGCAGTGCAGCATTGCCGTTCTCGCTGGCATTGCGACACGCTATAAATGGTCACCGTGCCCGGCGAATCCCTTGCCGGGAGTTGCGCTTGTCCGGGTACGGATCATGTCCAACGTCGCAGTGATCGGCGCCCAATGGGGCGACGAGGGCAAAGGCAAGATCATCGATTGGCTCGCCAACCGGGCCGAGATGGTCGTGCGCTTTCAGGGCGGCAACAATGCCGGCCACACCATCGTCGTGGGCGACAAGACCTACAAGCTCTCGCTGCTTCCCTCAGGCGTCATTCAAGAGAAGCGTTCCATCATCGGCAACGGCGTCGTGGTCGATCCCTGGGCGCTGCTCGAGGAGATTGCACGCGTCGGAAGGGCTGGCGTGACGGTCACGCCGGATACGCTGGTTGTGGCAGAGAACGCCGTCTTGGTGCTGCCGATCCATCGCGAGCTCGACGAGGTGCGCGAATCCTCGAACTCGGTGCAACGTCTTGGCACCACCAAGCGTGGCATCGGGCCGGCGTATGAAGACAAGGTCGGACGGCGGGCCCTGCGCGTCGTCGATCTCAAGGACCCCGCAAGCCTGCCGGCGAAGATCGAACGATTGCTGGCGCATCACAATGCGCTACGCCGCGGCGCCGGCGCCGATGAAATCGATGCGACTGCGCTTCTCAGATCGCTGACCGAGATCGCGCCGAAGATCCTGCCCTTCATCGGCTCGAGCTGGCGCGAACTCGATGCCGCGCGCCTTGCCGGCAAGCGCATCCTGTTCGAGGGCGCGCAGGCCGTGTTGCTCGACATCGATCACGGCACGTACCCCTACGTCACCTCGTCCAACACGGTTGCGGGACAGGCAGCCGCCGGCTCTGGCGTCGGACCCCGGCAGATCGGCTACGTGCTCGGCATCACCAAGAGTTACACCACGCGCGTGGGCGAAGGACCTTTTCCGACCGAACAATCGAACGCCATCGGCGAGAAGCTCGGCTCCCGCGGTAACGAATTCGGCACGGTGACCGGACGCAAACGGCGCTGCGGCTGGTTCGACTCCGTACTTGTGCGCCAGACCGCGATCACCGGCGGCATCGACGGCATCGCACTCACCAAGCTCGACATCCTTGACACGTTCGAAACCATCGAAGTGTGCGTCGGTTACAAGCTTGGCGATTCTGTGCTCGACTATTTGCCGGCCGACGCCAACGACCAGGCCAAGCTCGTGCCGATCTACGAAACCATGGAAGGGTGGAACAGTTCGACGCATGGTGCGCGCAGCTGGGCGGATTTGCCTGCCAACGCGATCAAATATGTCCGGCGGATCGAGGAATTGATTGCAACCCCGGTTGCCCTGCTGTCCACCAGCCCCGACCGCGACGATACGATCACCGTCCGTGACCCCTTTGTTGCGTAGCGCAATTTCCGTAGCGGCATTGGCCACTTCCGCTCGCGACAAAAACACGGCAGGCTTGGACCAGAGATAACCGATGGGGACCTGATCATGATCAAGACACGCTTTACCGAGATGTTCGGCGTCGAAGTGCCGATCACCTGCGGCGGCATGACGAGGGTGGGCAAGGCTGAATTGATCGCCGCGGTCGCGAACACCGGCGCACTCGGCTTCCTCACGGCGCTGACGCCAGGCTCGCCGGAACTCCTCGAAAAAGAGATCAAGAAGACCCGCGAGATGACGAACAAGACGTTCGGCATCAATCTGACGATCCTGCCGACGATCAATCCGGTGCCCTATGACGAGTACCGCCAGGTCATCATCGAGAGCGGCATCAAGGTCGTGGAGACGGCCGGCAACAATCCGCAGCCGCATCTGCCGGCGTTCAAAGCCGCCGGGGTCAAGGTCATCCACAAATGCGTCACGGCGCGCCACGCCGTCAAAGCCGAGTCGCTCGGCATCGACTGCGTCTCCATCGACGGCTTCGAGTGCGCCGGTCATCCGGGCGAAGACGACATTGGCGGTCTGGTTCTTTTTCCGGTCACGACGGCGAGGTTGAAGATTCCGGTGATCGCGTCGGGCGGCATCGCTGATGCGCGCGGCCTGGTCGCCGCGCTCGCACTCGGCTGCGAAGGCGCCAACATGGGAACGCGCTTCATGGCGACGAAGGAAGCGCCGATCCACCAGAAGGTGAAGGAAGCCCTCGTCGCCAACGACGAACGCGCCACCGACATGATCTTCCGCACCATGCACAACTCGTCGCGCGTGGCGAGGAACAAGATCAGCCAGGAAGTGGTCGCCATCGAGCGCCGTGGCAATGCCAAGTTCGAGGATGTGCGCGATCTCGTCGCCGGAACACGTGGCGGCAAGGTCTATGACACGGGCGATACGGATTTCGGCATCTGGTCGGCCGGCCAGACCCAGGGTCTGATCCACGATATCCCGACCTGCAAGGAACTCATCGACCACATCATGGGCGAGGCGGAGCGGATCATCCACAGCCGCCTCGAACAGATGGTCGCGTAAGGCGTCGGCGAAGATGCCCGAGACGAACAGTTCGTTTGGACTCGGTTCTCGCCGGGTCAACCGCATGGGTTACGGCGCCATGCAGCTCGCCGGTCCCGGCGTGTTCGGACCGCCCAAGGACATGGACGTCGCACGCGCCGTTTTGCGCGAGGCCATCGCGCTCGGCGTCAATCACATCGACACCAGCGATTTTTACGGGCCTTACATCACCAACCAGCTGATCCGCGAGGCGCTGCATCCATATCCGGACGATCTGGTGATCGTGACCAAAGTCGGCGCCGTGCGGGGTAAGGACGCCTCCTGGATTCCCGCACGCACGCCGGCCGATCTGGCGCGCGCCGTGCACGACAATCTGAGGAACCTGCGGCTCGACGCGATCGACGTGGTCAACCTGCGCGTCGGCGGCGTGCACGGGCCGATCGACGAGCCGATCGAAGAACAGTTCTCCGCCCTAGCGGAGCTGCAACGGCAGGGCCTGATCCGCCATCTCGGCTTGAGCAACGTGACGTCGACCCAGCTAGCCGAGGCGCGCGCCATCGGCGAAGTGGTCTGCGTCCAGAACCTCTACAATGTCGCCCATCGCAACGACGATGCGCTGATCGACGAACTGACCAGACTTGGCATCGCCTATGTGCCGTTCTTTCCCTTGGGCGGATTCGCACCGCTTCAGTCGGCGACGCTCTCCGAGGTCGCAACCAAGCTTGGCGCGACGCCGATGCAGGTCGCGCTCGCGTGGCTGTTGCAACGTGCGCCCAACATTTTGTTGATCTCGGGCACGTCGTCGCTCGCCCATCTGCGCGAAAATATGGCTGCAGACAAACTCGCTTTGTCGGGCGCTGCGCTGGCCAAACTGGCGACGATCGCGGCCTGACGCCTCAACGTTGCAGATGATCGATCGGGCCATTGCCAGAGCCAAAGCCCGGCGCCGTGCGGATGGCCCTTTGCACGAAATCATGCGCCTGCTGGATCGCGTCACCGACCGGCATTCCTTCGCCGAGCCCGCAGGCGATGGCAGTTGCGAGCGTGCAGCCGGTGCCGTGCGTGTGCTTGGTGTCGACGCGCTTGGCGATGTAGGCGCGCGGACTCTCGTTGGGCGTGAACAGCAGGTCGGTAACCGTGTTGCTGCCGCCATGTCCGCCCTTGAGCAGAACCGCGCGCGGCCCGAGCGACAACAGCACCTTGCCGGCACGCAGGAGATCGTCGCCTGCTTGAAGCGGAAATCCACACAGCCGTTCCGCTTCCGGCAAGTTGGGCGTGATGAGTTGGGCGAGCGGGAAGAAGGACGCCTTGAGCACGTCCACGACGGAATCGTCCGCGAGTTCGGCGCCGCTGGTTGAGATCATCACGGGATCGACGACGATCGGAATGTCTTTGGCGCTGCGCGCAAGTGCGGCGGCAACGCTGTCTGCGATCTCGCGCGAACCCAGCATGCCGATCTTGATTGCATCGGCGCCGATGTCCCAAAGGCAGCGCTCGATCTGCTCGCGCACGACGTCAGCGGGTACAAGATGGATCGAACCGACTCCGGTCGTATCCTGGGCCGTCACGGCCGTGATCGCCGTCATAGCGTAAGCGCCAAGCGCGCTCGCCGTCTTGATGTCGGCCTGGATGCCAGCTCCGCCGCTTGAATCCGATCCTGCAATGGCGAGAAGCCGCACAGGCTTCAAGCCGCGACCTCCTCGATCGCGCTGACGACGTCGGTGACGACCGCGCGGATCAGCGCTTCATCGTCGCCCTCCGCCATGATGCGGATGACGGGTTCGGTGCCGGACTTGCGCACGAGCAGACGACCAGTTCCGTTCAAGCGCGCTTCGCCGTCCTTGATGCAGGCGGTGACGCGGGCGTTGGACAGCGGCGAGCCCTTCTGGAAGCGGACATTCTCCATGACCTGCGGCAGCGGCTCGAAAAGATGCGCCGCCTCGCTCGCCGGCTTCTTCTCCGCGGCCAGCACGGCCAGAACCTGCAGCGCCGAAATCAGCCCGTCGCCTGTCGGCGAGAAGTCGCTGAGTACGATGTGGCCGGATTGCTCGCCGCCGACGTTGAAGCCGCCCTTTTGCATCTGCTCGATGACATACCGGTCGCCGACCTGCGCGCGGGCGAGCTTGAGCTCCATCGTCTTCAGGTAGCGATCGAGACCGGCATTCGACATCACGGTGCCGACGACGCCGCCGCCTTTGAGATTGCCGCTCTTGGACCATGAGCGCGCCAGAAGTGCCAGGATCTGGTCGCCGTCGATAATGCGGCCGTGTTCGTCGGACATCAGGACACGATCGGCGTCGCCGTCAAGTGCGATGCCGAAATTGGCGCGCATCTCGCGCACCTTTTCCGACATCGCTTCCGTCGAGGTCGATCCGCAACCGGAATTGATGTTGAAGCCGTCCGGCGTGTCGCCGATCGACACGACTTCCGCGCCAAGCTCCCATAGTGCCAATGGCGCGACTTTGTAGGCGGCGCCGTTGGCGCAATCGATGACGATGCGGAGGCCTTCGAGCGTCAATCGCCTGGGGAAGGTATTCTTGACGAATTCGATATAGCGGGCCTGGGCATCGTCGATGCGCTTGGCGCGTCCGAGCTTGGGCGACGTCGCTAGGCCGGACTCGAGGCCGTTGTCCATCAACGCTTCGATCGCCGCTTCATGCTCGTCGGAAAGTTTGCGGCCGTCGGGTCCGAAGAATTTGATACCGTTATCTTGATAGGGATTGTGCGAGGCGGTGATCATCACGCCCATGTCGGCGCGCAAGGAGCGCGTGAGCATGGCGACGGCGGGTGTCGGCAGCGGCCCGAACTGGAACACGTCCATACCGACGGAGGTGAAGCCCGCGACGAGTGCGGATTCGAGCATGTAGCCCGAGAGCCGCGTGTCCTTGCCGATCACGACGCGATGGCGATGGTTGCCCCTGGTGAAGATGCGTCCTGCCGCCATGCCCGCGCGCATCGCGACGACCGGCGTCATCGCACCGGAATTGGCGCGACCACGGATTCCATCGGTGCCGAAATATTTCCGGCTCATGTTGAACTTGTCTCCCCTGAATCCTGGCGCTGTTTGTATTTTATGTTGTTTTCAGATTTTTCGCAGTCTTTTCCCAACAAAGCCTTAAGTATGGCGTTGGCCGACGCTAATCCGACTCCTTGAGTGCCTTATCCAGCAACAAAGCGTCTCTGAGCGCCCCCGGCGCATGGGTGCGGATATAGTCCGCCCCCTGACGAATGGCAAACAATTCGGCCGCCAGACTGACCGCTCCGGACGACTGCACATCGCGTCCCGTGAGCCGGCGCAGAAAGGATTTACGCGACACAGATACCAATATCGGAAGGCCGAACCGCGCCTTCAGCTGCGCGAGATTGCCGAGCACAGTGAAGGACGTGCGGGGATCGGTTCCGAGAAAAAAACCCATGCCGGGATCGATGATCATCCGGGCACGCGCAATTCCGGCGCGCTCAAGCGCGCTCAAGCGTGTTTCGAAGAACCTCTCGATCCGGCCCATGATAGCCTCTGGCGCAATATCAACGCGTGTCGCCACGCCTTGTTCCTGCACCGCATGCATGACGATGAGTTTTGCCGCCGAACCGGCGAGCTCCGGGTAGAGCGAAGCGTCGGCGAAGCCATGAATATCGTTGATGTAGGCGACGCCTTGCGCCAGTGCCCAGCGCTGTACGGGCAGCGAATAACTATCGATCGAAAGCGCCACGCCGTTCAGCGCGGCGACGACGGGCGTGAGACGGCCGATCTCAACCTGCGGCGGAACGCCCTTCGATTCCGGATTGGACGACGCCGCACCAAGGTCGAGAACATCAGCCCCATCAGTCACAAGTGCGAGTCCGTGCGCAATCGCTGCGACAGGGTCGAGGTATTTCGCACCATCGGAGAACGAATCCTCGGTGATGTTGAGAATGCCGAGGATCGTCGTCATGCGTCGAAGCGGGTAAGCTTTAGCGGCCCGGCTGTGGTTCGGGAACCAGCGGTCCGCGCGGACGACCGGCTGCCGGCACGCTTGGTCCGGGGCCGCGTTCCGGCGCCGGCTCTTCATACGGTGTGCGGATCGGCTTGACGCCCTTCATCAGGCCGACGATTTCATCGCCGGTGAGCGTTTCGTATTCCAGAAGCCCCTTCGCCACCGTGTGAAGATCGTTGATGCGCGTACTCAGGATGTCATAGGCGCGGCGATAGCACTCATCGATGATGCGGCGGATTTCCGCGTCAATCTTCTGCGCCGTCGCTTCCGACACATTCTGGGTGCGCGACACGGAGTGGCCGAGGAAGACTTCCTCCTGGTTTTCCGCATAGGCGATTGGGCCAAGATCGTCCGACATGCCGAAGCGCGTCACCATGGCGCGCGCCATGCGCGTCGCCTGCTCGATGTCGCTGGAGGCGCCGGTTGTGACCATTTCGTGACCGAAGACCAACTCCTCGGCGATGCGGCCGCCGAACGCGACGCAGAGATCGGCGAGCATCTTCTGGCGGGTCAGCGAGAGCTGATCGCGTTCCGGCAGACGCATCACCATGCCGAGCGCGCGGCCGCGCGGAATGATTGTCGCCTTGTGGATCGGATCGGAACCTTCGACCGCGATCGCGACGATGGCATGGCCGCCCTCGTGATAGGCGGTGAGCTTTTTCTCGTCTTCGCTCATCACCATGGAGCGGCGTTCCGCACCCATCATGACCTTGTCCTTGGCGTCTTCGAGCTCGCTCATGGTGACGACGCGCTTGCCGCGGCGCGCCGCGAGCAAGGCCGCCTCGTTGACGAGATTGGCGAGATCGGCGCCGGAGAAGCCGGGCGTGCCGCGCGCAATGGTGCGCGGCTCGACATCGGGCGCCAGCGGCACCTTGCGCAGGTGCACGCGGAGAATTTTTTCGCGGCCGCCGAGATCGGGATTGGCGACGACGACGTGGCGGTCGAAGCGGCCCGGGCGCAGAAGCGCGGGGTCGAGCACGTCGGGGCGGTTGGTCGCGGCGATCAGGATGACGCCTTCGGTGGATTCGAAACCGTCCATCTCGACGAGCAACTGGTTCAGCGTCTGCTCGCGCTCGTCATTGCCGCCGCCAAGGCCGGCACCGCGATGACGTCCGACGGCGTCGATTTCATCGATGAAGACGATGCAGGGCGCGTTCTTCTTGGCCTGCTCGAACATGTCGCGCACGCGGCTTGCGCCGACGCCGACGAACATTTCGACGAAGTCCGAACCGGAGATCGTGAAGAAGGGCACATTCGCCTCGCCGGCAATGGCGCGGGCGAGCAGGGTCTTGCCGGTGCCGGGCGGGCCTACCAACAGCACGCCCTTGGGGATGCGGCCGCCCAGGCGCTGGAACTTCTGCGGATCCTTCAGGAAGTCGACGATCTCCTTGAGATCATCTTTGGCCTCATCGACGCCCGCCACGTCTTCAAAGGTGACGCGGCCGGTGCGCTCGGTCAGCATCTTGGCGCGCGACTTGCCAAAGCCCATCGCCTTGCCGCCGCCGGCCTGAAGCTGGCGCATGAAGAAGATCCAAACGCCGATCAAAAGCAGCATGGGGAGTGCATTGAGCAACACACCCATCAGATTGAAGCCGTCGTCCGGCGGGCTGACGGAAATGTTCACGTTGTGCAGCTTCATCATCGGCACAAGCGTGGAATCGTTGTTGGGCGCCATCGTCGTGAAGGTCTGGCCGTTGGCCAGTTCACCCTTGATGGCGTCGCCCTGCATGGTGACAGCCTTGACCTGGTTCTGGTTCACCTCCTCGACAAACTTCGAGTAGGTGATGTTCTGCGCGTTGGCGTGCTGCGCCGTGCCCTGGAACAAGTTGAATAGGAACACCAAGAGCAGCGCGACCACGATCCAGAGCGCGAGATTTCTAAGGTTGTTCAAAGGGCCGTCCTTTCACGCGGGGCCAATCAGGCGACGATACCAGCAGACATATACGTACCTGATAGATAGGCCGTTTTTAACGTATTGCCAGCCTGCAAAACGTTAAGAAGTTTGTATCCTCGCTGCAATCGCGATGCCAAAAGGCGCTTAACGGCCTCATTCCGTTGGTTTCTGGGCGGAAGCCCGCTTTTTGCCGCCTTTGGCGCGCTGCGGCACATTCTCCGGCACGATCGCGAGTGTTCCTTCGCCAAAAGCCCCGTCCCTCTTGGGGACAAAGGCGATTCGGCAACCGTGCAACGTGCAGCCGCCGCCGATCGTTCCGTTGGCTATCGCGTCGTACAGCCGTTCCAGCCGCTCGAACCTAGGGCGATAGGGTTTCTGGGAGACCAATTGCAGGAGTTGCGCCAAGGCTCTGAGCCCGATCTCGCGCGGCGCACTCACTAGGGCCGCGCCATCCACATGAACGCCACCTTGTGACGGACGTACTGCACGGCGGAAGACGGCGTCCGTCACCATCTCCAACGCGTCGCGCGCACGCGCCAGATGCGCGGCAGCCGCCGCGACGCGAAGTTTGCTAAGTCCGGCATCTTCGAGTGCCGGCCACGCCTTGCGCAAACGCACGCGCGCAAAGCGCTCGTCCTCGTTCATCGCATCTTCCACCCATGGGACCTTTTTCGCTTTCAAATGCGCGCGGACATGAGCGCGTTCGAACGACAGGAGCGGCCGCACCAGATGCAATTCACGAAAGCCTGGGATCGGATAAGGCGCGAGCGCGCGCATCGCGGAGAGCCCATCCAGGCCCGAGCCACGGATGAGCCGCAAAAGGAACGTCTCCGCCTGGTCGTCGAGCGTGTGCGCAACGTAGAGCGCCTTGATGTCGTTGGCGCGCGCCCACTCGCCCATCAGGCGATAGCGCGCCTGGCGCGCCGCCGCCTCGATGTCGGAATTCGGATGCGGTCCTTCCCATCGCAAGGCATTCGATTTGAGCCCGGCCGACTTCGCCCAACGCACCACCTTGCGCGCGTCGCCAGCCGAGCCGGCTCGCAAGCCGTGATCGACCGTCACGATTGCGGGCGCTTGCCGCTTTCTCTCTCTCGCCCAAGCGGCGAGGAGATGCATGAGCGCGACGGAATCGCCACCGCCAGAAACCGCGATGGCGCCCGGCCATGGCGCGCCCATCGCGACAAGCGCGTCCATGGCCTCCGCAAAGCGTGCCTCAAGAGATGCCGCGACAGGCGGCTTTGCGCGCTTCGCTTCCTTGGGCGAGGACGGCGGCCGTCGCGTGCGGGTATTTTGCCGGGAGCGCGGCAAGAGCAGTGCAACCTTCCTTCTTCTGGCCCGACGCGATCAGCGCCTGGCCGAGCTTCAGCATGCTATCGGGCGCGCGGCTGGAGGTGGGATATTTCTTAATCACCTCGGCGAAGGCGCGTGTGGCGCCGGGATAGTCCCGCTGCACATACGCGATGTCGCCGATCCAATAGATCGCCTGCGGCGCAAGATCGTCCTTGGGATGGCCGTCGGCGAAGTTGCGGAATGCCGCGCGCGCCTCGTCATAGCGGGCCTTTGCGAGAAGGTTCATCGCGTTCGAAAATTCGGGCTGCGTGCTCGGTGGCGCTACCAATTGCGGCGGAGCACCGGAGGGAAGCGTGCCCAACACGCCCGGAGGCGGCGCAAGCTGCTGCGGCGATCCATCGTTTCCTTGCGGCGGCGGATTGAACGAGGACGGACCACCGCCCCCGCCCGGACACGGCACGGCATTGGCGTCGTTCTGGCCGGTGCCGGCGCCGAGCTGCTGGGCCGTCATGGCACACAAGCGATATTCGAAATCCTTTTTCTGGCGGTCGATCTTTTCGTCGAGTTCCTGGACGCGGTGCGTGAGCGCTTCGTTTTGGCCCGTCAGATTGCGGATCGTATCCTCAAGATCGCGCACCTTGGCGTTCAGGCCATTGATCGCATCGTCCTGGTTCTGCTCCTTCTGCGCGCGCGCCGCCTTTTCCTCGTCGCTCTCGCCGAAGAGATCCGCAAGCTGGACGCGTTGTTGCGTGGCGGGCGGCTTCACCGCGGCGGCGCCAAGGGCACCGTTCGCAAGGAACAGTGCACATAAGATGAGAGAACCGGAGCCCAGCCATCCAGCCTTGGTCATGCGGTGCCTCCGAGACAGTTTGCCATTCATTAGCGAACACTTAGCCCAAATTGAGGCCCGGCGCGCGGCAACAAAAAGGGCGCCCGTTAAAGGGCGCCCCTTGTGCAATTCAACAAAGGACTAGGAACTCGCGCCGCCCGTGATTCCGGTCACGCCGCGACGATTCTGCGCCCAGCAATCTTCGGTCGATTGCGTGCACATCGGATGTTCCTTGCCATAAGAGATCGTTTCCACCCGTGAAGCGGAAACGCCGAGGCTGACCAGATACTCCTTCACGGCGTTGGCCCGGCGGGCGCCGAGCGCCAGATTGTATTCGCGCGTGCCGCGTTCGTCGCAATCGCCTTCGATCGTAACGCGGACGGCCGGATACTTCTGCAGCCACGTCGCCTGACGCTGCAACGTGGATTTGTCGTTGTCCTCGATATTATATTGGTCAAATCCAAAGTGGACCGTGTCCCCGACATTCACGCGCAGGTCCTCCGCGCTTCCAGGCACAATGCTGGACGTTGCGACCGGAGCTTCACGCGTCGCCGCTGGCGGCGGGGCCTCGGCGGCCGGTTTCGGCGTCGAGCAACCGGCGAGCGCCAGCGCCGTCGAGAAGGCGGCAACGATCACGAGTGCGGAATATTGTTTCATCGAATTCAAGCTCCTCCAGCAGGTTGGCCCATGCAAAGTTGCGGAAAGCCCGCAGCGCATCGCCAGTCAACTCATACCCATACGCTTAGTATGCGGAAATGGTTCCATAAATAGATGGCGTAATTTTGGAACTTTACAATTACTGGATCAAGGGAGACCACGCCGGATCGGAGGCGTCGCCCGGCGTCGTCACGCGACGCTCGTTGCGGCCGCTGACGTCGATCGACCATATCTGCGAGCCACGCCCTCCAGGTGTGGTGCGCCCGAACATGACGACGCGTCCGTTGGGCGCCCAGGTCGGGCCCTCGTCTTCCCAGCCATTGGTGATGATGCGCGCGCCGGATCCGTCGGCATGCATCACCCCGATATGAAAACCGCCATTCTGGTTTGTGAATGCGATCAGATCGCCACGCGGACTCCACACGGGCGTGCCGTTCCTGCCGGCGCTGAAACTGATGCGATGCTGACCTGAGCCGTCCGCACTCATCACATAGATCTGCTGGCTTCCGCCGCGATCCGATTCAAACGTTATCTGGCTGCCGTCGGGCGAGAAGGACGGCGCTGTGTCGATCGCAGGATCGCTCGTCAGCCGGCTGAGTGCGCGGGTGCGCAAGTCCATCACGTAGATGTCGGAGTTGCCGCCAGTCTCGAGCGTCAGTGCAACCTTGTTGCCATCGGGAGAAAAGCGCGGACTGAACGTCATGTTCGGGAAGTTGCCGAGCATCTCCTGCCGCCCGCTCTCCAGATCGAACAGATAGACGCGCGGCTTGGATCCCACATAAGACATGTAGGCGATCATTTGCGCCGTCGGATTGAAACGCGGCGTCAGCACGAGATAGTCGCCGCGCGTCAGGAAAATCGGGTTCGCGCCATCCTCATCCATCACTGCAAGCCGCTTCTTGCGCGAAAGCGCTGGACCCGACTCTGAAACGAAGACGATGCGGGTGTCGAAGTAGCCCTTCTCGCCCGTGATGCGTTCATAGATCGCGTCGGAGATGATGTGCGCGATGCGCCGCCAATTTTCCGGCGTGGTGAAATATTGCTGGCCGATCATCTGGGTTTCGCCGAACACGTCCCAAAGGCGGAAATCGACGCGCAGCCTGCCATCGGCCTGCGCCTGGACCTGTCCGGCGACCAACGCCTGGGCGTTGATCGCGCGCCAGCTCGCAAATTGCGGCGGCACGTTGATGTTGTTGAGCTTTTCGATGAAGGACTTGGGGTCGAGCGGCTGGAACAGGCCGGAGCGTTCGAGATCGGCGCGCACGACTTTGGCGATGTTCTGCCCGGCTGCCACATCGCCCGGTCCCTGAGCGGCGAAGTCTGGAATGGCGATCGGTAGAGGCCTGGCATTGCCCTGATCGACCGTCACGTGCAACTCGGCGCGTGCGGGCGTGACGGCGACGAGCGCGAACAGAGCGGCGCCAGCGATGGCTTCAACGAAGAAGGAGGTGCGCATGCAAGACTCCGGTCACTGGAACATTTTTCTCGGGTCGAAGTCGACCGTGATATCGCGCCAGACATTGTACTTGTCCGCAGGCAGCTTGTACGGCGCACACGTGTAGATCGCACGGCGCGCCGCGTCGACAGCGGCGCGCATGAACGGATCGCTCGCCGCCTGCGCCGCCGAGTCTGCAGCCAATTGTGGCGGCTGTTGGACGCTGCCATCGGGACCTAAGAACAAACGAAATGTGGGAATCAGCTGCTCGGGGTGCGGCGCACCGACAGGTGGATTCCAGCACTGAGCAATCTGATTCTTGAGGGCGTCGGAAAGATCCATGGTCATCGCGTTCATGGCGCCGACGCCGCGGGTCGTGCGGTCGGCGGTGCGCGCATTGCGTGGCGCAGCGGCAGGCGACGTCAGCTTGTTGAGGAGCGCGTTGAACGCATCGCTCGGTTTCTCCACGGGCTTTGCAATCGGCGTCGGCGTTTCCACGACCGCTTTGGGAGTCGGTGCGGGCTTTGGCATGATTTGCGGCGGCTTGATCGGCGAAGGCGCGAGCTCGGCCTGGGGCGGCGCCGGTGCAGGCTTTGGTACCGGAACGTCGACGGGCGGCGGCGTCTCTTTCGTTTCGACCTTGGGCTGCGGCGGCGCCGTCGCACGGATGTTCGTCTTCTCCGCGATCGTCACGAGATCGACCGGCACGACCGGAGCGGCCTGATCGGTGATATCCAGATGATGTTGCCAGGTGAAAAGCGCCGCCACCGCAATCATTCCGTGCAACACCAGCGCGCCAAGCAAGCCGACGCGAGGACTTTGCGCCGCCGTGGTCGGCGCGAACCTATTCCTTCTCTGGCTTCGGCTTTGCGACATCGGTTACCAACCCGATATGGGTGAAGCCCGCGGCGGACAGCACGCCCATCACTTCCATGACGCGGCCGTAATCGACCGCCCTGTCGCCGCGCACGAAGATCCGCTGGTCATAGCCATTGGCGGCGATCGCCGTCAGCTTGGCGACGAGTTCGTCTTCGCCGACCGGCGTGTTCTGAAGATAGACCTTCCCGTCGCGCTTGACGGTGACTGATAGCGGCTCGCGATCCTGGCCGAGCGGCTGGGCACGTGTCTTCGGCAGATCGACGGGAACACCTGCGGTCAGAAGCGGCGCCGTCACCATGAAGACGATGAGAAGCACGAGCATCACGTCGACAAAGGGCGTGACGTTGATCTCGGACATGGCATGACGCCGGGCGCGACGTCCGCTGCGTCCGACAGTTTGGACGTTGCCCGCCATCAGCGCACCTTCTCGTCGAGCTGGCGCGACAGGATCGCGGAAAACTCGTCGGCGAAGGCGTCGAGACGCGTGTTGTAGCGGCCGATCTCGTTGACGAAGCGATTGTAGAAGATCACGGCGGGAATGGCCGCGAGCAGGCCCATGGCCGTGGCGAAAAGCGCTTCGGCGATTCCCGGTGCGACGACGGCGAGCGTGGTGTCATGGCGTGCCGCGATCGCCGAGAAGGAATTCATGATGCCCCAGACGGTGCCGAACAATCCGAGGAAGGGTGCTGTCGAACCGACGGTGGCGAGAAAGCCGAGCGAACGCTCCAGTCCGTCGGCCTCGCGCATGATCGTCACGCTCATCGCCTTGTCGATCCTGTCCTTGATGCCCGGCGCCAGCGCCTCGCGCGGTGCTCCACTTTCGAAGGCTCTGCGCCACTCGCGCAGCGCCGACACGAACACTGCCGCCATCGGGTGATCGGCTCGGTTCGAGAATTGTTGATAGAGCTCGTCCAGCGACTGGCCCGACCAGAACACCTTTTCGAATTTGTCGGCACGGCGGCGCAAGGTGCCGAGCGCCAGCCACTTGTTGAAGATGATCGTCCAGGACCAGAGCGACGCGACAAGGAGAAGAAGCATCACGGTCTTCACGATCCAGTCCGCGCCCATGAACATGTGCACGACGGAGATGCTGCCGATCGAGGTATCCGATCCGAGCGGCGCGACTTCGACTGTTCCGGTTGGAGCGGCGGCCGGCGCCGGAAGATCGCGCGCCTCGGCGGCGTTGCCCGTCGGCGCGGCGGCTGGAGAGCGCTGCGCCAGAGCAGGCACGGCCGTCAGAAGGACAAACGCCGAGATGGCCGCGGCGATCAGGCGAAGCAGTTTCATCCACGAACCTCATGCAACGAGGAGCGAAAAGCCCTCACCTCGACCGAATCATCTGCGAACGGGGCAAAAGTCATTCAATGGTGGCCGAATTGGGGCGTCAACACTTAATCGGTTGTTTCCAACACGAAGGGAAGCAGTTTGTCGCGCACGGCTTGCGGAATGCGCCTGGGCTTTCCGCTCATCGTCATGATGCAGGCTTCGACCTTGCCGTGTGCGAGCAACGTTACACCGCTGTAAATCTTTTGGTCTGCGTGCATGCGCGCACCGGTGAGCAGCGGACAGCTCGTTCGCACTTCGATCGGGTCTTCGAGCCGCGCCGGCTTGAGGAATTCGAGCGACGCACTGCGCAGAGTCCAAGCGGTCGGTTCCGCATCCCCCAGCATCGCCATTTTGGTGACGCCGGCGAGGCGGAAGAACTCGGTGCGCCCGCGCTCCATGTAGCGCAGATAGTTGGCATGATAGACGACGCCGGAAAGATCGGTGTCTTCGTAATAAATGCGGATCGGCAGAATATGAACCTTGCCGTCGAAGCGGCCGAGACCCGTCGGCTCACTCATCGTTCGGTTCTTCGCGGGTGAGCAGTTCCATCTGCAGCGGATCGCGCGGTGGCGCCGTCAACCCAAGATGGGCATAGGCTGCGCCGGTGATGAGGCGGCCGCGCGGCGTGCGCTGCACGAAACCCTGCTGCATCAGATAAGGCTCGATCACCTCTTCGATGGCGTCGCGCGACTCCCCCAGCGCGGCGGCGATCGTCTCGATGCCGACCGGCCCTCCGCCAAAACCTTCGGCGATCAATCTAAGATAGCGCTTGTCGAACGCATCGAGCCCACGCGCGTCCACTTCGAGCCGCGTCAGCGCCGCGTCGGCCACCTTCGCATCGACGCGCGCGTGCCCGGCGACAGAGGCAAAGTCGCGCACGCGCTTCAGCAGGCGACCCGCGATGCGCGGGGTGCCGCGGGCGCGGCCTGCGATCTCGCGTGCGCCGTCAGCGGTCAACTCCAATCCCAGAACCCGCGCCCCACGTTCGACGATCGAAAGCAACTCCTCCGGCGAATAGAAATTGAGCCGCACGGGAATGCCGAAGCGGTCGCGCAATGGCGTGGTGATCAACCCCGAACGTGTGGTGGCGCCGATGAGCGTGAACGGATTGAGCGTGATCTTGACCGAGCGCGCCGACGGCCCCTCCCCGATCACCAGATCGAGCTCGTAATCCTCCATTGCGGGATAGAGGATCTCCTCGACCGCCGGATTGAGGCGATGAATCTCGTCGATGAAAAGAACGTCGCGCGGCTCCAGATTGGTGAGGATGGCCGCGAGGTCGCCGGCTTTGGCCAGCACCGGACCCGAGGTGGAGCGGAAGTTCACGCCAAGCTCACGCGCCACGATCTGCGCCAGCGTCGTCTTGCCGAGACCGGGCGGGCCCGAGAAGAGGACGTGATCGAGCGCCTCGTTGCGCGCCTTCGCCGCCTGAATGAACACGGAGAGATTGGCGCAGGCCTGCTTTTGTCCGACGAACTCGTCGAGCCGCTTGGGCCGCAGCGACGCTTCGAGCGTGTCTTCCTCCGACCGTTCCGGCCTAACAATTCTCTCGGCTTCCGATTTCGCGCTTGCCATTTATTCAACCCAGGAACTGCTTCAACCGCATTTCGACGGCCCGCGCATCCTTTGCCGTCAAGCGGCCCACCCGTTCTAACACGCGCGCCGCATCGACCGTTGCGATTTTCGCGGGCCGCACCAACGAGGGCGCCGGCAACCCCGCCACCCGCAAGTCACTCACATCTACATCGCATTCCCAGCGACGGTTCTCGGCACTGGTGACCATCGCTAACCAGACAAGGCCAAAGTCAGCGATGAGCTGGCTGGCGCTGATCACGATTGCAGGCCGTCGCTTCTCTGCCAGCCGATCTGAATACGGAAATGGCACGACGACCACATCGAAGGGCGCAAACGCATTAGAGCGACTTGTAGGCACGGTCGTCCGCCTCGCTCGACCATTCCGTGAATGTCGCGAAGGGATCGTCGCTCTCGCTCTGCGCCTTTTCGATCGTCACCCCCTTCGGAGAGATGTTGTAGCGAACGCGGTCGCCGGCTTTCAGGCCCAGCCGCGTTCGTACCTCGCGCGGAATGACTGTCTGGGCTTTCGTGGTTACTTTCGAATAGGCGGTTTTCATCGCGTTCATCCTACGTCTTACGGTAAGAAGTAAGACGAATTACCTGTCAAATCAAGCCCGCCCCATGGCCCGCAACGATTCACGGATCAGCGCGTCGACAGGCGCCGCCGTGCCCAGATCATTTGCGGCACGCGCCACCGACTCCGCCGCATGCGACGGCGAGTAGCCGAGTTTGACGAGTGCAGCGACGGCATCCGCTTCGGGACCGCGCGGCGCGAGCGCGACCACCTTGTCGCCGTCGCCATGGCCGCGCAGCATCATGGCGGGCGCCTTGTCTTTCAATTCGGTGGTGATGCGCAGTGCGAGTTTCGGTCCTACCCCTTGCGCGCGGCCGATTGCCGCCTTGTCCGACAGCGCCAGCGCGCGCTCCAGTTCGCGCGAAGAAAGTGCCGAGAGCACGTTCAACGCGACGCGGCTTCCGACATTCTGCACCGTCTGCAGCAAACGAAACCATTCTCGCTCTTCCGCCGAATGAAAACCGTAAAGCCGGATCGCATCCTCGGACACCTTCGTCTCGATCATCAGCGAAACATGCGCGCCGGCGGCGAGCTTCGATAGAGTCGAACTCGGACACTGCACGAGATAACCGACACCGCCGACATCGATGATGGCGTGGTCTTCCGCGACACTGTCGACGATGCCGGTGAGTTTTCCGATCATGCCAGCGCCGCCAGCATGCGGGCGCGCGTGCCCGACAAATGCGCATGGGCGATGGCGCAGGCGAGTGCATCGGCGGCATCGCTTTGTTCGACGCTGCAGGTGGGCAAGAGGCGGCGCACCATCGCCTGGACCTGTTCCTTCTGCGCATGACCGACGCCGACGACGGATTTCTTGATGTGGTTGGGCGCGTATTCGGCGATCTCGAGTCCGGCTTGCGCGGCAGCGAGCAGCGCGATCGCGCGGGCATGGCCGAGCTTGAGCGCGGCACCAGGATCCTTGGCGACGAAGGCCTGCTCGACTGCGATGGCATCGGGCTTCAGCTCGACGATCACGGCGGCGACGGCGCGATGAAGCGCGAGAAGACGCAAGCCCAACCCATCGGCTGTGCGCGTGGTGATGACGCCATGCCCGATATGGGTAAGCCGGGTGCCGGCGAGCGCGATCACGCCCCACCCCATCCGCGCGAGGCCGGGATCGAGACCGAGAATGCGAATCGCTGCGCTCATCGGCTCTTTGTACCCCTTCCGTTCATGCTTCGACAGGCACCCTTCGACAAGCTCAGGGTGAGGGTCTTGGGTTTCATCCTCATCCTGAGCTTGCCCAAGGATGAGGAAAGATGGGCTGTCTAACCCGCAAGCTTGGCCAGCGCCGCGTCCGACAATTCGTAATTGCCGAAGACGTTCTGCACGTCGTCATGATCGTCGAGCGCCTCAACCAGCTTGATCAACTGGTCCGCCGCCTCGTCGCGCACCGCGACGGCGCTCTGCGGCCGCCAGACGAACGACGCCGAGGTCGGTTGGCCGAGCTTTGCCTCCAGCGCATCGCGCACTGCGATGAAATCGTCGAGCGCGGTGAGAAACTCATGCCCGTCCTCCGTCGAGACGCATTCATTGGCGCCGACATCGATCGCGAGCTCGAGCATCTGATCCTCGCTGCCCTTGTTGCGCGGATAGACGACTTGTCCGACATGCTCGAACAGGAACGCGACGGAATTGGAGGCGCCCATCTCGCCGCCATACTTGGCGAAGGTCGAGCGCACGTCCGCACTCGTGCGATTGCGATTGTCGGTCAACGCCTCGACGATCAAGGCGACACCGCCTGGACCGCGGCCTTCGTAGCGCACCTCGTCGTAGTTCTCCGCATCGCCCCCCTGACCTTTGCGGATCGCGCGCTCGATATTGTCCTTCGGCATGGACTGCGCCTTCGCGGCGATGATCGCGGTGCGCAGGCGCGGATTGTGGTTGGGATCGGGAAGGCCCGACTTCGATGCGACCGTGATTTCACGCGCCAACTTGGAAAAGAGCTTGGAGCGCTCCTTATCCTGTTTGCCCTTGCGGAACATGATGTTCTTGAACTGACTGTGTCCGGCCATGCGCGTCTCTGGTTGGGCGGGTGAGATAGCCGCTGCGGCGAACCGGTTTCAAGAGGTCGCGCGGGCGACCGTGCGCAAGTCCTTGATCGCGCTCGATCGGCGTACATTTGAACCGCGCTTTTTCGAGATTTGCGCGGGGTCCCCCTCTTCTCTTCCATCCTTCCCTCCCTCCTGGCATCGCTGCCAGATCACCTGGTATGTAGGAATTATTTCCGAGAGTGCAAGATGTCAACCAGCAGCCAGAAGCCTTTTTTCATTAGCTTGACAGCTAAATAGTAACACAGCGAAATAATACGATGGATACCTTCGAAGCGCTCGCCGATCCGACCCGCCGTCAAATCGTGGCGATGCTCGCCGCGCGCGAGCGTAATGCCGGCGACATCGCCTCTCGTTTCGACATGGCGGCGCCGTCCGTCTCACGGCACCTCAAAGTGCTGCGCGAGTGCGGCCTCATCACGTATCGGGCCGAAGCGACGTCGCGGGTCTACCGCCTGAACGAGGAGCGACTGAGGGAGGTGCAGCAGTGGATGCAGGCGCAGCTCGATATCTGCCGCGAACGCTTCGACCGTCTGGACGCGCATCTCGATCGCATGAAGAAACAGGAGGAATCGGATGGCGAAGGCTGAGTTGGCACGTTTCATCGATCGCTGGACGGTCGAGTATGTTCGTATCTATCCGCATCCGATCGAGCGGGTCTGGCGCGCCATCACCGATCCTAAGGAAATTTCCGTCTGGTTTTGGACAGCAAGTTTTGATCTGCGTGTCGGGGGCGCGTTTCGCTTTGGCGACGGCGACATGCACGGCGTCTTCGAAATCGTCGATCCGCCGCGGCTCATCCGCTTCAAGGGCCCGTTTCCGGAAACCAATCCGGAAGGCTACATGCAGTTCACGCTGACTGCCTCGCCGGCCGGCACACGCATGACGTTCGTGCAGCATTTCACGCCGGGTCTCGTGCCGCATCCCGAGTTGCATGCCGATCCTGCCGATCACCCCGCGGCAGCGGTCAATCCGTGGCGGGCGGGAACGCTTGCGGGCTGGCACCTGGCGTTCGACGCGTTGGGAGATCTGCTGGATGGCATCCGTCAGCGCCAAGTTGCGTTGGAAGAAAGCGAATGGCTCCCTCTCTACCGCCTGCACATGCTGCAAACCCAACCCTAAATCGTACCTACCCAACCGGGCCCTTGAGTTCGACCGTATTGCCATCGGGATCGAGGACATACACGGAAGGTCCCGTCCCTTCGGCGCCGTAGCGTTGGCCGGACTCCACGATCTCGATGCCGTGCGCGGAAAGATGCGCGAGGATTTTCGGTTCGTCGAACGGAGCGATCTGGATCGCGAAATGATCGAGGTTGCGGCCCTCGTGTCCCGGTCCCGCGCCGCCGCGCTTTCCCAGCATGCCCTCGAGCGGAACGAGATCGATCAGCGAAGTTCCGGCGCGCACCTGGATGAGGCCGATGCCCTCCTGGCGCTTGTCGACGCTGCAGCCGAGCACGTCGCAATAGAAGTGCAAACTCGCCGCGAGATCCTTGATGCGCAGCACGACGTGATCGATCGCGCGTAATTGGAAGGGCGCCGTCATGACGCCGGCATCGCTTGCTTCAGGCGCCCGCCGAGGCGGACCGGCTCGATCCGCGTCGCAAGACCGCGCGCGTTCGTCGCGACGAAAACCGCGCACAGCGTCGAGGGACCGGTGGCGGGCGAAAAACGTCCGCTCGACATCTTTGTCACGAAGCGTTGCACGGGTTGAAACTTCTCCATGCCGATGACGCTGTCATAGTCGGCGCAGGCGCCGGCGTCGGTCTGATAGGCTGTGCCGCCCGGAAAAATCTGCGCGTCCGCGGTCGGCACGTGGCTGTGACTTCCCACGACAAGGCTGACGCGCCCGTCGCAGAAATGGCCCATCGCCATCTTCTCGCTCGAGGCTTCGGCATGCATGTCGATGACGATGGCATCGGCCGCTTCGCCGAGCGGACACGCGGCAAGCTCCGCCTCCACCGCCGCAAAGGGATCATCGAGCGCGTCCATGAAGACGCGCCCCATCGCATTGACGACGAGGACGCGCGCGCCGCCGCGCGTCTGGTAGAGATTGGCGCCGCGACCGGGCGTGCCCTTGGGATAGTTCAGAGGTCGCAAGATGCGATCTTCATCGCCGATGAAGGAGAGGATTTCCTTCTGATCGGCCCAATGATTGCCCGTCGTGATCACGTCGATGCCAAGCGCGAAGAATTCGCGCGCAATGGCTTGCGTCAGCCCGAAGCCGTGCGCCGCATTTTCGCCATTGGCGATGACGAGATCGAGGGAAAGAGCCGCCTTCAGGGCCGGAAGTTCTTGAGCGATGGCGTCGCGGCCGGGCTTGCCGATCACATCGCCGATGAAGAGAATATGCATGCCGTCTCTTAACACAGGGTCGCGCCATGGTTTCAGGAAAATTGCTTGTACGTCTCATCGTGCAGTCGGGCGCCTGGATCATCTTCATGGGGGCTGTGTTGTTCATCTCGGCCGGCAATTGGCGCTGGCCTGAAGGCTGGGCGTTTCTCGCCATCTTCACGGGTGGTTCCATCGGATTCTGCGTCTGGCTGTGGCGCAAGGATCCCGCGCTGCTGATTTCCCGGCTCGAGCCGTTGCAGCAGAAAGATCAGGCACCCTGGGACAAGGTGTTCATGCTCTGCGCGATCACCGCATGGAATGTGTGGCTCGTCGTCATGGCGCTGGATGCCCAGCGCTGGCAGACCTCGCATGTGCCCGTGTGGCTGGAGGTCATCGGAGGCATCCTGATCGTGGCCGGCTTTGCGGCAACGATGCCCGTGTTCAGTGCCAACAGTTTCGCCGCGCCGGCGGTCAGGATTCAAAAAGTTCGTGGCCACCATGTCATCGATACCGGACCGTATGCGATTGTCCGCCATCCGATGTACGCCGCCGCGATTCTTTATCTTGTCGGACTGCCGCTGATGCTCGGCTCCTGGATCGGACTGGCCGTCGTGCCGTTCCTGGTCTTGGGCTTCGCGCCGCGCGCGGTGCGCGAAGAGCGTATGCTGGCGCACGAACTGCCCGGCTATGCCGAGTATATGACGCGCGTGCGCTGGCGGCTGGTGCCGCACATCTGGTAGCGAGGAGGAGCAAGCGATGATTGTTCAGATGATCGCACGCACGGTCGTTTTTCTTGCCTTCCTTGGGGCCTTGCTGATGGTTCCCGCCGGTACATGGTGGTGGCCGAACGCGTGGCTGTTCCTCGCCGTGTTCGGCGTGAGCGGCATCGCCGTCGGATGGTGGCTGGCGGTGGTCGACCCGGAGCTCCTGCGCGAGCGGATGCAGTTTGCGGTTCGCGTCAAGCAATCGTTGGCCGATCGCATCATCATGTCCGTCACGGCGATCCTGTTCTTCGCCTGGCTTGCCGGCATGGGCTACGACGTGCGCCTGCATGGCCAAGCCATGGTGCCGCAGTGGCTCTCTTATCTAGGCGCCCTGGCACTCGCCGCCTGTTTCGTCGGCGCGCTGGCCTTGTTCCGCGTCAATCGCTTCGCTGTGCCGGTCGTCAAGGTCCAGGCGGAACGCGAACACGCGGTGATCAGCGTGGGGCCTTACGCCTATGTGCGGCATCCGATGTATGCCGGCGCTCTCGTGTTCTTCATCGCCATGCCGCTGACGCTGGGCTCCTGGCGCGGACTGCTGGCGCTTCCCGTGCTCGCGTTGGCGCTGGCGGTGCGCACGGTCTTCGAGGAGCGGACCTTGCGTCACGATCTCGCCGGCTACGGCGAATACATGACGCGCGTGCGCTGGCGGCTCGTACCTTATGTGTGGTGAAAAGGGCGCACGCCGTTTTCCGTGACAATCAGGTCGAGGCGATGATCGTGCGCTTCGTGCGGGATCGCGCTCGACTCCTGTCCCGAATACGCAACGCCGATCAGGCGCGTGCGCGGCAAGGCTTCAAAGGTGCGATCATAGTAGCCGCCGCCATAGCCGAGGCGATGACCGCTGGCATCGAAGGCCAAGAGCGGCACCAGCACGGCGCCCGGCACGACCTCCTGGGCGCTCGCGAGGGGTTCGGCGATGCCGTAGACATTCGGTTTCAACGGATCGCCCGCATTCCAGGCGCGAAAGATGAGCGCGGAACGCGCGGCGGCGACGCATGGCAATGCGAGCTGGTGGCCGCGTGCTGAGAGCGCCGCCAGCAATTCGCGCGGATCGGCTTCGTCGCGAAAGGGATGATAGCCCGCGACCACGGCGCCGTCTGGTATTCCGAGTTCGTCCGCAAAGGCTGCGATGCGTTGCGCAAACCCGGGATCGGTCAGCGTCGCGCGCCGCGCACGGGCTTCACTGCGGAGGGTTTTCTTGGCGTCGGACATTCGCACCGCACTAGCACAAAAGCGGTTTCCACCCTCCGTGTTATGGCCCGCACTCGGCGGGCCATAACAACTCGGTGGTGTGGCCCGCACTCCGGCGGGCCATGACAGCGTGAGAAAGTGGACGGAACCGCAACCGCCGTTGGTTTATGGATCCACACGGGCCTGCAAGTGCAGGTGGGCGCCATATGTCCGAGGCCACGACCCCGGTCAGGGACAGCTCCCGGTGAGTACCATTAAGGCCCCTGGGCATCGCTAACCTGACGCACGGAGCAGTATCCGTCCGTCTCTAACCTAAGCCTGCGCGAGGCGTCCGGCAACGCCTTCGAGTCGCTTCGTCGCCGCTTCGAGCGCGTCGGCGGCAACCGCTTCGGATTCTGCGAGCCTCGATGCGATGACGCCGTGATTGCCGGTGAGTTCGCCGAGTTCCTGCGTGCGTTGCTGCAACTCGTTGGCGGCTTCGTGGTGTTCGTCGGCGATGAGGAGCGCGGCCATCAGCAGGAGACGCTGATCGCCAACCTGCCCGACCGAGCCCAGAAGCTCCTTGACCTTGCCGTCGACATGGCCGGCGAGCTGGCGCAGATGTTCTTCCTCGCCTTCATCGCAGGCGATGGTGTAGGCGCGGTTGTTGACCATGACATTGACGAGCGGCATCGAAGCCTCCTAGCGGCCGAGCGCGGCGCGGATTTCGCCGATGGCGCCGTCGAGCCGTTCCTCGACTTCGCCCGCAATTCCGGAGAGTGCGCGATTTTCGTCTTCCAGTTCGGCGATTCGTGCGAGCAATTTCTCGCGCTCCTGTCTGAGTTCCGCGAGCCGCGCCTTGGCATCCGACGCTTCATTGCGCGCCAGCACAAGCGGGCCGGCCTTTTCCTCGAGCGCGGTCAATGCTTCCTCGAGGCGCTTGGCCGCGATGTCGAGCCTGCTCATGCACATCTCACCCACCAGCTACGCGGGCGACCTTAGGCGCTCATTCGTTCGATTTGAAGTTCGAAAATTCGCGAGGCCCTGCAACCGTATCAAAGCGGGATACGAACGTCCGTTTTCGCGTTCCATACTGATCTTGGTGATGCTTTCGCGGGGCGTCATCAAGCGCCCTTGACGGGTCCGCCGCCCGCTCGCTAAGGCCAACCGCCATTCCCGCGGAGTACGCCATGGATTCGCACAACGCTCCGCCCGACCCGGCCCGGACCCGCCGCTTGGCGAACGCTATCCGCGGCCTTTCGATGGACGCCGTCGAACAGGCGAAGTCCGGCCATCCCGGGTTGCCGATGGGAATGGCAGACGCCGCAACCGTGCTCTTTTCTCAATTTCTGAAGTTCGACCCGGCCAATCCGCGTTGGCCCGACCGCGACCGTTTCGTGCTGTCCGCGGGACATGGCTCGATGCTGCTTTATTCGCTGCTCTATCTCACCGGCTATGCCGGACCGACGCTGGACGAGATCAAGAACTTCCGCCAGGTCGGCAGTCCCTGTGCCGGCCATCCCGAGCACGGGGATCTGCCGGGAATCGAAACCACCACCGGCCCGCTCGGCCAAGGCATCGGCAATGCCGTCGGCATGGCGCTCGCCGAACGGCATCTCAACGCGCGTTTCGGCGACGATCTCGTCAACCACAAGATCTACGTCATCGCCAGCGACGGCGATCTGATGGAAGGCATCAGCCACGAAGCGATCTCGCTCGCCGGGCATCTGAAGCTCTCGAACCTGATTGTGCTCTGGGACGACAACAAGATCACCATCGACGGGCAGATCTCGCTTGCCGACTCGAGCGACATCCGCAAGCGCTTCGAGGCGGCGGGCTGGTTGACCGACGCCTGCGACGGGCTCGATGCCCGCGACGTGCATCGCGCGCTGACCGCGGCGCAGGACAAGGACCGTCCGGTGCTGATCGCTTGCCGCACGATCATCGGCTTCGGACTGCCGACGCGTGCCGGAACGCAGAAGGCGCACAGCGATGCGCCCGGCGCCGAGGAGATCGCCGGTGCCAAGAAGGCGCTCGATCTTCCCGCTGCAGCATTCGCGCTGAACGACGGCGTGCTGGAAGAGTGGCGCGTGCTCGGCAAGCGCTGCAGCGGAGACTTCGCCGCCTGGACGGCGCGCAAGAAGGCGTCGCCGCGAGCGAGCGAATTCGACGCGACGATCGCAGGTGAGATTCCGGAGGCACTTGCACCGGCGCTTTTGGAGCTCAAGCAGAAACTGAGCGCGGAGAAGCCCAACGCCGGCACGCGGCGCACATCGGAGAAAGTGCTCGACGTCATCAACGCGATTCTGCCGACGACGATCGGCGGCTCGGCCGACCTGACGCCCTCGAACAATACAAAGACGAAGAATATCGACGACATCAAGCCCGGCGACTTCAAGGGCCGGTATGTGCGCTACGGTATTCGCGAGCACGGCATGGCGGCAGCGATGAACGGCATGGCGCTCCATCGCGGCGTCGTTCCCTATGGCGGAACGTTTCTCATCTTCTCTGACTACATGCGGCCCTCGATCCGGCTTGCGGCACTGATGGGCGTGCATGTCATCTTCGTGATGACGCACGATTCGATCGGTGTCGGCGAAGACGGGCCGACGCATCAGCCGGTCGAACACTTGCCGTCGCTGCGCGCGATTCCGAATTTGACCGTGATCCGTCCGGCCGACGCCGTCGAGACTGTCGAAGCGTGGGAGATCGCGCTGACCAACACGAAGGGCCCGACGCTCCTCGCCTTCTCGCGACAGGATGTGCCGACGATTAGGACGGAGCACGTGGCGGAAAATCTCGTCAGTCGCGGCGCCTATGAGATCGCCGGTGCCGACAATGCGAAGTTAAGCTTGCTGGCGACCGGATCCGAAGTCGGGCTCGCGCTCCAGACGCGCGACCTTTTGAAGGCCGACGGCATCGCTGCGCGCGTCGTCTCCATGCCGTGCTGGAGCCTGTTCGAACAACAGAGCGAAACATATCGTGAGCAGGTTCTGGGCAAAGGCACCGTTAAAGTCGCGATCGAGGCGGCCGTGCGCGAAGGTTGGGACCGTTACATCGGAGCACATGGCCGCTTTGTCGGAATGCATAGCTTCGGCGCCAGCGGGCCTTACAAGAATGTGTACAAGCACTTTGGAATCACGCCCGAAGCCGCGGCAGAGGCCGCGCGCGCGGCGTTGAAGGACTGAGTTGTCATGGCCCGCGAAAGCGGGCCAACCAGATGACAACGAACTCCATTCGCCGCGCGGATACGCGGCCGATGGGTGGCCGGGTCAGGCCCGGCCATGACGATTTTGGTGATGCGATGCATCGCATCAAGGAGGAAGAGAATGGCAATTCGCGTTGCGATCAACGGCTTTGGCCGCATCGGGCGTCTGGTTCTGCGAGCGATCGTCGAGAGCGGGCGGCGCGATATCGAAGTCGTGGCGCTGAACGATCTCGGACCCGTCGAGACCAATGCGCACCTGCTGCGCTACGATTCCGTCCACGGCCGCTTTCCCGCCAAGGTTACGGTCGACGGCGAATACATCATCGCGGCCGGCCAGAAGATCAAGGTCACGGCCATCGTCGATCCCTCGCAACTGCCGCACGAGGCGCTCGGAGTCGATATCGCGCTCGAATGTACCGGCATCTTCACGTCGAAGGAAAAAGCCTCGGCGCATCTGCGCGCCGGGGCCAAGCGCGTCCTGATTTCCGCGCCGGCCGATGGCGTCGACATGACCGTCGTCTACGGCGTCAACCACGACAAGCTGACCAAGGAGCATGTCATCGTTTCCAACGCGTCCTGCACGACGAATTGCCTCGTCCCGGTCGCCAAGGTCCTGCACGACGCCATCGGCATCGAGCGCGGCATGATGACGACGATCCACTCCTACACGGGCGACCAGCCGACGCTCGACACCATGCACAAGGATCTCTACCGCGCCCGTGCGGCTGGGCTTTCGATGATCCCGACTTCGACCGGCGCGGCAAAGGCCGTCGGTCTCGTGCTTCCAGAACTCAAAGGCAAGCTCGACGGCATCTCGGTGCGCGTGCCGACGCCGAACGTCTCGCTCGTCGATCTCAAGGTCGTGACCAAGCGCGCCACGACGGTGGCCGAAGTCAACAATGCGATGAAGGCCGCCGCTGCCGGCGCGCTCAAGGGCATCCTCGAGATCGTCGACGCGCAATTGGTCTCGAGCGATTTCAACCACACGGCGGCCTCGTCGAGTTTTGCGCTCGACCAGACCAAGGTGATGGACGGCAATTTCGTCAGCGTCATGAGCTGGTACGACAATGAGTGGGGCTTCTCCAACCGCATGGCGGACACCGCCGTGGCGATGGGAAAGCTGCTCTGACGCGCGGAGTAAAGCGGAGTCGCGTTTGAACAGGTTCAAGACTCTCGACGACCTCGACGTTCGCGGCAAGCGCGTGCTGGTTCGTCTCGACTTGAACGTGCCGATGAAGGACGGTGCCGTCGCCGACGCCGCACGCATCGAGCGTCAGGCGCCGACGGTGCGCGAGCTCGCGGACAAAGGCGCACGCGTCATCCTGCTCTCCCATTTCGACCGGCCGAAGGGGAAGCGCGTTCCTTCCATGTCGCTGAAGCCGGTGACCGCGGCGCTGGCCAAGGAACTCGGCAAGCCCGTCGCGTTTGCAGAGGACTGTGTCGGCGACGCCGCCAAGGCGGCGGTGGCGAAGTTGAAGGACGGCGACATCCTGTTGCTCGAGAACACGCGCTTTCATCCCGGCGAAGAAGCCAACCATCCGGCTTTTGCCAAAGAGGTAGCCGCGCTCGGTGATCTTTTCGTCAACGACGCCTTTTCCGCCGCCCATCGTGCGCATGCGACGACGGAGGCGATCGCGCATCTTTTGCCGTCGGCTGCCGGACGTTCGATGGAGCTCGAGCTCAATCACCTCAACAAGGCGCTCGGCGATCCCGAACGGCCGGTGATGGCAGTGATCGGCGGCGCGAAAGTCTCGACCAAGATCGCGCTCCTGGAAAATCTCGTGAAGCGCGTCGAGACTCTGGTGATCGGCGGCGCCATGGCGAACACCTTCCTCGCTGCCGAGGGGATGGACGTCGGCAAATCGCTCTACGAGCCGGATCATATCGACACCGCGCGGCGCGTCATCCATCAGTCGACCGAGAGCGGCTGCGCAATTTTCCTGCCGCGCGACGTCGTGGTCGCGAAGGAGTTCAAGGCGCATGCCGCGCATCGCACGGCGGAAGCGGGCGCCGTGGCAAAAAGCGAATTGATCCTCGATGTTGGGCCCGAAACCATTGAGGCGTTCGAGAAACGGCTGCACAATACCCGGACGCTGGTTTGGAACGGACCGCTCGGCGCTTTCGAGATGCCGCCCTTCGATAAGGGAACCGCGAAGGCGGCAAAGCTCGTCGCGGCCGCGACGAAGGCGGGAAACCTGCTCTCGGTCGCCGGCGGCGGCGACACGGTGGCGGCACTCAGCCACGCCGGTGTCGTGGACGCATTTTCCTATGTCTCGACGGCGGGCGGCGCGTTCCTCGAATGGCTCGAAGGGCAGGAGCTTCCCGGCGTCGCGGCTCTTGCCAGCAAAGGAGAATAGACATGGATCTCGCCGAACTGAATCGCATCGCGAACAAGATGGTGGCCAAGGGACGCGGGATTCTTGCGGCCGACGAAAGCACGGGCACGATCCAGAAGCGCTTCGCCACGATCGGGGTCGAGAACAGCGAGACCACCCGTCGCGACTATCGCGAACTGATGTTCCGCGCCGGCGAGGGCATGAAATACATCTCGGGCGTGATCCTCTATGACGAGACGATCCGCCAGAAAGCCAAGGATGGCACGCCGCTCGTCAAGGTGATCGAGCAGGCGGGCGCGGTCCCGGGCATCAAGGTCGATGCCGGCGCCAAGCCCATGGCGCTCGATCCCGATCAGACCGTGACCGAAGGGCTGGATGGGCTGCGCGAACGTCTCGTCGAATATCACAAGCTCGGCGCGCGCTTTGCGAAGTGGCGGGCGACCTACAATCCGACCAAGGTCTCCTGGAACACGATCAACGCCAATGCGCACGCGCTCGCGCGCTATGCGGCGCTCTGTCAGGAGAACGGGATCGTACCGATCGTCGAGCCGGAAGTGCTGATGGACTATGACAACGACATCGAAACTTGCGCTGCGGTCACCGAGTGGGTGCTCAAGGAAGTGTTTCAGGAGCTCTACTACGCGCAGGTGAAGCTCGAGGGCATCGTGCTCAAGCCCAACATGGTGATCTCCGGCATGAAATGCGCGACGCAGGCGAGCGTCGAGGACGTCGCCGACAAGACGGTGATGATCCTGAAGCGCTGCGTGCCATCGTCGGTTCCCGGCATTGCGTTTCTCTCCGGCGGTCAGTCGGACGAGATGGCGACCGCGCATCTCTCCGCGATGAATGCGCGCCACACCCTGCCCTGGGCGCTCACCTTCTCCTATGGCCGCGCCCTGCAGGCGGCGCCGCAGAAGGCATGGAGCGGCAAGTCCGAGAATATCGCCGCGGCGCAGCGCGCCTTTGCCCACCGCGCGCGAATGAACGCGCTGGCCACGACCGGCGCATGGACGCCGGCGGAGGAAAAGAAGGCGGCGTAATTGCAAACTGTCATTCCCGGCCGAGTGCCGCGTCGCCGGCACGAGGGGAAGGGGTACCCAGGCTTGCGAGCTGCAAGGTGTCGAGTTCTGGGCCCCCTTCCCTCGCACCGCTCACGCGGTGCTCGCCCGGGATGACAGTAACTACTTGTCCTCATCCTGAGGTTGGCGAAGGATGAGGGGACGATGACCGAACGTTGCCGACTCTATCTCATCACGCCCGCCAAGCTGGAGCCGAAGAGCTTCGCCGAGACGCTCAAGGGAGCGCTGGACGCGGGCGATGTCGCTTCGCTGCAACTTCGATTGAAGGGCGTGAGCGACGACGACATTCGTCGCGCCGTCGAAGCCTTGCTGCCGGTCGCGCAGCGAGCCGGCGCGGCGTTCATCCTGAACGATCGTCCCGATCTCGCCGCCGAACTCCGCTGTGATGGCGTTCACGTCGGCCAGGACGATGCCAGCTATGACGAGGCCCGTGAAATGGTCGGACGCGAGAGCATCGTCGGTGTCACCTGTCACAACTCGCGCCACCTCTCGATCCATGCGGCGGAAGCGGGCGCGGACTATGTCGCATTCGGCGCCTTCTTTCCGACCGCGACCAAGGAGCCGAAGGAGATGGCGGAGATCGAGACGGTGCGCTGGTGGTCCGAGATGATGGTCGTGCCGTGCGTCGCGATCGGCGGCATCAGGATCGAGAACTGCAAGCCGCTGATCGAAGCGGGCGCGGATTTTCTCGCCGTCTCGTCCGGCATCTGGGATCATCCTGAAGGTCCCGCCGCCGCGGTGAAGGCCTTCAACGCCTTGTTCTGAGCGCGTTTGCGCCCGCCGGGCGCCTTTGCTAGAAGGCGCGCGCTCTTTCTCAGTTCGAACCTTCCAGCACCGCGCCCAAAGGCGCGACCCGGCCTGACGCAGCAAAGCGGTGGGCCAATTCGAGGAGTCCCATGCCCAAGATTGCCGGAAACGAAATCCGCCCCGGATCGATGATCGAGCATCAGGGCCAATTGTGGATCGCGGTGAAGACGCAGGCCGTCAAGCCCGGCAAAGGCGGCGCCTATGCGCAGGTCGAACTCAAGGACATCGTCAACGGCACCAAGCTCAACGAACGTTTTCGCGCGAGCGAGATGGTGGAAGAAATCCATCTCGACAAGAAGGATTTCACCTTCCTGTACGCGAGCGCCGATGCCTTGACTTTCATGGACACGGAAACCTACGACCAGATCGAATTGCAGAAGGATTTCGTGGGCGAGCAGGCGCAATTTCTCGCCGACGGCATGAAAGTCATGCTGCAACTCTACGAAGGAAGACCCATCAGCATCCGGTTGCCGCCACAGGTGACGCTCGCGGTGGTCGAGGCCGACCCGGTCCTGAGAGGCGGCACGGCGGCGCCGTCCTACAAGGGCGCAAAGCTCGAAAACGGCATGCAGGTGCAGGTGCCGCCCTTCATCAATGCCGGCGCAAAAATCGTGATCTCGACAGAAGACGGTTCCTATGTCCGGCGGGCTGAATAGTGTTGGCTCTCGCCCTTCGTCCTTCGGCAAGCTCTGGATGAAGGGCTCGCGGTAAACCAAGACCTCATCCTGAGCCTGTCGAAGGATGAGGGAATCGAAAGAGACTGATGCGTTATCTCTCTCCCGCCCTGAACGTGATGACCGCCGCCGCGCGCAAGGCGGGGCGCGGGCTGATCCGCGACTTCGGCGAGATCGAGAACTTGCAGGTCTCGCTCAAGGGACCGGGCGACTTCGTCAGCACCGCCGACAAGCGCACCGAAAATCTGTTGCTCGAGGAGTTGTCGCGGGCGCGTCCCGGCTACTCTTTCTTGACGGAAGAAACCGGCGCAGTAGATGGGCCGGACAAGACGCACCGCTTCATCATCGATCCGATCGACGGCACGACGAATTTTCTTCACGGCATACCTCACTTTGCGATTTCGATCGCGCTCGAGCGCGAAGGGCAGTTGGTCTCCGCGCTCACTTTCAATCCCGTAACCGATGAGATGTATGTCGCCGAGAAAGGCCAAGGCGCCTATCTCAACGAAAAGCGCTTACGCGTCGCGGCGCGCAAAAAGATGAACGAGAGTGTTCTCGGCACCGGCATTCCCTGGCAGACGCATGGCGATCATCCTCGATTCCTGGGCGAGCTTGCGGCCGCGATGCGCGAAAGCGCGGGCGTGCGGCGTTTCGGTGCGCCGACTCTGGACCTCGCCTATGTTGCGGCCGGTCGCCTCGACGGATTCTGGGAGCGCGGTCTCGCGCCCTGGGATGTCGCCGCGGGAGTCTTGCTCGTGCGCGAGGCCGGAGGCGTCGTGAGCGATTTGGACGGCGGGACACGGGCGCTGGACAGCGGCCACATTCTTGCCGCGAACGAGCCGTTGCATCCGCAAATCCTGAAATTTCTGAAGGATGCCGGCAGGAGTTGAGCAGCGTCCACTGGACCAGTAAGGTCCGCGCCATCGTGTCGAACGGGAAATAGGATGCGCCGAACGCTCTATGTGTCTCTGGTGTTGACGGCGACGCTCTCGCCTGCGTGGGCGCAGGTCAGTTCGAGCGACGACGTCACCGTGAACAGCCGCGCCATCGGGCCGGGCTATCTGTTGTATCCCGGCGGAAAATATGGGCGCAGCGTTCCGCTGCTGCTGCAACCGGGCGAGAAACCCGGCGCCGTCATCCATCTCCATATGCCAATTCATCATCGCCGCGTGGCAACAAATGAAACCGCTGTGCCGGCAGCGCCCGCCGCCACACCGCCTGTCGCCACGCCGGCTGCGCCGCCGCCCGTCGCGCCGCGCAGACACGCCAAGGCCGTTGCGCCGCCCGTGACGACCGACACCGCGTCCTTGCCCGAAGACAGCGCCGCCCGTCTGGTCGGCGCGAACACGGTGGGAGCGCCTCCTCCTACCAAACCACCACCGAAAGCGCCGCGGGTTTCATCGGCGACCGCTCCGCCCATGGCGAACACCGGAGCGACGACTGTGCCGTTCTCGTTCGGCGGTCCCCCTGTCGCGTCACCGCCGCCGACACGGACTGCAAGTGCCACACCGCCGCGACGGACGACGCCCTCGCCTGCGACAGGGAAAAAAAAGCAATCGATGATTCCGTTTGCCGCCGGCGCAACCAACCTTGCCGCCGCGGACGTGAATGCGATCCACTCGCTCGCGACGTCGCTCAATTCGGCCGTCGCCAACAGCGCGGCGCATGTCCAGCTTTATGCCTATGGCGGGGCGCGAGGCGACAAGTCGTCGGACTCGCGCAGGCTTTCACTGAAGCGCGGCCTGGTCGTACGCGAACTCCTGATCGAGGATGGCATCCCCTCCGAAAAGATCGACGTGCATGCCATGGGCGGCGCCGACGATGACGGCGCCTCCGACCGCGTGGACGTGTTCGTCCGCGGTTAGCTCCTGCCGATCATGTCGATCTCGCGTGCCTCGCGGCCGAGGAAAGCAAGGACCATGACCGCGAGCGCGGCGGCGATCGCGACGCCCGAGAGCGCAAGGCTGTAATTGTTGCCGTGATTCTCGGCTATCTTGGCCTGCAGCACGGCGTTGTAGGACGCGATGAAGTTGCCCAACTGATAGACCGTTCCGGGAAACGTACCACGCGCCTCGGGCGGTGACAGCTCGTTCAAATGCGCCGGGACCACGCCCCAGGCGCCCTGCACGAAGAACTGCACCAGGAACGCACCCATTGCGAGCAACAACGCGGTTTGCGAAAATGCCCACAGCCAAATCGCCGGCAAGGCGAAAAGTGCGCACAGCATCATTGTGCGCCGCCGCCCGAAGAATTGGCTGAAAGCGCCGAACGACAGCCCGCCGAGGATCGCGCCGATATTGTAGAGCACCGCGATGGTGCCGACGGTTGCGGGCGCGAAATGATGCTGCTTCTGCAGGAAGGTCGGATAGAGATCCTGCGTGCCGTGGCTGAAGAAGTTGAAGGCCGTCATCAACAAGATGGCATAGAGCGCGAGCTGCCAATGACGCGCCAGCACGTTCAGGATGGTCACGGCCGACGTCCGTTCGCGATTCCAGCCGGGTGACTCCGGCACGCTGCGGCGGATGTAGAGGATGAGGAGCGCCGGCAGAATGCCGATCATGAACATGCCCCGCCAACCGATGTGCGAATACAGCAACGCAAACGCGACCGATGCGATGAGATAGCCGGACGGGTAGCCTGATTGCAGGAGCCCGGAGACAAGTCCGCGCGCTTCCGGCTTGACCGTCTCCATCGTCAACGACGCGCCGATGCCCCATTCGCCGCCCATCGCGACGCCGAAGAGTGCCCGGATGACGAGGAAGGCCGCGAGGTTGGACGCGAAGGCCGTCGCGAATCCCAGCACCGAATAGAGCGCGACGTCGAGCATCAGGATTGGGCGGCGGCCGAAGCGATCCGCGAGCCGACCGAAGATGAAGGCGCCAACCGGGCGCAAGGCCAGCGTCAGCGTCACGGCGAGGGCGATGGAGGAAACGGCGGTGCCGAATTCACCCGCCACATCCTTGATCACGAAGACCAGCAGGAAAAAGTCGAACGCATCCAACGTCCAACCCAGATAGGAAGCGGCAACGACATGCTTCTGCGCGCTGCTCCAGCCCTTCAATGCATCGAATGCCATACTTCCCCGCTCGTCTCGCGCCTTCGCTTGGCGGCCCGTCAGGCCTTCGCTGCTGCTTCCCTGGCACGGCGGCGCTCGAGAAATTCCTCAGTGGTGTTCATGTTGGGATAAGGCACATCGGGCATCTTCACGCCGAGGAAGCGGCAAAGCGGCTCCCAACCTTCCTTTGCCTCGAACACCAGAAGGCGCTCCGGAGGAATAGTGCGCTTCACTTCCGCGTTGTGGCGCTCATAGACGTCGATCATGTGCGCTTCGCTGAAGTCGTAGTCGAAATTGCCCTTACCGATGAGCAGCGGCCCGAACACGCCGGGCAGAGCCACGCCGCCGGAATCCTCCGGCTTCTTCATCGCTGGCATGATCGTGTTGGAGACGCTCTTGTACCAGGACTTCGGATCACGCAGGGACAGGATCACTTTGGCGTCGGGATATTTGTCGGCCAGCTCCTTGTAGAAGTTGCAGCTTGGCCAGTCGCAGGCCGACTGGTAGTTGGCGAACACTTCGTCCCAGTCGAAGGGCTGCTTCAGTGCCACGCGATCCCAGAACGGCACCTGCTCGGGATGCATGATGACCTCATACATGTGATGGCATGGCGCAAAACCGAGCATTTCCAGCGCTTCCTTGAGCGAACGCGTGCCGGTCCGGCCGAAGCCTGCGCCGATGACTTTCAAGCCCATGTGATCTCCTCTTCGACGCCGCAATGTTGCCCAGCGCGTGCGCAACCGCAATACTTCCTCGTTCACGAGGGCCAAGCGATGCGACGCTTTGCGACTGTCATGGCCGCGCTCCTACTTTCTCCGAGCGTTGGCGCCCATGCGATGGAACTGAAGAGCAGCGACATTGCAGCCGGTGCTCAGATTGCAACGGCGCAGATCTATCCGCGTTGCGGCGGCCAGAACATCTCGCCTGCTCTCGCCTGGAGCGGCGTGCCGGCGGGCGCGAAAAGCCTGGTCTTGACCATGATCGACACGGATGTGAAACCCGCGGACTGGTCGCATTGGATCGTCGTCGACATGCCGGCGACGACGACGATGCTGGCCCGCGGCACGGCGCAGCTTCCCGCTGGCGCGAAGGCAATCGCGAGCAATTTCGGCGACGCTTCCTACGATGGACCATGCCCTCCGAACGGAACCGGCGTGCATCACTACCGCTTCACGATCTGGGCGATGCGCGCTGCAAAGACCGAGATCGCGAACGACGCCAAGGCGAACGAGGTCGCGGACAAGCTCGCCAAGACTGCCATCGCCAGCGCATCGCTCACCGGTTGGGTCCAGCGCTGATCACTCCGCGGCGGCTGCGACCTGGACGTCGCTCAGTCGGTCGACGTTGCGCAAGGGCGGAAACAGCCACATCCAGACCGCGACGACGCCGAGCGTTCCCAAGCCGCCGATCACCACGGCAGGAATGGTCCCGAACCAGGCCGCCGTGACACCGGACTCGAATTCGCCAAGCTCGTTGGACGCACCGACGAACAACATGCTGACCGCACTGACGCGGCCGCGCATGTCGTCCGGCGTCGCATATTGAATCAAGGCGGAGCGCACGAAGACGCTGATCATGTCGGATGCGCCCAGCGTCGCCAACGCGACCAGCGAGAGATAGAAATTCGTCGACAGGCCGAACACGATCGTAGCGATGCCAAAGACCGCGACGCTGAAGAACATCGTGATGCCGGCGTGGCGCGCCAGCGGCCTGTGTGCGAGCGCGAGCGCCATGACGGCGGCGCCGACCGCTGGGCCGCTGCGCAATACGCCAAGCCCGATCGGTCCGGCATGCAGAATGTCGCGGGCATAAACCGGCAGCAACGCCGTCGCACCGCCAAGCAGGACCGCGAAGAGATCGAGCGAGATGGCGCCGAGCACGACGGGGCGATGGCGCACGAAGCGCACGCCTTCCGCAACGCGCTCGAGCCGCGACGCGCCGCTCGCCACATGGCCGCGCCGCCGCCTGCCGCCAAGACTTGCGATGAGCAGCGAGGCAGCGAGAAAGCCCGCGACGCAGACGCCATAGGTGTAGACGGGACCGAAGGCGTAGAGAAAGCCGCCGAGTGCGGGACCAACAATAACCGCGGAGGTAAAGACCGAGGAGCTCAGCGCAATCGACTTCGGCAATTTCTCGGGCGGCACGAGAAAGGGCAATAGAGATTGGTTCGCCGGCGCATAGAAACCGCGCGCCGAACCGAAGAGGACGAGGATCGCGTAGTACGGCCAGACGGAACTCGGATGCGCAAGCGACAGCAGCAGCAACAAGGCGCCGCAAACGGCCTGCAACACTTGCGTCATGCTCAAGATGCGCCGCTGATCGAAGCGATCGGAGAGTTCACCGGCGGGGAGCACCAACAAGAACATCGGCGCGAACTGGCAAAGTCCGACGATGCCAAGCGCCAGCGTGCTGCGTGTGATTGCGTAAATTTGCCATCCGATCGCGACGGATTGCACTTGCATGGCTGCAGTCGCGAGAAATCTGGCGGACACGAAGGCATAGAAATCGCGGTCGCGATAAACCGTGGGCGACGAATCCGTCATAGGAAGAGGAAGAGTGATCCTGCCGTCGCCGTCAAGCGGCCGCTATGCGCCGCAACCATTCGGCGCGCGTGATGGACCAGATGTCGATGGGATAGTCCTTTCCGCCAACCGTCAGCGCCGTCCGCTCGCCCTTGGTTTCGCCGATACGCCGCGCGACGGCTTGCGACGCCACATTGTCGGGATCGATGCAGGAGATGAGCTTCGCAGCAGGCTGCGTCAGAAAGGCGTAACGCATCGCAGCCGTGGCGGCTTCGGTGGCATAGCCCTGTCCCCAATAGCGCTTGCCGAGCGTCCACCCGATTTCGAGCCCCGGCCAGCCTTCCGGATTTATCATGCCGACACGGCCCATCATGGCGCCGTCCGATTTGCGCTCCACCGCCCAGGAGCCATAGCCGCGCAGCAGCCAATGTCCGAGCGAACCGGCCATGCTGCGCCATGACTCTTCGCGCGTCATCGGCGCGGGTGCGACCCAGCGCACGACGTCGGGATCACCCATGATCGCGGCCCAGGCAGAGAGATCATCGTCGCAAAAGGCGCGCAGGCTGAGTCGTTCAGTTTCGAGAACAGGTATCAAGCCGATGTCCCTCTCGTATGAACGGCGCGCAACAAACCGCGCCACGATCCTATCGCCAAGAGCGCCAGAACTGCAGCCATGATCATAAAGGTTTGTGGCGAGGCCAACGATTCCAGGAACGATAGTGGCGCGATCCTGGGTTGCAGGATACCCGCGGAAACGAAATAGAGCCCATCGAATCCCGCATGGATGGTCATTCCCGGCAAGACCGAGTCGGTGAGGCGCGCAATCGTTCCCAGGATGGCCGATACCGCAAAGAAGATGCCGAACCAGATTGCGATATCAAGCAGCGATGCTTCGAAGTAGGAATGATTGGTGTGGAACAGCGCCCACACGAAACCGCTGACGATGATCGCCGGCACGACGCCGAAGGCCCTCTCGAGCCGACTTTGCATGAAACCGCGGACCGAGATTTCTTCGACCACGCCCGCGACAATCGCGGCCATCGCGAGACCCACAAGGATGCTGCTCTTAGGGCCGGGCGGAATTGTCATCGGCACCTCGCCACCGAGTCCGCTCAGAACGCGATAGGCGACATAGGCGAAGGCACCGGCGAAGAACGTCGACCAGCCTGCCAAAAGCGATAGGAGAAAGATGCGCGGCGCGACCGGATTCAGGCGCACGCCGCATCGCCGCGCCGCGCGGCCATAGTTCGGCCAACTGCCCCATTTCATCCAGGTCACGCCAATGGCAAGGAACATCGCCATAGCGGGCACGAACCAGGGAAACGACACGGGATGCCGCGAATAAGCGGCGATGAGACCGACCCAGACCGCCTCGCTGACGATGATGATGGCGATTCCGGATCCGATCGCAACAGCGAGCGCACGTGTGACGGATAGAGCGCGCGCAAATGGTGATCGGGTGAGTGTGCCTGCCATAACTGATCTCCTACGTCTGATACGCAGGCACGATCGACATTAGCGGAGTCAAAGTGTTTGCGGCTTTCCAGTCTCAACCTTGGGAAAAGCTTGCGGCGACGAAATCAATGCACCAAACGGGCGCGCGCCAGCATCGAGGGAAAGCGCGGATCGTTGCGCAAGCGGTCGACATGGGGAAGCCACGGCAGGAGCAGCGCCACCGGATCATCCCGCCGGATCGCCTCCTCGAGCGCTGTGAACGCGGCGTCGGCTTGACCGGCATTGGCGCGCAGCATGGCCATGTCCATCGGTCGCGGCACAAACATCACGCGCTGCTGGTCGAGCAGATCAGCGCCGGCGGCACAGAAGGCCTCGAAACCACCGGTGTGGAACGCCGCCCTCAACCGCGCCAGCGTCGGTGCGTCCGTACCGAGCAGGCGGATGCTTTCGAGGAGCGCATCGACGGCGTCACGATGATTGCCGAGAAAGGCGTGCGCCCAGCCTTGGCCGCTCCACGCTTCGGACAAGTTCGAGCCGAGCCGAAATGCTTTCTTCGCTTCGTTCAGGACTTGGGTGAAGCGCCGCGCCGTCAGCAGAAACTGGATCAGGTCGATGCGGGCGGTAACCGACAGCGGCTCGAGCTCGACGGCGCGTCTCGCCTCGCGCTCGGCTTCGACAAAGCGCCCGGTCGCGGTCAGCGCGAATGCGCGCGCGCGATGCGCGGCGACGAGATCGGCGTCAAGCGCCAGCGCCTTGTGCAACGCCAGATCGGCGCTCGCGAAATCGCGATCGGCGAGAAGTGTCGCCATGCCCAGGAGCGACCAGCCGAGCGCGAAATCGGGATCGAGCGCGGTTGCCGCAAGCGCGGACGCCTTGGCCGCTGCCGCGAAGCTTGCGCCCTGTCCCACCTGATGCTGCACCAGCGTCGTCTCGGCGAGCGCGGCATGCGCGGGAGCGGACTTCGGGTCGGCCGCGACCGCGGCTTCGAAATAGATGCGCGCCTGCGCGATGCTTTGCGGCAACGGCACACTGAGAGCTGCGCGGCCTTTGCTGAGCAACGCATCGACTTCGCTATCCTGACCCGCCGTCGCTTGGGCAACGCCGACGTCGGGAGTCGCGACGAGACGATAGCCGCGCTTGGGAAGCGTTTCGATGAAGCGCTTGTCTTTGCTTTCGCCGAGCGCGCTTCTGAGCCGGCTGACGGCGGCCGCCAGCGTATCATCGCCGATGGCACGCCCGCCCCATACGGCGGAGGCGATCTCGTCTTTCGCGATCACACGCCCCGGCGAGGCCGCGAACAACAACAGCAGATCCATCAGGCGCGGCTCGAGGCGCGTCTGTTGGCTTTCGCGGCTGAGCGTGCCGAGCGCCGGATCAACACGCCAGCCGCCAAGGTCGAAAGGGCGCTGACCGCTCATTGGCTCCCACGCACCGCTATTGCAAATGAATGGTGATCGTATTCGTGCCCTGCCGCAAATCGAATTTGGTGGCATCGAACGACGGCTCGCTGAAGGTCGGACGGGCGTCGTTGGAGAAGCCGTACTTCTCCAGCGGCAAGCCGAACCAATTCATGTCGAAGCGACCATTGCGGTTGAAGTCTTGGAACAACTTCACGGCGTATTCGCCAGGCTTGATGCCACTCAGAATCACGATCGTCTCGCCCGGTTTCGCCGGCACGACGGCATCCGTCACCGGATCGGCATTGTCGAGCGGATAGCTGGCGCTGGTGTAGAGCGCGACACGGACGTCGCCGCCACGTGGCGACACCTTCTCGACCTTGACGATCAGCGTCGCGAGCGGCGCACCGGACGCGGGGATAGTCGCGAGCAGGAATAGCCCGGCAAGAAGCCCCCGATACATGATCCTTCCCCCGCACCCGCCAACTAATTCAACTTGGGCTCCAGCTTTTTGCACGCCTCGATCAGTCCCTTGACGGACTCTGCGGACTTGCCGAGTTGGTCCTTTTCCGCCGCCGTGAGTTCGAGTTCGACGATGCGCTCGATGCCTTTCTCGCCGATCACGGCCGGAACGCCGACATAGAGGTCTTTGATCCCGTAAGGGCCATTAACATACGCCGCGCAGGGCAAGACGCGCTTCTTGTCCTTGAGATAGCTCTCGGCCATCGCGATCGCCGACGTCGCCGGCGCGTAGAAGGCGGAGCCCGTTTTCAGCAGGCCGACGATCTCCGCGCCGCCATCGCGCGTGCGCTGGATGATCTGATCGAGGCGGTCCTGTTTGATCCAGCCCATCTTGACGAGCTCTGGAAGCGGTACGCCCGCCACCGTCGAGAAGCGCGGCATCGGCACCATCGTGTCGCCATGACCGCCGAGCACGAAGGCGCTGACGTCTTCGACCGAGACGCTCATCTCCTCGGCGAGGAAGTGGCGAAAACGCGCACTGTCGAGCACGCCGGCCATGCCGACGACCATGTTGTGCGGCAGGCCGCAGAATTGTCTGAGCGCCCAGACCATGGCGTCGAGCGGATTGGTGATGCAGACGACGAAAGCCTTGGGACAATTGTTCTTGATGCCCTCGCCCACCTGCGCCATCACCTTGAGGTTGATGCCGAGCAGATCGTCGCGGCTCATGCCCGGTTTGCGCGGCACGCCCGCTGTGACGATGACGACGTCGCTGTCCTTGATGTCGGCATAGGCGTTGGTGCCCTTGAACTTCGCGTCGTAACCCTCGACCGGACCGGCCTGCGAAATGTCGAGCGACTTTCCTTGCGGCAACCCCTCCATGATGTCGAAGAGAACGACGTCGCCCAGTTCCTTCAAGCCGATGAGATGAGCGAGCGTGCCGCCGATTTGTCCGCCGCCGATGAGGGCGATTTTCTTGCGGGCCATGAAAAATCCTTTCGTGGAATGCCGCGCGCTAAGTAGCGCGGTCGGCACGGCGGAAGCAACCGGATAGCCACTACGCAGTATGTGCCTGTATCCGAACCGTTCCCGCGCGCACAAAATTCCCGAAAAACCGCTGTCCCGGCTGCTCGATGAACCGCCAGGTGAGCGCTGCAAGTGCCACGACGACGGTCAAATACGCCACAGACAGCGCGAGCGTGACGAAGGCGCCCTGCGAGGCAACGGCAGCCTCGCCGTTCGGCAAACGACTGAGCCAGTGAACGTCAAAACTCAATTCCGCAACCCGGGCGGCGGAAAAGAACACGACTAGGACCAGCGTGTGAACCATATAGATCGAATAGGACCAACGGCCGAGCGCGGCGGGCGCGCGCATCGCCAGCAAGCGCGAGAACAGGCCATCGTCATCTGAAAATACCAACACGACAAAACAGAAGAGCGGCGGCGCGAGATATTCGAGTGCCGCATGCCCCGGTACGTAGGTCACGAATGCAACGACGAGGATGATTGCGGCCACCTCGAGCCAGGTGCCGGCAACGCGCTTCGTCGCGCCGCGCCGCCAGGCCTCGTATATCAGTGTTCCGAGGAAGAAGCCGAAGATGCACCGGGGCAATGCCCAACGAAAGGTCTCGCGCATTCCGTAATCGGAAAAGCTCACGAGTACGGCGACAGCGGCGAGTGCGAGGACAAGCGAGGCGAGCATGCGTTGCGGTTGCTTCGGCACAATCGCACAGAGCGCGGCGAACACGAGATAGGTGCAGAACTCGACGCTGATCGACCAGGCCGGTCCGTTCCAGGTGTCGAAGGGATGAAATCCCAGCGCTTGGACCAGGAACAGATTCGTCAGGACGGCGAAAGGCGAACGACTGAAGGTGAAAGCAGCGTGCTCGCCAACGACCGGATGCCAGTGCTGAATGGCGAGATGCGAAAACTCGATGGCGACGAGCGCGGCCAACACGGCCGCATGCAGCGGCCAGAGCCGGCCGAAACGCCGGATCACGAAGGCGCGAAAGCCGACACCTTGCGACAGTCTATCGCCGTAGGCGTGCGCTATGACGAAGCCGCTCAGAACGAAAAAGAAATCCACGAACAGCCAGGCATTGCGCACCAAGGGTTGCCAATAGAGAAAGCCATGCACTTCCAGATGATGGGCGGCGACCAACAACGCGCAGATGCCACGCCAACCGTCGAGTGCCCGAAAGCGCAAGGGATCGCTCCGTGTGAAGGCTCGCACTATGACGTGATCGGGCGCAGGAAAGCCATGACGCACTATCGGAACGCGTTGTGTGGTTCGCAAAGAAAAAGCCGGGCGGATGATGCACATCGCCCGGCCTTGATCTTTCGAAGTCGATCGACGATCAGATCGATTCCTTCAACTCCTTCGCGGCGCGAAAGGCGACCTTCTTCGAAGCCTTGATCTTGATCGCTTCGCCCGTAGCGGGATTGCGGCCCATGCGCGCTGCGCGCTTGCGCACGACGAGGATGCCCAGACCATTGAGACGGATGCGTGAGCCCTTTCTCAGATGCTTCGTGATCAATCCAATCGTGTCTTCAAGGATCGCATTCGCGGCCTTGTGAGACATGTCATGCTTTTCGGCCAGCGCGGCGCCAAGCTGGCGGGTGCTCACCGTATCGACCTTTGGTTTGGCGGCCTTCGGGGCGGCCGTTCCAGCTATTGCCATTCTCATTGCTCCTTTTGCGAATCAAACAATGCCTGATTTTACTGCATTTCCCGCACGCATAGCACGAGGCGTCAACAGAAAATGCGATAAATACAGGGCTTTTTTGCACAGCCCTTGCCGCCGTACGACTCACCCCGAGTTGAAGCCCTGTTTTAGGGGCTTAAACGGCCATTTCGTCACGCGTTGATTGACTCGGGATTTGCCGTCCGCCACCGTTTCAGACTTCACGGGAGACGATGATGAAGGCCGAACCGTTTGTTCGCGGACTGAATTTTGGCGAGGGCCTGCGCTGGCATGAGGGCCGGTTCTGGTACTCCGACTTCCACCAGCACCGCGTATCGAGCGCGGCGCCGGACGGCACGACGCGCGTCGAACTTGAGATCGACGACCGACCATCGGGCCTCGGTTGGCTGCCGGACGGGCGGCTCCTCGTCGTCGCCATGTTGAACCAGCGTGTGCTGCGCCGCGAAAAGGACGGGCGCGCCGTCCTACACGCGGACCTCAAGGGCCTGGCCAAATTCCATACAAACGACATGCTGGTGGATCCCCACGGCAACGCCTTCGTCGGCTGTTTCGGCTTCGATCTCGACGCCTTTATCGAGAAGAACGGCACGACGCCCTTGTTCGCCGAACCCGGCCCTCCGACCGCGCCGATCATGCGCGTCACGCCCGACGGCAGGGCGTCCATCGCCTCGCCCGACCACAAGTTTCCCAATGGCATGGCGCTGATCGGAAACACGCTGGTCGTCGCGGAGTGCTTCATCCCGGGCCTGACCGCGTTCGATCTCGCACCGGACGGCACGCTCAGCAATCGCAGGCCCTGGGCAACGCTATCGAAGGATCCGCCCGCGATTGTGCCGGACGGTATCTGTGCCGACAGCGAGGGAGCCGTCTGGTGTGCCAATGCGCTCGGACGCGAAGCGGTTAGGATCGGCCAGGGCGGCAAGATCCTGGAGCGCGTCGAGACTTCGCAATTTGCGTTTTCCTGCGCACTGGGCGGAGCCGATGGACGACAGCTCGTGATCGCGACTGCGCCGACGCCGAATGCGGAAATCGGCGCGCGCGAAGCCAACGGCATGCTCGAAATCGCGCGCGTGGCCGTGCCTGCCTAGTGGTCCAATTCCAACATTCGCATTGCATTTGCGCAAGGCACTTTTGCGAATGTTGGAATCAAAGGACCACTAGCAACAATATTGATTCTAGTGGAGCTTTGGATTTGACATTCGCTTTCGGCGTCCGCGCCAAACAGGGTAGCGAATGTCAAATCCGCTCCACTAGGCCGCGTCGATGAAGCCGCCCATCTGGCGATTCCACAGCCGCGAATAAGGCCCGTTGTTGGCGAGCAACTCGCGATGCGGCCCGTCTTCCAGGATCCGGCCAGTGTCGAGATAGACGACGCGATCCATTCCGGCGATTGTCGAAAGCCGATGTGCAATTGCGATGACGGTGCGACCCTGCACCAAGGTCCACAGCGCCGACTGGATGAGATGTTCGGACTCCGAATCCAGTGACGACGTGGCCTCGTCGAGTACCAGGATGCGTGCATCCTTGATCAGCGCACGCGCGATCGCGACACGCTGGCGTTCACCGCCCGACAGCTTGATGCCCTGCTCGCCGACGATCATGTCATAGCCCTCGTCGCGCTCAGCGATGAAGTCGTGCGCATGCGCCTGGCGTGCAGCGCCTTCGACTTCGGCAGGCTCGGCGAGCGGGCGGGCATAGCGGATATTGTCGCGCACATTGCGATGGAAGACGCCCGGCATTTGCGGCACTTCGGCGATCGCCTCGTTGAGCGAATCCCAGGTGACGTGACCGATATCCTGTCCGTCGATCAGGATGCGGCCCGTCTGCGGCTCGAACTGACGGCGCAGCAGGCGAACCAGCGTCGACTTGCCGGCGCCCGACGGTCCGACCAGGCCGACGCGCTCGCCCGGCCGGATGTCGAGATCGAGGTTCTCGAAGACCTGAAAGCCGTTGGGATGGCGGAAACAGACATTCTCGAAGCGGATATGACCGCGCGTGACGATGAGCGGGCGGGCATCGAGCGCGTCGGTGATTTCGTGCGGCGCGCTGACGAGATCGAGCGCCTCGGACAAAGTGCCGAGCTGCTCGAAATAATCCAGCATGCGGAATGACAGCTCCTGTACGCCGCGCGCGATCTGATTGGCGAGCAGATAGATCATGGTGAAAGCGCCGAGCGAGATCGCGCCGCGCAGGATGTCCTTGGCGGTCACCCAGACGAGCGTAACCAGCAGCAGCAAGGTTGCCGACTGCATGAACAGGCGCATGGTGGTGAGGAACCAGCGAAAACGCCGCGACGCGTTCATCTCGTCGGCGAGAAAATACGAGATGAACTTGCGCTCATACACCGCCTTGGCGAAGGCGCGGATGAGATCGGCGTTGGAGATCGCGTCGATCAGCCGTCCGGTCGACGTCGACACCTCGTCCGAAAGCGCCTTGGACAACACGACGCAACGTCTCGCCAGCGCGAATACGACGGCGAGATAAAGGAACGTCCACACCAGCAAGATCACGGCGTAGGACGGCGCCTGGATTGCCATCAGGATGCCGCCGAGCACGATGAGGCCGATGACGCGCACGACATCCATGCAGACGATGCCGAGAATCCCGATCACCGCCTGCCCGGCCTGTTTCACCTTCTGACCCAGCTTGCCGGCGAAATTGTCCTGGAAGTAGCGCGGACTGTGACCGAGCAGATAGGTGAAGAGATATTTCTGGGCGAGGCCGCGCATGCGCGGCCCGGTGTTGACGTCCACCATCTCGTAGCCGCGATAGGCGCAGGCCCCGCCGAACCAGATCGCCGCGAGCCAGAGGATCCATGGCATGACGAGCGAGAAATCGCCGTGGCTCTTCACGGCGAGCGCAATGGAGTTCACGAGGTGCGAAAACGCCACCGGGCTGAATGCTTCGATCGAGGTCGCGATCAGCGCGAGACCGGCCATCGCGGCGACACGCCGGCGAAAGTGCGACCGGATCAGGAACCAGATGAACGCGAAAGGAGTGGCCGGCACGCGCGCAATCGGAACCGCTTCGTCGAGCGGCTCGGACGCATATACTATTGCTTCGGTTGGTATCTCACGCGGCACGACTCTCATCCCCAAGCAAAAAGGGGCGCGGAGAATAGTCGCGTTCGTTCAGATTAGAAGGGGGTCAGACGGAAAAGGTTCGGGTGTTGCCCAAACGCTTCCCCGGTCACTCTTCGCCGAGTTCGGTTTCCTGACGCTCGGCGATGCGCGCCGACTTGCCGCGCCGGTCGCGGAGGTAATAGAGCTTGGCCCGCCGTACGCGGCCCTTGCGCACGACCTGCACCGAATCCACCAGCGGACTGTAGATCGGGAAAACGCGTTCCACGCCTTCGCCGTAGGAAATCTTGCGCACCGTGAAGCTTTCGTTGAGGCCGGCGCCCTGGCGCGCGATGCAAACGCCTTCGAACGCCTGCAAGCGCTCGCGGCGCTTCTCGGCCTTGGCCTTCTCGTCATAGGTCACTTCGACGACCTTGACGTTGACCTTCAACGTGTCGCCCGCGCGGAAATCGGGATGCGCCTTGGCCCGCACGGCCTTCATCTGCTCGGCTTCGAGCGTCTGCAAGAGGTTCATTTCATTGATCTCCGGGCGATGCGGGCGGGTGAGAAGGCGGGCCGTATAGCCTAGCGTTTGGACTTTTCATAGAGGGCCCAAAGATCCGGCCTGCGCGCCTTGGTCAGCTGTTCCGCTTGCTGACGCCGCCACTTGGCGATTTCTTTGTGATTTCCTTGGCTTAGAACGTCCGGAATGGCCAAGCCTTCGACACTTTGCGGGCGTGTGTAATGGGGATATTCGAGAAGGCCGGACGCAAAGCTTTCATCGGTCGGAGACGTCGCATCGCCGAGCACGCCCGGAAGAAGCCGGACGACCGCTTCGATCAGCGCCATCGCCGCAATCTCGCCGCCCGCCAGAACAAAATCGCCGAGCGAAATCTCCTCAATCCGGCGCGCCTCGATCGCGCGCTCGTCGAGGCCTTCGAAGCGGCCACAGAGGAAAATTGCGCCAGGGCCTTGGGCGAGCGCTGCGACACGCGATTGCGCGAGAGGCGCGCCGCGCGGCGACAGGTAGATGATCGGACGCCCGTTGCGCGCCACCTCATCGATCGCAGCGATCGCCACATCGGCACGCATTACCATGCCTGGACCGCCGCCGGCAGGTGTATCATCGACACTTCGATGGCGACCGATGCCATGCTCGCGTATATCGCGCACGTCCAAGGTCCAGATTTTCCTGGCCAACGCCTTGCCGATCAGCGAAATGCCAAGCGGACCGGGAAACATTTCGGGGTAGAGCGTCAATATTGCGGCAGACCAGCTCATGGTTTGGGCATCTCAAGCCAACTCGAACAGGACAGCCGATAGATACCACAGCAAACGCGGTCAGCGGACCCGCCCTTCATCGCGGCTGGCTATCGTCGCAGCCAAGCGATATGGAGTGCCAACACCGCGATTTTGCGCAGGCTTGAGCCAAGTAAGTCCATGTCGAATTCCGCCCCCCTACGCAAATTTCGTTACGTCATCGAGGCCGCGCTCTTCTTTTTCTTCATCGGGCTCTTTCGCGTGCTCGGCCTCGATGGTGCGTCGGCGGTGGGCGGTTTCATCGGCCGGACGATTCTTTACCGCCTCCCCGTTGCCAAACGCGGGCGACTCAATCTGCGCGCCGCATACCCCGATCGTCCAGCCGCCGAAATCGAAGATATCCTGCGCGAGGTTTGCGACAATCTGGGCCGCACGGTTGCGGAGTATGCCCATCTCGACAAATTCGACTTCGGCGGAGCGGAAGCGCGGGTCGAAGTCGTCGGAAGCGAACTTGTCCAAGCGGCATTGGCGCGGGGCAAGGGCGCAATCTGTTTTTCGGGTCATTTTGCGAACTGGGAACTAATGGCATTCGCAGGTGCACGCCTCTTTTCCACCGAAGGCGAGGTCTATCGCCCCGTCAACAATCCCTATGTCGACAAATGGCTCGTCGCGCAGCGAAAAAAGAACGGCCCGTTCAATCAGATCCCGAAAGGCGCGAGCGGAACGCGGCGGCTCTTCACCCTGCTGAGACGCGGCCAGGCTGCGTGCCTCTTGGTTGATCAGAAGACCAATGAGGGCGTGCCCGTGCCGTACTTTGGCCGCGAGGCAATGACGACGCCCGCACCTGCCGCGATGGCGCTCCGACTCGACTGTGCGTTGGTGCCGGCGTCGATCGAACGCCTCAAGGGCGCCAGATTCCGTTGCCGCGCGCACCCGCAACTCGACTTCGTCCCATCGGGCGATTACGAGCGCGATGTTGTGGATCTTACAGCTCTGCTGACGCGCAAGATCGAGGACATCGTGCACGAGCGGCCATCGCAGTGGCTCTGGATTCACCGGCGCTGGCCGACAGAACGGGCACAGGATCAGGTTCGTGGCAAACGATCCGGCATCCGAACGCCTGAACCGCCGCTGCCCGCGCCCGATCGCGGCTAGAACTACTCGACGTTGCCGCGTTCACTCGTCTCGACCTCTTCGGGAACCGCCACCACGATGCGTTCCTTGTCGATCTCGATCTGCGGCACGGTTTCGCGCGTGAAGGGCAGCAGGATGGAGTCGCCGTCGCTACGCGCGATCTCGACCACATCTCCGGCGCCGTAGTTGTGAATGGCGTGCACGGTACCGAGCGTGCGGCCCGCAATGTCTTCCGCGCGGAGTCCAATCAGATCGGCGTGGTAGTATTCCCCGTGCGCTGGGACCGGCAGTGCGTCGCGCCGCACATAAAGTTCGAGGCCGCGCAATGCCTCGGCCGCGGAACGATCGGAGACTTCCGCGAATGTCAGCACCGCTTCGTCGTCTTTGGCGGCGCGTACTGAGGTGACCGTGAACGTCCTGCCGTCGTTGCTGTGCAGGACACCGTACCGCGCCAATGACTCGGGCGAGATCGTGAAGGCTTTAACCGTCACGGCTCCGCTCAGGCCCTGCGCGCCTACGACGCTGGCCAAAAGCACGTCGCGCGACCGTCCCGCCATGCCTTAAGTCGCCGCCGGCTCTTCAGCCGCCGCCGGCGCTGGCGCTGGCGCTTCGGCAGGGGCGGCCGCGAGCTTGGCGTTCGCCGCCGCACGTTCCTGCGCCTTCTTCTTGGGCTTGGCCTTTTCAGGATTGTTCTTCTTGAGCGGCTGAGCCAGGCCCGCGTTGGCGAGAAAGCGGTGGACGCGGTCCGACGCGGTCGCGCCTTTCTTCATCCACTCCTTCGCCTTCTCCAGATCGAGCTTGACGCGATCGGCGTGATCCTTGGCGAGAAGCGGGTTGTAGAAGCCGATCTTCTCGATGAAGCGGCCGTCGCGCGGGCTGCGCGAATCCGCGATGACGATGTTGTAGTGCGGGCGCTTCTTGGTGCCGCCGCGCGCCAGTCTGATCTTGAGAGCCATAAGAGTTGAGTCCTTTCGAGTTGATCCGTGTACAGATTTAAGTCATCGCCGCGGCGGAGCGACACCGGGCGGCAAACTCCCCGGACCGCCGCCCAGCATTCCGGCAAAGGGATTGCGTGCGCCCTTGCCCATTTTCTTCACCATGTCGGACATCTGGCGGTGCATCTTCAGAAGCTTGTTGACGTCGCTGACCTCGACGCCCGCGCCTGCGGCAATGCGCTTGCGCCTGGAACCGTTGATGAGATCGGGCTTGGCGCGCTCCTCCTTGGTCATGGAGGAGATCACCGCTTCCTGCCGCGTTAGGATCTTGTCGTCGATGCCCGCGGCGTCGAGCTGGTTCTTCACCTTTCCGACACCGGGAAGCATGGCGAGCACGCCCTTCATGCCGCCCATCTTTTTCATTTGCTTGAGTTGTTCGGCGAGGTCGTTCATGTCGAACTCGCCCTTCTTCATCTTGCGGGCGAGCTTTTCCGCTTTTTCCTTGTCGACCGTCTCGGCGGCTTTCTCGACGAGCGAAACGACATCGCCCATGTCGAGGATGCGATTGGCGACCCGGGCCGGATGGAAGGCCTCCAGCGCATCGAGCTTCTCGCCCGTGGCGAGGAACTTGATGGGCGCGCCGGTGACGCTGCGCATGGAGAGCGCGGCGCCGCCGCGGGCATCGCCATCCGCACGCGACAGGATGATTCCCGAGAGTGCGACCCGATCGTTGAACGACTTGGCGATATTGACCGCGTCCTGGCCGGTCAGCGAGTCGGCAACCAGCAAGGTCTCGTGCGGCTTCACCTGGTCGCGGATCGCCGCAACCTCGCGCATCAGTTCTTCGTCGATGTGCTGGCGACCGGCGGTGTCGAGGATAAGCGCGTCATAGCCGCCGACCTTGGCGGAGGCGAGCGCGCGTCTCGCAATGTCGAGCGGCCCTTGTCCCAGAACGATGGGAAGCGTGGCGACGCCGGCCTGTTCGCCGAGCACGCGCAGCTGCTCCATGGCGGCGGGACGCGAGACGTCGAGCGAGGCCATCAGGACGCGCTTCTTCTCGCGTGTCTGCAGCATCAATCCGATTTTCGCCGATGTCGTGGTCTTGCCCGAACCTTGTAGTCCGACCATGAGGATTGGCGCGGGCGGCGAGCCGAGGTTCAGCGCCGCGTTCTCTTCGCCGAGTGTTTCGACGAGAACGTCGTGGACGATCTTGACGACCTGCTGGCCCGGCGTGACGGAGCGGATGACGTCTTCGCCGATGGCGCGCGGCCGCACCTTGTCGATGAACGTCTTGACCACCGGCAACGCAACGTCGGCCTCGATCAACGCATTGCGCACTTCGCCGAGCGCTTCGTCGACATCGCCTTCGGTGAGCGCGCCACGGCCGCGAAGCCGCTCGAACACGCCGCCAAGCCGGGTTTGCAAACTGTCGAACATCAACCGTCCATTTTGCTCCGCTCATCGCGGAGCGACAAAGCACAACGACCCCAGGGGGCGCCACGCGCTGCCTGGGGGCGATCCCGGGCCAGGCCCGGGACCGGAAAGGCTCAAGGCTTTTCCGGATGGCGCGGGTTTTAGGACCGACGCGCTTCCTGGTCAACAGTGGGGAAAAGCCAGCCTAGGCCGCAATCCGCCAGCGTGAAGAGCGTTCCACCCATAAGATAGATGCCAAGGAGCCCGACGCTATTCAATGCAACCCGCGGGTAGCCAAGCGCGCTGGCATCCAAAAACGGATACGAATACACGCCCGTGAGACCACCGCGCAGGAGCATGTAGGCAAGATAGGCAAGTGGAAAGACCACGATAATGAACGGCGTGCGCCACGTCAGCGAGCCCTTGGGCACTAGCAGAATCCAAAACAACAGAAACACAAACGGCAGGACGAAGTGCAGCGCCAGATCTGGAATGCGGCGGACGCCAGTCGATTCCAGAGCACCATGAAACTCCAGGACGTAGATCAGTGTGACGGTCAAAAGGTAGACCGCGACTGAGGCGATGAAATTCGCGCGAGGCATCCGCCGAACATTCATCGCCGCCGCCGACAATATGAACGCAGCCATGATGCTGACTAGGATCGTGAATGAACTGACAAAGCTGCCTAGTGCACCGGCCAGCGAGACATGATTCTGGGTTGAGTCGGCCAAGCCGAAGCCCAGAGATAGGGCCAGCGACAGCCATGCGAATCCAGACGCTGCCAAAACGAAGACGTTGGTGAATCGGGTCACGACATGCTCCAACAAGAGTCGGCGCATGGTCTTTAGGTCGACAGTTCAACTCAAGCGTTTTTTTGAGACTGAGGAGATCGGCGTCTAATTTGGATACGAGGTAAATCTCGATCTCTGGCTCTTGCTTCGCGTCACCTCAAGCCCTGCTCTTGCTTCCACCGCCGTTTCGAGATTGGCGTTTACCCTCACGCCCGGTCGATGCGAGCCGCATAACATCCGCGCCGGGCATTGTGCGCATGGATGTAAGCGACGTTCGTATCTTCGAACATGCGGTCGATCAGGGCTTCAACGCCATCGCCTTCGACGACGTCGGCGTCGAGCATCATCCCCGTGGCATCGAAGGCACGCAGCGAGAGCAACCGGTTGCGCATCGATTCCGGCACGACATCGACCTTGTCAAAAGGTTCCTCTGCCCCTTCGCGCACGAAGATCGCATGGCGCGAGCGATACGGACTGTCTGCGGGCTGGTGTTCGTAGTTGACCAGCAGAACGGACTCTCCGGGTTCGACGTCGCGCATTTCGACGCGATCGGGATAGCCGGGCTTGCTCTCGGCCACATAACGGATGGCGCCACGGGCGGCGAGTTCGGAGTCAGAGAGTCCGTAAAGATGGCGAAACGGCTTGGCGTCGAGGCCGGTGATGCGGAAGGACATGCGAGCTCCATAAAAAAGAGCCCGCAAAATGTCGACGCGCCTGTCCCCAAACAATCCGATTCTTGCTATTCGAAGGGCATCCTACTTTAGACCGAGCTTCTGTTTCAGATAGATGAAACTCAGCGCCCACATTTCCGCAGCCTGCTTGTGATCGGCACCGGCCGAGTGGCCACCGTCGGTGTTCTCGAAATAGAGAATATCGCTTCCCATGGCTTCCATCTTCGCCGCCATCTTGCGTGCATGCACCGGGGTGACGCGGTCATCGCTTGTCGCCGTCGTGAAGAGGATCGGCGGATAGTTCATTCCGGACCTGATGTTTTGGTAGGGCGAATATTTCGCAATCCATTCGCGCGCCTTGGGATCGGCGGGATCGCCATACTCCGCCGCCCACGACGCACCGGCGCCGATCTGCGTGTAGCGCAGCATGTCGATCAACGGCACCTGGCAAACCACGGCGGCGAACAACTCGGGATGCTGCGACATCGTTGCGGAGACCAAGAGCCCGCCATTCGATCCACCCATGATGCCGAGTTGCTTTGGCGTGGTGATGCCGCGTTTGATGAGGTCGGCGGCGACGGCTGCGAAATCGTCATAGGCTTTCTGACGGTTGGCGAGCAGCGCCGCATCGTGCCAGGCAGGACCGAACTCGCCGCCGCCGCGAATGTTGGCCACGACATAGGCGCCGCCCCTGGTCAGCCAGAGCATGCCGAAATTGGCGGAGTAGCCGGGCGTCAGTGCGATCTCGAAACCGCCATAGCCGTAGAGGATCGTCGGGATCGGCCCGCTCGCGGATTTCGGCCGCGTCACGAAATAGGGAATCTTCACGCCGTCCTTCGAGGCGACCTCAAACTGCTCGGTGACGAGGTTCGAAGCGTCGAACCGTTCCGGCAGCGCCTTGATCGCGAGCGGCTTGTCGTCGCCCTTGTCGGCATAGAGCGTCGTGGGCTTCAGGTAACTCTCGAAAGTGAACTGCGCCTCCGGACCCCAATCATTGGTGGAAACAATGTGCGTCGAGCCATTGGCCGGCAGCGCGAGCTTCGTGTCGCTCCATTTGCCGCCCCTGAAACGAAAAGCGCGGATGCTGCCGGTGACGTTGTCATAGATCGAGGCGTAAACGGCATCGCGACCGGCCGACACCTCGTCGATCGAGCTACGCGGTCCCGGAACATACAGCGTGTCGATGTGCAGCCCCCTCTCGGATCCATCCAGACTCTTGAGATCGAGAGCGAGCAGAGCGCCTTGCTGATAAGTGTTCGCAGCAACTGTCCACGCCTTGCGCAACGTGACGATTGCATGCTCGCCGATCACGCCCTGGAACTGCGCCGAAAGCGGCAATGGCAGCTTGCGCACGCTGCCGTCGTCCATGACCTGATAAAATTCGGACTCGAAGAACGACGTTGCACGCTCGATATGTGCGTATGTGCCGTAAGGACCGTTCGACACCGAGCCTTGCGACGCGACGTCCTCGCGCTTGCCTTCGAAGATCGTCTTCGCCGCTTCGATCGGCGTGCCGCGCTGCCAGAGCTTGACGATACGCGGATAGCCCGAAGCCGTCATCGTGTCGGGACCGAAGTCCGTCTCGAACAGGACGGCATTTTCGCCCAGATACCGCGCACCGGATTTGGCGTGGACGAGCGTGAACCCGTCTTTCTGAAAGCTCTTCGTCTTGAGATCGAACTCGCGCACCACATGCGCATCGCCGCCGTCGCGCGACAGATAGACAAGACAACGCGCGAGGGAGTTGCTGCAATTTGCCCCTTTCCAGATCCAGTTCTCGTGCTCGTCGGTTGCGAGCTTGTCGACGTCGATAATGGTTTCCCACTTCGGATTGGGTTCGGCATAGCTTGCGATGGTCGTGCGTCGCCAAATACCCTTGGGATTGGCCGCGTCCTGCCAGAAGTTGAAGACGAAGTCGTGGGTGATGTCGCCCAGCGGAATGCGATCGGTTGCATCCAGGACTTTGAGGATGGCGTCGTGGTCGGCGGCATAGCGCGGATCGGCCTGTAGCACGCCCCGTGACCGCGTGTTCTGTTCCGCGACCCAGGCCATTGGCTTCGTGCCGTGAACGTCTTCAAGCCAGATGTAGGGGTCGTTCACGCTGTCTGCTCCTCTCGCCGCAACTCCCGCCAACACAGCCAAAGTTGCCGCGCCAATCCAAATGCCGAGTTTCATTCACGGAGGCTCCAAGCGGGCAACGTGAAATAGAAAAGCCGGCTGCTGCGATCAATCGGCCACTGGCCCCGAACTGCCGTGCCGCCTATATACAGGGCCATGACGCATTTCCGGAAAATGCACGGGCTGGGCAACGATTTCGTCGTGTTCGACGCGCGAAAGCAAGGACTTGCGCTCAGCGACGCGGCGGCGCGCCTCATCGCCGATCGCCGCCTCGGCGTCGGTTGCGATCAGGTAATTGTGATCGCGAAGGGCGGCGGCAACTTCGATGCCGAAATGATCATCCGCAACGCCGACGGCGGCGCGGTGGAAAGCTGCGGCAATGCTGCGCGCTGCGTGGCGAAGCTCTTGATGCAGGAAAGCGGGCGCACGTCGGTCAGGATCGACACCGTCGGTGGTGCGCTCGAATGCAGCTCTGCCGGCGACGGGCTCGTGAGCGTCGACATGGGCGCGCCGAAACTGCTCTGGCATGAGATCCCGCTTGCCAAGGCGACTGACACCAACATGTTCCAGCTCAATGTCGATGGTGAGAACCATGTCGCGAGCGCACTCTCGGTCGGCAATCCACACCTGGTTTTGTTTGTCGACGATGCCGAACGGGCACCGGTTGCCACGCTCGGACCCAGGATCGAAAGCCATCCGATGTTCCCTGAGCGCACGAATGTGGAATTCGTCAGTATCGAAGGCCGGGACAGGCTCCGCATGAGGGTCTGGGAACGCGGCGTTGGCATCACAATGGCCTGCGGCACGGGAGCGTGTGCGACGGCCGTCGCCTCCTTCCGGCGCGCGCTCAGCGGCCGCAAGGTCGAGATCGTCCTCGATGGTGGAACGCTCGCGATCGAACTGCGCGAACGCGACGATCACATCCTGATGACCGGACCAACCAGCGAAGTCTTTTGCGGCGAACTCGATCTTGAGGCACTGGGCCGGTGAGCGTCGAGATTCTCACCTTCGGGTGCCGCCTCAATGCTTACGAGTCAGAGGCCATCCGGGCTCGCGCCGCGGAAGCCAGGCTCGAGAACGCCCTGATCATCAACACCTGTGCCGTCACGGCAGAAGCGGTACGCCAGTCGCGCCAGGCCATCCGGCGCGCGCGGCGCGAGCAACCGCAACGCCGTATCATCGTCACCGGCTGCGCGGCGCAGACGGAGTCTCGGAACTATGCCGGGATGGCGGAGGTCGACCTTGTTCTCGGCAACAGCGAAAAGCTGGTGGCGCAGAACTATCGCGACTTCGGTGTGGGAACGAGCGAGCGCGTGCGGGTCAACGACATCATGAGCGTGCGCGAAACCGCAAGCCAGATGGTCGACTGTTTCGAGGGGCCGACGCGCGGGGTGCGCGCTTTCCTGCAGGTCCAAAACGGCTGCGACCATCGTTGCACGTTCTGCATTATCCCTTACGCCCGCGGAAATTCGCGCAGCGTTCCGATGGGGTCGGTGATCGCCGAGGCGAGGCGTCTTGCGGAAGGCGGGTTTCCTGAGCTGGTGCTGACGGGCGTCGATCTCACCGCCTATGGCGCCGATCTCCCCGGCTCCCCCAGCCTGGGACATCTGGTGCGCAAGCTGCTTGCCATGGTGCCCGAGGTCCGGCGCCTTCGCCTGTCGTCGATCGACACGATCGAGGCCGATGGCGAGTTGATGCGCGCGATCGCAGAGGAAGAGCGACTGATGCCGCACTTTCATATCTCGGCGCAGTCGGGCGATGATCTGATCCTGAAGCGCATGAAGCGCCGGCACACGCGCGCCGATACGATCTCGTTCTGCAAGGCCGTGCGCGCGCTTCGACCCAACGCCGCCTTCGGCGCCGACCTGATCACCGGATTCCCGACGGAAACGGAGGCCATGTTTCAGCGCACAATCGATCTTGTCGACGAAGCGGACCTTTCGAGCCTGCACGTCTTTCGTTTCAGCCCTCGTGCAGGGACACCCGCTGCGCGCATGCCTCAACTCGACCGGAACCTGGTGAAGGAACGCGCAGCCCGGCTTCGCGCAAAAGGCGAAGATGCGGCGCGGCGCCGGCGTCTGGCGTTTGTCTTAAGCGAACAGACGCTCTTGGTGGAGCGTCCTGGGATGGGGCGCAGCGAATGTTTCATGCCGGTCGTCTTTGAGGCGGATACGGCGCCGGCAACATTCGTTCGTTGCCGCATCACCGGAACGCGCGACGACGCGCTCTTGGCGGATATCGCCGCATGAGGGATTTCGGCGAAGCCCCGCCGCCGCCGACCTTCTTCGAGCGGCTGAAGGAAGGGCTCTCTCGCAGTACTGCGGGGCTGTCCGACAATATTGCCGGTATTTTCACCAAGCGGAAATTGGATGCACAAAGTATCGACGAGCTCGAAGAGGCCCTGATAAAGGCCGATATGGGCATCGCGCTGGCCGCGAAACTGTCGCGCGCGGTGGGTGAAGGCCGCTACGGGGCGGAGATCAGCGATTTCGACGTCCGCGAAATCCTGCGCCGTGAAATCGCCGCCGTCTTGCAGCCAGTCGAGAAAGCCTTCTCGGTCGACAGTTCGAAAAAGCCCTTCGTCATTCTTGTTGCGGGCGTGAATGGCGGCGGCAAGACGACCACCATCGGCAAGCTCGCCAAGACGTTAACGCACAACGGCGCCAAGGTCGTGCTCGCCGCCGGCGACACATTTCGCGCGGCTGCCATCGAGCAACTCGTCATCTGGGGCAAGCGCGCCGGCGCGGAGGTCGTTTCCCGAGCCGCTGGGTCCGATGCCGCGAGCCTTGCTTTCGAAAGCCTGGAAACGGCCCGGGCGAAGAACGCGGACATTCTCATCATCGATACGGCAGGTCGGTTGCAAAACAAGGCCGGGCTGATGGCCGAGTTGGAAAAAATCGTTCGTGTGCTCCGAAAGCTCGATCCGTCTGCGCCACACGCCACGCTCCTCGTCCTTGACGCGACGACAGGACAAAACGCAATCGGACAAGTCGAGGCGTTCAAGGGTATCCTGCCGCTGACCGGCCTCGTCATGACAAAGCTCGATGGAACCGCGAAGGGTGGCATTCTTGCCGCACTGGCGCAGAAATTTTCTGTCCCGGTGCATTACATCGGGGTTGGCGAAGGCGAAGACGATTTGCAGCCGTTCAATGCCGACAATTTTGCCAGGGCGCTGACGGGGTCGAAATGAATTCGCAATTGCGCCGTTTGACGCTCGATCTCGGTCCGTTGATCGTTTTTTTCGGAACTTTCCAGTTTTTCGGGATTTTTGCCGCCACCGGCGCGTTCATGGTCGTGGTAATCGCGGCACTAGCCACAGGTTATGCGCTGGATCGCAAGCTTTCGCCTGTCGCCTTGTTCACGGCCGCCATCGTCTTGGTGTTCGGCGGACTGACGCTCTACCTCAAGAACGAAACCTTCGTGAAGATCAAGCCGACCATCATCTATGCGACGTTCTGCGCGGTGCTCCTGGGCGGCATGATGTTCAAGCGGCTCTTCATCAAATATGCGCTGGCTTTCGAGTTCGACCTGCCCGAGAGTGCCTGGCGCACCTTGACGTGGCGTTGGGCGCTGTTCTTCGCAGCACTTGCCGGTCTCAACGAATTCGTGTGGCGCAATTTTTCGACTGCGCAATGGGTGTTTTTCAAAGTCTGGATCATCCTGCCACTACTGCTGGTGTTCGGCGCGTTGCAGGCCCCTTTGCTGCTTCACCACCAAGTCGCAAAAGCGCCGCCGCGGGAATAGGTTGTCACGTACATGTGTGTGTCAGCCTGACTGCGGAAAGTTTCCCGTCTGTCCTGGCGGATTTGAGAAGGGGGCGAAGATCTTGCCGTCACCAAGTTCGTGATGGTGTTGCAGCGCCCAACCAGCGCTGGGGAAAGCAATCTCCGTCCACGGAATATCGTCCCAATCGAACAATTTTACTTCCAGACTTTCCGCACCCGCGCCGAATTGCTCCGTGTCAAGACGGGCGCGATACATCAATTGCACCTGACTGATGCGCGGAATGGAATAGACCGCCAGCAATCCGTCGAGAACAATGTCGCACTGCGCCTCTTCACGGGCCTCGCGTCGCGCGCCCTCCTCCGGGGTTTCATTTTCTTCCAGATATCCAGCGGGCAGCGTCCACAAGCCCTTGCGCGGTTCGATCGCGCGACGACAAAGCAGAAACCGGTTGCGATGCGTAACAACCGAGCCCACAACGATTTTTGGATTTGTGTAATGTACATGGCCACACGCATCGCACACGTATCGTTCCGCCGTGTCTCCATCCGGCACACGGCGAACGAAACGCGGATTGGGTGGCAGTGGTGCGGTGCGATGACCGGTCATAGCGACAATTCTGCCCAACAGCGGATGCAAACGGAAGCGCAAATACGAATCTTTGCGTTGCCAACGCACGCGCAAACGCGATAGAGATTGTTGTGACGGGCGATGGGGCCGTCTAAACTTTCTCTCGGCAAGAGAACCGCATTGGGGCGGCTGGCAATCTGGCAGCGACAAAAGTCGACCGGTTGTTGAGCAGGGGACGTGAATGACCAAGAGCCAGCGCAGGGCGAACGGGAGCTTCGATCTGTCGGAGTCACCCTCGCACCTGATCAGGCGCTGCGCCCAATATTTCGGCGACCTCTATGCGCATGAAGCCGGCACGAGTGATCTCACCAAGCAGCAATACACTTTGCTCTCCGCGCTCGAGCACAATGACGGTGTGAGTCAGACCGCACTTGTTGACATCACCGGCATCGATCGTTCGACGTTGGCGGAGATGGTACGGCGCATGCTCGACAAAGGTTTGCTCTCGCGCGAACGCACAGAGGAAGATCAACGCGCAAACGCCGTGGCGATTTCGCAGTCCGGACGCAAGGCCCTGCGCACCGCTCGCGCCGCGTCGGAGCGCGCCGAAAAAGCGCTTCTGGAGGCCTTGCCATTGGCAGAGCGGCCGAGGTTTGTCCGCCTGCTGGCGCAGGTCGCAGGCGCAGGCGAAGAATTCGTCGCCAATGGCCACGCCGCACCTCGCGCCAGGTCCCGCCGCAGACGGAACTAATCCCTTCTGATCCCATGCGAATATTGGGCTTGGCACGACGCAGACGCGTCTGATTGGCTGAGCGCATATGCGTCTGGCGGGAGGTTCAAAACAGGGTCGAATTCGCATCCATTATCGAACGGCTATCGAGTCGAAAGTCGGTCCGGACGCGCGCGAGCATGGGTCGACGGAGAACTGTGTTGCGGACATGCGCGCTTTCGGTGGTCACGCGAAATCTTCGTCGCTATCAGGTCCGCTCAACTATTTTCTCGGACAGAGTTCGCGCGATGCGGCGATCAGCTGCGGGCAGCGGAGGCGATCGCGGGAAGAATATCGAGCACGAGACTGTCGGGCGTGATGGGTCCGACAAAGCGTTCGCGGATCACGCCATGGCGATCGATGATGTACGTCTCAGGTACTCCGTACACACCCCAATCGATGCCGGCACGTCCATCGCCATCAAAGCCGATGCGCGCGTAGGGATTGCCGACGTCGGCGAGAAAGGCGCGCGCCTTGGCCCGCGTATCCTTCCAGACCAGACCGAAGAGCTGGACGCCTCGCGCCTGGCCAAGCTGGGCAAGTTGAGGCGCTTCCGCGCGGCACGGCAAGCACCAGGATGCAAAGACGTTAACCACGGTGACGCGCCCGCCGGCCAGTTCGTGTGGACCGAAACCTTGCACCTTGGCATCCAGTGCCGGAAGGGTGAGAACCGGCGCCGGCTTGTCGATCAATGTGGAAGGCAACTCGCCGGGTGCCGGCCCGCGCAATCCTTCGAACAGAAACCAGGCAAGCGTGGCAAACACCAAGACCGGAACGATGTAGATCAATCGCCTCACGTTTTTTCTACCGCGGCTAGATGCGCCTTCGCCCGTCCATAGGCGCGCCACGTAAAAATGACGATCGCCCCGAGCCCCACGAGCGTGACACCATAAGCTGGCCAGACGAACGCGGCGTAACCGCCCATGTCGAACAAGGCGCTCACGGCTGATCCGACATGATGAGAGTGCGTGCGCGCCGGTCGAGGATTTCCGTCCGAATGCGCACGATCCAGAGTGTCAGGAACAAGAGGCTGTAACCCAGCGCGGAAATGCCCAACGGCCATAGGAATACGGTCGCGATCTGAGGACCGTCGGCGCGCAAAATGCTTTCGCCCTGATGCAACGTCTGCCAGTTCACAGAAAATTCGATGATCGGCAGGTTGACCACTCCAACCAGGGCGAGAATTGCCGCAGCCCGCGCCGCCCGCGTTTCATCCTCGATCGCGGTACGGAGCGCGATGTAGCCAAGATAGAGAAAGAGCAGCAGCAGAAACGATGTCAGGCGTGCATCCCACACCCAATACTTTCCCCACATCGGCCTCCCCCAAAGCGAGCCGGTCGCCAGGCCCAAAGTCGTGAAGACTGCGCCAAGCGGGGCAGCGGTCTTGGCCGCGACGTCGGCTAGAGCATGGCGCCAAATCAAACTCACGAAGGACATTAAAGCCATCAGCCCATATGCCATCATGGCGGTCCAAGCCGCAGGCACGTGCAGGAACATGATCTTCACGGTCGTACCCTGCTGATAATCGGGCGGAGCCAGGAAGCCGAGGACGAATCCCGCGATCAACGTGATGGACGCCGTACTCCCAAGCCACGGCAGCAGCTTTTCGCTCGTATCCATGAAGCGCTTCGGATTGGCGAGGGAGAACATGCTGGCCATCTAGGCTGACACTCCAAGCACCGCAAGCATTTGGATCAACCTGCGAGATTGAGCCGCACGGCGGCGGCGGCGGCAAACGGCGACAACAGCGTCGTCGCAACCGAAAAGGCCGACAGGAAGAGGAGCGCACCGCCCGACATTCCGTCCGGCCCCGCTTGCACCGCAGCGGCGCCAAAAATCACCGCCGGGGCGAGAAGCGGTAGGACAAGAAGGGGAAGGATCAGTCCGCCGCGCCGGATGGACAGCGTCAGAGCCGCACCGATTGCGCCCAGCGCGCTGACCGATGGCGTTCCAAGGAGGAGCGAAAGGGCCAATGTTCCGGTCTCGCCAGGTGGCAATCCGAACATCGCGCCGAGAAGCGGAGACAACAAAGTCAGGGGCAGACCCGTCGTCAGCCAATGTGCAGCGATTTTGACGACAGCAATTGTTTCGAGGGAGAGCGGAGAAAGTGCCAGGAGATCCAAACTGCCGTCGTCGAAATCGGCCTGGAACAGCCGGTCGAGAGACAGTAGCGCCGCAAGGACCGCTGCGACCCAGAGTACACCCGCGGCGACACGTGCCAGGAGGGCGATATCCGTACCGATGCCCAAAGGCACGAGTGTCACGACTGCCGCGAAAAAGGCGAGCGCCAGCGCGGAGCTGCCGCCGGCGCGCGTCGCCAGGCGTATGTCGCGCCCAAGGAGTGCGCCGATCATGCCGCACCCAGTGCAAGACGTGTCGACGGCGTTCCGAGGGTCTCGTGTGTCGCCGCTAGAACGATGCCGCCCGACGCGCAATGCGATGAAATCAAGTCGGAGGCGAATGACTTGCCGGCGCTGTCGAGTGCCGCCAGCGGTTCGTCAAGCAACCAAAGCGGACGCTTCGTCATGGCGAGCCTCGCCAGTGCAAGTCTCTTTCTCTGTCCGGCGGAGAGATATTGGCAGGGCAGTTCGGCACAGCGTTCGAGCCCTGCCCGCGCGAGGAAGCCCGCGATATCCGGCGAGATACCGTGAAGCGCTGCAAAAAAGCGCAGCACCTCCACCGCGGTGAGCTGCGGCTTGGCGCCATCTTGGTGGCCTACCCAACCCGCTTGCCTGCCCCGCTCCTCCGGATCGCTGACGGCGTGTTCCGCCTCGAGCACGATTGATCCCTCGGCGAGCGGGAGGAATCCGGCGATAATGCGCAGAAGTGATGTCTTCCCGACGCCGTTCGGCCCCTCGATCGAGAGCACTTCGCCGGCGCGAGCAGAAAAGTTCAGATTCCGGAACAGCAACCGCCCGCCACGGATGCAGGCGAGATTCTCAACCCTGAGCGAAGTGAGAGTACTCAGAAGACTATCCGGCAATATATTGCGCGCCGTTGACCGTCATGGTTGCGCCGGTGATGAAGGCCGCGTCGTCGCTCGCCAGGAAGCAAGCCATCTTGGCGATCTCGCCCGCCTTGCCGAGGCGACCAACGGGAATTGTCGCAACGATGCCTTCCAGCACCTTGGGCGGCACCGCCAACACCATCTCGGTATCGATGTATCCGGGGCAGATCACATTGACGGTGATGCCCTTCTTGGCCGTTTCTTGCGCCAGGGCCTTGGTGAAGCCGATGATGCCGGCCTTGGCGGCGGAATAGTTCGTCTGTCCCATCTGGCCTTTCTGGCCGTTGATCGAGCTGACGTTGATAATGCGTCCGAAATTGCGCTCACGCATGCCGTCGATAAGTGGGCGACACATGTAAAAACAGGAGCCGAGATCGACTCGGATGACCTCTTCCCAATGCTCCGCCGTCATCTTGTGCAGCATTGCGTCACGGGTGATGCCCGCGTTGTTCACTAGGATGTCGATTGGCCCCAGAGCGCCCTCAACGTCCTTGATACCGGTGGCGCAAGCTTGTGCGTTGCCGACATCCCACTTGAAGACAGGGATGCCGGTCTCGGATTTGAACTTCTGCGCGGCCTCGTCGTTGCCGCCGTAATTCGCCGCGACCTTGTAGCCGGCCTTTTTCAGTTCGACGGATATGGCCGCGCCGATGCCGCGCGTTCCACCTGTCACCAATGCCACCCGCGCCATATCCAACTCCCGTTTTCCGGCTTTTCCTTTTGCTTACCACAGATAGACCGCACGCCAGAGACTACGCAATAAACTTCCGCCGCGACAGATCGCCTTGTTACTTTCTGTCTAACTGGTTGCCGAGAAAAGGGCGACCGATTGCTCCGCCGCCCTCTCGAGAAAACCCGAACGCGTAAGGTTTAGCGCTCGACGCACATCGCGATGCCCATGCCGCCGCCAATGCACAGCGTGGCGAGACCCTTCTTGGCGTCGCGTCGTTGCATCTCGTGGAGCAGAGTCACGAGCACGCGGGCACCGGATGCACCGATTGGATGACCGATTGCGATGGCGCCGCCATTCACATTCACCTTCGAAGTGTCCCAGCCCATGTCCTTGTTCACGGCACAAGCCTGAGCCGCGAAGGCTTCATTGGCTTCGACGAGATCGAGATCGCTCGCCTTCCATCCAGCCTTCTCGAGCGCCTTGCGTGAGGCAGGAATGGGTCCCGATCCCATCACTTTTGGATCGACACCGGCTTGTGCCCAGGACTTGATCGTCGCCAAGGGTTTCAAGCCGCGCTTTTTCGCTTCGCTCGCGCTCATCAGAACCAGTGCGGCAGCGCCGTCGTTGATCCCGGACGCGTTCGCCGCCGTAACCGTGCCATCCTTCTGGAAGGCGGGCCTGAGCGCCGCCATCGCCTCGAGCGTCGCGCCATCGCGGATATATTCGTCGGTGTCGATGATCTTCTCGCCCTTGCGCTCCTTGACGGTGACGGGCGCGATTTCGTCTTTGAACTTGCCAGCCTTCTTGGCCGCTTCCGCCTTATTCTGCGAAGCCACGGCGAAACGATCTTGTTGTTCGCGCGTGATCTGCCATTCGCGCGCGACGTTTTCAGCCGTCACGCCCATGTGATAGCCGTTGAAGGCATCCCACAATCCGTCCTTGATCATCGTGTCGATGAAATCGAGATTGCCCATTTTCTGCCCGGTGCGCAGGTGCGCGGCGTGCGGCGATTGGCTCATCGATTCCTGACCACCGGCGACGACGATGGTGCTGTCGCCGTTCTTGATCGCCTGGGCTCCAAGTGCCACAGCGCGAAGCCCCGAACCGCACACCATGTTGACCGACCAGGCCGGCGAACCATCCGGCACGCCGGAGTTGATCGCTGCCTGCCGCGCTGGATTTTGTCCCTGCGCCGCGGTGAGCACCTGGCCCAGTATCACTTCCGAGACCTCTTCGGGTTTGACCTGGGCGCGCTCGAGCGCAGCTTTGATCGCGACCTTGCCGAGGTCGTGGGCGGGCAGCGAAGAGAGAGCGCCATTGAAAGCGCCGACCGGTGTGCGCGCACCCGAAACGATGACGACTTCTTCCACCAGAACCTCCAGGAACTGTTTTTTGTTGCAGCGTGACCCAAAATGCCGCGAATGCGAGCTACGGTAAACTGCGGCAAATCAGACTTCTATTTCAGCGAGTTAGAGCCCACAATTTGCGACGGGTCATGCTGCGCGTGCTCAAATGGGACTGGACAGGCGAAGAGCAGTGATGTTCAGCTAACTGCAATCTGGCGCCCGTAGAAGCGCGAAACGCCCTCGTATCAACGGTAAACACGCGTGTCGGAAGAAAGCCCCAAGTCCGAGGCCCCTGTCGTAATCAAAAAGTACGCGAACAGGCGGCTCTACAACACTCAGACCTCCAGCTACGTGACGCTCGATCATCTCGCGCTGATGGTGAAGGAAGGTACGGAATTCGAAGTGCGCGATGCCCGCACCGGCGAAGACATCACGCGTTCGGTTCTGACCCAGATCATTTTCGAGGAAGAGGCCAAGGGCCAAAGTCTTTTGCCGATCAAGTTCCTGCGCCAGCTCATTCGCTTCTATGGCGACAGTCTGCAAAGCTTCGTGCCCGGTTATCTCGACATGAGCATGGATGGCTTCACCAAGAACCAGGACGCTATGCGCAACCGCCTGGCCGAGGCCTTCGGCGGCAGCACGCAAGTCATAGAGAACATGACGCGCCAGAATATGGCGATGTTCGAACGCGCTATGCAGATGTTCTCGCCTTTCGCCGGCGTACGCGGCCGCGGCGAGGATGAAGGAAAGGGCAACGGCTCAGGCGAGCGCACCAAACCGTCGGAAGAGATCAGCGAACTCAAGAATGAGATCGAGGCAATGCGCCGCCAGCTGGCCGAGCTGAGCCAGCGCAAATAGCCCCTCAGCCTCTGCTCTTGCTCCAGTCGGGCTCGAGCTCAGGCTCTCCGAAGAAAAAACCCTGGAAATAGTCGATGCCCATGCTTTGCAGCAGTTGCGCATCGGCTTCGGATTCGACCCACTCGGCCACGGTCAAAAGATTGAAGCTTTTTGCCAGGCCGACCAGCGTGCGCACGAACACTTGATTGTCGGGCGATGTCGACAGGCCTTTCACGAACGTTCCGTCGATCTTGACCATGTCCACGTGCATCATCTGCAGATTGCGGAACGAGGTGTAACCCGCGCCGAAATCGTCGATCGAGACCGTACAGCCCAACTCGCGCAGCTGGGAGACGAACTGGGCATTTTCCTCGAAATGATCGAGCGCCGCGGTTTCGGTGAGTTCCACGTTCAGCCGTGACGCCACGTCATTGTTGGTACGAACATAGTCGACGAAGCTATGTAGCCAAGCGGGGTTGCCGGCCGCGGTGCCCGAGACGTTGACGCCGATCTTGACGTTCGGATTGGCCCGCAGCGTTGCAACGGCCATCTCGAGCGCTCTGCGATCAATCAGCCCGACAATGCCGAGCTGTTCGGCGGCGGGAACGAAATAGCCCGCTGACGCGATCGAGCCGTCCTTGCGCCGCATGCGCAGCAGGGCTTCGTATTTTTCGATGCCGCGATCGCCGGCGCGAATGATCGGCTGATACGCCAGAAGCAGGCGATCTTCGTTCAGTGCTGACATGACCTCGTCGGCGATCGCCATCATGCGCAGCCTTGCGCCTTCACGCTGCGGCGACTTTTCGTAGACGCAGAAGCCGTCGCGGCCGGCGCTGCGCGCGCGATCGAGTGCCTCCTCGGCCCGCAGCATGGCTTCCTGACTTGACGCCGCGCCCGACGGCAGGAACACCCCGCCGACCGAGCATGTCGCCGAGACCTGACCGCAACGCGTATCGACGACGCTGCTGCGTACCGAGGCGCGCAGACGTTCGGCGACAAGCGCCACTTCGCGCTCTTTGCAATTGCGCAGGATGACGCCGAATTTGTTGCCGGCGGTGCGACCGATGATGTCGCTGGCGCGCAGTGAGCATGCCAACCGTTCGCCGACCGCGACGATCACTTCGTCGCCGGCATCGAAGCCGTAGCCGTCATTGATCATCGCGACACGATCGATGGAGGCGACCAGAAAGGCGCAGGTCCTGTCTTCCGCGCGTGCTTTTTCAATGGCCTGCGCCAGCTCCGCGCGCAGAGAGTTGCGGTTCAAATGACCGGTGAGTTCGTCGCGCGTCGCGAGATAGCTCAACCGCTGCATCTCACGCTGTTGCTCGGTGGTCACACGCACCAAGCCCGAGAGGCGCTCGGTGCGACCGTCGGCGCGTGTCTGACGCACGCCCACCATCGTGAGCCAGAGCGAACCCATTGCGGCGCTTGCGTCAAGGGTAAGCTCGAGATTGGACGGCTGTACCGAGCGTGTCTCGATCAGGGAGGACAGGCGGGCACGCGAGTCAGGATTGAGCCAGCCGAGAAACGAAGCGCCGCGCTCAAGGCGCACCTCGTCGTGATGATAGGGCAGAAGATCGATGGCGCCGTCCCAGGTGATGCGATCATCCGAGATCGTCCAGTCGAATGAGGCGACGCCCGCGGCGAGCATCGAATAGCGCAACAGTTCGGCGCGCTCGGATCCGCTCAGCGCATCCAGACCCTTAACCGGTTTTCTCTGAAGCGGCTGACTCATGACCCACCAAGGTTCGGCCGTTGTCCCGGCCTTGTGCGGTGAGTGTCCTTGATCGGCCTTAAAAAACTCGTAACTGAACCAACGACTCGTCAGTAGAATGCGCTGCGTTTTTTGCCTTAACACACGGTAAGGAATCTTTCGGCCACGCGCGCAATTTGAACCTGGACATTGATTTCTTCGGAGGAGATGCGACCAGCGTGCCAGAATGGAACAATCCGGCGAAACATCACGGTGGCCGCGTGCGCAGATCGAGGACTAGAGCCTTGATCTCAGCGAGCGTGCGCTCAAGCCGATCGAGCCGCTCGTTCATTTTGGCCAACGCTTCATCGCTTTCGAACGCGGGAACGGGCGTCGAAACGCCGGCACGCGTCGCAATTTCTGCCGCCGAAACATGCAAGAGCTTTGAGAGTGCGCGCACGTCCGAAATGCGCAACTCGCGCTGGTCCTTCCACAGGTCATTGACCTGTTCCGGCGTCAGACCGAGCGCAGCAGAAATGTCCGCCTGCTTGAGGCCGAACTCCTGGAGACGCGCGTCGAACCAGTCCGTATCGAAGAACAATGCCATAGGGCGGGAAGTCTAAGCGCGTTCGGTGGCGCTGAAAACGCTAATGCGACGGATAGAAATCCGGGTGCGAGATGTAGGAGGCGCCGATCACGTGGCCATACCCGCCATGCTGCACAAGGACAGCGACCGCATCATGCGGCAACCCCGCCATCGCCGAGCGCGGCAAGGTCAGCGACAGAGAACTGCCCTTCCAGATGCCGACCGCGCGGATGTCGCCGACCACGTTGTGATAGGTCACCGAGCGCCCCTCGTTTTCACCAGCCTTGATCGCAACCGTCACCGCCGAGCGCAAGTGCAGCAGCCACACCGTCGCATTCTGCTGGCCGCCGACTGCGCCGATGTTGATATGCAGCTCTTGTCCGTTTTCGTTCAGCGCGACGGGCACTAGCGGGTCGCCCTGATGCGGCGGCGGGGCGGCGGCGGGTTCATAACCGGACGCAATGCGTGAAGCGGTGACGGTTCCCTCTGCATTGCGCACTTCCGCGATCGCCATACCTGCTTCGATAGCCTCGCTCCGCGCCTCGATCGCAGACTCGACGCTGGCGACACGACTACCGACGACATCCTGCACGCCGTCGACGATGATCTGCGGCGTATAGACCCCACCATGGCCCATCGCTGCGGCGTACGCCTTCTGGCGCCGTGTGTTCGCCTCGTTGGCAAGTGAATCTTTCCAACCGAGCATGTCCCAGTACGTCACAGGCAGCGTGAGCGCCAGGACGTCCGAACGTTGGGAGAGCTTGCCGAGGAAGAAGTCAGCTGGCGGGCAGGAGTTGCAGCCCTGGCTGGTAAAAAGTTCGACCACGACAGGGCGCACGCTTCCGGCTTGCGCCGCCGTCCCGGCGAGAAAAAACAACCCGGCGATAGCGAGAGCCCGTGACGTCAGTGTCATGGCACGACCATAAGACGAGAGTCGCATGCGCTCCAGTCACTTCAATTTGTAGGACGAACGCTCGAGGCAATGCTGCAGGAAACGTCCACTATTTCAAAGGGATCGCGAAGCTTTGAGCGGCCCCCGAGATCACAATAGTGTGTCGATTCGCAGCCGGATTCGAGAGCCATTTTATCACTGGCGTTATGCCAAACGGTTGACGTCCGACCGACGTGACAATAGGTTCCGCGCCCATTTCTGATGTGACGAACGGTGGCGGGATTTCCCGTCCGCCGCGACGGCGTTTGGGGGAACTGCAGCGATGGCGCAAATAAACGTCGAGAACCTCTGCAAAACCTACCACGTCGGCGTGCGTGATCCGGGACTTGGCGGCGCGCTGCGCGGACTTTTCCAAAGGCGCGTTCGCGAGATCGTGGCGCTCGACAAGGTGAGCTTTTCCCTCGCACGTGGCGAACTCCTGGGCTTCATCGGGCCCAATGGCGCGGGCAAGTCGACGACGATCAAGATCCTTTCGGGAATCCTGCGGCCGACGGCGGGGCGCTGCGAAGTCAACGGACTGGTGCCATGGGAACAGCGCATTGCGCACGTCGCGCGCATCGGCGTCGTTTTCGGTCAGCGCACGCAATTGTGGTGGGATCTTCCGATCATCGAAAGCTTCGAACTTCTGCGCGACATCTATCGCGTCGACGCGACCGCGTTCATGCGGACGAAGGACCGTCTCATCGACATGCTGAAGATTGCGCCGCTGCTCGACACGCCGCTGCGTCAACTCTCGCTTGGTCAGCGCATGCGCTGCGAAATTGCCGCCGCGCTGCTGCATGGACCGGAGATCCTCTTTCTTGACGAGCCGACCATCGGTCTCGATGCCGTGTCGAAGCTGGCGCTGCGCGAGTTCGTCAAGGAGTTGAACCGCACGGAGGGCGTCACCGTGATCCTGACGACCCACGACATGCACGACATCGAGGCGCTCGCCAAGCGCGTCATCATCATCGGCAACGGCAAACTGCTGCGCGATTCCAGCTTCGAGTCGATGCGCAGCGAAGTGCTCGGCGAGCGACGCCTGTTCGTCGACTTCGCAGCGGACAATGGTGATATCGCAATCGACGGCGCGACGATCCGCGCCCGCGACGGCCGCTCGGTCGAATACGCCTTCGATCCCGCGCGCACGGCGGCCCACACGCTGATCTCGCGCATCGCGGCCTCGCACGACGTGGTCGACATCCGCGTGGAGGATCCCAAGATCGAGGAAGTGATCGCGCGTTTCTACACGCTGCATGGTGCGGTGGAGTCATGACGGCGCTGCCCTATCTCGCCATCCTGCGCGCGCGTTTCGTGCTGATGCTGCAATATCGCGCGGCAGCCTGGGCAGGTGTGGGGACGCAGTTCTGGTTCGGCGCGATTCGCGTGCTGACGTTGGTCGCGTTCTACGCGGGCGCCGGCAAGCAACCGCTTAATCTTCCCCAGGTCGTCACCTACATCTGGCTAGGTCAGGCTTTCCTTGCGATGTTGCCATGGGCGCCTGATGCGGAAATTGCCGCGGGAGTCGAAAGCGGCAATGTCGGTTACGAGCGTCTGAAGCCCGTCGACACCTATCTTTTGTGGTTTGCGCGTGCACTGGCCTGGCGTGCGGCCAATACCAGTTTGCGCGCCGGCCCGGTGTTCGTACTCGCCGCCCTGGTTCTCCCGCTGACCGATATGGCCGATTGGCGCTGGCGCTTGCCGTCGAGCCCGACTGCCGCAACTCTCTTCGTCGTCTCGATAACCCTGACCGCGCTATTGTCGTCAGCCATCACCGTTCTCCTCAACATCGTCACGACGGCCGTGCGCACGCCGCGCGCCGCCTCATTCCTCATGGGCTTCACCAATCTCTTCTCAGGGCTGGTCTTGCCGTTGGCGCTCTTTCCCGACTGGGCACAGCCCTTCCTGCTGTGGCAACCCTTCGCCGGATTGGCCGACATTCCCTATCGCATCTATTTCGGGGCGCTCGCGGGCCCAATGGCAGCGAAGGGCCTTGCAGCGCAGGCCCTTTGGATCATCGTGCTGGCGTTGATCGGGCGCTGGTGGCTCGATCGCGTCATGGCGCGAATTGACATGCAGGGGAGCTGAGATGAACGGGACTGCGCTTTATCTGCGTTTCATCGCCATCAGTCTGCGCTCGGAAATGCTCTACCCGACGGCATTCATGCTGCGGCTTGTCTCACAGTTCTTCGTCACCGTGATCGAATTCGGTGGCGTGTGGGTATTGTTCGCGCGCTTCAATCATGTCCGCGGCTGGACCTTCGCGCAGGTTGCCGTGTTCTACGCTATTACGAGCATTGCGTTCGCCATTGCCGACGGCTTGTCGCGCGGCTTCGACTCGGTGGGACCTTTACTGATTAAGACGGGCAACTTTGATCGCATCCTGCTGCGACCTCGTTCCAGCGCCTTGCAGATTACCGGCCGAGATTTCGCGCTGTCTTCCGTCGGTCGGCTCGCGCAGGGTCTCATGGCCTTGGGCGTCGCAATCTCATTGCTCAACCCCGACTGGGGTGTTGCTCAATGGCTGATCCTTGCGTGGGCGATTGCCGGAGGCGTCTCACTGTTCTTTGCCCTCAAGGTGCTCGAAGGGACATTGGCGTTCTGGACGACCGAGGGACTCGAGATCGCAAACACGCTCACCTATGGCGGCGAAGCGGCTGCGCAGTATCCGCTCGACATTTACGCCTCCTGGTTTCGCAAATTCTTGATTTATTTCGTTCCCATTGGCTGCTCGTTGTATTTTCCGGTCGCGTTGGTGGTCGGTCGCGCCGCGTCGGGTGTGCCGCCTTGGCTCGCGGTGCTGACGCCGGCGACGGGTGTGGTGTTTCTCTTTATCGCCCTCGCCGTCTGGCAAGTTGGTATTCGGCACTACACGAGTACGGGAAGCTAACCCTTGTGTTATACGAAAACGAATGGCTCGGCGCGAACCCGATTGGGAAACCTACCGTTCCTTCCTGGCGGTGATGACGGAAGGAAGCCTTTCCGCCGCTGCGCGCAAGCTCGTGTTGACGCAGCCAACCGTCGGCCGACACATCGATCAGCTCGAGTCCGCTCTTGCGCTTTCTCTCTTCACCCGCTCGCAGACGGGCCTCATCCCTACGCAGGCGGCGCGTGAGCTTCTGCCGCACGCCCAGGCCATGCAAAGCGCCGCCGATGCGCTGGTGCGCGCTTCATCAGGCGCCGAAGCGGAAGAACGCGGCACCGTCAGACTGACCGCGAGCGTGATGATCGGCGGAGCGGTGTTGCCCGCCATCCTTAGCACTTTCCGCGAACAACATCCTGGCATCGCCATCGAACTCGTACTCTCGGATCAGACGCAGGATCTGCTTCGCCGCGACGCCGACATCGCCGTGCGCATGGTGCGGCCGAAGCAGGAAGCACTCGTTGCCAAGAAGATCGGCCGCATCGGATTGGGCCTCTTCGCCCATCGCCGCTATCTCGAGCGCCACGGCACACCGAAGTCGCTCGCCGATGTGGCGGAGCATTCTTTGATCGGTTTCGACCGCGAAACGGCCGTCGTGCGCGCACTGCGCGGCATGGGTCTAACGCTGACGCGCGACATGTTCGCGTTGCGCTGCGATGCCGATCTCGCGCAACTCGCAGCGCTGCGCGCGGGCTATGGCCTCGGCGTGTGTCAACTCGGCATCGCGCAGCGCGATCCGGAGCTCATGCAAGTACTGCCCGGCGCCTTCCGCTACGAACTCGACATGTGGCTCGTGATGCACAAGGACTTGCGCAATATACGAAGGATGCGCCTGTTGTTCGACCATCTGGCTGCTGAACTCACAACGTATGTCGCAAGCTCCAAATCGCGCTAGTCAGGCCGCGACTAGGTTGCGCAGCACATATTGCAGGATGCCGCCGTTCTTATAGTAGGCGACCTCGTCTGCCGTAAGGATCAACAACACGAGCGGCATGGCGGCGGTCCCACCGTCAGGATAGCGAACCGTCGCGGTCAGCTTCATGTTCGGCTTGATGTCGCCGGATAGTCCCGGAATGTCGATCGTCTCGCGGCCGCTGAGCGCATAGTCGCGACGCGTTTTGCCTTCGGTGAACACCATCGGCGCGATGCCCATCCCGATGAGGTTCGAGCGATGGATGCGCTCGAAGCTCTCGGTGATGACGGCGCGCACGCCGAGCAGGCTCGGCCCTTTCGCTGCCCAGTCGCGTGAGGACCCGGTCCCGTACTCCTTGCCGGCGACGACGACGGTGTCTATGCCGCGCTGCTTGTAGCGTTCGGCGGCATCGAAGATCGACATCGCCTCGCCGCTCGAGACGCCATCGGCGAAGTAGAGCGTGTTGCCGCCTTCCTTGCCGCCCATCATCTCGTTCTTGATGCGGATGTTGGCGAAGGTGCCTCGCTCCATCAATTCGAAATTGCCGCGCCGCGCGCCATACGAATTGAAATCCTGCGGCCGCACCTGGCGCTCCGACAGATAAGCGCCGGCGGGAGACGCAACCTTGATGTTGCCGGCCGGCGAGATGTGATCTGTGGTGATGGAATCGCCGAACAGCGCCAGGATGCGCGCGCCAGAGACGTCCTTCACCGGCTGCGGCTTGATCGTCATGCCTTCGAAGAAGGGCGGATTCTTCACATAGGTCGACGACATCGGCCAATTGTAGGTCTGGCCTTTCGGTGCCTGCACCTTGCGCCAGTTGACGTCGCCGTCGAACACGTTGCCGTAACGCGACTTGAAGCTCGCCGTCTTGATGCCCTTGCGCATTGCCGCAGAGATTTCTCGCGCGCTCGGCCAGAGGTCCTTGAGATAGACCGGACGCTTTTTCTTGTCGCGGCCAAGCGGCTCCTTCGTCAGATCGATGTTCATGGAGCCGGCGAGCGCGTAAGCTACGACCAGCATCGGCGAGGCGAGATAGTTCGCGCGCACCTGCGGATGCACGCGGCCTTCAAAATTGCGGTTGCCCGAGAGCACCGCCGCGGTCACGAGATCGCCCGAGGTCACGGCTTCGGCAACATTGTCCGGCAATGGTCCGGAATTGCCGATGCATGTGGTGCAGCCATAGCCGACGAGTTGGAAGCCGAGCTTGTCGAGATATTTGTTGACGCCGGACTTTTCCAGATAGTCGGTCACGACCTGGCTGCCCGGAGCAAGCGAGGTCTTTACCCATGGGCTGACTTTCAGGCCGAGCTCCACCGCCTTCTTCGCGATCAGGCCGGCGCCGATCATGACGGAGGGATTGGACGTGTTGGTGCAGGAGGTGATCGCCGCAATCACGATGTCGCCGTGACCGAGTGTGTGCTCGGTACCGGCAATCTTGGCGCGTTCCCCGGTCGCTGCTTCTTTCTTGTAGGTGTTGACCAGCGCGACGGCGAATTCCTGTGCCGCCTGGCTCAACGGCACGCGATCCTGCGGCCGCGACGGACCCGCGAGGCTCGGCTCCACGGTCGCGAGATCGAGTGACAAGGTGTCGGTGAAAACCGGATCGGCGCTCTTGGAGGTGCGATAGAGGCCTTGGGCTTTGGCATATTTCTCGACCAGCGCCACGCGTGCAGGCTTGCGCGCGGTGTCCTTCAGGTAGCGCAACGTTTCCGCGTCGATCGGAAAGAAGCCGCAGGTCGCGCCATATTCCGGCGCCATGTTGGCGATGGTGGCGCGGTCTTCCAGCGACATGTCGTCGAGCCCTTTGCCGTAATACTCCACGAACCGCCCAACCACCCCTTTCTTGCGCAGCATCTGGGTGACGGTGAGAACGAGGTCGGTCGCCGTGACGCCCTCGCGCAATTTGCCCGTGAGCTTGAAGCCGATCACTTCGGGAATGAGCATGGAGATCGGCTGGCCGAGCATCGCCGCTTCCGCCTCGATGCCGCCGACGCCCCAACCCAGAACCGACAAGCCGTTGACCATGGTGGTATGGCTGTCGGTGCCGACCAGCGTGTCGGGAAAGGCATACTCAACGGTCTTCTTGCCGTCAGTTTGTTTACGCGTCCACACGGTCTGGGCGAGATATTCGAGATTGACCTGGTGGCAGATGCCGGTGCCCGGCGGCACGACGCGGAAATTCGCAAACGCTTGCTGACCCCAGCGCAGGAACTGATAGCGCTCCATGTTGCGCTGATATTCGATCACCACGTTCTTCTTGAAGGAGTCGCGTCCGCCGAAGCTGTCGACCATGACGGAATGATCGATGACCAGATCGACTTCGGCGAGCGGGTTGATCTTTTCCGGATTGCCGCCGAGCTTTTTCATGGCATCGCGCATCGCAGCGAGATCGACGACAGCGGGAACGCCGGTCAGGTCCTGCATCAACACGCGCGCCGGACGAAACGCAATCTCGCGATCCGATGTCTTGTCCTTGAGCCAGCTCGCGACGGCGCGGATATCGTCGGCCGTGACGGTGATGCCATCCTCGTGGCGCAACAAATTTTCCAGCAGCACTTTCAATGAATACGGCAGTCTGGAAATGCCTTTGAGGCCGTTCTTTTCGGCGGCAACCAGGCTGAAATAGACATAGGTTTTACCGCCCGCCGTGAGCGTGCGGCGGGATTTGAACGTATCGAGGCTGCGGGTCACGGGAAGCCCTTCGGAAGCTGGGTTGGAGGGGGCGGGTTTAGTACCGATTTCCGTAGAATCCAAGCATTACGCCGCAATTCATTTGCGACATAGTTGGCCCCTGCCCCTCGACCGTGACAAGCTTTGCAAAATTGGGGGAGGACGACATGAGCGCAGAACACGTGCGTGTCGAACACAATAGAGATGTCACGACCATCATTCTTGAGCGGCCAAATGTGCGCAACGCCGTCGACCGTCCGACCGGTGATGCGCTCGTCAAAGCCTTTCTCGCATTCGACACTGACGCGAAAGCGAAGGTCGCAGTGCTGTGGGGTGCGGGCGGAAATTTTTGTGCCGGCGCCGATCTGAAAGGTTTGAGTGAAGGTCGCGGCAATCGTTTGAGCGCGCCAGGACAGCAATTCGATGCCCATGCCGGCGATGCGCCAATGGGCCCCACGCGCATGCGCTTGTCGAAACCCGTGATAGCCGCAGTCGCCGGTTACGCGGTGGCAGGCGGACTGGAGCTCGCCTGCTGGTGCGATCTGCGCATCGTCGAGGAGAACGCGGTATTCGGCGTCTTCTGCCGCCGCTGGGGCGTGCCGCTGATCGATGGCGGCACGGTCAGGCTTCCGCGCCTGATCGGTCAATCGCGCGCCATGGACATGATCCTGACCGGACGGGCCGTCGGTGCCGAGGAAGCTTACGCCTTCGGTCTGGCCAATCGCGTGGTCGCGAACGGTCAGAGCCGACATGAGGCCGAAAGGCTCGCGGAACAGATCGCACAATTTCCGCAAATGTGCATGAAGGGCGACAGATTATCCGTGTACGAACAATGGGACCTGGAATACCAGCACGCGATGCGCAACGAGTTCGGCCACGGAACCTCGACCATTCAGACCGGCGAAGCCCGCAGCGGCGCGGCGCGCTTTGTCGGCGGCAAAGGCCGTGGCGGACGTTTCGACGATCTCTAGACCGGTCGCAAAACCGCCCTATTCCCTAAATACTTTAAGCATGGGGACGAGCCGGCTTGACCGGAATGGCTTGCGTAAAACAGCAAGAGGGCCGATGCGCAACAGCGTGATCCGGTTCGCGTTTGTGGCTCTGCTGACCTTCGTCGGCAGCGCACAAGCGCAGGACGAGTTGGGCGCTCGCATGTTGCAGGAGCGCATTGGCGACGTTCGTCCCGGCTCCTACTCCGCGGGTGATCAACTCAAGTTTACGCTCAATCACTATCTGGACCACTATCTCTTGCGCTTTGTCGGCGACACCGAGATTTACGTCCTCAATGCCGATCACGGTTCATTGGGCGGACGTGTCCTGAAGTACGATTCAGGCGCGACCGCGCTTTTGGTTTCCGGCTGGAGCGCGATCACTCTCTATACGGATGCGCAACCCAGCGGATTGCCCGCCGAACGCACCGGCGACGCCATCATGCCGGCCGTGGTGCCGATTTCGCTTGCCGACATGCAGCGTGCTGCCGGTGACGAAGCCAATCACCTCGCCTATGCGCGCGGCGTACATCTCACGTTCGTCGCCGACTGGCCCGCGCTGGCGGGCAATCCCGCGATGCGTGCATTCGCCTTCGATGCTTTGCAGAACGTGGCGCGCGGCATCGACCGTTTTGCCAAGAGCGCCACGGCTCGGGCCGCGCTTGGGGCCAAGGTTGGCTCCGTTCAGCTCCTTGCCGGAGCGCGTCCGCTTGTGGCCTTGCGCGGACGCATCCTCAACATCACCTTCAATCCGGCGCAGGGATTTTCCGGACGCGCCTCGTCGCGTGCGGTGGCTAATGCGTTGGGTGAGCTGCTGGCCGTGCCGACGGTGAACTAGAAACTCAGCTCGGCGTGAAACCTTGCGGTGCCAACTCGAAAGCATCGAAATCGAAGCCCGGCGCAACCGTACAGCCTGCAAGCGTATAGTCGCCGAGCGTCGCCGCGCTCTGCCATGCCCGCTCCGGCACGACGATTTGCGGCCGCTGTCCGGCGGCAATGTCGCCGCCCAGAATGTGGCGCATCGGCGTGCCGCGAGAGGGCGCAATCGAAAGCGCAAGCGAGCTTCCTGCATACCAGTGCCAGATTTCGCAGGCATCGAGGCGGTGCCAATGCGCGACCTCGCCCGCGCGAAGGAGATAATAGATCGCGGTCGAACGGGCGCGGTTGTCCGCTCCGCGTACATCGCGGAAGACTTCGCGGAACAGTCCACCTTCGGGATGCGGACGAAGGTTGAGTTCGCGGATCAGGAAGTCTGCGGTCATGCGCGACGGTTTAGCAGCCGTCGCCGACGGCAGGCAAACACCGGTGCGCGCCTTCGCGTCGGGGCCGCGCGCTGTGGCAAGTTAACCGGTTGTTAAGATGCTCGGCCGAGCCTACGGCGCCGATTCAGCAACGGGGGCCAGCATGGCCGCGAAAGCCAATCCGTTCTTCGCCATCTCTACACCCGACGCTCTCGCCAACGATGTGCGCAACGCGCCAGCGGATGCGGTGGCGAAATTGGCGGTCTTGCATGCCGAAGCGGAGGAGACGGCGCGGCTCGCCAATCTGCTCAGCCGCGCGTTGCACGCGGCCATCGCACTGCCACTGGCTGCAACGCTGGTGATTGCTCTGTCGTCGGGTACAAGTGTCGCGCCGCGTGCTGCGTGGGCGGTGCTCGTTGCCGTCGCCAGTCTGGCGATCGCGCGCGCTTATGCCGCTGCGATCGGCCGCCCTTTCGAACGCGCGGCGCTGCATGCCTTTGCACAAGACTTGATGGCGGTGCTGGTTTATTCCGGATGCGCCTGGGGTGCGGGTGCATTTCTTGTGCTTCCGGGTTCGGCACCGGTGGGATCGGCACTTGTGTTCGCGGCGGCGCCAGCACTTGGAATTGGACTGTTGTTGCGCGAACGTAGAGCGGTTCTGTTTTTTCTTGCGCCCGTCGCCACCTTGACGTCATTCGCTTGCGTACTTCGTCAGTTCAGCGACGGAGCGACAAACGCCGCGCTCGTTTTGATCGCCAGCGCGGTCGTGGCGGCGGCGCTGATCCTTTTCAATCGGCGCGAAACCAGCATGTCACCGGATGCCGCGACCTTCGATTTGCTGAACATCTAAGCCGCGCGATTTCAAGGGTTTTCCCGGCACTCATGCGAGGTTAATGTCCCGCGGCTTAGGCTCTTGCCTAGTCGCATGAGGATGACAATGTCGCTTGCTTTCGCGCACTCCGAAGACACCGCGCGGCTCACCCATCAGAACGAGGTCGAGGCACAAGAGCGCCTGAAGGCGGCGGTCAAACTCTCGAACGATCCGGCATTCAAGAAATTTTTCGAGGCGCTTTACGCCCACGCCGCGCCTGACGATGTCAATCGCTACACGCCGCAGGCGCTAGGCGCGATGGCGCGGCTTGTTCTGGCGCGTGTAGCCGTTCACCAAAGCGGTCAAAGCGACATCGCGCTCTTCACCGCGCGCGACGAAGATGCCGCTTATGGTGAGAACGACACGCTGCTCGTCACCGTCAATGACGACATGCCTTTTCTCTTTGATTCCCTGATTGCCGAAGTGAGCGCAGCCGGCGGGCGGCTGCGCGCAGTGTTCCATCCCATCATCCAGCGTGACGGCAAACCCGTCAGCGTGATCGTGCTCGTGCTCGAACCGGTGGTAAGCGAAGCCGGCCGCCAGGCGTTGATTCATGGCGCGAAGGCGACGCTGGCGCAGGTCCGCGTTGCGGTGCGCGACTGGCACGCGATGGCGGCGCGCGCACGCGAAGCGACCGCCGAACTCAAGGCGCATCCCCCCAAGGTGTCGAGCGAGGAACTTAAGGAGAGCCTCGCGTTCCTAGAGTGGCTGGGCGACAACCACTTCACCTTTCTCGGCGCCCGCGACTATCGCTTTGACGCCAGAGGCGAAGGATCGCTTGAACCGGTCGTGGAAAGCGGTTTGGGCGTGCTCGCGGACAGCGAGGCGCGCGTCATCCGGCGCGGGCAGGACCGCTCGGCCATTACACCGCAGGTGCGCGCGTTCCTCACGCAACCATCGCCCTTGATCATCACCAAGTCGAACGAACGCAGCCTTGTTCATCGGCGCGTGCACATGGACTATGTCGGCGTCAAGACGTTCGATCAGGACGGCAAGCTCCTCGGCGAGCGCCGCTTTGTCGGCCTCTTTACTTCGGGCGCCTACAGCCGAAGGCCGAGCGAGATACCCCTGCTAAGACGCAAAGTCGCCCATGTCCTGGCGCGCGCCAACCTGCCGCCTGCCAGCCATGACGGCAAAGCGCTCTCTCACATTCTCGATACCTATCCGCGCGATGAGCTGTTTCAGATTTCCGACGAAGATCTCTTTGCCACGGCACAGGGCATTCTGCGCCTTGGCGAGCGGCCGACCGTGCGTGTCTTTCTGCGCTTCGATCGCTACGACCGTTTTGTTTCGGCCCTAGTCTATGTGCCGCGCGACCGCTACGACACGCACGCACGCGAACGTATCCATCACATTCTTGCCCACGCCTTCAACGGCCGCATGTCGTCCGCATCACCGACCATCGATGAGTCGGTGCTGGCGCGCGTGCACTTCATCGTCGGCCGCAACGAAGGGGCCCGGCCGCATGTCAGCGTGAAGCAGCTCGAAGACGAGATTCGCTCCACGATCCGCACCTGGGACGACGGCTTTGCCGAAGCGCTCGAACGGGTGCATGGCGAAACCAAAGGACTGAAGCTCTTGCAGGAGCGGCAGGCGCATTTTTCGCCTGGCTACCGGGGCGTCTTTTCGCCGATGGAAGCGGTCCACGATCTCGACGAGATAGCCTCGCTCGCAGCGGCGGGCGAAACGAGACATTTGCGCGCCCGCGTCTATCGCAAGAAGTCCGATGCGCACAATGCCCTTCGCTTGAAGCTCTACATCCTGGGCGAGGTCATGCCACTCTCGGCTTCGTTGCCGGTATTCGAGAATCTCGGACTGAAAGTCATCGCCGAGGACTCCTTCAACGTCACACTGAAGACGGGCGACGGTTGGTCGCACGAGGCCGCCGTGCTCGATTTTTTGATGGAGCGCGCCGACGAAGGGGCAGCCGAGCTCGAAGACATCAAGGAGCCGCTGGAAGAGGCATTTCATGCCGTCGTCTATGGCCAGGTGGAAAACGACGGCTTCAATCGGCTGGTTCTGACCGCTGGCCTCAGATGGCGCGACGTGACGATTCTGAGGACTGTCGCGAAATTCCTGCGGCAGGCGGGATTTTCCTTCAGTCAGGAGTATGTCGAGCAAGCGCTGTCGCGAAATCCTGATCTGGCGCGCCTCCTGATCGAACAATTCCATGCCCTGAACGACCCGAACGCAGGGCAGCACGTCCAACGCGATGCCGCTACGGTCACGGAGCGGATCAAGGACGCGCTCAATGACGTCCAGAGCCTGGACGACGACCGCATTATTCGGCGGTTGCGCAACGTCATCGCCAACGTGCTGAGAACAAATTTTTACCAACGCGACGAGAAGGGCGAGCCCAAGCATTATGTCGCGATCAAACTCGATTCCCAGAAGCTCGACGACTTGCCGGCGCCAAGGCCGCATGTCGAAATCTTTGTCTACTCGCCGCAGGTCGAAGGCGTTCACTTGCGCTTCGGCAAGGTGGCGCGCGGCGGTATTCGCTGGTCGGACCGACGCGAAGATTTCCGCACCGAGATCCTGGGACTCGTCAAGGCGCAACAGGTCAAGAATGCCGTCATCGTCCCCGTCGGCGCCAAGGGCGGCTTCTATCCCAAACAGATTCCGCCCAACAGTGCGCGCGAAGTCGTGCAGGAAGCAGGCGTCGCGGCCTACAAGACGCTCATCAATGCGCTCCTAGACGTAACCGACAATCTCCATCCTGATGGCTCGATCGTGCCGCCCGCGGACGTCATCCGTCATGACGGCGATGATCCTTATCTCGTCGTCGCGGCGGACAAGGGCACGGCGACATTCTCGGACATCGCCAACGACATCGCCGAACGTCGCGACTTCTGGCTCGGCGATGCCTTCGCCAGCGGCGGCAGCCACGGCTATGACCACAAGAAGATGGGGATCACCGCGAAAGGCGCGTGGGAAGCCGTCAAGCGGCACTTCCGCGAACTTGGTCGCGACATCCAGAACGAGCCGTTCACCGTGATCGGCGTCGGCGACATGTCGGGCGACGTCTTCGGCAATGGCATGCTCCTGTCCAGGCAGACGCGCCTCTTGGCGGCATTTGATCATCGCCACATCTTCATCGATCCCGATCCGAACCAGGCAGCGAGCTGGACGGAGCGCAAGCGGTTGTACGACCTGCCGCGTTCGAGTTGGGCGGACTATGACAAGGCATTGATCTCGCGTGGCGGCGGTGTTTTTGCCCGCTCGCTCAAGGAAATTGTGCTCACCGCGGAACTCAAGGCCATGACAGGCGTGAGCGTCGACAAGCTGTCGCCCGCCGAGCTGATCAAGCTCCTGCTCAAAGCGAACGTCGATCTTTTGTTCTTCGGCGGCATCGGCACCTTCATCAAGGCGTCGTCGCAACGCAACGCCGAAGTCGGTGACCGCGCCAACGACGCCGTGCGCGCGAACGGCGAGGAGATCCGAGCCAAGGTGGTGGGCGAAGGCGCCAATCTCGGCGCTACGCAATTGGGACGCATCGAATATGCCCGCGGTGGCGGGCGCATCAACACCGACGCCATCGACAATTCAGCCGGCGTCGATACGTCCGACCACGAAGTCAACCTCAAGATCCTCCTGGGCGGACCGCAGCGGCGTGGCGCACTGAGCGCAACTGCGCGGGACGAACTGCTCGACGCCATGACGGACGATGTCGCGGCGCACGTGCTGAAGGACAATTACGATCAGACACTGGCGCTTTCGGTCGCCCAATTGCGCGCCGAAAAAGACCTCGACGCCCATGGCCGCTTCATGCGCGATCTCGAACGCCGTGGTCGCCTCGACCGTGCCGTCGAATTTCTGCCGACTGACGATGACTTGCAGCATCTGGAAAACGAGAACAAAGGCCTGACGCGGCCGGAACTGGCGGTGCTATTGGCCTATGCCAAGCTCGACCTCGACGAAGAAATCGTCGCGAGCGAGTTGCCCGATGATCCGGCCTTCGAGTCGGTGCTGGCAGGCTATTTCCCGCCCGCCGCCGTGGCGCGCTTTCCCGAGGCCGTGCAACACCACCGGCTGAGGCGCGAGATTATTTCCACGACGCTCGCAAACCGGCTGGTCAATCTTGCGGGTCCCGTCTTCGTTTCACGCATGAAGGAAATGTCCGGCGCGAACGGCGCCCACGTCGCGCGCGCCTTCGTCGTCGCGGAAGGCGCCTTCGGTTTGGAGGCGTTGAAGCGGCGGATCGATGCGCTGGACGGAAAGATCGACGCCCACGCGCAGAACGCCATGTATGAGGCTATTGCCGAAATCCTGCGCCGCCTCGGTCTCTGGTTCCTCGCAAACGTGCCACAGAATGCTGCGCTCGCTCCGACCATCGGCCTATATCGCGCCGGCGTAGAAAGTCTGCGCGGCACCTTCAGTTCGCTGATCTCTCCCTTCGAGGCACAGGATACCGAAGACAAAATTGCGCACCTGCAGAAGTCCGGTGCGCCGCTCGATGTTGCGGAAGACGTGGCCGTCTTGCCTTTGATGGGAAGCGCGCCGGAAATCGCGCAGGTCGCCCGTACGCGCGGCCTGTCCGTCGATCTCGTTGCCGGCGCCTATTTTGCGATGGGAACGGCGGTCGGCATAGGGCGACTGCGTGGCCTGGCCGGACGCATAATGGCCAAGGAGCATTGGGATCGTCTCGCCATCCGGCGCATTTCGGACGATCTCTTCGCCGGCCAACGCGCACTCACTGCCGAAGCGCTCTCGGCGCTGGACCCCGAGAGGGCCCATGGCGACCGCAGCGATGGCGCAGCGGTGGTTGCGCATTGGGCGCAAGCCCACGCCGAGCCGCTTGCTCGCGCCAAGGCCTTTCTCGATGCGCTGGAGCGCAGCGGCGATCTTTCGATTGCGAAGCTGACGTTGGCGAACAGCCAGATCCGCGAACTCGCGTCGCGCTGACTAGTCCGAGCTCTGCTGCTTGCGGCGCGGAATCTCGACCGCGAACACCCAGGCATTGCCGATGGAAAGATACAGACAGCCAACCGCTGCCGGCACGAGGAGGTAGAGGGCATTCGGCTTGCCCAAGATCACGCCGATCCCGGCGACGACCGGAAAGAGCGTGCCGCCGGTGCTCAAAACCATTCTGACGATGCGCGGGCCGCCCGATCCCAGGACCGATTGGCCATCTTCGGGAAAATTCCACGCGAACAATGCAATGCCAACGAAGAAGGCAAGTCCGGCGACGACGAGCTCTACACCGAGCATCCACGCAGGCTGCCCGGGCACCAGGCCGGACAATCCGATGACGAGCATCTCGAACTGCAGGAACAACGCGGCGAAGGCGCGGCTCAGATAGCCGCGCACGCCGAGCACATGCTGCAGCGAGATCGTGAGGCCGACGAACAGGAGTCCGGCCAACGTCGCGCCGACTTGCGCGATCGTCATGAAGAAATCGTGCCAGCCAAGGATGACGTCTGCAGTCATGCGGCCATGCTAGCGCGCGGCGGTCGCAGCGGCGAGGCCTCAGACGTGGGCGATGGCCTGGATTTCCACCACGCCAGTGCCGAGCGCGAGCCCCGTCGTGCCGACGGCCGTCCAGGCGGGATGCGGCGGCGGCATGAACTCGTCCTTCACCGCGATGAAGGCGCTCAGTTGCGCGTTCTTGTCGCCCCGAAAATTGTCGCTCGCCCAGATGTGGAACGTGTTGAGCATGACGACCTTGGAAAAATCCGCGCCCGTAGCCTTCAGCGTGGCGCCGATCTGGGTGAAGGCACGCCGCAGCTGGTTCTTGAAATCGTCGACACCGCGGCCTTCGCCCTTCTCCGGACCTGCAATCACGCCGGAAACGTAGATCACGTTGCCGGCCTTGCGCGCCGAAGCAAACTTGAAATTGTTGTAGAGAAATTCGTCGCGCGCGGAGGCGAGCGTCACTTCGCCGTCCGGCGTCACGATGTGACGGGGAAACTCGGCCATCGTTCCTCTCCTCGAGCTTGGGTTTAGCGTGGCGCCATGCGGATTGCGCCGTCGAGGCGCACGCACTCACCGTTGAAATAGCCGTTGGTGATCATTTCAAGCGCGAGCGAGGCATATTCCGGCGGATTGCCGAGCCGCTGCGGGAACGGTACTTGCGCCCCGAGCGCTGCCTTCACCGCCTCAGGCGCGGCACCGAGCAGCGGCGTGTTGAAGAGGCCTGGCATGATCGTGTTGCAGCGGATGCCTTCCTGCGCGAGGTCGCGCGCGACGACCAGCGTCACGCCGTTGATGCCGGCCTTCGATGCCGTGTAGGCGGCCTGGCCGATCTGTCCGTCCTGCGCAGCGACCGAAGCGGTGTTGATGATCGCGCCGCGTTCGCCTCCCGGCAACGGCTCGAGCGACAGCATGCCCTGCGCCGAAATCGCGATGCAGCGATAGGTGCCGATCAGATTGATCTGGATGATGAAATTGAAAGCGTCCGTCGGGAAGCGGCGGGTCTCGCCCGTTTTTTTGTCACGCGAGGCGGTCTTGATCGCGTTGCCGGTGCCGGCGCAGTTGACGAGAATGCGCTCCTGGCCATTGGCCTTGCGTGCCTTCTCGAACGCCGCCAGCACGCTCTCTTCGTTGGTGACGTTCGCCTCGCAGAAGACGCCGCCGAGCTCGGCCGCGACCTTTTCGCCCTTGTCCTTGTTCATGTCGAGCAGCGCAACCTTGACGCCGTGCCTTGCGAGCGCGCGAGCGGTCGCCTCGCCCAGACCCGAAGCGCCACCCGTGATGACGGCGGCAATCGAAGAGTTCAGTTCCATGGCCCAACACCTTCCTGCTTTTCTTGAGCGGACTCTTAGACCCGCGCCCGCATCCATGCAAAGCGTACGCTAGGGAAGCAGCACCATCTGCGTCTGCGTGACGATAGCGACGAGTTTACCGTCCTCGCGCGTGATCCTGGTCTGGAAGACACACGTCTTCTTGCCGACATGGATCGGCGTGGCCTCGGCATGGACGATGGTGCCCTCGCGCGCCGCCGAAAGGAAATTGGTCTTGCTCTCGATCGTCGTCGTGCCGGCTTCGCGCGGAATATTGAGGACAGTACCGATGGCGCCGAGCGTATCGGCGAAGGCCATGATCGCGCCGCCATGCATGATGTTGCCCGCGGTGCAAAGGTCCGGCCGCACGACGAGTTTGGCACGCACTGCGTCCTTCTCAGCGCTGATCACTTCGACGCCCATCAAGGTGGGAAAAGGCTGATTGCCCAAGATCCGCTTGCCGATATCCATATGCTCCCACCGTCCTTGCGTTGCGCTATACTAACGCGATGACGAGCGAGTTACCCAACCCCACCGCAATTCAACTGCCTGCGACCATCGCGCGCAACGAGCGTATCGTCGATGTCGGATTCTGGAAGAAGCTGCGCAAGGTTGCCGGCAGAATTCCCTTTGCCGAAGACGCGGCAGCAGCATATTTCTGTGCCGTCGATCCTCGTACACCGTCCAAGGTGAAGGCTGTCCTCCTGGCGGCGCTGGCCTATTTCGTAGTACCCGTCGATGTCATTCCCGACTTCGTTGCTGGTTTCGGCTTCACCGACGATGCCGCGGTCCTTGCCCTGGCGCTTAGCCTGGTCGCCGGAAACCTCACCGACATCCATCGCAAACGCGCGCGCCAAGCGCTGCATATTCCTGAACCCGAGCGCTGAGCGGTCGCTCTTACCATGGGGTATGACGCCGTCACCAAACACCTGCTTGCGCTGCCCGGCGCGACGTTGTCGATCCAGTGGGGCGACGAGCACGTCTTCAAGGTCGGCGGCAAGATGTTCGCCGCCATGCGACCGAAAACGTCCAAACCGCACGGCATCTGGTTCAAGACCGACGAAGTGAGCTTCCATGTCCTGACGAAGACTCGCGGCATCACGCCGGCGCGCTATCTTGCCCGGGCACACTGGGTGAGCGTCGACCGGCTGGGGCGCCTCTCCGACAAAGAGCTTAAAGCCTATCTGACGCGTGCGCACGCGCTCGTGGCAAGCGGACTCACTCGGAAGCTGCGCGCCACGCTCGGAATAGGGGAAACGCCGCATGCGTTTTGACCGCGTCGCTGTTATCGGCATCAGCGGCTCCGGCAAGAGCACATTCGCGAGCGTTCTTGCGGCGCGAACCGGTTTGCCGCTTCTCCATGGCGATCAACTCGAATGGCAGCCGGACTGGAAATTGCGGCCCGAGCCCGACTTGCATGCGCTGCATGCGTGCTGGATCGAGCAGCCGCGTTGGATCATCGAGGGCTGGATGGAACCGGCGCGCGTGGAACGTCTCAACGCCGCCGACATCGTGATCGATCTGGACCTTTCCGCCGCGCTGTGCGCCTCGCGCGTACTGGCGCGCATGTTGCGTGGCGAACGGCGCGGCGAAATGCCGGCCGGCTGCGTCGACCGGTTCAGCTGGCGCATGCTGAGTACGGTGCTCCTGCGCAAGGAGCGACCGTACATCGACGATGCGCTGAGGACGGCGACGTTGAAGAACTATGTGCGCTTGCCGACGCGGCGCGAGATCGCGGACTGGCTTAGGAGCGCAGCAGAATCCTGGCGTGAATGACGTCCGCGGTGGGGCGGTCGGGACCCAGGCCAACGAACTCTATACCGACGCCTTCGCTGTGATGCCGCACCACCCGGCCCGCCATGTGTCCGATCAAAACGAACTCGCCTACGGCCGGCTTGACGCGCGTCTTCAGAGAAATGCCGCTCGTCGAGAGGTCCACCACGTCACACTCGACGATCGAGCCGTCGCTACGTGTGAAGCGGGTCTGCGCCTTCGAGGGCGTGCGTTCGTCGCGGCGCAGATTGGTTTCGTCGAGCGGGGAATTGTTCGCGAGCAGCATCAGCTGCTCGGCAGTGCGCTCGCGCTTGTGCGGCGTACTCGAGAAACGGACGCCGAAGCCTTGCTCGTTGGCTCGTGAAACCGCGCCTTCGAAACGGCCGAGTCGCTCGATGTAGAGAATGATCTGCGTTCCGGACGCCGGCATGACCTCGCACTCGAGCGAAGCACCGCCTGGCGACATGTCCACGATCTTGCACGGCGCTTCGCGGCTGTCGGTCGGAACGAACAGGCGTCCCGGCAAATCCACCCGCACCCTGCGAAAGCGTCGCCGCTCCGCACGCGCCTTCTCCAGGAGCGGATCTTCGGTTTCCAACGCCAAATTCTGGGCGCGCATTGCGCGGGCACTCCGAACACGGGTTTGGCAGAGTTTGCGACGTTTAAGTCAACAGTCGGTTACCGCGTACGCAGTGCGGTCGGGAATTTTGCAGGCCGCAGCACGCGCTTAACCTCGCCGAGCCGCCGCGCTATATGTTGTCGGGCGCTTCGGCGCCGGAACTGTCCGAATTTGGCACAATCCAGGGAGCCTGCATGTTCAAGTCCGCCGACCGCATCGTGAACCGGCTGGCCACTGGCGCCCTTGTCGCCGCTTTGGGTCTGACGCTGTGCGGCTGCATGAGCACCTCCTCACTCGACCAGCTCGGAAGCGCAACACCGTCGGGCTCGCCATTCGCGCAAAATCTCTTCAAAAACTACGCGTACCTCGCGCGTTCCTTCGGCCCCAGTACGAATACCTCCGATGGCGGAATGTTCGATTTCTTTGGCTCAGGCAGCGAGACGAATGACCTCGCCGAAGTCTTCGCCACAAAGGCGCTCATCGCCGCCAAAGGCGTCGAAGTCGAGCCCGAGCCTGCCAATGGCGCTGCCGGTAGCCTGCGCGACCGGCTGGTCAGCGCGCTCGCCGCCGGCAAAGGAAGGTTCGCCGTCGACGCGGCGCGCGCGCAAGCCGATTTCGATTGCTGGATGTTAAACAGCTCTGTCAGCGCACAGCGCGGCGCGGCCGAGCAATGCCATGCCTCGTTCAACTCGACGCTCGGACGCCTCGAGCAGGACACGCGGCGCCGAGTTTAATCGGTGGACACTACGTTTGTCTCGAAGGCCAACCTCGCCTTGCGCGGCGGTACGCTGCGACGGATGAACGTGTAGATTTCAATCCAGTCCGCAAGCTTGAGCCCATCCAGACGCGCGTCAAATTCAAGACCGAGATCGCGCGACAGGTAGCGCCATTGCAGATTGCTCAAGACATTGCGAAACGTCGTCCTTGCGTCGGCTTTGGAGCGACGAAGCGAATAGCGGACGAAGGCTTGCCAACATTCCTTCTCGGTCTCGGGAAGCAATCGCTGGGACCTCCGGACAACCCGGAGTAAGACAACAGAGATACGCGGTCGCGGAACGAACTCGTGTGCTTGGAATTCTCGCACGATCTGAAAGTCAAACCAGGGTCGCAGCATCAACGACACGGACGAATTGCGTCCGATACCGGCGAATTTTTCCGCGGCTTCGCGCTGCAGTACGATGAACGCCTCGCAAGGCGAAGGGCCATCAAAATAGAGCTTGCGCAATATTGCAGCTGTCTGATTGAACGGAATATTCGCCACGACCTTGAATGGCTCGCCGAATTCGACGTGCGCCACGTTCGACTCGCATACTTCGACGTTGGTCATACTGTCGAACTGGCGGCGCAGGATCTTCGCGAGATTGGAATCGCATTCCACCGCAACAACGCGAGCACCCGTCGCTGCCAGCTCCCGCGCGATCATTCCGCTTCCCGCGCCGAGATCATACACCAGATCGCGGTTATCAAGCCCGGCCAGTCGCACGAATGACTTGACGGTTTCGCGTCGGCGGAAAAAGTTTTGCGCCAAGGCGGCGCGCGTGCGCCGGCCGTTCAAGATAGTTGCGCTTGCAGGTCATGAAAGCTCTCCCAGGTTGGATTTGAAGCGACGGATAAAGCGGCCGTTGCGCGGCAAGGCGGTCCGATGAGTTTTCGGTGTAGCGCGCGATAGGCGCACGCCGAACTCGCCGCCATCGCGGCTGATGCGTTCGAGGACATGGAAGGTTCCGTGAATCCGCGCACAGTGCGCGGCTCGTCTTATTTCGCGTGGATAAACTTGAGGGCGGGTCTAGCGGACCCGGCGGCTGATCCAGGAAATCAACACGGAATGCTCCTGCTAGGGACGCGCAGGGTCTGCGCGGGCAGCCTCATAGCAAGGCGCGATGCGAATGTCACTGCGAATTCCAGGTGGCGTCGGTGAAAAATCTCTCGGCTTCGCGACTGTCGACGAGGCGGCGAACCGGAATCTGGGCGCCGTGTTCGATCCGCAATTTTTCGATGAGCGGGCGATTGATCCGATTGAATCTCCAGATAAAGCGCAGCACGCGCGGCAAATTGCGCAGGCGATGACCGCTGTTTGGCCTGAGGACGCGCACCAGAGCGCGCCAGGCGCTGACCGGACGCGGACACTCGCGCCACAAGATAAGCGTGGCGGGCGGCAGCCTGATGTCGAAGGTGGCGGCGGCGAAATTGCCGTCGCTAATCCATCTCTCGCCCGCATGGGCCGCGCGGACGAGCGCACGAAAGGCAGGCACGTCGTCGGGTCCCCAGTCCGGCTGCCAGATGTCATCGAGACAGATGACCGGAATGTCGAGCTCCTTCCCAAGACGACGCGCCAGTGTGGATTTGCCGCTGCCGGCCGGGCCTACAATGACAAGGCGCACCTGATAGAACCTCACGAACGCGGGATCAGGTTGAGCGCACACGTCGCGGTGGTCAAAGGCGACACCGACGTCACCTTTAGCTATCATCCTCTCCGGGGTGCACGGGAAGAGTCTCAGAATGAAGTCGTATGACTATGTGATCATCGGCGCGGGGAGCGCGGGTTGTGTCCTCGCCAATCGTCTATCTGCCGATCCCAATATCCAGGTGCTGCTGATCGAAGCCGGCGGCCGCGACAAGTCGATGATGATCCATATGCCGGCGGGCATTCCGGCGCTGATCGGCAAACCCAATCCCTACAATTGGTACTACCAGACCGAAGGCCAGCAGCACATGAATGGCCGCAGCCTCTATTGGCCACGCGGCCGCGGCTGGGGCGGATCGTCCTCCATCAACGGCATGATCTATATCCGCGGTCACGCGCGCGACTACGATGGCTGGCGCCAGTTGGGACTTGCCGGTTGGTCGTTCGCCGACGTGCTGCCCTACTTCAAGCGCGCCGAACACAACGAAAATGGCGGCGACGATTTTCATGGCGCCGAGGGACCGCTGCGCGTCTCCAACGGCCGCTCGACCAATCCGCTCTTCCGCGCTTTCGTCCAGGCCGGCGCGGAAGCGGGATTTGGCCAGACGAAGGATTTCAACGGATTTCGCCAGGAAGGCTTCGGCCCCTACCAACTCACGATTCATCAGGGTCAACGCTGGAGCGCCGCGAAGGCGTATCTCACGCCGATCCTCTCGCGCAAAAATCTGACGATCGAATCCCACGCCCATGTCTCGCGCGTCGTCTTCGAGGGTACGCGCGTCACGGCCGTCGAGTTTATTCAACGAAAGCAGATTGTGTGCGTGGGCGTTGCGCGCGAGGCACTCTTGTGCGGCGGCGCCGTGAACAGCCCGCAGACGCTGCTTCTCTCCGGCATCGGCGATCCGGCCATTCTCGGAAGGTTCGACATTTCGGTTGTCTGCGACCTCAAGGGCGTGGGCAAGAACCTGCAAGATCACCTCGATGCCTCGATCCAGTATGAAAGCAGCCAGCCGATTACGCTTCACAGCCAGTCGAATCCGCTCAATGCCTTGAAAACGGGCGCGAGCTACATGCTGTTCAAGAAGGGCCTTGCCACTGGCCAGGGTCTCGAGTCCGGGGCATTCCTCAAGAGCCGACCCGATCTCGAAAATCCCGACCTGCAATTCCACTTCATCGCGGCGCTGATGAACGACCACACCCGCAAGAAGTCCGACCGGCATGGCTTCATGGCGCATGTCTGCCAGCTTCGCCCGCAAAGCCGCGGCTATATCTCGCTCAAGTCCGCCGATCCGCTGGTGGCGCCTTTGATCCAGCCGAACTATCTCGAGGCCGAGGAAGATCGGCGCGCCTTGCGCGAGGGCACCAAGCTGGCGCGCGATATCTTCGCGCAGGCCGCGTTCGATCCCTATCGCGGTCCGGAACTCATGCCGGGTGCCGCCGTCAGAACCGACGAACAGATCGACGCCTGGGTGCGCAAGACGGCAGAGACGATCTATCACCCGGTTGGCAGCGCCAAAATGGGCAACGATTCCGAAAGCGTCGTCGATGCGGAACTCAAGGTTCGGGGCGTCGAAGGACTGCGCGTCGTCGACGCCTCCATCATGCCAACGCTCGTCAGCGGCAACACCAACGCGCCGACGATGATGATCGCGGAAAAAGCGTCGGACATGATCCTCGGCCGCGCGCCACTGCCACCCGAACATGTGCAGGTGGCGGAAGATCGCGCCCAGGCGGCGGAATAAACGCGGCAAGCGCGGAGTCTGTCGAAAGCGTCACGATCTGTCGCAAATGTGAAACCCGACAATGCTGCGCTATGCGCAGTGTCCGGCAGGGAGTATGGTTGCGACGATGAAAACCAAACAAACACTTCTTCTGGCAGCTGCCGTGCTCTTCGCGTTCGTCGCGCGCGGTGCCGCGCAAAATGGCGGCGGAGGCTCCTATGATCTTCCAACCATGAATTTCGACTTGTGGTGTCAGGAGACGCAGCGTCTTCCGCCCGATCGCTGCGACAAACGCACGGCGCATGACGAGGCCGATTTCGAAGCGTATCGCGCCAAGGTCGAGAAGTACGAGATTCCCTATCAGAAGGGCCGCCAGAACGGCCAGCAGCTGGATCGCACCATTCTGCACAACGATCCGGTCGACAATCCTGTCACCAAAGACCCGTCAGCGGCGTCACAGTCGCCCAGTTCGCCGAACTCGCCACCCAAACCCTGACGATTGGCGTTTGGTGCCAGCGAGAGATCCAACGGCACAATAATTTTCCACGTATATAGCGTTTAGGTCTTCTTGAACTCTGCGCCACAGAGTCCGGATACTCTGTGAAGCAGAGTCTTCCACTTCTGTGGAGTCCAAATGACAGTCAGGCGGCATCCGCACCCTTCGCAAGTATATTCGATGGCGCCGACGTAAGATGCACACCATCTTGATGGTCCTATTGGCGAATGCCGGTGCGATGGTGTTTGTCGTTGGCGTAATTATCGTTTTCAACTCACCAAGACCGCCGACTCCGATGCAGGGCGTAGCGTCCGCTTTCGCAGGCGTCGATTTCAGCGACATGCCGGCCAAGCAAAGTTACGCCGCGCGAGACGGGACCGTGCTCGCTTATCGCGCTTATCCTGGCGATCCAAAAAAGGTGGTGGTTGTCATCCACGGCTCGTCCGGTACCACTGCCAGCGTGCATCCATTGTCGCGCGCCATCAATCAAACTGGTGCCACAGTCTATGCCCTCGCCGTGCGAGGGCATGATTGCACCGGCCGGAGCGGTGATACCGACTATGTCGGCCAGCTCGACGATGACTTGGTCGACTTCATGAAGACTCTAGTGCGGATCGACGGCGAAACCCGCACCCTGTTTGGATTTTCCTCCGGCGGCGGATTTGCGCTTCGCTTCGCCGGCGGACCGCACGGTGCGATGTTCGACCGCTTGGTTCTTGTTTCCCCGCAATTTCCGCATGATGCACCGACGTCGCGACCGAACGCCGGCGGCTGGGTCTCGATTGCTCTGCCCCGTTTCGTTTGCCTCTTGATACTGTCGCGACTCGGCATCTCGGCGTTCGGCGGACTACCAGTGTTGGCATTCGCGATCTCGCCGGACATGAAAGATGTCCAGACTGCGCGCTATTCCTTCAGGATGCTGCGCAATTTCGGTCCGACCGACGACTATCTTGACGATGTGAGACGCGTGCCGGGACCAGTCAGAGTGTTTGTGGGAAGCGATGACGAGATCCACAAGGCCGACCAGTACGCGCCGCTCTTGAAGCCTGTGCGGTCAGACGTGAAGGTGACAATCATTCCAGGCTTTGGCCATATGGACGTGACCATCAGGCCTTCGGCGCTCGAAGTGATCGCGGCAGCCACTTAGGCCGTCTTCGGACGCGCCGGGCCTGCGCTCAGTGCGGCAAGCAATTCGCGTGCATGCTCATCGGAGAAGTGAACGGTGTGCGGCTTTGACTGCGAGACCACGAGGCGCAGATGCGGTGCGCGCGGATGGCTCGGGAATTCGCGCAGTCCGGCCGACGGCGGCGGTAGATCGTCGAAGGGCGAAAGAGGATCGCTCTCGCGGATGAACTGCGAGCCTGCGATCCGCTGGAAGGCGATCGGCTGGCCGTTGAGCATGGTCTGATCGCTCAACAGCTGGATCATGCCGACGAACCGATTGGTCTCCCCGCCATTGAAACTGATCGGCGCGAGAATTGTCTCCAGCTCGACGAGGCCCGCGCTGGGGCTGGTGCCGATAGACGAGATGCAGACCGGCTGGCTGCGTCGCAAGGACTGGCGCAGCAGCGACGCCAGCGCGATCGTCGATTGCGCATCCCAGTGCGCCAGAAATCCGGTGCCGCGAAGCTCGAAGCCGAAGCGCTCGCACAATGCGGTCCCCGCCAGACGATAGATCGGGTGCGACGAATTCTCGGCGTCCAGAATGAAGACTGACGACAGCATGCGCTTGATGGCGCGCGGATCGATATCGGTCTGGTCGGGCACCGCGCGACCTTTGCGCAGGCGGTCCCAATAACCGATCAGCAGATGACTGTTCTTGTGCTTCATGACCTGACCGTCCCCTTCCCTTGGCCATTCCCGTTTCGGAACGCCTTGGGGCTTATGAGGAGTGAGAAGAGCGAAAGCCGTGCCAGCAGCTTTGTGTCGCGCTAACCAAACCGGCCTTCTCAGCCGTGGCCCCAGGGACCGCGATAGTCGAGCGGTCCGAAGTAGGGCACGTCGCGCGATTTCAGCAACGGCGTAAGCAAAAGTCCGACCGTGAAGCCGCCGACATGCGCCCACCAGGCGACGCCGGGCTCGGAAGGAGGCGTCAGCGCCGCCGTCACCAACTGCATGGCAAACCAGATGCCGACGACCCAGACCGCCCGAACCCAGAATGGGTAGAACAGGAACCACAGAGGCACGACAACGTGGATTCGTGCCCTGGGAAAGAGCAGCATGTACGCGCCCAGCACGCCTGAAATGGCTCCCGACGCGCCTACGATCGGCGTATGCGATGCAGGATCCACCAGCACCATCGTCAAGGCCGCCGCAATGCCGCAGATCAGATAGAAGACCGCGAATTTGAAATGCCCCATCGCATCTTCGATGTTGTTCCCGAAAATCCAGAGATAGAGCATGTTGCCGGCGATGTGCAGAAAGCCGGCGTGCAGGAACATCGACGTCAGGATGGTCGCTGCCGGCGGGACGCCGAGCCATGGCGACAAAGCGTTCTCGGGGTGAAAGAGGGTGTCCGGCGTGAAGCCGAGGACCGCCAGCGCACCATCGGCCTTGCCGCCCAGCGACAGCTCCCAAACGAACGCCAGAACGCACGAAACGATCACGATGATAGAGACGTAAGACGTTGAGCGGACTGGATTGTCGTCCGAGATCGGGATCATGTGACAGTCATACTGTTTCGTTTCGATACAGCCCGCATGGGCTCGAACATCGCATGTTTTTCGAAACCGCGGACTGCGTCACGGCTGCCTTGCCCCGGCGCAGGTCTGCAGCACGCTCCCGCAACACCAATTCTTAAGCGCAAATCCGCATCCTCTCCCAGTATTTATTCCACACAGGTTTTCGCTTGCCGACGCGGCTCCAGTTCATCCTGTTTGGCATCGTCGTCTCGGCTGCCACGGTCGACGCGGTCTGGGTGCAAGCGGGACATTTCGATGTCGATGGGCTCGGCTTTGCGGGTATCGCTGCATTGAGCGGCGTCCTCGCGGCGGCCGGCTTGTTCTACGAGCGGGTGCGCAAGGAAGACCGGCTGGCCGCGATGCTGATTGGAACGAGCTTTCTGCTCGGCATGTCGGCAAGTTTCAGCTGCCTCAATTATCTCCTTCTCACCGTCGCCGGACATCGCATCGATGCGCCGTTGGCTGCGCTGGACCGCGCTCTCGGCGTGGACTGGCCCACCATGATGATCGCGATGTCGCGCCATCCGGTCATCTCGGCGCTACTTCAACTCGCCTACATCTCCGTCCTGCCGCAAGTCGCTCTGCTCGTGGTGCTGCTCGGCTGGCGCGGCAGGCACGAGAACATCTATGCGTTCTGCCTGGCTCTGTCTGCGGGCGCGGCGATTTCGATTGCCATATGGACACTCGCGCCTTCATTCGGTGCTTTCAGCGTCTACGTGTTGCCGGCGGACGCAGCGCGCCATCTTTCTCTTGCTCTTGACGGACGATATGCCAGGGACCTGATCTCCTTATTGGCAAACGGGCCGGGCCACATCTCGCCGACCTCGGCGAAGGGCCTGATCGGATTTCCTTCGTTCCATGCAGCGATGGCGATGATGGTCGTGTGGTACGCGCGTGAACTCTCCACTGTGCGTTGGTTCGCTCTCGCTCTCAACGTCGTCGTTCTCGTCGCGACGCCCATCCAGGGCGGTCATCATGTCGTCGACGTCCTCGCAGGTTTCGGCGTTGCTGCAATCGGCGTGATCTTCGCCAACGCCATGACAGGACCACGCGAGAATCGCGTGGCTGTCGGTGTCGAAGCCGCGAGCGTCCAACCCCTGCGGCAAATCTCACCTTAGCGCTCGAATTCCACGGCTTGCACGCGCAAGGTCGGCTGCTATTGTGCCGCGCAATCCGCCATTCCAACACTCCAGGTTCGCGATGAATATCCATGAATATCAAGCCAAGGACGTCCTCCGCGGCTTCGGTGCTCCCGTGCCCCGCGGCAAGCCCGCGTTCAGCGTTGCCGAAGCGGTCGCCGCTGCGAAGGTATTGGGGGGCCCGGTGTGGGTCGTGAAAGCACAGATTCATGCCGGCGGCCGCGGCAAAGGCGGCGGCGTGAAAGTCGTCAAATCCATCGAGGATGTCGAAAAAGAAGCCAAGCGCATGCTCGGCATGACGCTCGTCACGCATCAGACCGGGCCGCAAGGCCGCATCGTGAAGCGTCTTTACATCGAGGATGGCTCGGCCATCGAGCGCGAACTTTATCTCTCAGCTCTCGTCGATCGCGCCACCAGCCATGTCGCGTTCATCGCTTCGACCGAAGGCGGCATGGACATCGAAGAAGTGGCGCACAAGACGCCGGAAAAGATCCAGACGTTCCAGATCGAGCCTGCGGCGGGCTATTCGCCTTATGTCGGCAACAACATCGCCTCGGCGCTCAAGCTCAAGGGCGACCAAGCCAAGCAGATCGGCAGCGTGATCAGGAGCCTCTACGAGGCCTTTATCGCCAAGGACATGAGCCTGCTCGAGATCAATCCGCTGGTCGTGACCAAGGACGGCAAAGTCGTCTGCCTCGATGCCAAGATCAACTTCGACGACAACGCGCTCTACCGTCACAAGGACATCCAGGAACTGCGCGATCTCGACGAGGAAGAGCCGATGGAAGTCGAGGCGTCGAAGTTCGACCTCTCCTACATCAAGCTCGACGGCGAGATCGGCTGCATGGTCAATGGCGCCGGCCTCGCCATGGCGACGATGGACATCATCAAACTTTATGGCAGCGAGCCCGCGAACTTCCTCGATGTCGGCGGCGGCGCGAGCAAGGAAAAGGTCACCGCAGCCTTCAAGATCATCGTCTCCGATCCGCACGTAAAGGGCATTCTGGTCAACATCTTCGGCGGCATCATGAAATGCGACATCATCGCGGAAGGCATCATCGCCGCCGCGAAGGAGGTCCAACTCAAGGTGCCGCTGGTGGTCAGGCTCGAAGGCACCAATGTCGAACTCGGCAAGAAGATCCTCGCCGAGTCCGGTTTGCCGATACTTTCCGCCAACGATCTCGCCGACGCCGCGCAGAAGATCGTCAAGGCGGTCAAGGAAAAGAAGTAATGTCCATCCTCGTCGACAAGAATACGCGCGTCATCTGCCAGGGCTTTACCGGCAACCAAGGCACCTTCCATTCCGAGGCGGCGATCGCCTATGGCACCAAGATGGTCGGCGGCACATCGCCGGGCAAAGGCGGCACGTCGCATCTCGGGCTTCCGGTGTTCGACACCGTGCGCGAGGCCGTCGCCAAGACAGGCGCGACCGCGAGCGCAATCTACGTCCCGCCGGCCTTCGCTGCCGACGCGATCCTGGAAGCGATCGACGCGGAAATCCCGCTTGCCGTCTGCATCACCGAAGGCATTCCGGTGCTCGATATGGTCAAGGTGAAGCGCGCGCTGCAGGGTTCGAAGACGCGGCTGGTCGGGCCGAACTGCCCGGGCGTCATCACGCCGGACGAATGCAAGATCGGCATCATGCCGGGCCACATCCATCGCCGCGGCAATGTCGGAATCGTCTCGCGCTCCGGCACGCTCACCTATGAAGCGGTGGCGCAGACCACCGCTGTCGGCCTTGGGCAATCATCCTGCGTTGGCATCGGCGGCGATCCGGTCAAGGGCACCGAGCATATCGAAGTGCTCGAGATGTTCCTCGCCGATCCCGAGACCAAGAGCATCATCATGATCGGCGAGATCGGCGGCAGCGCCGAGGAAGACGCCGCCGACTTCATCAAACACAACAAGACCAAGAAGCCGATGGTCGGATTCATCGCTGGCGTCACCGCGCCGCCCGGCCGCCGCATGGGCCATGCCGGCGCGATCATTTCCGGCGGCAAGGGCGGTGCCGAATCCAAGATCGAGGCGATGCGCTCGGCCGGGATTCGCGTCTCGCCCAATCCGGCGGCGCTCGGCACGACGCTCGTCGAGCTTCTCAACGGCAAGTGAGCAGAGCCGATCTCGACCTGATGACGCCGGTCGCAAGGCTGCTCGGCCGCGAGATTCTATCGATCGATGCGGACGGCACGGTGCATCTGCGGTTTCGTGCACGACCCGAATTCGCCAACCGCCACGGCTCGGTGCAGGGCGGCCTCGTCTCAGCGATGCTCGATTCTTCCTTATCGGCCGTGCTCTTGGCACAATTGCCCGAGGGCTTGACCTCGATGACCGTGAAGCTCGAGACCGAATTTCTCCGCCCTGCTCCGCTCACTGTCCTGGAAGCCAAGGCCTGGCTGATGTCGCGTGACGAGCGAAGTGCCACGACGCGCGGCGAGTTGCGCGCGCCCGCCGGCACGCTCCTCGCGACCGCAACGGCGCATTTGCGCATTCTACCGGCAAAGCGCTGACTATTCCGCCGGGATTGCGTAGGGGCGGCGCCGGCGTCCGCGCAGCATGTCCTGCATCGGTTTTTCGAACGTGCGATAAGAGAGGGCCGCCAGCCCGACCAACATGGCGAGGAACGCGAGCATCACCCAGCCTTGCATGAAGAATGCAGGGGCGACGCCCAAGCGCAACGCCAGCAGCACGACAAGAAGCTGCAGCGGAAAATGCAGCATGTAGGTCGAGTAGCTGATGTCACCGAGGAAGGCGAGACGCGTGAAACGGCGCGTGCTGACACTTTCGTAGAGCGCGAGCGACAACACCGTCAGCGGGCAAAGCAGATAGTCGAAGGCGTAGAGAAAGCCGACGTTGAGTTCCCCACCTTCAAGCCACGGGCTCTCGCGATAGAGCAGCAGCAACAACACAACCCACCCCATCATGCTCAGCGTTGCCGTTAGTCGTGCGAAAAAGACGGCCGCGGGCCGAGACCGCAAATCATTCCATACTGCGTAGGCAACGCCTCCCATGAAGAAGCCGATCATGCCGCGGCAGATATGTTCGTCGAGCCACATCAAGGGCGCTGCGGCGATGGCGAGGAACAAAGAGCGCCAACCGGCGCGCAGGCCCAACCGGCAACTCGCGAAAAAGATCAGGTAGAGCAGCACCTCGATCGAGACCGACCAGCTCGGCCCGTCGAAGCTCTGCCGCATGTTTGGCCACCAGTTCTGCACTAGGCCGAGGTGGAGAATAAAATGCCGCCAATCATTGTCTTGGTAGATGAAGAAGCTGCCAACACGGGCAAAATAGAAGGACTGCAGAACCGCCACCACGATCAGTGCCAGAATTTGCAACGGATAGAGTCGCGAAAACCGCATCAGTGCGAACGCGCCCATGCGCATGCGCCCGTCGCGGATGGATTCGCTGTAGAGCCAGAAGAACACGAAACCCGACAGCACGAAGAAGAGATCGACCGCCGCCCAGCCTTGAATGTAGAGAGGTTTCAAGAGCCAGTAGAACGGCTGCATCGACCGCGTCCAGCCCGCTTGCCAGCTGCCGGAGATCGCAAAGAAATGTTGCCAGTGCCACGCCACGACCGCGAGCGCCGCAACGCCGCGCAGAGCATCGAGTGCGGTCAATCTTTTGCTCGCCGTCACCCGTCGCAATCCGGTCTAATTGAACCCATATTTAACCTCAGAAAGCGTTGTATTGGCAGCGCATCGGCGCTACACGCCAAGCCATCTTGCCGCGTGTGAAAATCGGACCAGGTGGGACCCAACAAGCCCCGCCTTAAACACTTGAAATGACAAGTCAATCCCCATCGGATCGCCTCAATCGCAGTTCCAACGCCTTGCTCGAAGAAACGTCGTTTTTGTTCGGCACCAATGCGGCGTTCGTGGAATCGCTTTACGCGCAGTATCTCGAAAATCCCGATGCGGTAGAAGAAAGCTGGCGCGCCTATTTTTCGAGCCTCGGCCAGACCGCGCTGCAGCCCGCGCAAGTCGGGCGCGGCCCCGATTGGCGGCGCGATCAAAAACCACAGTTTGAGAACGGCGAACTTGTCGGTGCGCTCACCGGGCAGTGGCCGGCGCGCAAGGGCGCGACGAGCGAGAATGATCTTCGCCTTGCCGCGCAGGAATCCATTCGCGCCATTCAGCTCGTCCGTGCGTATCGCGTGCTGGGTCATTTCGAGGCGGATCTCGATCCGTTGAAGCTCTCTCCAAAACAACCGCTGCCCCAATTGGATCCCTCGTTCTACGGTTTTCATGCCGAAGATATGGACCGGCCCATCTTCATCGACGGCGTGATGGGGCTTGGCAGCGCGACGCCCAGGCGCATGACGGAAATCCTGAAGCGCACCTATTGCGGCCGCATCGGCTACGAATTCATGCACATCACCGATCCTGAGCAGAAGGATTGGCTGCAGCGCCGCATCGAAGGTCCGGACAAGGAGATCGTCTTCACGCCCGAAGGCAAAAAAGGGATCCTCAATAAGCTGATCGAAGCGGAAGGCTTCGAGAAATTCGCCGGCCTGCGCTTTTTAGGCACCAAGCGTTTCGGTCTCGACGGCGGCGAAGCCATGATCCCGGCGTTGGAACAGATCATCAAGCGCGGCGGCCAGCTTGGCGTGAAGGAGATCGTCATCGGCATGGCGCATCGCGGCCGGCTGAACGTCCTCGCCAACGTGATGTCGAAGCCTTACCGCCAACTCTTCCACGAATTCTCCGGCGGCAGCGCCAATCCGACCGAAGTGCAAGGCTCGGGCGACGTCAAATATCACTTGGGCGCCTCCAGCGACCGCGAATTCGACAACCATCAGGTCCACTTGTCGTTGACCGCCAATCCTTCGCACCTCGAAGCATCCGATCCGGTCGTGCTCGGCAAGGCGCGCGCCAAGCAGCAACAACTCGGCGACTGCGAGTCGCGCTCGAGCGTCATGCCGTTGTTGCTGCACGGCGATGCGGCATTCGCCGGCCAGGGTGTGGTCGCCGAATGCTTCGCGATGTCGGGCACCAAGGGTTTCAAGGCGGGCGGCACGATCCACTTCGTGATCAACAACCAGATCGGCTTCACGACGATGCCGGCCTTCTCGCGCTCCTCGCCCTATTGCACCGACATTGCGCTGATGGTGCAGGCGCCGATCTTCCATGTGAATGGCGACGATCCCGAAGCGGTGGTGCATTGCGCCCGCGTCGCGACGGAATTCCGCCAGCTGTTCCACAAGGATGTCGTCATCGACATGGTCTGCTACCGCCGCTTCGGCCACAATGAAACGCTGGAGCCGACCTTCACGCAGCCCTTGATGTACAAGGCGATCAAGGACCACCCGACGACGCTTCAGATCTATGCGAAAAAACTCGTCGAGGAGGGCACGATCAGTCAGGCCGAAGCCGACCAGATGAACGCCGACTTTCTCGAGAAGCTCGACTCCGAACTGACGGAATCCAAAACCCATCGCCCGGATCGCGCCGATTGGCTCGACGGACGCTGGTCGGGCCTTTCGATGGCGCCCAAGGGCGACAGGCGCGGCGATACCGCCGTGCCGCTCGAACTCGTCCACGAGGTCGGCCGCGCGCTGACGAAGGTCCCTGAAGGCTTCAACATTCACAGGACGATCGTGCGGCAGCTCGAAGCTCGCGCAGAGATGTTCAAGAGCGGCGAAGGCTTCGACTGGGCTACAGCCGAGGGATTGGCCTTCGGCACCTTGCTCGCCGAGGACATTCCGATTCGTTTTTCGGGACAAGATTCGACCGAAGGCACCTTCTCGCAGCGTCACGCCGCCCTCGTCGACCAGGAAACCGAGACTCGCTATTTCCCGCTGCAGCATGTTCGCGACGGTCAGGCCAGTTTCGAGATCATCGATTCCCTGTTGTCGGAAGAAGCGGTGCTGGGTTTCGAATACGGCTACTCATCGGCAGAACCGAAAGCGTTGACACTGTGGGAAGCGCAGTTCGGCGACTTCGCCAACGGTGCGCAAGTCATCATCGATCAGTTCATCGCGTCGGGCGAGACCAAGTGGCTTCGGATGTGCGGCCTCGTCATGCTTCTGCCACACGGCTACGAAGGCCAAGGGCCCGAACACTCCTCCGCGCGACTCGAGCGTTATCTGCAACTCTGTGCGCAGGACAATATCCAGGTCGCCAACTGCACCACGCCGGCGAACTATTTCCATGTGCTGCGGCGCCAGATGCACCGCCCGTTCCGCAAGCCCTTGATCCTGATGACGCCAAAGTCGCTTCTGCGCCACAAACGTTGCACGTCTTTCCTGGCCGACTTCGGACCCGGCGCCTCTTTTCATCGCGTGCTGCGCGATCAAGCGGAATGCGTGCCGGGCGCATGGACGACGCAACTCGTCGAAGACCATCAGATCAAGCGCGTCGTGCTGTGCAGCGGCAAGGTCTACTTCGATCTCATGGAAGCGCGCGACAAACTCAACGAAGGCCGTATCCAGATCGTGCGCATCGAGCAGCTCTATCCGTTCCCGGAAAACGTCCTCGCCCTCGAGCTGAACCGTTATCCCAAGGCCGAGATCATCTGGTGCCAGGAAGAACCGAAGAACCAAGGCGCCTGGACGTTCGTCGCGCCCCGGATCGAGCACACGATCGCCCAACTGGGCGGCACCGCCACGCCGCGCTATGTCGGCCGGCCGGAATATGCCTCGACCGCGGCCGGTCTCCTCAGTCAGCACAATGCCGAATTGAAGGCGTTCCTCGCCGAAGCTTTGACGCTATAACGGAGCGGCGCCCCGATTTGCGGCGGAGATAGAGATGAGCATCCAGATCAAAGTCCCCGCCATGGGCGAATCCGTCACCGAGGCGACCGTTTCGAAGTGGTTCAAGAAGCAAGGCGACACCGTCAAGCGTGACGAGCCCTTGCTCGAACTCGAAACCGACAAGGTCACAGTGGAAGTGCCGGCGCCTGCGGACGGCGCGATCGAATCCATCTCGGTCGAGGAAGGCGCGACGGTTCAAGTCGGTGCCGTTCTCGGTGCCATCGCGGAAGGTGCCAAAGGCTCGACTACCGCACCGGCGTCTGCAAAAAAGCCAGCCGCCCCAGCCAAACCTGCACCTGCCAAGACCGAAGCGCCGAAGCCCGCAGCGACAGCGACCGCTGCGCCGATGATGCCGTCGGTTCGCCGCATCGCCGAAGAGAGCGGCGTCGATCCGGCGCGCGTGTCAGGCACCGGACGCGACGGCCGCGTCAGCAAGGGCGATATGCTCGAGGCTCTGGAAGCGCGCGCCGCTGAACGCGCGGCAAAACCTCAGCCGGCTGTGAACGCGGGCCCGCGTCCGCGCGCCGACCGCGAGGAACGCGTCCAGATGAGCCGCCTGCGCCGCACCATCGCGCTCCGTCTCAAGGAATCGCAGAACACGGCTGCACAGCTCACGACTTTCAACGAAGTCGATATGAGCCATGTCATCGCTCTGCGCGCCGAGTACAAGGAGAGCTTCGAGAAGAAGCACGGCGTTCGCCTGGGCTTCATGGGCTTCTTCGTCAAGGCTTGCATCGCCGCATTGAAGGAGCTTCCCAACGTCAACGGCGAGATCGAAGGCGACGACATCATCTACAAGAATTACTACGACATCGGCGTCGCGGTTTCGACCGAACGCGGTTTGGTCGTGCCCGTCGTGCGCGATGCGGACAAGCTCTCGCTCGCCCAGATCGAGGCCAAGATCCACGACTACGGCCTGCGTGCCCGCGACAACAAGCTGAAGCTGGACGAGCTTTTGGGCGGAACGTTCACGATCACCAACGGCGGCGTGTTCGGTTCGTTGATGTCGACGCCCATCCTCAATACGCCGCAATCCGGCATCCTCGGCATGCACAAGATCCAGCCGCGCCCGGTCGCGGAAGGAGACAAGATCGTCATCAAGCCGATGATGTATCTCGCTCTCTCCTACGATCACCGTCTCGTCGACGGCCGCGAGGCCGTGACGTTTCTGGTGCGCGTGAAGGAAAATCTCGAAGATCCGCAGCGGCTATTGCTGGATATCTAATACCTGTCATTCATTCCCGGCCGAACGTCGCGCAGCGACGTGATGCCCTGAACCCCCATTGTCATGGCCCGCTACAGCGGGCCATCCAGGCGACGACAGGTTCACCCCTGGAAAGTCGCGGCAGAGCAACTGGATTTCGCGCGTCACCGACTTCGACGCCGATCGGCTTCGGCTGGATGGCCCGCTGTAGCGGGCCATGACACAAGGGAACCGGATATACCGATCTCATTCCCAAATCTTATCCAACACCTTCGTGAAATTTCTTCGCGCTTTGTGCGGATTTTGACTCGTCAACTGTTGGATAAGTCCGGCACTGCGAATTTTTTCGAAGAATTACTGCAAAAAAATTGAGGCGGCTCTTGAACCGTCACGGTCCAATCACCAATTCCGCTATATCCCCACAATTGCGCGTACCGACGACGTCATCCGCGATGATAGGGATGGCCCGCGAGAATTGTGAGCGCGCGGTAAATCTGTTCGCTCAACATCGCGCGCACCAGAAGATGCGGCCAGGTCTGCGGACCGAAGGCAAGGCTGCGTCCGGCGCGTTTGCCCGGCAACGCGGCTAAACCGTCCGGTCCGCCGATGATGAAAGCGAGGTCTTTGGTTCCTGCGTCGCGCAGTGCGCCCAGCATGTCGGCGAAGTCCTCGCTTGTCATGCCTTTGCCCTTCGCGTCGAGCAGAATGATGTGGGCGCCGTCGGGCACGCGCTTGGCGAGCCGCAAGGCTTCGTCGGCCATGCGTTTTCTGACGTCACGCTCTTTCGAGACGGCGATTTCCTCGCAGACGATCGCGGGAAAGCCCATGCGTTTGCCAAGCTGCGCGGCGCGGCCGACATAGTCTTCGCTGAGCGGTCCTTCGAGTGTGCCGCGGCCGAAGCCGACCGCGAGTATGTGCAAGCGCATGGCTCGTTAGCCCGCGGCGCGTCCGCGTTGCGGCTCTTTGACCGACCACATGCCTTCGAGGTCGTAATAGTCGCGCACTTCGGAGCGGAAGACGTGGACGATGACGTCGCCGGCATCGACGAGGACCCAGTCGCCCTGCTGGGCGCCGTTGACCGGCCGGGTGCCATAGCCTGCGTCCTTCAATCGCCGCGCAAGATGCTCGGCAATGGCGGCAACATGACGCGAGGAACGACCCGTCGCGATCACCAGCGCGTCTGCGAGCGACGAACGACCTTCTAGATCGATGACGACGATGTCCTCGGCCTTGTCTTCGTCGAGCGAGACGCGAACGCGATCGAGAAGCGCACGATCGACGGCGTCAAGGCTCGCTGTCTTTTTGACAGCGGCCCTCTTGCGAACCGGTTTTTTGGTTGAGGTTTCGTGGACGGTCCGCCTGCTCGCGGACTTTGCTCTGGCGGGCGCCTTACGCGCGCCGATGGACTTCAGTGTCAGTGTTCATTCTCCTTCATGCCCCGGCATTGGGGCACGCTAAGTGCAATCTATCACGAGGGTATGACGCCGACCAAGCCCTCGGCAAAACGTTCGGAGGCGCGAATGGCGGTAGAACTCTGCGCGTTGCGCTTGCCATCGATGATGGCGATCGCCGGCGCGCTTCGCGTGCAGAGTTTTGGCGTGGTGGGAGCAAGACCAAAGCGTCGGATCGGTTTGGCATGGAGCGAGGCCAGGCTGGTGCCAGGGCGCTGCACGACGGCGATCGGAACGCGATGGGCAAACTCGACCCAGCGGTGCCAGCGTCGGAAGATGTGCAGATTGTCGCTGCCCATGAGCCATACGAATTTGAGTTGCGGGAAGCGCTTCTGCAAAGCCTTCAACGTGTCGAAGGAATAGTGGGTGTGAAAATCGTGCTCGATATCCATGACGATGATGCGCGGATGATGGGCGACCAGTTCCGCGTCGCGGACGCGGTCATGCAGGGGCGCCATTCCAGCGACGGGTTTGAGAGGATTCTGCGGCGTGACGAGCCACCAGACGTAATTGAGGCCGAGCCGCTTCAGCGCGACTTCGCTGACATGGCGATGGCCTTCGTGGGCCGGATTGAACGAGCCGCCGAGCAGACCGATCCGCATGCCGGGCGCAATCGGACCAGGCGGCTTGACCCAGTTGGCACGCGGACGCTGCAGATGAACCGTCACGGGCGCACCTGCCCCGTGCCGCGCACGACATATTTGAACGTCGTCAGTTGCTCGACGCCGACGGGTCCGCGCGCGTGCAGCTTGCCGGTGCCGATCCCGATCTCGGCACCCATGCCGAATTCGGCGCCGTCGGCGAATTGCGTCGAGGCGTTCCAAAGCACGATCGCGGAGTCGAGTGCGGCGAGAAAATGCTCGGCGACGCGACTGTCGTCGGTGACGATGCTTTCCGTATGGTTCGAGCCATGGCGCTCAATATGACGGATCGCATCGTCGACACTGTCGACGGTCTTCACAGCGATGATGGCGTCGAGATATTCACGCGACCAGTCGTCTTCTGCGGCCGGACGCGCCGCCGGAAATGCGGCGCGGACGAGATCGTCGCCGCGGATTTCACAACCGGCTTCGGTCAGAGCTTTGAGCAGGGGAATGCCATGCGACGACACGATGTTGCGATCGATGAGCAGCGTCTCGGCCGCGCCGCAGACGCCGGTGCGCCGCATCTTGGAGTTCAACACGATCTCTCGCGCCGTTGCGAGGTTCGCTTTTTCATGGACGTAGACATGACACACGCCTTCGAGATGCGCCAACACAGGCACGCGCGCCTCCGCCATCACCCGGCTCGTCAAGCCCTTGCCGCCGCGCGGAATGATCAAGTCGATCGTACCCTCGAGCCCGGTGAGAATGAGCCCGACCGCGGCACGGTCCGTCGTCGGAACGAGGCTGATGGCGGCATCCGGCAATCCGGCGGCGCGCAGGCCTTCCATCATCGCAGCGTGGATCGCGGCGGAGCTATGCGCCGCCTCCGAGCCGCCGCGCAATATGGTGATGTTGCCGGCCTTCAGCGCCAGCGCAGCCGCATCGGCGGTGACGTTCGGGCGGCTCTCATAGATCATGGCGATGACGCCGATCGGCGTGGCAATGCGCGCGATGTCCAGGCCGTTGGGCATCGTCCAGCGCGCCAGTTCGCGCCCGACGGGATCAGGCAATGCTGCGACGTCTTCGATGCCTTTCGCCATCGCCTCGATGCGTTTGCCATCGAGCATCAGGCGGTCGCGCAGTGCGGGCGTGAGACCCGACGACGTTGCCGCACTCAGGTCCTTCGCATTGGCCGCGCCGATTTCGTTCGCGCGCGATCGAATCGTTGCGGCGGCAGCGCGCAACGCCTTGTTCTTTGTCTCAGTCGATGCGTCGCGCATGGTGCGCGCGGCGCCCTTCGCGCTTCGACCCAGCGCCAGCATCTCGCCGGAGAGTTGCAATGAGTTCGTCACGACACCCGTCCCGTCAGCGCGAGATCGTCGCGATGGATCATCTCGTCGCGGCCGCGATAGCCCAGGATCGCCTCGATTTCGAGCGACCGCTTGCCGGCGATGCGTTCGGCGTCACCGGCGCCATAAGCCGCGAGCCCGCGCGCAATCTCGCGCCCATCGTGGTCCTTGACGACCACGGCGTCGCCGCGCTCGAACCGTCCGTCGATCTGGCGAATGCCAGCCGGCAGCAGACTCTTGCCATCTGCCAATGCCCTGGCGGCACCGGCATCGATAATGAGTGTGCCTTGCGGCTTGAGGACGCCGGCGATCCAGCGCTTGCGCGCAGCCGCCGGTGTGCCATTCGCGGCAAGGCGCGTCGCGCGCGCACCACTGCGGATCGCGGCGATCGGATGCTCGGACGTTCCCTTGGCGATGATGACGTCGCAACCTGCAGCAGTCGCGATCTTGGCGGCGGCCAGTTTGGACGCCATGCCGCCCCTGCCGACGCCCGACAAGGTGTCGCCGGCCATGGCTTCGACTTGCGGCGTGATCGCGTCGACCTCCGCAACATGCGCCGCAGCGGCGTTGCGCGAGGGATCGGAAGTGTAGAGTCCATCGACATCGGACAACAGGATCAGGAGATCGGCTTCCATCATGCTGGCGACGCGGGCCGCCAAGCGGTCATTGTCGCCATAGCGGATTTCGGCGGTCGCCACGGTGTCGTTCTCGTTGATGACCGCAATGCTGCCGAGCGCGAGCAACGTCTTCAACGTCGCGCGCGCATTGAGATAGCGGCGGCGCTCTTCGGTGTCGCCGAGCGTGAGAAGGACTTGCGCCGCGACAATGTCGGCTCCGGCCAGGATATCGGCATAGGCTTCCGCCAGTCGAACTTGGCCGGCCGCAGCAGCCGCCTGGCTTTCTTCCAGCCTGAGCGGGCCGGCACGCAATTTGAGCGCGCGTCGACCAAGCGCAATGGCACCGGAGGAAACGAGAAGGACATTCTTGCCCTCTCGGCGAAGGGCCGCGACATCCGCGCAAAGCGACTCGAGCCAGGTGCGCCGCAAGGTTCCGCTATCGGGATCGACCAGAAGCGCAGAGCCGATCTTGATCACGACGAGTTTCGCGGCAGACAGCGGATCGCTCATGGCGCCCACTCCGCTTTCGTTTCCTTGCGAAGGTTGGATCGGCTGCGCTTCTTGTTGATCTCCTTGACGAGTGCGCGCAGCACCGTGTCGACGCCCTCACCGGAGACGCCGGACATCACGAAGACCTTGCGGCCGCAAGCCTTCTCGAGAGCGGTGCGCTTCTTGGCAATGACCGCCTTTGGAATCGCGTCGCATTTGTTGAGCGCGACGATCTCAGGTTTTTGGGCCAAGCCATGGCCATAAGCTTCGAGTTCGCCGCGAATGACGTTGTAGGACTTCGCAATCTCGCTCGCCGTACCATCGACCAGGTGGAGGATGACGTTGCAACGTTCGGCATGGCCGAGAAAGCGGTCGCCCAGCCCGACGCCGCCATGCGCACCTTCGATCAAGCCTGGCAGGTCCGCGAGCACGAAGTCGCTTTGGTCGATACGCACGACGCCAAGTTGCGGCTCCAACGTGGTGAAGGGATAGTCCGCGATTTTCGGCCGGGCAGCGGAAACGCGGGAGAGAAACGTCGACTTGCCCGCATTGGGCATGCCGATCAGTCCAGCGTCCGCGATCAGTTTCAGTTTGAGGATGACGACTTTTTCTTCGCCCGGTTGGCCGGGATTGGCATGCCGCGGCGCCTGGTTGGTCGAACTCTTGAAGTGGGCGTTGCCGAAACCGCCATTGCCGCCGCGCAAGAGCTTCACCCGCTGTCCAGCCAAAGGAAGATCGGCGATGAGAGTCTCGCCATCCTCTTCGCAGATTTGAGTACCAGCCGGCACTTTCATGATCGCGTCGGCGCCGTGGGCGCCTGTCATGTCCTTGCCCATGCCGCCTTCGCCATTCTTGGCGCGGACATGCTGCTGGTAACGGTAGTCGATCAGCGTGTTGAGGTTGTCGACGGCCTCGGCGTAAACGTCGCCGCCCTTGCCGCCGTCGCCGCCCCAAGGTCCGCCATATTCGATGAACTTCTCGCGCCGAAACGCGACGCAACCGTTACCGCCGCTGCCGGATTGGATATAGACCTTGGCGATGTCGAGGAACTTCATGCCGCCTTCTTCTTCCTCGCGAGCTCGAGGCGCATGAGCGGGCGGTGCGGCGCCGGAACGGCGACCGTCTTGAACCCGGCGCGCGTGAAGCTGGATGCGGCGCCGGTGTACATGCCGGAATTGCTTCGCTTGGTGTCGGTCTTGATGGGATACGCTTCGAGTGCGGGCGCCTTCATTGCCTTGGCATAGTCGATCGCTGCATCGATGAGCGCGGTCATGACACCTTTGCCGCGATGGCTCTTGCGAATGAAGAAGCACGTCAACGACCAGACGGGTACGTCGTCGATCTTTTGCGTGAAACGCCCGTGATCGAGGTGGGGAAGTACGGCACGCGGCGTCAGTTGCGCCCAGCCGACAACCTTTTCGCCTTCGAAGGCGAGCAGACCGGGAGGAGGACCCTTTTTCACGATCGCCTTGAAGGCGGCTTTGTTTTTCTCGCGCGGACGCTGGTTGTAAGCCCCGCCGATGCGCCAGTACATGCACCAGCAGCCGTTGCACGCGCCGACCCGGCCGAACAGTTCTTCGAGCTGCGGCCAAAGGTTGGGCGTGAGCGGGCGCACGGTCAGTTTCATGCGGCCTTCTTTCGCGCAAATTCATCGCGCGTCAACAGCATGCGGTTTGACGCAACTTCGGTGCCGCGGCTGACGCAATGACGCTGCATCGTTCCCGTGCCGACAAAACCGAGCTTTTCGAGGACCCGCCCGGACTCCGGGTTGTCCACGAACCAGCCCGCCGTCAGCATCACGGCGCCGAGATCGTCGAAGGCAAAGCGCATGACGGCGCGCGCCGCTTCGGTCGCGTAGCCTTGCCGCCAATAGGGCTTGCCGTACCAGTAACCGAACTCCCAGACGTTGGTTTCCAGACGCTCGACGCCGCACATACCGATGAAGGCGCCATCCATGGCACGCGTGACGGCAAAGAGAAACTCGACGCCGGCGCGCCGGTTCCGTTCGATATCCATCAGCCGGGAGCGGAACTGTTCCTCGGTGAAGGGAACAGGAACGAGTGCCAGATTCTTCGCGACGTCGAAGTCGTTCAGAATGCGGACGACATCGTGTTCGTCCGACAGCATCGGCGCGCGCAGGATCAGACGTTGCGTCGTCGGATGGAAACTCATGCCACCCTCCTCGCAACGAACGCGTCGCGGCTCAGAGTCACGATGTTGCAGCCGACGTCGGTCCCGCGGGCGAGACAGGATCGCTTCTGGAAGCCCTTCGCCACGAAGCCGAGCTTCGCCAGCACATGACCGGAGTTCGGGTTGTCGTGAAACCATCCGGCCCAGATGTCGCTCACCTGCAGCTCTTCGAACCCGAACTGCAACACGCGGCGCGCCGCTTCGGTGGCGTAACCCTGCTTCCAATATGGCTTGCCGTACCAGTAGCCGAGTTCCAATTCGCCCTTGTCGAGATGCAGTCCGCAGCCGCCCATATAGGCTCCATCGCTCTTGCGCGTGACCCCGAATTGAAAGGCCTCGCCCTTGGCTCTGCGCTCGTCGAGTTGAGAGATCCAGGTGGACGCATCGCTCTCCGCATAAGGGTGCGGCACCGTCCCCAGATTCTTGGCGACGTCGAAATCGCCGATCAGCGGCGCGAAAAAAGGGATGTCGCGCCGCTCGGGCGGTCGTAACAGCAAGCGCTCGGTTTCCAATACGGTGCTGGACATGACACGTTCCTCCGTTGCGGGAGGAAATAAAAAAGGGAGACGGCGGACCATCTCCCTCCCGTTCATGGGCCGCCAATTTCGTGGCGGCCTATGTCTTCAGCCGCCTATTTCGCTGCGCTCTTCGTCGCCGGATTCATCGCGTTAATCACCGATACGTAGGTGCGGCGCTTGAAGCCCGACTTGAAGGCGACTTGGCCGTCGCAAAGGGCGAAGAGGGTGTGGTCCTTGCCCATGCCGACATTCTCTCCGGCCCAGAACTTGGTGCCGCGTTGGCGCACGATGACGTTGCCGCCGGCGATCTTCTCGCCGCCGAACAGTTTCACGCCGAGACGCTGACCTGCCGAGTCACGTCCGTTGCGCGAAGAGCCGCCTGCTTTCTTGTGTGCCATGACGTATGATCCTGGTTCGCTATGCCGTAATGCCAGTGATCTTCACTTTGGTGAAGGGCTGACGATGTCCGCGCTTGCGGTGTGTGTTCTTGCGACGCTTCTTCTTGAAGGCGATGACCTTCTCGCCCTTGCCCTGGGCAAGGATCTCGCAGGCCACCGACGCGCCCGAAATCAACGGCGCACCATGCTTGGGCTTGTCGCCGCCCAGCATCAGGACTTCCCCGATTGTGAGGGTCGAACCGACGTCGCCGGCAACCTTCTCGATGACCAGAACGTCGTCCTTGGCCACCTTATACTGCTTGCCGCCGGTGCGGATTACCGCGAACATTAGGTTAAGTCCTTGACAATAAGTGATTTGCCGAGAGACCCGACTCCCTCGGGAGCCGCGCAATATACTGAGCGAACTTGTCGGGTCAAGGCGTTCACTTCGGACCCACGGCCGAGATGCGGGGTCAGTCCGTCTCGGCCTTCTTGGGCGCGCGCAATTTGAAGAAACCCGCCAGTGCGGCCACGAGCAGGACGAGCCCGACCGTGAAGCAAACGATCTTCACATTGGTCGCGACAAACGCCAGCCGCGCGAGATTGTCGTTTGCTCCATGGATCATCATCGAGAATTCGAGCGCATTCTCGACTGAGTCCGCGAGTGCGCCGGCAAGCGGCACGAACGCAACATAATTCGCGGCGCGGCGCGCCAGACCCTTATTGGCAAACGCTTCGCGCGCGACGATGGCGGAATAGTAGAATGCATTCACGTAGAGAAAGATGAAGAGAAAGTCGAAGCCGAGACTGAAGCCCGCCGTCGCCGAATGCTGACGCGCGATCCAGGCCGAGAAGATCTGGTTGTAGTCTGCACTTGTCTGGGCCGACTGCAGGTCGACCGTTCCAAAGCCGGTCGCCGCTTTCAGGCCGGTGTCGAGCGAATAGAGGACAGCGAAGGCCGCGATCGCCAGAAGCGTCGTCCATTGCCAGCGTTGCAGCAAAGCTTTGAGCGGCACGAGTCCCCCGAGAGCTGTCCGATTGCGGATGATAGCGTGCACCGCTACACAGGCGCCATGCGGGGTCCCGGCGACATCCTCTACAATTTCCACTGGATCGTGCCTGGAGAAGCTGCGCGGGCGGCACAGGCTTATGCCGGATTTCTCGGCCCGTTCCTGGCGCGCCACGGTATCAAGAGTCTCATCAATCTGCGCGGTACCAACCCGAAATACGGCTGGTGGCGTTATGAGCGCCGCGTGACTGAGAAGAACGGGATCGTACATCGCGATGTCATGCTGGATTCGCGCAATCTACCCACGCGCGAGATGCTGGTGGCGCTATTCGACGCCTTCGATCGCGCGCCGCGGCCGTTTCTCATCAAGTGTTCCGGCGGCCAGGATCGCACGAGTTTTGCCGCCGCTCTTTTTCTCATCCATCGTGATGGCTGGGGTGCGCGTGATAAGGCTCTCAATCAATTCTCCCGCTTTCCGTATCTGCACTTTCCCAAGGAGCACCAGCGCTGGCTGCAACCATTTCTCGCCTTCGCGGAAGATGATGCCGGCGGCCTTGCAATCGCGGATTGGGTTCGCCACCGTTACGACCCGAGGCGGCTGCGAGACTGGCTCGAAGCGCACGGTCATGGCGGGACGTTCAAGGGCATATTCGAACGCCCTGTCGCCAGCAGATGGCAGTGGTGAACTCGCTCGAGCTCGCACCTGGCATTGTGTTGCGGCGCGAATATCTGTCGCCGCCGGAACAGAAAAAGCTTGTCGCCGAAGTGCTGCGGCTGACGGAGGTTGCGCCCTTCTATCGTCCGCAGATGCCGCGCTCGGGAAAGCCGTTCTCTGTGGAAGAGACCAATTTTGGTTCCCTGGGCTGGCTGTCGGAACCAACGGGCTATCGCTATTCGCCCGTTCACCCCGCAACGGGTGCGCCTTGGCCTTCAATTCCGGCCGCGCTGTTGGATTTGTGGGGTGCAACGGCGAACTACGCGTTCGAGCCTGAGTGCTGCCTGGTCAATCTCTATCGCAATGGCGCCAGGATGGGTGCGCATCAGGACCGCGACGAAGAAGCCGTAGAGGCACCCGTTGTCTCGGTCTCGCTAGGTGATGCCGCCCTGTTTCGTTTCGGAGGGGCCAACAGAAGCGATTCGACCAAGAGCGTGAAACTCATGTCGGGGGACGTGCTGACCTTCGGCGGCCCGGCGCGGCTCATGTATCACGGGATAGACCGAGTCCTGTCGGGCAGCTCCTCGCTCGTACCGGGTGGGGGAAGGGTGAATCTAACCCTGCGCCGAGTTGCCAGACCCCAGAAATACGACGCCCGGTCGGGGGGCCGACCGGGCGCCTGATGCGCTTTTACGCGCAAGTGCCGGGAGGGGATGACCGGCACCGCGAAGGTAGATGTCCAGCTTGCGAGCGGGGGGGCAGTGCTTGCTGGACTTGAATCTACCCTCAAAATCGAACCTATGCACCGAAGACACACATTGCAACTATTTTTTCCGGGTTCCGCGTTATTTGATTATTTTTAATGACTGCGACAAATCGGACACGCTCAAGAATAGCGCCGATGCTCCCGAAAAGTGCGGTTTTTCGTTCAGCGTGTTCGGATGACGCGTGCGTTTTCCAAGCACACAACTTCGTGAATAGCGTCAGTTCTTGCCGCAATCTTTCGCCGTTCGGTCAATTGCAGACTTCAATTTCGCGATGATCTCGTCGACTTCGCTTTCACGAATGATCAAAGGAGGAGCCAAAACCATTGTGTCGCGGATCGCGCGGCAAATGAGGCCATCGTTGAAGCAGTAGTTTCGACAGTGCGTGCCGATCGTTCCCGGATCGGCGAAGAACTTGCGCTCTTTTTTGTCACGCACCAGTTCGACTGCGGCGAGAAGTCCCACGCACCGTACCTCGCCGACGATCGGATGCTCGACAAACGTCTCGCGCAACCGGCGCTGCAGGTAGGGGCCGATTTCGTTCTTTACACGCGGTATGAGTCTTTCGCGCTCGATGACTTCGAGATTCTTCAGCGCGACGGCGCTTGCCACCGGGTGACCGGAGTAGGTGTAACCGTGGACGAGTTCCTCATTGGCATTGAGGATGGTTGTCGCCATACGCGTTCCGAGCGAGATTGCAGAAATGGGCTGGTAGCCCGAGGAAAGACCCTTCGCCATGGTCATAATATCGGGAGCGATCCGGTAGGTGTGCGCACCGAACCACTCGCCGGTGCGGCCAAATCCTGTCACGACCTCGTCCAGGTGGAGGAGAACTTCGTACTTCGCGCAGATACGCTGAACCTCGTGCCAGTAGGTTGCCGGCGGAAAGATCACGCCGCCCGCACCCTGAATCGGTTCAGCGGAAAACGACGCCACGTTCTCCGCACCGAGTTCGAGGATCTTTGCCTCGAGCATCCGTGCGATCAGTAGCCCGAATGCGTCAGGGTCGATGTCTCCGTAGCCCGCCTCCTTGGCGCCGAACCAGTAAGGTGTGGGAGTCTTCTCGAAGCCCGGAAGCGGCAAATCCCATTGCGGATGCATGGGGGTAAGACCGGACAGCGAGGCCGCAGCGAAGGTCACGCCGTGATAGGAGTACTCTCGCGACAGATGAATCTTCTTTTCGAGTCTGCCTTCGCGATTCCAGAAATAGCGGATCAGCTTGAGCGCGGTATCGTTGGCCTCGGAGCCCGAATTGGCGAACAGCACGCGCTCATGACCAGACGGTAGAAGCGTTGCGAGTTTCGCCGCCAGTTCGATCGTCCAGGGATTGGAAGTCTTGAAGAAGTGATTGTAGTAGGGGAGCGTTTTGAGCGCTTCGTACCCCGCCTCGGCCAATTCCTCATTGCCGTAGCCGACCTGAACGCACCAAAGGCCCGCCATTCCGTCGATGATTTTCTTGCCGTCGGAATCCCATAGGTAGACGCCCTTCCCGCGCGTGATGACGCGCACGCCCTCTTTATTGAGGGCCGCGGTATCGGAGAAAGGGTGGACGTGATGCGCCGCATCAAGCGCTTGCCAATGCTTCGTTTGATTGCTGCCGCGTGGCGTCATCGTGCGCGAACTCCGGAAGAGGATCGGAAATGGGTCAACGCCGGACGCGCGCACGCGTCCGGCGGATCCTAAGGATTGAACCCGATCCGCGCGCAGAGGATGAGCAGGACACGCTTCAAAGTCATGCAAGGAGCTTAGCAGCGCGCGAGGTGCTCGTCACGCAACGGCGCTTAACCTGGAGGTCGCATGAGCGCGGCAGCTTTCGTCCAGCCGGGAAGTGATGCCAGTTCGGTACGCCAGCGTTGGATACCGCGATAGGGTTCGATCGGCATCTTGGCCTGATCAGCCGCAACCAATGTCGCGCCGAGGGAGATGTCGGCAACCGTCAGGGTATCGCCGGCGACATAGCGGGCCCTCTGCAGCGCGTCGTCCAAAATCGGACAGAGGCGCGCCATCAATTCTTCGCCGCGCTTGATCTCGGATTCCGAGGCTTCGCCGCGGCCGAACAAGGGCTTCACGACGCGTTCGAACATGAAGATCGCGGCGGCCGGATCGAAATGCGCGGTCTCCCAGAACTGCCACTTCACGGCTGTCATGCGCGCTTTCAAGTCGGCGGGAAGCAGTCCCGACTCCGGCTTGAGCGACGCCAGGTATTGGACGATGGCATTTGATTCCCAGAGTACGTATCCGCCGTCGTCTAGCACCGGCATGCGTTGATTGGGATTGAGAGCGGTGAAGCCGGGCGTCTTCTGGTCCTGTTTGGCAAAATCAACAAGGACCATCTCGTATTCGATGCCAAGGTGGTTTGCAGCGAACAACACTTTGAAGGCGCGGGGACTGAGTGGAAAAACGTGGAGCTTGATTGTCATGTTTGGATTCCCTTTTTTCTCGCTAAAATTCACGTTCTTTCGCAGCAGGGCGGAGAACCTTATTGTGGCTTGGCTTCCGGAGAGCCGGTTTCGACAAATGCTTTCAGACGCATCACTTGCTCGCCGAGAACGCCATCAACTGGAGCGGCCCAGCTTGCGAAACCGTCCTTGAGATAGCCACCGATATTGTAGGTGAGTGACAGATCGGTGCCGTCCGTCACTGGTTTCACCGAGATCGTCATCGCGCCTTCGACGCCCAACCCCTGCAACGGGCCGAGCGCGCCGCGCATGACGAGTGTCTTTCCTGGCACGGCCTGAACGACAACGAGGTGCTGCACGGTGCCGCCATTCGCGAGCCTCTCGCACCAGCAACCCCCGGCAACCGGATCGAGCGAAAGATTGGCGGCGTCCTGCGAGAACGTATGCTTCGGGCTCCACCACCGCGCAGGTGTGACGAGCGCTGCGTATATTTTGTCGGGCGGAGCGGAAATGTGCGTCTTTTCGACGACCGAAAATCCGTTTGCGGCTGAGTCAATCACAGCCGCACGGGCCGGCAGCGTCACCAAGATTGCAATCAGAAATCCCGCAACGATATGTAGAATGCGACTCATAGACTCACCCCAACGCTTCGGCCTTTTTCTTGAACAGTTCGAGCAGTCCGGGCCAGCCGCCATCGACGCTGCCGCGCATCCTTTCGCCGCCCTCTTCGCCGAGCGCCTCGAAATTGCGGTGTTCGAGCTGAACGCGAGTCGTGCGTGCAGTTTCGGCGATAAAACTGATTTCGACTTCCGATGCGACCGTGGGATCGGGCTTCCAGTCGGCGCCAATCTCCCAACTGAAGACGATGCGGCTTGGCGGCTCCCATGCCCGCATGTGGCCGATGACGACCTCGCTTCCATCTTCATGCGTCGTGTACCAGCGGCCGCCGTTGCGCGGCTCGATGAAGGATTGCTTGATCGGCGTCTTGCCGATGCCATGCCCCTTCGGCCACCAACTATCGAGCCGGCTCGTAAAGACATCGAAGGTGTGGGCTTGCGGTGCGTTCACCACGAGCGTCTTGCGGACCGACGCGATCGCGAAAGCCTTGGTCATTTGGACTTCTCTCCTTCGAAAGATTTTTCCGCTTCTCTTTGAAAATCGGACAGCGCTTGTTCCCAGAATTGGTCAAGCCAGACACGGAGCGCCACCAGACCTTTGGGATCGAGATAGTAGACACGGCGCGTCCCTTCGGCGCGATCCGTCACTAGACCGGCCTCCTTCAGGATCTTGAGATGCTGCGATACCGCCGGTCGGCTGACCGGCATGCCTCGTGCAATTTCGCCCACAGCGCGCGGACCGTACCGCAACGATTCCATCACGTGGCGTCGAGTCGGATCAGCGAGCGCGGCAAAAGTTGTTCCGTAAGCCATAGCTTACGGTAAGTCATAACTTACCGAATGTCAAACGCGCCGACGCAGCGCATCACCAAAGGCGCTGTAAATCGCGCGTGACACGGAATTCTCGGACCAAGCCCATTCCGGGTGCCACTGCACCGCCAGGAGAAATCCTTGGGCAGACCGCAATGAGACGGCTTCGATTTGGCCGTCGGGCGACACGGCTTCGGCACGCAGACCTGGCGCAAGCCGGTCGATGCCTTGCGAGTGCAACGAGTTCACCGAGAACGTTCTCTCGGGCGTTATCTTCGCCAAGAGACTGCCTTCTTGCACTTGCACGGGGTGTGCGGGCCCATATTGCAAATCCAGGGAATCACCGTCGCGCGAACGGTGGTCGTTGCGACCAGGCACCTCCTCGACGTGCTGATGCAGCGTGCCACCGAGCGCGACATTGAGTTCCTGGAAGCCGCGACAGATACAGAGCACAGGCATGCCACGCTCGATCGCGCCCTTCAGCAGCGGCAAGGTCGTAGCGTCACGATGTTCATCCTGCAGGACACCTTCACGTGGAGCCGGTCCGCCATAGTGCTTGGGCGCGACATTTGACGGAGACCCGGTGAAGAGAAGGCCGTCGATACTGTCCAGCAAGGCGGGCACCGCGAGTGGCGGCTCCAGTACCGGGATCAACAAAGGGAGCGCCTGCGATCCTTCGCGAACCGCCGTCAGATACTTTTCCCCGACCAGATGAAAAGGATGCTTGCCAAGCGAACGACGATCACAAGGAAACCCGACTATTGGCAGACGCGCCATCGTTTACTCCTGGGTATGTCGCGCGAAAGGATTCTTGTCAGGCAGAAGGAAGAGCGACGGTGACAGAGCCGCGCCCGCCACGAGATCGCGCAATGCGACGGTCGTGGTGAGACCCTGATTGTCGATCACCGTCCATTGCCGAAGTTCATAGCCGGGATCCGAGAAGACGAGTGAGATGTTGGCGTGGCTCATGTTGGCATTGCTGCGTGCGCCGATCACGATCGTGCCCTGCTGATGTTCGATACTCACGAGTGCGGTATCGTTCTTGAGATCGACCTCGTTGCCGAGCACGAGTCCGAGTGGCGTCTCGGACAGGGGGTAGCGATCGACCGTGTTCAACTTTGTGTTGGCCACCGCGACCGTCCTGCCGTCCGCGACAATCAAGGTTGGAGTCGGCGGCTTGTATTCGAACCGCATCTTGCCGGGCTTGGAGATGAAAAACGTACCTTCGGACGTGGTGCCATCGGGGTTTATCTGCGTGAACTCCCCCTTCACTGTCGCCAGTTCATTCAGACGGGCACTGATAGCGTCGAGTACGACGCGATCAGCCTCATCAAGCGAAGCCCGATGCGGCGGTGCGGGATGGCTCGCTCCCATCAAAACGGGAACGGCGAGAAGAACGAAAAGTGCAAAAGCAAGGCGGCGCATGCGCTCCCATACGAAAGCTTTGTGGCCGTAGCTAGGCCCGGTTCAGGCGGCGGCTTCCTGCTGGGCCTTGTGTGGACATAGGCCGTCGATCAGCAGGTTCATCACGCCTTCAAGCTCACGTTCCAGCTTGGGCAGCGTCAGTTTGGACCAGAGTTGCGGATAGCGGAACTTCATCGTCGCCGATTGGACCATTTCGGCCGTATACGCCTTATCCGGTACCGAGAATTCGCCGCGCCGTTCGGCCTCGTCGAGAAGTTCGATCAGAATTTTGCGTTCGTTCTCGAGCATCCAGTTGGCGAATTTCGGACGCTCGGTCGCGATCACGCGCGCCATTTCGTACGCCCTGGGGTCCCTTTCCAGCTTGTGGTAGGTGCGTCGAAGCTCCTCGAACAACAGATCATGCAACCGCGTGCGTGCGTCCTTGTCAGGCGCTACCGCAAGCTTGCGCAAATGCTCGAGATGCTTGGAATAGTCTTCAGTCGCTATCGCTTCGGCGATGTCGAGTTTGCCGGGGAAGAAGCGGTACAGATTGCCCGGCGACATGGCACAGTCAGCCGACACTTCGGCCATAGTCGTCTTGGCATAGCCAAAATGCGAAAATCGCTTTTTCGCCGCGTCGATGATCTGGTCTCGTACGGAATTTTTTTCTGCCATATCCAGTTTCCAGCCCCAGCCATTCTTCTTTTGACAGAAAGATAGTGACAAATTCTGAATAATCAACAAAGCGTTCAATCTTCCGCAATGCACCAACGGGAGGGAAAATGCCGGAAAATCTTTACCCTTCAATGCCATACGAGAATATCGGGGTTGTTGGCGCGGGGGCATGGGGAACGGCATTGGCGCGTGTTGCTGCCAAAGCGGGCCGATTTGTCTCGCTGTGGGCACGCGAACCGGATGTGGTCGATTCGATCACCCGCACAGGCGTGAACGCACGATTCCTTCCCGGAGTGGGTCTGGCAACTACAATACGCGCGACCAGTGATCTTGCGGTTGCCGCCAACGCGGACGCGCTCCTGATTGCAACGCCCGCGCAACATTTGCGAGAGACTCTGAACCACCTCGCGCCGTATGTGACCGACGGTCTTCCGCTCGTACTGTGCGCCAAAGGCATCGAACGCGCGAGCGGCCTGCTGCTCACAGAAGTGCTCGCCGAGACTCTTCCTCGCGCGCAAGTCGCTATTCTTTCGGGCCCATCCTTCGCCAGCGATGTGGCAAAGGATCTGCCAACAGCGGTCACGATTGCTGCACGGTTGGACATAGCCAAAAGGCTGCAAGCGAGTTTGGGTCACGGCCAATTCCGCCCCTATGCCAGCGATGACGTCGTCGCTGTCGCGCTGGGTGGCGCGGCAAAGAATGTCTATGCCATCGGTTGCGGAGTTGCCGACGGCCTTTGCTTGGGCGAGAGCGCGCGCGCCGCCCTCTTGGCACGGAGCTTCGCTGAGTTGACGCGGCTGGGTGAGGCCGTAGGCGGTCGCGCGGAGACGTTCGTGGGGCTTTCAGGTCTCGGCGATCTCGTACTGAGCGCAACCAGTCCATCTTCGCGCAACTTCGCGTTTGGACAAAAGCTTGGCCAAGGACAGACTTTGCCGGATCTTCTGGCACCGGGCATGCCGCTTGTCGAAGGCGCGGCGACAGCGCGGCCCCTTCTCGCGCGCGCGCAGAAGCATGGCGTGGAGATGCCGATCGCTACGACGATCTTGGCAGTCCTGGACGGTGTCATGCCGCCGGCCGCAGCGCTCGATCAACTCATGAACCGGCCGCTTGGACCGGAACGCAAATGATATTCCTGATCGTGCGCCGCCACGCTAAGGTCGCCTCTCGCTGCCAAGGAAATGCCTCGTGCTCTTCATCGTCACTGCCATAGACAAGGAGGACTCGCTCCCACTGCGAATGGCCACTCGCGACGCACATTTTGCTTACGCTCGTGAGACCGGTTGTGTTCGGCTTGGAGGGCCTTTCCTGGACGCCAAAGGCGACATGGCGGGCAGCATGATCATCTTTGAAGCAGACGACCTCACAGCGGCAAGCCACTGGCATGCAAACGATCCCTACGTAAAGGCGGGGCTGTTCGCGCATTCCGAGGTCCGGCCTTGGAAGCTGACGTTCAATGGCTGCGACGCCAGATTCTAGGAGCGAAACGATGGCCCACTGGCTGTTCAAAACCGAACCCGAGACTTGGTCGTGGGAAATGCAGAAGAAAAAAGGGGCCAAGGGGGAACCCTGGAGTGGGGTACGCAACCACCAGGCCAAGAGCAACATGAAAAAGATGAAAAAGGGCGAGCGTGGCTTCTTCTATCACTCCGGCGAAGCGCGCGAGATCGTCGGCATTGTCGAAGTGATCCGCGAATACCGGCCCGACCCCACCGATGAAACGGGAGTGTTTGGTCTGGTCGATGTCCAGGCTATATCGGAATTGTCCAAGCCGTTCACGCTCGCGCAAGCGAAGTCAGACCCAAAGCTTGCAAAGATGACATTGGTGAAGTTCTCACGGCTCTCAGTTCAGCCAGTGACCGCCGACGAGTGGAAATACATCTGCAAGATTGGCGGGGTGCGCGCCCTCTAACGTCGTTGGTAGATCGTTCCGCCGCCATCCTGCATCACGCTGTACAGATTGACGCATTTCGGCTTGTTCAGGTCGCGGCACATCAGATCGAATGTGATCTGATATCGCGCCGCATCGGTCTGGGCAAAACATGTGTAGCGGCCCTTGACCCCGCCGACCTGCACAAGATCGCTCGCCAATTTCGTATAGGCAGGGACCAGCGCAAAACCCTGCGCAGATGCAAGGCCGGCGTTACAGAGCGCGATCGCCAACTGCCGCTGAACTGCAACGTTACGCGCGGGTGCCGGTGCAATCATTTTTGGCGGCGAGAGAATGGCGACAACCACGACTGCAATGAGGAGTGCGCCGCCTAGGGCCATAAAGATAAGAGCAGCTACCCATTCTCGGCGTAGCCCGGTCACATTGGCCTGTTGATCGGTCATCGCGAACGAATGCTCCTCAGGTTTGCGTCAGGCGCATTAACACACGTCAGTGCAGACATTTGCGCAAGCTCACATAATACGTGGCAAAGCCCGCCTTGCGATAGATCGTGGCAGCACGCTTGTTGCCCTCGAGCACGCTGATCATAAGAACCTTAACAGGAAGGCTTCGCGCCCACTCCTCACACGCGGCGAGCAAGGCCCGACCGACACCCTTGCCGCGCGCCGCCTCGACGACATAAAGCTCCGAGATGTGGGCAAACTCGCGCTCGTCGGCTCGGACATAAACATCGTTTTGCTCACGATAGGCCGCGGCCCAGCCGAGCTTCTCGCCACCCTCTTCGGCGATGAAGGCAACACCCGTTTTTTCTGCGAGTCGCGCGAAGATATCGGTGAAGAATTCTTCCGCCACGGCGGCGTCGATCCGGCGGTCGGTCTCGATCGCATGTTCGAAACGCTGCATGCCGTCGATGAAGGCGAGGATCTCAGGCTTGTCTTCGGGCAAGTGCACGGGGCGGATATGCACGTCAATGTCCTAAGGCTTTGACGATTTCTTCGGTCATCTTCTTCGCATCGCCGAACAGCATCATCGTGTTATCACGGAAGAAGAGTTCGTTTTCGACACCGGCGTAGCCGGAGCCCATCCCTCGCTTGACGAAGAGCACCGTTTTTGCCCGTTCGACATCGAGGATCGGCATGCCGTAAATGGGAGACTTAGGATCCGTTTTGGCCGATGGATTGGTCACATCGTTCGCGCCGATCACATAAGCCACGTCGGCTTGGGCAAATTGCGAATTAATGTCTTCCAACTCGAAAACTTCGTCGTAGGGTACGTTGGCTTCGGCAAGCAGGACATTCATGTGCCCCGGCATGCGTCCCGCCACGGGATGAATGGCGTAGGAAACCTTCACGCCTTCTTTTTTCAGGATGTCGGCCAACTCGCGCACCGCGTGCTGGGCCTGGGCGACCGCCATGCCGTAACCCGGAACAATGATCACTGTCCCAGCATTCTTCATGATGAAGGCTGCGTCGTCCGCAGACCCTTGTTTGACGGGTCGTGCTTCAGCTGCGCTCGCAGCCGCCCCAGTCTCTCCGCCAAATCCACCGAGAATGACTGAAACGAAACTGCGGTTCATGCCCTTGCACATGATGTAGGAAAGGATCGCGCCGGACGAACCAACCAGTGCACCGGTGATGATCAGGGCCGAATTTTCAAGGGTGAACCCGATGCCGGCGGCTGCCCACCCCGAATAGGAATTGAGCATCGAGATGACGACGGGCATGTCCGCGCCGCCGATCGGAATGATCAGAGTGATTCCGAACACAAAGGAGAGAACGGCGATCGACCAGAATGACCAGACCGGCTGGTACATTGCGAAATAGACGATCAGTCCGACAATGACTGCAAAGATCAGAATGTTGAGGATGTGGCGAGCGGGAAGCAGGATCGGCGCGCCGCTCATGTTGCCGTTGAGCTTGGCGAAGGCGATGAGCGAACCGGCGAACGTGATCGCGCCTATGGCGACGCCGAGACTCATCTCGATCAGGCTCTGCAGGCGGATTGCGCCTTCCGTCCCGATGCCGTAGGCCTCCGGCGAATAGAGCGCTGCGCCAGCCACAAGCACGGCCGCGAGACCGACAAGTGAATGAAATGCCGCGACAAGCTGTGGCATGGCCGTCATGGCGATGCGGCGCGCGATGAACGCGCCGATGCCACCGCCGATCGCGACGCCGATAATGATCATGCCCCAGGTGATGGCATCGACGACATTCGCGACCCACATTGTCGTCGCGGCAGCGATCGCCATGCCGATCATGCCATTGCGGTTACCTGCTCTCGAGGACGCAGGCGAAGACAATCCGCGCAACGCCAGGATGAAGAGAATGCCCGATATGAGATAGGCGAGCGCTGCGAAGTCGGCCTTCATTGCACGCTCACTTCTCTTTCTTCTTATACATCGCGAGCATGCGTGCCGTGACCAGGAACCCGCCAAAGATGTTAACGCTGGCAAGCACGAGCGCTCCGAAGCCGAGCAGCTTGGATGTCCATGACGATGCGCCGAGCGAGACGACAGAAACGGCAATCAATGCGCCCACGACGATGACGGAGGAGATGGCATTGGTCACGCTCATGAGCGGTGTATGAAGTGCCGGCGTGACGCTCCACACGACGAAATAGCCGACGAAGATCGCCAACGCGAAGATCGTCAGACGAAAGACAATCGGATCGACCAGTTCCATGACCTAACCTTTCAGCGCGGGGTGAACGACCTGTCCGTCGCGCGTCAGGCCAGCACCCTTTACGATCTCGTCTTCCCAGTTCAGCGCAAGCGCGCCGCTCTTGTTGTCGACGATGAGCGATACGAAATTGAAGAGGTTTCTGGCATAGAGCGACGAGGAATCCACCGCAAGTCGTCCGGCTAGGTTCGTGTAGCCCATGATCGTGACGCCATGGACTTCGACCACTTCGTTGGTTTTCGTCAGCGGCGTATTGCCGCCTTGTTCGGCCGCTAGGTCCACGATCACCGAACCCGGCTTCATCGTCTTGATCATCTCTTCTGTGAGAAGTACTGGCGCCTTGCGGCCCGGGATCAGCGCCGTCGTGATGACAATGTCCTGCTTCTTGATCGTTTCGGCAATCAATGCCGCTTGCTTTGTCTGATATTCCGCTGACATCGGCTTGGCATAGCCCGCCGCTGTCTGCGCATTCTTGAACTCGTCATCCATCACGGCGACGAAAGTCGCGCCCAATGACTCGACTTGCTCTTTAGTCGCCGGTCTTACGTCCGTCGCAGAAACAATGGCACCGAGACGCCTTGCCGTTGCGATCGCCTGCAGACCCGCGACCCCAACGCCCATTACGAGCACGCGTGCGGGCGCAATCGTACCGGCAGCCGTCATCATCATCGGCATCGCGCGACCAAAATGTGCCGCGGCATCGATCACCGCTTTATAGCCGGCGAGATTCGCCTGGCTCGAAAGAACATCCATTGCCTGAGCGCGTGAAATACGCGGCAAAAACTCCATCGCGAAACCATTCACACCCTGTTCGGCAAGTCTTGCCGGAGTGTCTTTGTCTGTGTGAGGCGCAAGTAACGCCACAAGGACGGCGCCTTTTTTTATGGCTGCGATTTGGGCCACATCGGGGGCACGGACTGAAAGGACGATATCGGCACCGGACAAAGTCTCAGCGCTGTCAGAAGCGATGACGGCTCCGGCCGTATGATAGTCCACGTCCGGCATCCGCGCGGCAGCCCCCGCGCCGGTCTCTACGGCCACGTCCAGGCCGAGGCCCCGGTACCTCTTCACGGTATCGGGCGAAGCAGCGACACGCGTTTCGCCGGCGCGGCGTTCCTTGAGGATCGCGAGTTTCATAAACTATCGATCAGCCGTGGGTGCGGAAAACAGCTAAGAATATCATCAGAACGACAGCGCCCAGAATCGACCATCTGGCGAACGACGTGAAGCTTTCCCAGGACTTAACATGTTCGCTGATGTCCATCTGTCCGCGTTCATCAGGTGAATCGCCATGTGCGGCCATTTTGCGCCCCAGGTTCCAAGCGGGCGCGACTATAGCAACTGACTTCTCGCGCACAACGTTCAAAACGCCGCTGTTACGGGACCTTGCGTGTGGCCGTGGAGTGTTCCCAGTCGGCCAGCAAGGCGCGCAGGGCTGCGACCAGCGCGAGAGGTTGGTCCAGCATGATGTGGTGTTGCGCTTGCGGGATTTCGACCATCGGCGCCGAGCGGCCGAGCAAGTTGAACATGTACTCACCGATCTGTGGCGGCAGCAGAACCGAATGCTCGCCACGGAACACGGCAATGCGGCAACGCGTGGCCCTGAGCCTTTCAGCGGTGTCGCCGATTGAGAACCGTTGCCAAATCGCGGGATCGAATTTCCATGTGAACCCGCCGGCGACTTCCTTCAACGAGTTCCGTGCGACCCAGTCGACGAGATAGAGGTTTTCTGATGTTTGCGGCGGCATGAGGCGAAACCGTGCCATCGCGGCAGCGAGCGATGGATAAACGTTGTGCGGCTTAATCTCGCGCTTCGGCGGACCTCCCGGCCGGTCAGGCGGATTGACGGGTGAATCGACAATTACGACTCCGGCCAGTCTGTCGCCGTAAAGACCGCCAGTCAGCATGGTGACGAAGCCGCCGAAGCTGTGACCAACGATCACGGGCGGCTCGTCGAGCTTGAACATTCCGGCATCCTCGCAAACCGCCAGTTCCTCGCGCGCAAATGTCTCCATCGCATAGCCGTTCTTGCGCCAGTCGCTGTCGCCCATACCGGAGAGGTCCATCGCAGCGACATTGTAGTCGCGCGCAAGAAAGGGCGCGATGAAATCCCACCAGTGGGCGTGTGCGGCATTTCCATGAACGAGGAGAAGACCGGGTCGCGCGCGATCTCCCCAGCGCAGATAATGTATTCTGGCGCCGGAAACCTCTACGAACCTGCCCTCTGGTTCTATCGCCAGCACGTCCTTGAACCACTGCGGTGCGGGCGGCGGAGCGCCATCAAGCGCCGCGAGCGGCCCCTCCGTGGCGGAGATGTTGAACATCTGCCTTTCCGTATCGGGAATCCGGCCCGGGATAGGCGGCATAGTCGGCGCGTCGGACATCAGCGCAACCCCATTCGGAGCAAAGCTTTCAACTCGAATAGCTGGTCACTCATGAAGTCATTGTCACCGTTTATGCCAGCCACTCAAGCCACGTACCGTGGGGATGGCTGCTTGCAAGCCGCTTTTCCTCTCGTATGCCATCGGCATAGCGAATCGCGGACAAAATGTAGAGTTCGCCGTCAAACTCGAAGGAAATGCGCCAGACCGGACGCCTCAGCCCAGCAACAACTAGCAGGTCTTCCAGCGCACGTTTCATATCGCGCGAAAACTGATAGATGGCGATCGTATGGTACACGCAGGGGACTTGATCCGATGGTACTTCGGCAAGAGCCTCGGGCAACAAGTCGAGCGCGTCGCCCGTTCTGACCACGGGCCTGCGCATCATAAAAAGTTCAATCGCGCGATCCAGTCTCGCAAGTCTCGCGGTCTGATCGGGCCAGATCAGGGCGCGCAACCAATCGCGGTCATCGGCCTTCGATAAATCGACTGGGTGAAGTTCAAGACCCACACGTCCGGCGATGCGGGGGAGGACCGCAACCCGAGGCGTCCGGTCCCCGCGCAACTCGCAATCGATCACCAAGGGCGCCGCATCATTGATCGTCGCTGCGGTCACGCCATTTCTCAGATAACGAATTCCGTACGAATCCCAAATCAAGTTCAAACCTGCACTTGGCCCGATCACGATCAGCGACAATGCCTGTGACGCCCCGTTGGAAACCGCGCGAAATGCTGCATGGAGAAGGGCGCTGCGGCCAATCTCGTTCGTATTCGTCACACGCGTCTCGATGAGTGTCAGGACCGCATCACGGTGGAGACTCACGAAGTCTCGGAAGTCCGGGAATGGATCGTCCGTCTCGGCGGAACTGGTGCCCCCGACGGTCTGATAAAATCGTTTGAGCCGATGAGCGTTTCCGCGTAGCAGGAGAAAATGCACTGCGGCGAGGATCATATTCGCATGTGGCTGACCGATGCGAGCGTGCGCACAGAGCGCCTTTAGCTCTTCGTCCTTCCCGATGCCGGCGGAAATCCGCGAATAGAGCGGACTTCCTGTGCGCTTCGCGTCTTCCGCGAAGAATGTCCAGTAGTCGATTCCGCTCATCCGGCCGCCGTTCATCACTTGTTAATCCAATTCCAATTGTTCCGCGATAGGACAGGCTTAAACGCTGCATTTACCGATTCAGCGCGAAGATGCCCTGTTCGATTTTGGGAACGGAAAGATGGCGCAGACAATTCTCGTTGTCGACGATGATCCGGTGCAGCGCCGGCTCCTCGAGGCGGCTATCACGCGCTCAGGGATGCAGGTCGTTACCTCGCCGGGTGGCGGGCTGGCGCTCGAACTGATCAACGGCCCGCGCGGCGAACAAATCGCACTCATGCTGCTCGATCTCATCATGCCGGACATGGGTGGGCTCGAGGTGCTTGCGCGATTGCGGCAGACCGATCCGGATTTGCCGGTCATCGTTCTTACCGCGAAAGGCGGGATCGATTCTGCCGTGGAGGCCATGCGCGCTGGCGCCAATGATTTTCTGGTCAAGCCCGCAAGCCCCGAGCGCATCGCGATCTCGATCCGCAACCAGCTCAAGATCGGCACTTTGTCCACAGAAGTGACGCGCCTCAAAAAGAAAACCGAAAATCGCCTGACCTTCGACGACCTAGTGGCCCAGTCGAATGAAATGAAGCAAGTTTTTCGGCTCGGTCGACGCGCTGCACAATCGAACATCCCAATCTTGATCGAAGGCGAGTCAGGAGCCGGCAAGGAGCTCATCGCGCGTGCGATTCAAGGCTCTTCCGAACGCGCCGGACGCCCGTTCGTTACCGTCAATTGCGGAGCGATTCCGGAAAATCTGATCGAATCCATTTTGTTCGGCCATGAAAAAGGTTCGTTCACCGGAGCCACGGAAAAGCATCTCGGTAAATTTCAGGAAGCGGATGGCGGCACCCTGTTCCTAGACGAGATCGGAGAGCTTCGCCTCGACATGCAGGTCAAACTCTTGCGCGCACTACAAGAAGGAGAAGTCGACCCAGTCGGTTCCAAGCGTCCAGTCAAAGTCGACGTACGCATCATGTCGGCGACGAACCGGGATCTTGCATTGCGCGTGCGCGATGGTCACTTCCGCGAGGACCTCTACTATCGCCTTAACGTGTTTCCCATTGTCGTTCCCGCCTTGCGCGATCGCCGCGATGACATTCCCGAGCTGGCGCGTCACTTCATCGCGCGCTTCGCTGCCGAAGAAAACAAGCCTATGTCGGGCCTAACGTCGGAAGCAGCCAGTTTGCTCGAGCGTTTCAGCTGGCCCGGCAATGTTCGTCAACTCGAAAACACGATCTTCCGTGCCGTCGTCCTGTGTGAGAGCGAGACCCTCGACGTGTGCGATTTTCCCCAAATCGCGGCTGCAATGGGAATCGAAGCGAAAATGCATCGCGTGTCGGGCGATCCGTCACACTCGAACGTTGGGGCAACCCTACATTCATCGACGTATAAGCACGCTTCACCCTATGCACTGTCTGGAACCGATAATTCTGGCCATATGCGCAAGCTGGAGGACATCGAGTCCGAAATGATCCGCATGGCTATCGCGCGTTACGACGGACACATGTCAGAAGTTGCTCGCCGGTTGGGCATCGGCCGCTCCACCCTCTATCGCAAATTGAAGGAACTCGGCCTGGAACACATGGCTTCCAATAAAGAACCGAGTGAAGACCTCGGCCACCAAGCCAGACGCGCGGCCGGGGCGGGTTAGCGGCGCATTCCAAGCGCATTTAGATATAGGTCGAGCATCGCCTCCTGCTCTTGGCGGTCCGCGCTCTCCATTTTGCGCAACCGAACAACTTGACGCATCACCTTTGTGTCGAAACCGGTGCCTTTGGCTTCCGAATACACCTCACGGATATCGTCGGCCAAAGCCTTCTTTTCCTCTTCCAGGCGTTCGATGCGCTCGACGAATGAGCGCAAATGTTCCTTGGCAAAACCGGATTTGGCCATGGCCTGACCGTAGCGGCGCAGACCGTCAGCGGCAATGTACGCACTGTGTCTAGCTGTGAGTCTTTTTGGTCGTGTGCTGATGCGTCTCAGCGGCGCGTTTGGACGCCACCTCGAAGGCCGCCTGTTTTTCCGGTGCCACTTCTTTCTGGTAACGTTTCTTCCATTCACTTTGCGGCATGCCATAGACCAGCTCACGCGCAGAATCCTTGTCGATCGAAATTCCCTTCTCGGCGGCGGCCTCGCGATACCAATCACCAAGGCAGTTGCGGCAAAATCCCGCCAGCGTCATCAGATCGATATTCTGCACGTCTGTTCGAGCGCGAAGATGCGCGACGAGTCTGCGGAATACAGCGGCTTCGAGTTGTTCGCGCGCGCGTTCATCCATCTTTGAGTTTCCTGTAACTGCTAGTGGTCTGGTGAATTGTATCGCAGGCGGCCCCAATTCAGCCAGCGTGCTTTCAATCACCGCTTTCAAACGGCGGGCCAACGCCTGTGCGGCACTGAGCGACACAATCAAATCCTGCCTGACCTCGATCAGAACGTGAGGGAGGCCCAGCATCGTTCCGTGACGATAGAGGCAGTCATTTTCGAGTTCGCCAGAATAAGGCTCATTGTTGCCGACATTGAAGCCAGACCGCTCCAGGTGCTTGATCAAGGGCCCCGCCAGGCGCGCATCGCGGTCCCAAAGAACTCCGATCTCCCAAGGCCGTTTGCGCCCTTTCCAGACGGGCGTGAAGCTATGAATTGAAACGATAACGGGAATTCTGCCAAGACGTCCCATCGCGGCAATATCGTGGGCGATGGCGTCATGATAGGGCACATAATAGGATTCGAGCCGCCGCCTCACTTCTGTCACATCTGCGCGGGCGTTGCCGGCAATCACGCTGCCGTCAGAAAGTTTCATGACCAGCGTAGGATCGTCGGGTCCACGGTTGAGATCGATCAATAGTCGGGACCAACGCGCCATGATTGCGGTCGCGCCAAATTCGCCTGCGAGCGTCCGGGTTACGTCGGCGGCTCCAATGTCCGATGCGATGTGCGTTTCGAAGAGTTCCGGCGATAGACCAAGGCCGCCATATTCGACAGGCAGCTTGTTGGAGGCATGGTCGCAAACGAATAGCACCGGCGAATCACTTCGGCGCGAGGCAATCCGTTCGAACGGCAGATCGTTCATGTCTGGATCATCCGGTTACTGCGGAACTACGGCAAGCGCGTTGACAGTCTGACTGCCATGCGCGACACCCGGTCGCTGAACCAGCGCAACTGGACCCAAGCCCTACGGATGGACGATGAGACGGCGCCGCAAGACAAAAATACTCGCCACCCTCGGCCCCGGAACAGCGACGCAAGCGCGCATTCGCGCTTTGTTCGACGCGGGAGCCGATGTCTTTCGCGTCAATATGAGCCACACCTCGCACACAGCGCTTGGCGAATTTCACCGCGCCGTACGCACGCTCGAGGCTGAGGTCGGCCGACCAATTGGGATTCTCGTTGACTTGCAGGGACCCAAGATTCGATTGGGAGCGCTGCCCGGCGGCACGCGAACGCTTCAAGAAGGCGAGCATGTGCAGGTGGTGCGCAAGGCGGAATCAACGAGCGAAGGTGAGATTCCAATCCCACACGCCGAGGTCTTTACCGCGATCAAAATGCGTCACTCGCTCTTGATCGACGACGGCAGAGTTCGCTTGCGCCTTTTGTCGGTGGGAGAAAGCTCGGCCGAAGCGGTCGTCGTGGTCGGCGGAGAAATCAAGGACCGCAAGGGGGTGAACCTTCCCGATACCATTCTGCCGATCACCGCCATGACACCGAAGGACCGCAGCGATCTCGACGCCGCACTCAATCTCGGAGTGGACTGGATCGCGTTGTCGTTCGTGCAGCGCCCTGAAGACGTGGCGGAACTCAAGAAGGTCGTCGCAGGGCGCGCCGCGGTTCTGGTGAAAATCGAAAAGCCAAAGGCATTCGACCGGCTGTCGGACATTCTGGAAATGGCCGACGCTCTGATGGTGGCGCGCGGGGATCTTGGTGTCGAACTGCCGCTCGAGGCCGTACCCGGCCGCCAGAAGCAGATCATCCGCACGGCCCGCAAGGCGGGAAAACCCGTCGTGGTTGCGACCCAGATGCTTGAGTCCATGATCGGCTCTCCAGTCCCCACGCGAGCCGAAGTCTCCGACGTGGCAACTGCGGTGTTCGAGGGCGCCGACGCCGTGATGCTTTCGGCGGAGACGGCGTCGGGCGCCTATCCCGTCGAGGCAGTCGAGATGATGGACCGGATTGCGGCGTCGGTGGAGAACGACCCGCTCTACCTCACCATTCTCGAATCGCAGCGCAACGCGCCAGAGGAAACGACCGCCGACGCGATCATGGCCGCGGTCCACCAGATCACGCATACGATGCACGCCCGCGCCATCGTGTGCTGGACGAAGTCCGGCTCTACGGGTCTGCGCGCGGCACGCGAACGTCCGGAGGCACCCGTCATCGTCCTGACGCCTTTGATCGAGACCGCGCGGCGCCTGGCGCTCACCTGGGGATTGCACTGTGTGATGACGGAGGACGCACATGATCTCGATGACGTCGTCGATCGCGCCGCACGCATCGCCTTCCAGGAAGGCTTCGCCATGCCCGGCGATCGCGTCGTGGTGACGGCGGGTGTCCCACTGGGAACGCCAGGGTCGACCAATCTGCTTCGCGTGACGTTCGTGGGGCCGACGGCCGACTAGATGCCCTGCCCTTCCACGTCGCGGCTGAGCGCATCGACGTGCCTGCGCGCGCCTTCGAGCTGCGGATCGAGTTCCAACGCCTTGCGATAGAGTTTCAGCGCAGCCGCTTTGTTGCCGTAGTCCTCCATCATTCCGCCGAGCTCGAACAACGCCGCGAACTGACGCGGATTGAGCAGGATGACGTGCTCAAGCGAAACCATCGCACCGGAATCGTCACCGGTCGCATGCTGAATTGCCGCGCGGCTGTGCCAGCCTTCGGCGAAGTTGGGGGCGACGTCCGTCACTGCCTCGATCAGCTTCCTCGCTGTTTCCTTGTCACCGGCCGTCTGAGCGGCGGCGGCACGCGTCATCAGGAGATCGACGCTGGGGCTTCCCGATTGCAAAAAGATCGCGCCGATCTGATCTTCGATGGGCTTGGCGTCTTCCGGCGATCCCGCCTGCGCCAGCTGACCGAACAAGGTTTCCAATTGCGGCTTCGCAGCCGCGCGAGGCGGCGTATTCGCGGCTTGTGCAGCGAGAGGGGCGGCAAGCGCCAGCACGAGAAAAATGTTTCGCATCAGGAAATCCTAACCGGCCTCCCGCACCAACGCCACGGGTTCCGGACCGCCCTCCGCCCAATCGAGCAACTCAGCCAGATGCACGACGGGCGGCGCATCGGAACCGGCAAGATGATTAAGACATCCGATGTTGGCGGTCGCGACCACATCAGCATTCAGCGTCGCGATGTTTCCGAGTTTCCGTGCCCTTAAACGGCCGGAAATCTCCGGTTGCAGAATCGAATAACTTCCGGCCGAACCGCAGCAGAGATGCCCCTCTGGAATCGCGAGCACATTGAACCCGGCGGAAGCGAGCAGTGCTTCGCCGTTTTGGGCAAGATGAAGACTATTCTGCAGCGAGCAAGGCGCCTGCCATGCCACGCGCAAGCGACGCGGTGCCGCAACCTGACCGGAGGACACCAGATCGAGAAAGTCGCGCGCGGCTTGCGCAAATGCGCGCGCGCGCGGCAGCCAGGACAGCTCGTCGAGGAAGAGGCTTTCAAGATCTTTGAGATAGGCCGAGCAACCTGTCGCCGTGATCAGGACACCGTCGAGTGCCTGCGCTCCGCCAGCGTGTTCGAATGCCTCGATGGCGCGCCGTGCCCACTTCTTCGCATCTTCGCTGCGTCCGAGATGGTGGACGAGCGAGCCACAGCAGCCTGCGCCTTCGAGCGGCACCAGCTCAATGCCGCGCCGCGCCAGACAGCGCGCCACCGCTTGATCGATCTGGGGTGCGATTGCGGGTTGGACGCAGCCCGGCATCAGCGCGACGCGTTTCGCGTTGGGCAGAATGGCGCGCTGCGGAGAGGCGGTCGGCTGCCTCTTCGCGTGCGCGCCCATGGCGGTCATCAAAGCCAATCGTCCTGGCAGAAGAAATGCGAAGGGCGCAGCAAAGCGTGCTGCGAACAGGCCCGCGCGTACGAGCGTTGGCCGCGTCATTACTGTCGCAATGAACCAGCGCAGCATCTTGTCGCCGAACGGCCGGCGGAAAGTGGTCTGGATATGATCGCGCGCCTCGTCGATCAGCCGCGCGTAGTCGACGCCCGACGGACATGCCGTTCGGCAGGCGAGACAAGAGAGACAACGATCAACATGCAGGACCGTGTCCGCCGAAGGTGCGACCCCTGCCTCCAGCATGTTCTGGATCATGACGATGCGGCCGCGCGGTCCATCGCGTTCGTCGCCAAGCAAGACATAGGTCGGACAAGTGGCGGTACAAATGCCGCAATGAACGCACACGCGCAGATTCTTTTCTGCTTCCGCCACATGCGGGTCGGTCAATTGCGTCGGCGTGAAATTCGTTCGCATCAGACGCCGTCCCACATGCGGCCGGGGTTGAAAAGTCCCAAGGGATCGAATGCAGCCTTGACCGATCGGGTCAACTGAGCGCGAGCTGGATCCTCGGCTTCAAAGACCCCGAGGGCGGCGCGCTTTGCGGCATCGGCTTTCATTAGCGTGGCGTGGCTGCCGGCCGCTCCAGCAACCTCACGCACCATTTGAAGATCGTTTGTCGCAAGCCACAGAATTGCACCCGCACAGTCACCGACCCACAGCGAAGCGCCAATACGCGCGACAACATCTGCAGCCTTCGAAGGCGGGATCGAAAGTCGCCAAAGCTCTTTGCTTGATTTGAGAAATGCATCGCCGTTTCCGATCGCGCGAAACACTTCGCCATCCGCGGACTCCAGGGCATGATGCCCGCATAGGTTTTTCAGCATGCTCACTTTTTCTGCAAGCGGCCCTTCCTCGCCTTCCACTCTCATGACGACGGAATCGGCGCAAAAGCCAAGTCCCGTCGCTTCCAACGGACTCGCCCAGACTTTTCGCAGAAGTGCAAAACCTTCTTCTGGTCCGATGTCGCGAATGGCGAACGTGCGCTCGCGCGACGGCTTGGGAAAAACCCGCAAGGTGAGTTCGGTGAGGATGCACAGAGTTCCGAATGCGCCACACACAAGCTTCGGGATGTCGAAACCGGTGACGTTCTTGACGACCTTGCCGCCTGCCTTGAAGGCCTCACCCAGTCCGTTGACGGCTCGAAATCCGAGCAACTGGTCGCGAACCGCGCCATAACGCACCCGCGCCGGGCCGCAAGCGTCGGTCGAGATCGCACCTGCGATCGTTCCGATTTGAGGCGAAGACCCAAAAAGTGGTCCCCAATCCGGCGGATCGAAACCAAGCCGCTGTCCTTTTTCGGCGAGCGCCGCTTCCAACTCGACGACCGGTGTTCCCGGCAAGACGGTGACGATGAGCTCTTCGGGTTGATAGGCAACGATACCTTTCAGCGAACTAACATCGAGCAGATCTCGACAGGAGATGGGACGGCCATAGTTTCGCTTGCTACCGGCACCGACGATCTCGAACGCTGTCCGCCTGGCGCGCGCACCCTGCACTTCCTCAACGATGTCAGCCTCTGTGGCGGCGGAAATCCGGTTCATGCGTTCAAAAGCGCGGCAGGTTCGCAAAGGGCAACCGGCCCTCTTTGACATGCATGTGCCCCTGCTCGACGCAGGCGGACAGCGTGGGAAAGACCTTCCCCGGATTGAGCAGACCATTCGCATCAAAGGCGCATTTGAGACGCTGCTGCTGCGCGAGATCAGCCTCGGTGAACATGGTCGGCATCAACTCACGCTTCTCAAGTCCCACGCCATGTTCACCGGTCAGGACGCCGCCGACTTCGACGCAGAGCCTGAGGATGGCTGCGCCAAAGGCTTCGGCACGAGCGAGTTCATCGTCCTTCATCACGTCGAAAATGATGAGCGGGTGAAGATTGCCATCGCCGGCGTGGAACACATTGCAGAAGCCAAGACGGTATTCTTCCGCCATCTGACTCATGCGCGTCAGAACCTGTGGCAGCGCACCGCGCGGAATCGTGCCGTCCATGCACAGCATGTCCGGCGCAAGCCGGCCCATCGCGGGAAACGCCGCCTTGCGACCGGCCCAAAGGCGCGCGCGCTCCGCTTCGCTGGTCGCTTCGCGCACGGATGCACCGTTCTGACGCGCTATCTCGCCAATGCGCCCGATCTGATCGTCGACCTCCGCTGGAATGCCGTCGGCATCGATGATCAGGACGCCCTCCGCATCGAGCGGGTAGCCCGGCGCACAATGCGCCTCGACGGCCGCGATGCAGCGCTTGTCCATGAATTCCATCGCCGCAGGCACGATGCCGGCCGCGATGATGTCGGCGACGCATTGCCCCGCCTCGGGTACCTGCCGAAATGCGGCGAGCAGCGTGCGCGTCGCCGGCGGCTTGGGCAGAATGCGCACCGTCGCCTCGACGACGATTCCCAACAGGCCCTCGGACCCGGCAACGACGCCGAGGATATCCAGCCCATCCGCACCAGGCGCTTTTCCGCCGACGACGAGGCGTTCGCCGCCGGCCAACGCAATCTCGACGCCGAGCAGATTGTTGGTCGTCAGTCCGTATTTGAGACAATGCAGGCCACCGGAATTCTCGGCGATGTTGCCGCCGATGGTGCACGCGATCTGGCTCGACGGATCGGGCGCGTAATAGAAGCCATGCGCTTCGACGGCGCGCGTAATCGCGAGATTCGTCACGCCCGGCTCCGCGACGACGCAACGGTTCTCGAGATCGACCTCTAAAATGCGGTTCATACGCGTCAGGCTGAGAAGAATGCCGTCGGCGCGGGGCAAGGCTCCGCCCGATAAGGATGTGCCGGCGCCGCGCGGCACGATCGGAATATTGTGGGCCGCGGCGAAGGCAAGGACGGCCGAGACTTCGTCCTTGCTGCGGGGCAGGACGCAGGCCAGCGGCTTCTGGCGATAGGCGGTGAGCGCGTCGCCGTCGAATGCCGCGAGTCCTGCCTGCTCGCCCACCACGCCGTCGGGAACGAGCGTGCGCAACGCGGCGATGATATCGGCGCTACGGGCCACGATGTCCGAATTGGCAGTTGGAAGTTCCACGCGAGCGACCGGTTCGGCTACACCGGGAAAGCTAGCACAAGCAGCGCTCAGCCCTGGCGCGCCTTGAAGCGCGGATTCTTCTTGTTGATGACGTAGACGCGGCCCTTGCGGCGCACGATGCGGCAGTCCTTGTCGCGCTTCTTGAGCGAGCGCAGAGAGTTGCGAACCTTCATGACCTTGGCCCTGTCTGGGCCTTGGGGCCCGCAAAGAGGCGCGGAAACTATGCGGCAGTCCCCCACCTGTCAACCGCGCAAAACGCCAGCTTTTCCGGGATTCTCCGGCGGTTCGGCGCGTGTTATGGCTGATCCAATGCGCCCACCGCAACGTCGAGGAACTCAGCACTTGATCCGCTCCGCCGTGAGAATCCTTTTGCTGATGTGCGCCATGTCGGCTGTGGCGGCGTTCCCCGATGATGCCTTGGCGCATCGCGTTCACACCCACCACGCGCACGACGCGCTTAAGCCGCCTGTCGAGGATCCCAAAGATATCGCCTTCGACCGTTTCGTCACGGATTTCCGCGCCACCGCGCTCGCGCAAGGCATCAGCTCGGCCGTTTACGGTGCGGCGATGAGCGGCATCCATCGCAATGCTCAAGTCGAAGCGTTGAACCAGGAGCAGCCGGAATTCGTCCGACCGATCTGGGTCTATCTCGACAGTGCGACATCGCCTCTTCGTGTCGCGACCGGCCAACGCATGGCGAGCGAACAAGCGGCAACACTCTCCACGCTCGAGACCAAGTTCGGTGTTCCGCGCGAGATACTCCTTTCGGTCTGGGGCAACGAGACGAATTACGGAGCGAATATCGGCAACTTCAATCTCTTCGAGGCATTGGCGACACTTGCCTATGACGGGACACGCATCGACTTCGCGAAACGCGAACTGCTCGCCGCGTTGCAGATGGTGCAGCAGGAACATCTCGATCCCAAAGAGATGCGCGCATCCTGGGCCGGCGCTTTCGGTCAACTGCAGATGCTGCCCTCCACCTTCCTGAAGAGCGCGGTCGACGGCGATGGCGACGGCAAGCGCGATCTTTGGCACTCCATTCCCGATGCGCTGGCCTCGGCCGCATCCGAACTTGCGTCCGATGGCTGGCAGCGCGGTGCCGGCTGGGGCTACGAGGTGCGCCTGCCTACGGACTTTCCCTATGAGCTCGCCGACGGCGAGACGCTGAAACCGATTGCGGAATGGACGAAGCTCGGCGTGCGCGCCGCGGATGGGACGTCGCTGCCGGCGAACACAGAAGCGGGAAGCATTTACATTCCCGCCGGGCGACGCGGACCGGGGTTCATGACGTTTTCGAACTTCAAGGTCATCCTCAAATACAACAACGCCGTGTCCTATGCGCTGGCGGTGTGCGTGCTCGGCGATCTGATTGCAGGTCGTGCCGGCATCCAGGGCAGCTGGCCGCGCGAAGAACAGCCGTTGTCGCGCGACGAGCGCATCGCGTTCCAGACCGCGTTGGCCAAGCTCGGTTTCGATCCCGGAAAGATCGACGGCGTGATTGGCCGCGGCGTGAAGACGGCCTTGCGCCAATATCAACGCGCGCATGGCATGCCCGCCGACGGCTTTCCGACGCTCGGACTGCTCGGACTTATCCTCACCGAAGTGGCCCAGAAACGGCTCTAGTCCTTGTAATAATTGGTATTATTCGTTTTCGACTTTGCCGTACCCCCTCCCCCTGTGCGCGAAATTCGTCGCGTTTTTCTGGAACAAAACATTCGTTCGTATACGGCGATGCTTCGACAACGGAATTGTGCCGCGTTTTTTTTCGATCCAAAGATCGTCATCGCCCGCTTCATGCGGGCGACCCATTTTGTTTTGTCGACCAATAAATTGGGTCGCCCGGACCCTTCGCCAAGCTCAGGGTCTCCTTCGCATGAGAAAAGGAGATAGGTACCAAACACCATCACGGGAACGCGGATAAGTAGGGCACGCGCGAATAAATATGCGTGAGGAGTGTCAACGCGTTGCGTGCAAAAGCGCCGACTTAGCGGAGAAACTTATCCTCATCTTTCGACAAGCTCAGGATGAGGTTGGAGTTTAGATGGGACGGGTTCGAGAATGTACGACTGAAACTTAATGACCCTCATCCTGAGCTTGTCGAAGGACGAGGGGCGGCGAAGGTTATGCCCTCACGCATTCGCGACCGGGGTCTCGGCGGACTCCTCCACGATGTCGGGATCGGCTTCGATGATGCCGGCATTGCGCAGCGTCGGCGACAGCCACATGTAGAAGATCAGCGCCACCATCAAGACGCCCATGAAAATGTACGGCACATAGGGCGACCATTCGTACATGTAGCCGATCAGCGGCCCGGCGATGAAACCCATGGCGCTGGCGCCGCCGATGATGCCGGCGACGGCGCCTTGCTCATGCGGCGCAACCGAGAGCGAGGCACCGGAGGTAAATCCCGGCCGCGCCATCCCGAAGCCGAGGCCGGAAAGTGCCAACCCCACGACCAGCGGTCCGAACTGGCCGGACAACAAGAAGATCACGCTGCACGCCGCGGCGGCGCCAAGGCCCCAGTTGGTCATCGCACGTGCGGAGATGTGCACGCGCTGGATGAGCACGAGCTGCGCAAACAACGCCGCCATCGACGACGCCATCTGTCCGATCATATTGAACTGAGCAGCCGCTTCCGGCTTCACATTCAGGACATCCATGAAGAAGAAGCCCATGGTCTGGATCGGCACCGTGCTCGCCGTCGACAAACCGATGGCGAAGATCACGAAGGGCAGGATGCGCCGGTCGTGCCATTTGAGACTCGATTGGAGCGGCTCGCGTTCCTTTGGCGGGGTGCGTTCCGGCAGCAGGAACCAGATCATCGCGGCACTCGCCAGCGCCAGCGCCGAGACGAAATAGAACGGCGCCAGAAGTCCCAACGCCGCGAACAAGCTGGCGATTGCCGGGCCGACGGTGGTGCCCAAGCCGAAGGCAGAGCCGACGGTCGCCACGCCCTGCATCCGCTCGGCGGGCGTGGTGCGATCGGCGACATAGGCCTGGCTCGCAGGCGCCGTGCCCGAACCGAGAAGCCCATAGAGCGAGCGCGATACGATCATCAGGGGAAAGACCGCGAACGCCGGGATCCAGTGCTGCAAGCCGCCGAGCATGACGGTGGCGAACAAGGCGAAGGACGCCGCGAACGCGAGCAGCCCGAGCAGCATCACCGGCTTTCGCCCCCAGTGATCGCTCTTTCTCCCCCAATAGGTCGAGGTGACGACCCAGACCGCTGCCGAGACAGCGAAGATGGTCGTTGTCTGCACGGTGGAGAGGTTCAGTTGGCGCGACAGTGGCGGCAGGATGTTGAACAACACCGTCTGGCCAGCGCCCATGCACACCAGGCTGATGAAGAGGATGGCGAAAGCACGGCGGCGCTCTGCCGGCGTGGTGACGCGCAAAAAGTCGTGCGCGATCTCGGTTTCTTCCTTGAGAACTTCGGCGTGACGGATGGATTCGGGATCGCGTGGCGACATCGTTCGTCTTTCCCACCCCAATCCGGCTGCTCCGTCAAGGCGCAGTTGCGCGCACCTCGCGCGCGTCAGCGCATCTTCTTGAAGCGGACTTGCGCGGTGTCGCTGCGGCCTTGGGCATCGACCACGGTAAAGCGTGCCATGCCTTCGCCGTCCGGCGTGTAGAGCACGGACTGGAAGCGATCGAAATTGCCGAGCAACTGTCCGTTGACGAGCCATGTCAGCGGCGCGCGTCCGCCATCGGCTTTGAGCACGATCGAGCGGTCCTTGGCAGCAACGGTCGGCAGCGGCACCAGCGTGCCGTTCGGTGGATAGGAGATCGATGGCGGTGGCACGACGATCTCCTGTGCGACCGCCGGCGATGACTCGCGCCGGAAGATACGCAGCGCTTCAGGCAGTCGATCGGTCGCGTTGGTGAGAAGCGTTCCAGGCGGCGGCGCGTCGTCGGGGTGAACGTCGCGCGGCAGGAGCTCGAAAGTTTTCAAGAGAATCGGCGCGGCGGAATCGCGACCAACATGGCCGGGCCTTGGCGAGCCGTCGGCCTCGCCGACCCACACGCCGACCGTGTAGTCGTTGGAAAATCCGACCGACCAGGCGTCGCGATAGCCGTAGGACGTGCCGGTCTTGAAGGCCACGGTTCGCTGACGAGCCAATCCCTGTCCCATCGCCCAGCCGTCGGGCAGCGCCACGCCCCGCAGGATCTGCTTCAGATAGTAAGCGGCCACGTTGCCGAACAGGCGGTGCTCAGGTGCATCCGGTTCATCGGCGACATAACGCAGCGCGCGCGCTTCGCCGCCGTCAGCGATCGCGGCGTAGAGCATGGTGATGTCCGCCAGGCTGATGCCGAGGCCGCCGAGCGCAACGGGCAAGGTCGGCGTAGCGTCGCCTGACGGAAACGCGAGTCTCGCTCCGGCATTCTGCAGCGCAATCGTGAACGCAAGCGGGCCGACCCGATCTAGGACCATCACCGCCGGCACGTTCAACGACATGCGCAGCGCATCACGCGCCGTCACCGCGCCCTGGAAGGCGCCGTCGAAATCCTTCGGCGCATAGTCGCCGAACTGGGTGGGCGCATCGCTCATCATCGTTGCCGGATGCAGGATGAGATCGTCGAACGCGAGACCGTAGATGAACGGCTTCAGCGCGGAACCGGGAGAGCGCGAACGCTGCGCCAGATCGACCTGCCCTGCCGCGCCCCAATAATTCACGCCGCCGAGATAGGCGAGAACATTGTGCGTGCGGTTTTCAACCACGACGATGGAGAGCGCCGCGCGATCACCGAAATAAGGTACCTCCTGCGCCGCCATGCGCTCGACGGCGGACTGCAGCGCCGCATCGAGAGTCGTCACGATGCGTGTATCAGCAAAGCGATTGTGGAGGCGGGATGCGAGATGCGGCGCTGAAAGCGGCATCGCCTGGCGCGCAAAGGGAACACCTTCGCGCCGCGCGAGTGCAGCGTCAGCCTCTGCGACGACGCCTTCCTGCACCATGCGCGCAAGGACCTTGTCACGTCCCTTCGCCGCGCGAATGGCGTGTCGGTCGGGCCGTTGTTTGGCCGGCGACTGCGGCAGCGCGACGAGCAAGGCGGCTTCGGAGAGATCGAGGCGCGACGGATCCTTGCCGAAATAGGAGAGCGAAGCGGCGCGCACGCCTTCGAGATTGCCGCCGAACGGCGCCAGCGTCAGGTAGAGCGAGAGAATCTCGTCTTTCGAATAGCGCTCTTCCAATTGAAGGGCGCGCAGCATCTGGAACAGTTTGGTGCCGACGCCATGAGCGTGCGGCGGCTCGAGCAGACGCGCCACCTGCATCGTCAGCGTCGAGCCGCCAGAGACGACGTGCCCGGCGGTGAGATATTGCAAAGAGGCGCGCGCCAGCGCGACCAGGTCGATTCCCGCGTGCGCGTCGAAACGCTTGTCTTCGTACGACTTGAGGATCGCGAGATACCGTGGACTGACATCCTGAACGCGCGTGCGCATGCGCCAATAGCCGTCTGGCGTCAGGAAGGCGCGCAGCAAGACTCCGTGGTGATCGACGACTTCCGTCGAGACGTTGCGCGCTCGCGTCATGTCGGGTGGATTGGCGGTGTCGGCCGTCGCAAGCGCGCACGCCACGCCGAACATGGCGAAAGCGGTGACGGTCAATTTGGTGCGCGATAACACTTACTTCGCCCCCTACGGCGCGATCGTCACGTTCCCCATGGCGGTTCGGGCATGGACCGTGGGCGCATACATGTCCATCACCGCTCCAGCCGGCATGACGAAGGTTCCTGTCGTGACCGCGCGTGCGATATAGGCCAGGCGGAAGACGGGCTGCAGCTCGGGTTTGCGCCGGTCGAGGATGCCGGAATATTGCGAGCCGATTCCGAACGCGGCGACGAAACGATCGTCGCGCGCATCGGTCATGGTCGTGTCCGACAAGGTCTGCAGGAACGGATAGGGCTTGCCATCCTCGCCGGAGAGCGGCATCTCAATCTCGAGGCCAGCCGGCAGCAAATCGATCGCGCCCATCTGGCGATAGGTGTTGTGCTGCATCGTGCCCGTCAGCTCGACGATGACGCGATCATTCTGATGCAGGCGCGACAAGTCGGCCGGCGAACCACCCATCGTCCAGATCGTCTTGGTCAAGGTGAGACCGCTCTGCTCCGCAGGCAGCGCCTTGATCGGCGTGCCTTGCACCGACGTGGTGCGCCAGACCAGCGCATCGCCGCGATTGAGCAGGGTCAGTCCGGCGCTCAGTTGTGCCGTTGAAGGCGAGAGACGGATCGCACCGGCCCGAGGCGTTGCGGGCTGGCCGTTGATTGCGACGTTGAGCGGGAATTTTTGCCGCGTCAGCGCGTAGGCGGCGCGCAGCATCCACGCCTTCTCCTGCGTCGTCGTCGCATTGAGCCTCATGTCGACGTCCTGGCTCTTCTGCAGCAGCGCGGGCACGAGATCGGCTTCGCCGTTATCGGCCGCAAGCGCCGTCGTGCCCGCGAGATCGCGCGTCAGCGAGCCATAGTCGCCGACCGGATAGCCGAAGGCGTTCGAGCGCAGCGCGATGTCGCGCGCCCTGTTGAAGGCGGTTGCGGCGCGCGAGCGATCGCCTGCCGAATAGGCGGCGGAGCCCAGCAAGGCCTCGCCGATCGCGGCGTTCATTTCCGGCCCGCGCGTGTCGGAGAAGTAGCGCAGATCGGACAGATTGACCTGGCCGGTGCGCGCCAGAAGGTAGAAGGCATAGGCCCGCGTTGTATCGCTGTTGGAACCGGTCGACGCCGCCACGCGCAGCCATGATGCGCCGCGCTTCAAGGCATCGTTGGGGACGACGAAGCCCTTCTCCTTCGCCTGGTAGAGGAAATCGAGCGCGAAGACGCTGATCCACGGGTCGGCATCGGAACCCGGCGCCCACATGCCGAAATTGCCGGAATAGTTCTGCATGTCGAGCACCGCATCGATCGCATCCTGCACGCGCGGGCGCAGCGCCTGGTCGCGCGGCAAGCCGGCGAGATCGGAAAGATCGTTGAAGACGAGGAGCGGCATGGCGCGGCTCGTCGTCTGCTCGATGCAGCCATAGGGATATTTGTCGAGCCACTTGAGAAGCCCGGGCACATCGGCATAACCATGCGCCGCAGCGACCGTCAGACCGACCGTCGAAGTGCCGCGAGCGAGATCTGCGACGAGTTGCCCATTCGCCGTGTAAGTCGCCTTCGGCGCAAATGGCAGCGTTTCGTCGCGCGCGATGTCGAGCTGCGGCGCACGCGACTCGATCTGCCAGGAGTGTGTGACGTTGAAGCCGCCCGGTCCTTTGACGTTCAAGGCGATGGTTGCGATGCCAAGGCCGCGACCCTCGAGCTGGATCGGCAGGAGAACCCGCTGCCCGACGCGCAATGCCTGCGTCACGACAGTCTGTTTGGCGCCGTTGGGCAATCCGACCGGGCCGTTAGCCGTCACGCTCGCGACATAGGTTCCGGGGCGGCCTTCGACGTTGTTGAGATTGAGCGCCGCGGACGCGTGGTCGCCAGGCGCGAGAAAACGCGGCAGCACGATGTCGGCCACCACGGGATCGCGCACCGTCAACGGGCGATCGGCATGGCCGAGCTTGCCAGCGCTGAAGGCGACCGCCATCAGGCGCAGTTCGCCGTTGAAGTCGGGCACGTCGAGCGTGACGTTTGCCATGCCGCCGGCGCCGACCTTCACCAGGCCCGAGAACAACGCGACGGTCTTGGTCGGGACCACCGCGAGCGGTCGTCCGCCGAAATTGTCGCCGCCTTCCCGCAAGGCGCCGACCGCACCTTTTTCCGCCTTGATCAGCCGGCCATAGTCGTCGCGCATGTCGACGCCCAGCTGACGCTGCGCGAAGTACCAGTCGTTCGGATTGGGCGAGGCGAAGTTCGTGAGCTGAAGAATGCCTTCGTCGACCGCCGCGAGCGTGAGATAGGCCTCCTCGCCGCTTTCGAGCCCCTTGATCGAAACCGGAATGGTGAGTTTCTGGCGCGGGAGGATTCGCTGCGGCCCGCCGATCAAAGTCGTGAGCGTGCGCGGTGAACTGTCGATTTGCAGCCAGGCCAGGCCGATCGAACGCACAGGCTCGCGCCCTGTGGATTCGCTCAAAGGCCGATAGTCGGTGACGAGCACATAGGCGCCCGGACCCCAGTCGGCGGAAATCGGCACGTCGACGCTCGTGCCGTTCGCCGGCGCATCGATTACCTTCGACGAGAAGACCTTGTCACCCGCGACGACCACGAGGGCTTTGCCATCGGCAGTCGGCTTGATGCGCACATGCGCGGTTTCGCCGGCGCGATAGCTCGGCTTGTCCGCGGCCACCGGAATGCGATCGGGCCTGTCGCCGGCCGAACTTGCCGACCAGCCGGAATAGAAGCGATAGGACGCGGCTGCACCGGAGCGGGGATCGCTGATCGTCAAGCGATAGGGCCCGAAAGGCAGCGTTTGCGACAATTTCAGCGGTGCGCCCGCGCCAATGTCGACCGTGCCGCTGGTGATCAGCCGGTCGCGCGTCACGGATTGGTACTTCCATGATCCTTCGCTCTGATACCATTGGTAGGAAGCGTCTTCGCGCACCCAGGAAAAGGTCAGCTTGTTAAGCGCGATACGCTTGCCATCCGCATCGACGGCGATCGCCTCGAATCCGGCCGGCGCATTCTCGGTGACTGAGCCATATTGGAAATCCGGCCTTAGCCCGATCAGCACGGCGCGCGTACGCACGGGTATCTCGATATTCTTGTCGGTGGTGCGGCCTCCGGGCTCGTGAATTGAAATCGTGATCGAGGCTTTCAAGGGCAGCGTCGTATCGGCGAGGTCGCCGATCGCGCCCGTCGCTTCCGTCACACCGGACGCGTCGGTTTCTGGAACATTCATCGTTACGTCGACGGACTCGAACTTGTCTTCGACCCGGCCGAATTGATAATCCCGGAATGCCTGGAATGGGACGCGGTCGATCTCAATCTTGGCTGTCCCTTCTCCGGACAAGCCCGACGCCGGCGCGCCATAAAGAAAACGGCTCTCGGCGCGAACGCGCATTTCCTGATTAGCATGCGCGACGCGAGTCTCGGCTACGAGCGCGACCTTCAAGCGCTGCGGGACGAAATCGGCGACGTCGAACTGGACGCGTCCGATCGGCGAACCCTTCGGATCGATGTAGGCGGCGATCTGCCAGCGGCCATGCGGCGCGCGGTTGCTGAGCTTGAGCGACCAGGTCGCGGCACCTGCGGACAACGATGCGCCCGGGACCGTCGTTCGCGATACTTCAAGGCCATCTGGTCGGGTTGCGACGAGCGTCAGAGGCGCGGTCACCGCCTGGCCGACGCGGTCTCGCATCAAGATCGTCGACTGAACGCTTTCGCCGGGCCGATAGACGCCACGCTCGGTGTAGAGATAGGCATCGACCGGTCCGGGCGTGATGCGCCCGCTGACGCCGCGGTCGGTCAGATCGAAGGCGGCGCGACGCAAGTCGATGAAACTGAAGTCGCCTTGCGCGCCATAAGCCATCACCACTACCGGCGCATCGCCGCCCGAGGCGCGCAATAAGCCGGCGGCAAAATCGGCGCGTCCGTCGCCATTGGTGTTCACGCTGGCCAGCACGTTGTTGTCACGTGCAACGAGCGTCAATTTTACGCCGTCGAGCGGTCGCGCACTGGCATAGCTGCGCGCGAAGACGGTCAAGCCATTGGCGCCCTGAAACGTCGTCAGCGCGATGTCCGAAGCAACCACCCACTGCGCCGCGATCGCGCCCTGGTCGTAGTAATCCTCGTCAACCTTCTTCGCTGCATCCATGGCGATCAGCACATAAGCGCCCGGCGGCTTGCCGTTCAGGATGCCTCGGATCGGCACCAGCGTGACGACGGAGTCGTTCTTGACGTTCGCCACGTCCATCGTGCCGGACCACACCAAGGTGCCCTGCGATGTCTCGAGATCGCTGTCCTTCCAGGAATAGAGCGTTGTCTGATCGACGGTGCCGTTTTCGATCTGAGACAAAAGCCGGTCGCCGACGCGAATGACCTTGAGACGCAACTTGGCGATGTTCACCGTCGTGACGGGAACGCCGTCGGCATTGTCGCGCGGCAGGATGATGCCGCCGGCGAAGCGTACGAGCGAAGGCTTGTCGCGCAGCTCGACGGGAACCGTTTCCTCCGACGTCAGCTTTTCGCCGGTTGCGGCCGGTAAACCCTCTTTGAGAGCGACGTTGTAGGTCTTGTTGAAGTCCAGGCCCGAGAGGCAGAGACGGTTGTCGACAACGTGGGAAGCGACCCGTGTTTGCGGATCGATCGAGAAATAATCCTCGTAGTGCGTGCGGCCCGAGGCATCGAGGTTGCGGGTGAACACCAGGCACGCTTCGGCTTGCGGCTTCGTCGTGTCGATCTCAAGACGGCGAAAGACAAAATCCGGCGCCTCCGCGATCTGAGCCGGCACCAATGTGCCGGTGACGGAAGAGAGACCGTTCTGCAATCGAGCGAGAAAGTCGTTGTTGCCGGGCTGCGTAGTTCTTCCGCCCAGGATGTAAAGCGTCGCGACAACGATTGCGATGACGGCGACGGCGCCGCCTGCGATCACGAGATAGTGCCGATTGTTACTGCCCACGTTGGTCCCCCACACGCGAAGAGCTTAACGTTGTGCTTCCTGCACAGCAATTCACGGCTCGAGAAACTGAGCGTCGATCAAGGCGGGATGTTGACCAACTCGCGTCGGACTCGGCGCCGACAAAAATATTTTCGATTCACTTTGTCGGCGGGCAGTCGACGCGGCGAGCGACGAACCGACATTGCCGCTCCGGCGTCCCGGCCGAGTCGTAGAGTTGGACGATCCAACCCTTTGCGCTCGGATCGCGAGTCAACAAGAGGAAGCCGAAGCCGTTGACCGACAATCCGTCCTTCACGCTGACGCCGGAATGACCCTGGAAGATCGCGCCGCGAAGATTGGCCGGCGTCGGATCGAGATTGTCGCCGCCGTGACCGGCGACGATCTGCGGCGGCAGTTTGGCGGCGTAGTTGATGGCTTCGAAGGTGTGAATGTGGCCGGACAGCATAAGCGAGATGGCCTGGAATGCGCTCAAGTCGCCGGATGCCTCGATCATCGTCGCGTTGCCGCCGATCGGAATGCCGAGCGGACCGCTGATCGCCGCCCAGATCGGCCGGTGCGAGGCCAGCCAGAGTTCTCCTTCCGGAGAGACGTTGCCGAGACCCTTCAGCGCGTCAAAGTCGGCACGATAGAGCGCCACCGACTTGTCGTCGACGCTCGTATCCGACGCACTGGCATTGTCCATCACCGCGATCGTCTGGCTGCCCGCGTGCACCGCATAGGGCGGCTGATGTTCTGCGCAGGGCGCCGCCGGATCGTAAGCTGTTGGTCCCAGCAGACGCAGATAACCGGCGCCGCCGCGCGAACAATCTTCGTGATTGCCGCGAACGAAAATCCAAGGTGCCGCGGCCAGAAGCGGTGCGGCCGGCGCGAAGAAGTCCGCAGCCCAGCTATCCCAGTTGTCACCATAGGGTGAGCCGGCGCAGCCGGCATTGCCTTGGGGACACGGCGACTCCCGGTAAAGGTAATCGCCCAGATGAACGACCAGGTCCGGCTTCAAGGCCGCGGCTGCAGCAGCCAGTCGAGCGAAAGGCCACGCTACCGGATCGTTGCACGCCTGAACGAAGGTGCCCTTGATACGGCACCCCGTATCGCCCAACACGAGTATGCGTTCAGGCTCAGATGAGGGAGCGCGGAAGGTCGTGGCAACCACGCCCTGCGACTCCCCCATTTTTTGCATGTCCACGGACACCGTTCTTACAGACGTCGGGATTGCCAGACTGCAGAGGCGCGGAAACACGCCGTTGGGCGCCGCCCGTTCCTCCATCGGCATCGATACCGGTCCGCTATCCGTGTCGAAATGTGCGGCCGGGCACTTCGCCCCATTCGCGATGACGCGAAGCTCGGCGCCGGCGGGCACCATCTGCACCCAGGCGCCTGCCGAAACTTGCGCAGCGGCGGCAGAGACCAGCCACGGCGCAAGCACCAACACAAAACCGAATCGATTCATCACCGGACTATGCCGCAAACCTTCGCTTGCTGCAGGCGGTCAGTCGGGACGCCAATTGCCGTGGAAGCCATACGGCACGCGCCGCGGCAGATGTGCCAGTCCGACCGGACCTTTGGTAATGTCGGTGGCGTCGAACACAGCGAGGTCGCTCTTGTCCGTCGCGCCGCGATAAACCAGCACGAGCAGCCAGCCATCGCCCTCCGCCGCCTTCGCACTGCGCGGAACGAAGATCGGCTCGCCCGGCACGTCGCCGGCCGGGAATTCATACATCAGCCGCTTGCCGCTTTCGGCATCGACATGTGCGATGCCGTTGAAGATGACTTTGCCGCTGTCCGACGAGTCGGACGCAAAAAAACCGTGGCGATAGGGAAGACCCGCCCGACGCTCGTCGAATCTCGGGAATTCTCCAGCCAAATCGTCCAGCGGCGTCTGCTTTATCGCGTTGCTGTTCCCAGAAAGATCGAAGGTCCAACGCACGAGCCTGGCCGACGATGGCGCCCCCGGTGATCCGTCGGCATTGGGGAAGAGCGGTGCCTGTTCGTACTGCATGACGTCGGCGAAAATCTTGTCGCCGACTTCCCACGCATTCATGGGGTGGAAGACGTAGCAGGGATCGGCAGTGAACCAGCGCATGGTGTCGATGCTCGCGTTGCGCGCGAGCACGCCGATACGGCTTCCCAGCTCCGGTTCCCAGCCAAAGGCAGGCTTGCCGCTCATCGCGCGCACTAGGCTGCCGGACAGCGGCAGGATAGGAAAAAGCGCGTAGTTCTTGGTCACCAGAAAGTCGTGGACCATGCTGGAAAACGGGGCTTCGAAGCGATCCAGCCGCGTGACCTTGCCGTTTCGATCGACGACGCCGTAGACCATTCCGGCCGACAGCGGGACTTCGCCGACGCTGTAGCCGAAGAAGACCATTTCGCCGGTCTCCGGATCCATCTTGGGGTGCGCCGTGAAGCGGCCGGCGCTTCCTGCGTAAGGCAGGTAGCCACGCGGCATGAGTGTCGCAGGGTCAATTTCGAACGGCTGATGACCTTCTTCCAGTGCGAGCAATTTTCCTGCGTGCCAAATCACATTGGTGTTAGCGACGCCGCCGTCCTTTCCAAGGATAGAAGGGTCGCTGGTCATCGGATTTCCAAACGTTCCGAACAAGGATTTGCCTGCGGCGTTCTCCAGCTCCCATTTTTGCGTACGTACGTAACGATTTTTGTAACCAACCCGGCCGTTCGTCAGAATGAAGGAATGGAGCATTCCGTCTCCGGCAAACCAGTGATGGTCCGGATCGCGCGGAGGAAATTGGGGGTTCGGTCCGTTGCGATAGAAGGTGCCGTTCAAACTCTCGGGAATTTCTCCGGTCAACGGCAAGTCTTGTAAATCGTCCTCGCTTCTCACAGGACCGAAATTGCCGGTGAGATACGGATTGATCCGAACAGGAGCATTCATGACTGGGCCTCCCGAAAGCGTGATCTAAGAATACGAAGTAAATGTATCGCATAAACGTTCTGCGTTTGGCAAAACTGTACACTTTGATAAGGACTCGCCAATGCCTCGTATCCTCAGTCAGTCAGATGTAGCCGATTTCCGTGAGCGGCTTTGCGTGGCTGCCACCCGCATGTTCGATGCCAAGGGACCGGAAGGCTTTACAATGCGCGAACTCGCGGCCGAACTCGGCGTCAGCGCGATGACGCCGTATCGCTATTTCAAGGACAAGGAAGACATTCTGGCCGCCGTGCGCGCGCGGGCCTTCAATCGTTTTGCGGACGCTCTTGAAGGCGCCCTTGCGCAGGTTGAACAGAATGACGACGCGATTTATAGCGCCTATGTCTCCTTCGCCTTCGGCGAACCTGCCGCTTACAAGCTGATGTTCGATCTTACTCAGCCGGACGAAAGCCACTACCCCGACCTGGTCAGGGCCAACGCCCGTGCGCGTGCGACGATGACGGAATACGTCAGGCTGATGATCGATGCCGGAAAGTTCGTCGGCGACGCCGAACTCATCGGTCATGTGTTCTGGGCAGTGTTGCACGGGACGATTGTGCTCAAACTGGCAGGAAAGCTGACGCCTGAATATGACTTCAAGCGCATCAGCGATGAAGCGTCGCGCGTGGTGAGCGACGCTTATCGGCCGAAGCGCGCCTGAGCTTTACTCTCCGGCGACGGGCGCGGCATCGAGAGAGGGCTCGGAGCCCGAGAGACTTTCGGCGACGCCCAAAGCTCCAGCGATTGCGTCACGCGCCGCCAATTCCTCGCGTATGCCGTCATGCGTTTTGCGATCGAGCTTGTAGCCCCAAAGTGCTCCTGCTCCGACAAACATCGTGAGCACGGGAACGACGACGTAACAGCCGATGAGCGCGTCCAACGCAACCCCCGAGTTGACGATACCTTCCTTCGCCTGAAAGCCGAACGCCGCCAGAATTGTGAAGGTGATACCGACCGAGAGTGTCGAGCCGACTTTCGACGTGCTCGTGATCAGTCCGTACAACAAGGCGGAACGATCCTTGCCGATGTCCAGCCGCACCTCGTCGCTGATGTCGGCGACCATGGCGCGGATGAGGAAGGTAAAACAGCTGACGACGAACCCGGCGAAAAACATGCCCGGAACCATCACCGACATGTTGCCATGCGGCGAGGCGAACACAATCATCTGCGCGAATCCGTAGAGCACACAGCCTGTCATGACGGTCTGGTGCTTTCCGAGACGCTTGGCGATCAGCGCCCAGGTCGGCGCACCGAACAATCCCGCCATGATGTAGATCAGCAGCAGCACATTGGTCTGCGTGCGTGTGAATTGCAGCGCCTGGATGAAGAAGAAGATGTAGAGCGCCCCGGTAATGGCCGGGCCAAGCGCCAGCGCCAGATCGGCTGCAAGAATGCGGAGCAGCGAAGACCTGGCGAACATCACCCAATAGTCATGCAGCGTGACGCGTTCGACCTTCTCGACTTGTTTCGGTTCGCCCACGACGAAGGTGCAGAGAAAAATCGTGATCGGAGTAACCCAGATGATGAACCAGCCCATCGCCTGCACGCCTTCGGTGACCGATTTGTGCCAGAAAGTCGCCATTACCGGCTGCAGCGCGAGCACCGTGATCGTGGCAAGCACTCCGACCGCCTGCATCCAGCCATAGACCACGGAGCGCTGGTGATATTCGGGAACCAGCGCCGCCGCCCAGGCGGAGTGACCCAGGATGAGCATCGAGAAGCCGGCGTAGAGAACGAGGAGCCAGCCGACCATGTAAAAGGTGGTAATGCCTGGTTCCGCCATGAAGATCATGTAGGAGGCGATCATCAGAAACGGCGCGCCGGCGACCATCCATGGCCGGAACCTGCCGAACGGCGTTCTGGTCGCATTGATCGCGACGCCGATCAGAGGATCGAACAGGATGTCGATCAATCGGACCATGGTGAATGCAAGACCGACAGAGGCGAGCGAAAGGCCGATATGGCTCGCGTAGTAGTTCGGCAGATAGACCGACAGTGGAACACCAAGCGCCGCAGCCGGCATGGCCGCGCTCGCAAATGGCGCAAGCAGGCGCGCGGGCAGCCGTTTCGTTCTCTTGCCGCTCTCGCTCATCGGCACATCTCCCTGAATGCGCCTCTTTAGGACGCTCGTGCCCGAAGTTCAGACGGGATTTGTCCTTGGCGCAACTGAAATTCGCGTGCGCGCTGAAACGGTCTAGCTTTTACGCCCGCTCGTTGAGCGCGGCCAATTCGGGTTCCGGCGGTTCGCCCGTCAGGCTCTGCAACGCGTCGCGCGCGCCCGTGATCGCCTCGGACGCCGACAAACGGACGCGAATTTCGGCGTGCCGCTTTTCGTCGAGCTTGTATCCCCACATCGCGAGACCGCCGATCAAAACACAAACGACGGGCGGCACGAGGTAGCATGCCTGCAGACCCCAGAGGGCCTCAGACGTATTGACCGCACCTTCCGTCGGATTGAAGCCGAAGAGCGGAAGGATCGCGTAGGCGACGCCCACAGATACCGTGCCGCCGATCTTGTTCGTGCTCGTGACGAGAGCATAGAGCAGACCCGTGCGATCCTTGCCGGTCTCGAGCCGCACTTCGTCGCTGACATCGGCGATCATCGCGCGCACCAGGAAAGCGAAGGCGCTGGCGACAAAGCCGACGGAGAACATCGCCGCCATCATCGGATACACATGCGCCTTCGGCAGCATCAGAAGCGTCGTTTGCGCCGCGACGTAGCAGACGCTGGCGATACGGATGCTTTGATGCTTGCCGAAGCGTCTCGCCACGCGCGCCCAGAACGTCGGACCAAAGAGTCCGGCGACGATGTAGAAGAGCAGCAAGTAGTTGGCCTGGGCCGGCGTGTAGCCGCGCGCCTGCTCGAAGAAAAAAAGATAGAGCGGCGCGGTGATGGCGGGACCAAGCGTGCAGAACATGTCGGCGCACATGATGCGCAGCATCTCCGGACGTGCGACCAGGGCGAGATAATCCTTCGGAGCAAAGCGCTCGGATTTGGCGAGAACGGGCTTTTCGGGTTCGGGCGCGAGGAAGACCGTCGTCAACGCGCCCAGTATAATGGCTGCAAAGATGAAGCAACCCATCAGCGGCACGCCCTTGAACGGAACACTCTTCCAAGCGAGCGGCAGCAACGCAGGTACGAGAAGAACGCCGATCGCGCCCACGACGGCAACCGCCTGGATCCAGCCATAGACGCGGCTGCGTTGATGATATTCGGCGACAAGAGCTGCGCCCCACGCAGCTTGCGAGAGCGTCAGCATCGAGTAGCCGAGATAGAGCAGAACCAGCCAGCCGATGAGGTAGCCCGTGCCGACTCCCTTATCGGGGAAATAGATCATCCAAACCGTGAACAGAAGAAGCGGTGCGGATGCCGCAAGCCATGGTCGGTACTTTCCGATTCCCGTGCGCGTCCAATCCATCGCCATGCCGAGTAACGGATCGATCGAGATATCGAGCAACCGCACCATCATGAAGGCGCCGCCGACGGCAGCGAGCGGAATGCCGATGTGGCTGGCATAGTAATTCGTCAGATAGACGCCGAGCGTCGTCACCAGCGCGCCCACTGGCAAGGCGCCGGCCGCAAAGGTCGCCAAACGGCCAGGCGCGATCGGAACTGCGGCGGCGGGATTAGCGACTTCGTCGGCCATCGATCACTCCCCAATGCGCCTCTGATGGGCGTTGGGATGAGTCAGGGGTCTTTTGCGTCCAATGGCAATACAAAACTTTGTACCGGCATCACCCTTGCGAGAGTAGGCAACGCATTCAAGCCCCGATAAGCTCAGGTGTCGCACGGCGGATCCGATGTGAGCGAAGCAAAGCCGACCACGACCCACCCGATCGTTTTTCTCCTACTGTGCGTGCCCTTTGGCGCAACGTCCGGCTATGTGAGCGTCACCCTCGTCTATCTGCTCAGTCATGCCGGCGTCAGTGTTGCGGCGGTTGCGGGTCTCGTGGCGATCAATCTCGTGCCGCAAACCTGGAAAGTGTTGTGGGCGCCGATCGTCGACACGACGCTGACGAGCAAGCGCTGGTATTTCGCGGCCACCATCATGACGGCGCTCACGCTCGGGGCCATCGGGTTTTTCCCGGCCGGTCCGTCGACGCTATCGATCATCACACTCCTTGTCCTCGCCAACAGCGTCGCCGTCAGTTTTCTCGCGATGGCGGCGGAGAATCTCATGGCGCATGCCACGCAGATGGAGGAAAAGGGTCGCGCTGGCGGCTGGTACCAGGCGGGCAATCTTGGTGGCGCAGGTATCGGCGGCGGCGCCGCACTCTGGATTGCGCAGCACTCTGCGATTGTCTGGCTCCCTGGTGCGGCGATGGCCGCTCTCTTTCTCGCCTGCTGCGTCGCGCTTTTGTTCGTCGCGGAGCCAGAGCAGGCCCATCGTAAGCTGCACTATCTTGGGAGCCTGCGCGAAGTCGTTGTCGATGTCTGGCAGACAGCAAAGTCGCGCGCAGGCTTCCTGGCGCTTTTGATCTGTTTTCTTCCCATCGGTTGCGGTGCCGCGACAGGGCTTTGGGCCGCCGTTGCCGGAGACTGGCATGCCGGTGCCGACGCAGTAGCCCTCGTCAACGGCGTACTGAGCGGCGTGACGTCGGCAATCGCGTGCGTCATCGGCGGCTATCTCTGCGACCGCATGGATCGCAAATTCGCCTACGCGTTGTTCGGCGTCTTTCTGGCGGCGGTGGCGCTGGTGATGGCGGCGGCGGCCCGTACAGAGACGATGTTCATCGTCTTCACGCTTTCCTACGCGTTCGTTCAGGGCTTGAACTATGCGTCGTTCAGCGCAGTCGTCCTGGAAGCAATAGGCCGTGGCGCGGCAGCGACGAAATACAATCTCTATGCATCGCTCTCCAACATGCCCATCGCCTACATGACGATCGTCGATGGTTGGGGCTATGACCGCTGGCACGCGAACGGTCTGCTGGCTGCCGATGCCCTGACGGGACTAGTTGCCGTCGGCTTCTTTGCGGTGGTCGCGGTAGCGACGCGGCCGCGCGTGGTTGCGCCCGCGGAGTAGCGCGCGTTCAGGTCCCGCAAAAAGTTTGCGTGACGATTTCGCCCGGCCTGGGCGCGTCGGCGTAATGCGCAAATGCCGGTTGGTCGTCGTAGGGCGACCTCAGCACGCTCAGCAGTTCCTCCATCGGAGCGAAATCATCATGGCGTTGCGCCGCGCCGATCACCGCTTCGATGCGATGGTTCCGCGGGATGAAGGCTGGATTGTTTCGCCGCATCAAAGCCGCGCGCTCGCTCGGGGTCTGCGGCAATTGAGCGATACGCTCACGCCATTTCGCGGCCCATTCGTCGAACGCCAGTGGGTTCTCGAAAAGTGCCCGCACTGGACCATCCGCTTCTGCGCGCTCTGCTGCGTCGCAAAGCAGTCGGAAGAGCAAAGTGAAATCCACCTTGTTGGCGGCCATGCGTTCCAGCAAGTCGCCGGCCAATGCTATGTCGCCGTCCTTCATCTCAGCGATGCCGATCTTGCGCAGCAATCCAGAAAAGAGCGCGGCCTCAAATCGTGCTGGGAACACATCGATCGCTGCACGCGCCGAAGCGAGCGCCTGCTCTTCGTCTTTGCCCAGCAAAGGCAGAAGCGCCTGCGCCAGCCGGACGAGATTCCAATGCGCGATGCGCGGCTGGTTGCCATAGGCATAGCGACCGCCCGTGTCGATCGAACTGAAGACTTGCGCCGGATTGAAAGTGTCCATGAACGCGCAAGGGCCGTAGTCGATCGTCTCGCCCGAGATGGCCATATTGTCCGTGTTCATGACGCCATGAATAAAACCGATCAGCTGCCAACGGGCGACCAGTTCGGCGGTGCGGATGATCACGCCTTCGAGCAACGCGCGATAGCGATTTTCATCGTGTTGAATTTCCGGATAGAGCCGTTCGATCACATAGTCCGCCAGATGTCGCACGCCTTCCCTGTCGGCCCGGTTACCGAAATATTCGAACGTGCCGATGCGGACGTGACTCTGTGCGACGCGCGTGAGCACCGCACCTGGCAGGAGGCCATCTTGCCGCAAGACGTGCTCGCCCGTCGTGACGACGGCGAGCGAACGCGTGGTGGGGATGCCGAGCGCGAACATGGCCTCGCTGACGATATATTCCCGCAGCACCGGACCAAGCGCGGCGCGGCCATCGCCATTGCGGGAAAACGGCGTTGGCCCGGCGCCCTTCAACTGTATGTCGCGTCTGACACCATTCGCGTCGCGCAGTTCGCCCAGGAGGATCGCACGCCCGTCGCCCAATTGCGGAACCCAGCTGCCGAATTGATGCCCCGCATAAGCCATCGCCAGTGGTTCGGCGCCGTGGGGAACTTTGTTCCCGCCCAACGTTTCGACGCCGTCAGGCGAAGAAAGCCAAATTGGGTCAAGTCCCAATTCTCTCGCCAATGGCATGTTCAGCTTGACGAGCCGGGGCTTCGAGACCGCGGTAGGCGCGAGCTTTGCGTAGAACCGCTCAGGCAATCGCGCATAGGAATTGTCGAACGCGAAGGCCTTGTTTGGGCTCGGGTTATCCAGTGAGCGTTGCATGTCGCTCGCAGCGCTACACCCAGGCGCTCGCCGCCGCAAGCCGCCGCAGGTTCAGACAGTCGGCTCGATCTTTTCGGCAGGCATTGCGGGCGTGCGCTGGAAATAGCTGCGAAGGCCGGCAAGGAAACTCGCCAAAGCCAAACCGCCGGTGACGTATTGCACGACATTGGCGACGGAGTCGGGCAACAGCCAGAACGACAGTCCGAATCCGACGGTGGTCGCGATGGATAGCGTACGCCAGGGTTCGCGGAAGCGCCTTCTTTGCGTCTTTCGCGCTGACTTCCATTCCTCCAGCTCACGCTCCACATCGGGAAGCGCATCGATTGTCGGAGCAGCAGAAACAACGGGAACAACAGGAACGGGTGCGGTTGCATCGGGCCGTATCGCTTTCGCGATGAGCGGTCGCGGTCGCGGTTCGTCCGCCACGGGACGCCGACCGAAATTGCGCTTCTGCTGCATCGAACCACCGCATGGTGACCAGCGATGATCGCAGCATCCGGTTTAGCGAGTGATTAACAAAGCGCGCAGGGTTTTAACGCTCACAGACCCGCGCAGCCAGTTATTTTTCAACGTAAACCTTAGCGCTCAGGATTCAGTCCGCGAAGCTGGCGGCGCGTTTTTGCATATTCGACATCACCGCCTCGATCTGGTTCGCAGATCCGATCAGCGCGACCTGTTCGCTGGTTTCGTGCTTCAGGATCGTCCTCTGGTCGGCATCGCCGGCAAGATTGAACAAGCGCTTACCGGCACGGACCGCATCGGGATTCTTGGCGGCGATTTCCGTCGCAAGTTTCATCGCATCGCCGTGTGGATCGTTCGAAACACGTGTCGCGATACCCATTGCGAGCGCTTCCTCGCCCGTGAAGATGCGGCCCGTGTAGGTGAGCTCGCGCGCCACGTCTTCGCGCACCAGGCCGCGCAGCAAAACCAATCCGGCCATGTCGGGAACCAGGCCCCACTTGATTTCGAGCACCGCCATGCGCGTGTCGGGCGCGACGATGCGAATGTCGGGACCGAGCGCGAGTTGGAATCCGCCGCCAAAGGCAACCCCATGAACGGCGGCAATCACCGGCACTGGCAATTCGCGCCATACCATCACCGCGTGCTGCGCGCGGTTGGAACCGCCTTCGGTGCGCGGCATGTCGACCAGGCCGGTACCGCCCCGTCGCTCGCCCGACGCCATCTTGCCGAAATTTCCCATGTCCAGGCCGGCGCAGAAGGCACGCCCCTCGCCTGACAGAACCACGGCGCGCAGACCTTTTTGAGTCTTGAGGCGATCGCCCGTCTCGACGAGCGCGCTGAACATCGCATCGTCCAGTGCGTTCATCTTGTCGGCGCGCACCAGGCGAACATCGGCGACGCCGCCATGCATTTCAACGCGGATCCGCTCTTCCATCACACCCACTCCCAGCCAGATTTTGGCGACGGTGCGAGCCGCGGGGCGCAGAGTCAAGAACGGTGCGTCGCTGCCTGCTGCCGCTTGGGAAACCGCAATCAGCCGGCGAGGAACCGGCGCAGAAGCGTTTCGGCCTCATCCGGACTATCGCGGTGCACGCCATGGCCGGCCCCCTTGAAGATCTTGAGTTCGCCAACGCCAGGAGGCAGCGAGGCGACGATTTCCTCCGAGCAAACGACGGGCGTGATCGGATCGTAGTCGCCGACCGTCACAAGGGTCGGGCAGCGAATGACTTTGAGGCCGGCGCGTGCGTCCATCGTCCGCATCTCGCCCAGCGAAAAATGGCGTGTGGTTTCGCTGCGCATGATGGCGCGCCGGCGAACAGCGGCTTGGTTTTCGCCTGCCGTCGAGTTGTAGAGCGGCATGCATACCATCATGTATTCGGCCATCGCGTCTTCATCGGCCGTTGTCCAGAAGCGCTGAGCCACTTCGCGCGCTCTCGCTCCGCCGCGTTCTTCCATCATGCGATAGCTCACATCGAGATGCATGCGCGCGGCGGTCGAGGAGAGAATGAGTTTCGCCGGATGCTCCGGGTGCTGCGCCGCATAGGACATCGCCACCATGCCGCCGAACGAGTTGCCGAAAACGACAGGATGTTCGATGCCGAGAGCGTCGCAGAGTGCTTTCACATCGTCGCCCCATTGCTTCAGAGTCCAGGTATCGGGCGCGCCGGACGAGCGGCCGTTGCCGCGATGATCGATATAGACGACCTGATGGGTGTCGGCGAAACGATCGAAATAGGGCCGCATCGTCGAATGATCGAAGCCCGGCCCGCCATGCATCACGATCAAGCTCGGCTTTTCGCGCATGCGTTCGCCGTCAATGTCGAGCTTGGAGCCCACCGTGTCGAAGAAGATTCTTGTCCCATTCACATTTGCAAACATTTTTACCTCAGCCCAAAGCGCCGCGAATGCCGACTTTGCGGTCGGCCGGATCGATCAGGACGCCAGGATTGAGAATGCCGGCGGGATCAAGCGTCTTCTTGGCGCTGGAGAGTGCCGCGCGAAAAAGCGGCGGCGATTGCATTTCATAGCCCGAGCGATGATCGCGGCCGATCGCGTGGTGATGCGTCACCGTCCCGCCCTGCGACACCACGATCTCGTTGGTCGCGCGTTTGATCTCACGCCACTTCGCCAAAGCGTCCGCAAGTCTCCCGTTGGCCGTACCTAGCGCGGAGTATGAGAAGTAAGGCGCGGGTCCGTCCGGATAAATGTGCGTAAAGCGGCAGGAGATTCCGGCGTCGTGGCCGCAGATCTCGCGAATGGCGGCCTGCGCCTTTTCACGCACGCCTTCGTACAAATTCTCGAACCTATCCCAGGTAATCGACGTCTCGAACGTGTCCGTGATGACACCCATCGCGACCATGTGATCACGATAGTAAGGCATACGGATAAAGGCATTGCGCCACTGCCCTGCCGGCCCTTTGCGATGTTCCTGCGATCCGCTCGCCGGAGCGAGCGAACGTGCCACCGCCTCGGTATCGAACTGACCACCGTGATCGGCCACTAATTCGAGAGCGCGCGCCATCCAGGGAGCGAGCGCGTGGTCCGCCGACTCGAATCCGAGAACCAGGACTGCAGATGTTCCGTCGCCGACGCCATTGTTCCTTGCCTCGGCAGGATCAAGCAGCCGGCAATTGGTTGGGAAGAGAGCGGACTGGGAAAGTGCGCGTACGGCCGCGGTTGCATTCGCCATGTTGGCGAACACGACGCTCGCCGACGCCTGGTGAACCGGCCGATCCTGCAACCGCATCCAGGCTTCGACGATCACACCAAGAATGCCTTCCGAGCCGATGACAAGACGGTCCGGCGATGGTCCGGCGCCTGAACCTGGCAGCCGCCGTGTTTCCAGCGTGCCGGACGGCGTGACCATGCGCGTCGACTCGACGAAGTCGTCAATGTGCGTATAGAGCGATGCATAGTGGCCGCCGCTGCGCGTCGCGATCCAGCCACCGAGCGTGGAGAGCTGCAGGCTCTGTGGAAAGTGACGCAGCGTGAGGCCGTGCGGTCGCAATTGATCTTCGAGCTCGGGTCCCAGTGCCCCGGCCTGAATCTTTGCGGCGCGGCTGGTGCGATCTATTTCGAGAACGCGATTCAAATATTGCAGGTCGAGCGAAACGGTGCCCGCATAGGAATCGCCGACATCGGGTTCGACACCGCCGGCGACGCTGGAACCGCCGCCGAACGGGATCACCGCGACATTTGCGCGCGAGGCCCATTCGAGGATGGCCACGATGTCGGTTTCCGATTTGGGAAACGCGACAAGGTCAGGTGGCTGACGCACATCGCGCATGAACATGCGAACGATGTCGGCATAGGATTTGCCATAGCTGTGGACCAGCCGGTCGTAAGGCGTGACAGAGACGAGCGGGGCGAGCGCTTGTGGAACGCTGACGCGCGACGCGCGGAGTTCAAACTCGCTTTCGCGCGGCGACGCAATCTCGACTGTCGAACCGAAGCGCCTGACGGACTCGCGCGTGCGCGCCTCTTCCTCGGGCGAAAGTGCCTCGTCGGCGTAACCCCAGCCGTAGAAGCGCAACTTCCGGCGGCGCGAAAGTGTGGCGGATTCGGTCATGGCATGGCCTCCCGATCTGATCTTGAACGAAGACCGGGCCTTCCGTCGAGATCGAGGAACTTGACCTTGAAGCGCTTTTCGTCAATCTCGGGCGGGACTCCAATAACCCGCATGAAACGGAACCTCTGATGAGCACGCTGTTCGAAGCATTGCCTCTTCGCCGCGGACCGGCGTGGAAAAATCGCTTCATGCTTGCGCCTTTGACGAATTTGCAGAGCCACGACGACGGCCAGATCTCCGACGACGAATACAACTGGCTGACCTACCGCGCGAGCGGCGGATTCGGCCTGGTCATGACCTGTGCCGCCCATGTGCAGCGCATTGGACAAGGTTTCCCCGGCCAGCTTGGAACGTTCGGGGAGGAGCACACGTCCGGCCTCGCGCGGCTTGCCTCCGCCATTCGAGCGCAGGGTGCCGTGTCATCATTGCAATTGCACCACGCCGGAATCCGTTCGCCCTCCGATTTGATCGGCGAACAACCGGTCGGGCCGTCGGAGGACGCGGAGACCAAGGCTCGTGCTCTGCACGAAAGCGAAGTCGAAGAGCTGATCGAGGACTTTATTGCCGCAGCGACGCGAGCCGAGACGGCGGGCTTCGATGGCGTCGAACTGCACGGCGCCCACGGTTACATTCTCTGCGCCTTTCTGAGCGCACAAACTAATCGCCGCACCGACCGCTATGGCGGCACGCTCGAAAACCGCGCGCGCATCCTGTTCGAAATCATCAAAGGCATACGCGCGCGAACGCGCGCGGATTTCCAACTCGGGGTGCGATTGTCGCCCGAGCGGTTTGGTCTTCACCTCGCCGAACAGCGCGATCTTGCCACGCAACTGCTAGGCTCCGGTGACATCGACTATCTGGATATGTCGCTGTGGGACGTTTTCAAGGAACCGGTTGAACCCGAATTCGCGGGCAAACCCCTGATCGACTGGTTTTCGGAGCTGCCGCGTGGGCAGACGCGCCTGGGCGTGGCAGGGAAGCTGACCAGCGGTGAGGATTGCCGCCGCGTTCTGGCGCATGGCGCAGACTTTTCCATTCTTGGCCGCGCGGCCATCCTGCATCACGATTTTCCACTTCGGGTTCAAGCGGAGCCGGATTTCCGCGCGATTTCGCTGCCAGTCTCTCGTGAATATCTGAAGCAGCAACGCCTTGGTCCGGCATTCGTGAAGTATATGAGCGGTTGGAAAGGTTTTGTCGCCGAAGACGAAACGGCAACTGCCGCGCAATAGCCCGACTTGAGCGGCATTGTCGCGCCGTGCAACGGCCACCAAATTCGTATATTCATTCCGTCCGGTCGAAAGTACTGGAGCAGGAATGAAAGTCGGATTGGCGATCACACTTCTTTCGTTGGCGGTCTGCTTGGCAGGACCAGTCATCGCGCAGCAGGGCCTTAAGGGACCGACGGGAAACATCGATCCCGAAGGTGGATCCGAGCCGCCGCTCAGATCGCCGCGCGCACCGCTCGATCCGGAACAGCGCGCCGAAGAATTGCGCCTAGCGGGAAAGTGCCAGCAAGCCATTCCGATCTACCGCCGCATGGTGGCGCGTGGCGGGTTCGAGATCGCACAATTCCACCTTGGCCTTTGCCTGCTGGACGTCGGCAAGGCTGAGCCCGATGCACAGCGCGCCACGGCCTTTAAGCAGGAAGCAGCCAGCACCATCCTGAACGCAGCGAATGGCGGCCTCGCCAACGCGCAAATTCAACTCGTCAGTCTCTATCTGGATGGCGTCGGGGTGGCGGCCGACCCGGTAGAAGCCGGCAAATGGGCGCTGATCTATCACGCCAATGGCTCGCGTTTCGTCATTCACTTGCCGGACATTTCGCCCGAATTGCAGGCGCGGCTTGACGGTGTGCTGAACGGGACAAGCTGGGCCGAGGCGCAATCGCGGGCCAATTCCTGGTCGCCCGCCGCACGCGACTGGGACGCCTCGCGCTGATGCTGCGAGCGCGGCGCTGGCAAAACATCTGGACAAACAATTGAAGGACAAACGATGAAATTTGGTGTCGGACAATCCGTGAAGCGCACGGAAGATTTTCGCCTGGTGACGGGGCAAGGCCAATTCACTGACGATTTCCACTTCGAGAACCAAACGTTTGCGGCTTTCCTGCGCAGCCCCTATGCGCATGCCAGGATCAAATCGATAGACACGTCTGCGGCGCGCGCCGCGCCCGGCGTCGTCCTGGTGCTGACGCAGGACGATGTCGAGGCGTTCGGCGCCAAACCGTTGCCGAACGCAACGCCGCTCAAGAATCGCGACGGCTCGGGACCCAAGGGCGCGCCGAAAACCTTGCTCGCAAAGGATCACGTGACATTTTCCGGCGAAGCGATCGCCATGGTGATTGCCGAGAGCTATGCGCAGGCTCGCGACGCGGCCGAGCTAGTCGACGTTGTGTTCGACGAATTACCCGCTGCCGGAACGCTTGAAGTCGCGCCCGATCGCCCGGCAATCTGGGATTCCATTTCCGGAAACGAAAGTTTCGATTGGATCGACGGCAAGGAAGCTCTTTGCAACGAGGCCTTCGCGAATGCCACGCATGTGGCGGAGATCGAGGTTGTGCAGAATCGCGTCGTCGTCAATTCGATGGAGACGCGCAACGCCATCGGCCTCTACGACAAATCAAGCGACAGTTACACGCTCTATTCCGGTAACCAGGGTTCGGGCGGCCTGCGCGATCGCATTGCCAAGGGTATCCTTGGAATCGATTCCGCAAAACTCCGCGTCATCAACAAGGATGTCGGCGGCGGCTTCGGCATGAAGGCGGGCGCCTATCCTGAACAGCCGCTCGTCTTGATCGCGGCAAAGCTGTGCGGGAGGCCGGTGCGCTGGTCGTCGGACAGGACCGAAGCGTTCCTCACCGACCAGCATGGCCGCGACACCTGGACGAAGGCGGAAGCGGCGCTGGACGAGAACGGCAAGCTGCTCGCCGTTCGCGTCACGGGCACGGCGAACATGGGAGGGTATCTCTCGTCTTTCGCGCCTTTCATACCGACTCTCGCAGGCGGGCGCATTCTGGGCGGCGTCTATCGCGTGCCCGTGATGTTCGTGGGCATCAAGGGCTATTTCACCAACACCGCGCCCATCAACGCCTATCGCGGTGCCGGCCGACCCGAAGCCGCCTACATGATGGAACGCTTGATGGATGCGGCGGCCGCGAAGACGGGAATTGATCGCGTCGAGATCCGTAGACGCAACCTGCTCAAGCCCGAAGATCTTCCGTTCAAGAATTGGTGGGGCATTCCATTCGACTCCGGGGACTTTCCGCGTTTGCTCGATGAAGGCGTGAAGCGCGCCGGTGTGGACTCCTTCGCTGCAAGGCGCGCGGAATCGAAGAAGCGCGGCATGCTGCGCGGCTTTGGCTTCGGCTATTATGTCGAGATCACCGCGGCGATGGGGAGCGAGCCGGCCCGCGTGCAATTCACCGACAATGGGGGCGTTGATCTTTATGTCGGAACCCAATCGAACGGCCAGGGCCATGAGACGGCGTTCGCCCAACTCGTCTCCGAAAAGCTTGGCGTGCCCTTCGACTCCATCACTGTGAAGCAAGGCGACAGCAACTGGGTGAACGGCGGCGGAACGGGCGGTTCGCGCTCGCTTAATATGAGCGGCGGCGCATTGCTCGGCGCCTCCGACGAAGTCATCAAGAAAGGTACCGTCGCGGCGGGGCAGGTTCTTCAGGCAGGCGGCAAGGAGGTCGGCTTCGAAGTCGTTGACGGTGTCGGTACGTTTCGCGTCAGCGGTGGCGGCGGCGAGATCGGCCTCAGCGAACTCGCGGTGACCTTGAAACGCGACAAGCTTCCCGGCTTTGAAGCCGGTCTGGACAGCGACGCCGTTTATAAGGGCATTTCCTCGACGTTTCCCAACGGCTGCCATGTCTGCGAAGTGGAGATCGATCCCGAAACCGGAAAGGTGTTCCTGCTCGGTTATCACGTGCTCGACGATTTCGGGAAGGTGATCAACCCGATGCTCGTCGCCGGACAAGTGCATGGCGGCGTCGTGCAGGGTCTCGGTCAGGCGGTGCTGGAAAATTGCGTCTACAATCCGGATACGGCGCAACTTCTCACCGCAAGCTTCAGCGATTACGCCATGCCGCGAGCCGACGACATTCCGGACATTGACTTCGCCTATGAGGAAATCCCGTGCAAAACCCACGCCCTAGGCGCCAAGGGTTGCGGCGAAGCCGGAACGGTCGGCGCGTTGCCGGCGGTCATGAGTGCGATCTGCGACGCTCTGGGTGTGGTACATCTCGACATGCCTGCGACGCCGGAACGCGTCTGGCGGGCGCTGAAGGACAAACAGTCAAAAGCAGCATAACCATCAAGGGAAGGAAAACATCATGGCTTCGAAGATTGCCAATGATCCCCGCATCGATCCGCGCATCAAGACCCTGTTTGGCGCAATGGTCCTCACCGCCCCAGGCGACGTCAGGAGTCGTGACGATCTCCTGGCAGAAGAGAACAGCGAGCAGGGAAAAGCCCGCGCGGCGATGTTCAAGAACCTGATGGAGTCCTTCGACTTCGAGCCCGTCGCACCCTCCGCCGGACTGAAAGTCACGAAGGAAAGCATCCGCTCAGAGCCGGATGGCAACATGATCAACCTCCGCATCATCCGGCCCGACACCAACGAAAAGCTGGCGTGCGTCTACTACATCCACGGCGGCGGCATGATGATGAGTTCATGCTTCGACGCCAATTATTTCGCCTGGGGCAAGATGATTGCCGCCCAAGGGGTCGCGGTCGCGATGGTCGATTTCCGCAATTCGATCGCGCCCTCCTCCGTCCCCGAAGTTGCGCCATTTCCGGCGGGCCTCAACGACTGTGTCTCCGGGCTAAAGTGGGTGCATTCCCGGGCCGCTCTGCTCAACATCGATCCCAAGCGCATCGTTATTGCCGGTGAGAGCGGTGGCGGAAACCTGACACTCGCGAGCGGACTCAAACTGAAGCGCGATGGCGACATCGGCTTGATCAAGGGACTTTATGCCCTCTGCCCTTACATCGCGGGCCAGTGGCCATTGCCGCAGAATCCGTCATCGATCGAGAACAACGGAATTCTTCTCGACCTGCACAGCAACCGCGGCGCCATGAGCTATGGCATTGAGGCGTTCAACAAGCGCGATCCGCTGGCCTGGCCCGGCTTTGCCACGGCAGACGACGTGAAGGGATTGCCGCCGACGGTGATCAGCGTGAATGAATGCGATCCGCTGCGCGACGAGGGCATCAACTTCTATCGCCTGCTGATGCACAACGGCGTGCCCGCGCGCTGCCGCGAGCTGCTGGGAACGATCCACGGAACGGAGCTCATTCCGACCGTCTGCCCCGACATCAGCCTGTCGACGGCCCGCGATCTGGCGCTTTTCTGCACGAGCTAGCGCCGTTTCAGCGCCGGCGACCTTGCAGCATGGCGGCCAGGCCCGGGTGCGGCGCGAGTTCCGGCCGATTTTTCGCGACCGAACGGAACGAGTCGTCGGCGGCTTTGATGGCGCCATCGATGTCGGATTCCGTCACTGCGGCGCAGAGAAACATGTTGTGCCAAGGATGCACGTAGATGCCGCGCCCGACCATCTCGGCGCACCAGCCATAGCCGATCCGGTAATCCGGATCGTCGTCGAACAGGACCATCGGCATTTGCGACGGCCCGGTTTGCCGGATGGAGAAGCCATGCTTCTCGGCTTTCTCCTTCAACCCGGCGCGAAGGCGATCACCCAGACGAATGGTCTTTTCCAGATAGTCGGACGTGCGCAGCTCGTCCATCGTGACGATGCCGGCCGCCATTGCGACTGCCGCGAACCAGAAGGAGCCGGTGACGAAGATCGTGCCCGCGGCCGTGCGCGCCTTGTCGTTTCCCAAAACCGCCGAGATCGGGTAGCCGTTCGCAATCGACTTGCCCCAGCACGAAAGATCTGGCGCGACGCCGACGAGGGACCAGCTGCAGTCGCGCGCCACGCGAAAGCCCGCCCTCACTTCGTCGACGATCAAAACCGCGCCATGCTCGTCGGCCAGCTCGCGCGCGCGCTTCGCGTAGACCGGATCGGGCAAAGCCTGATCGGCGAATGCATCATGCTTGAACGGCGAAGCAAATATGCCGGCGAGGTCATCGCCGGCGGAACGCACCGCCGCCTCGAGGCTGTCGCTGTCGTTGTACGCATAGGTGATGAGATGGGCGCGATCTTCCGCGACCGTTCCGGCTGGATTGGGCGTACACCACGGCGCCGCGCCGTGATAGGCGCCCTTCGCGACGAGGATCTTGCGCTTTTTCGTGTGCGCGCGCGCGACCATCATCGCCATGGTCGTGGCGTCGGTGCCGTTCTTGCAGAACATGGCCCAGTCGGCATGAGAGACCATGGCCACGAGCTTCTCGGCAAAGCCGACCATGGCCGCGCCCGGCCCCGTCATCGCGTCGCCGAGCTTCTGCTGCGCCGACGCCGCCGCGTCGACTTTCGGATGGCAGTAGCCGAGCAGGTTCGGACCATAGCCGCACATGAAGTCGAGGTAGCGGTTGCCGTCGACGTCCCAAAGGTGAGCGCCCTCGGCCCGAGCGAAGAACTGCGGATAGACGTCGGGTAGCAGCCGGACCGATTGGTGTCCGTACATGCCGTTTGGGATCACGGCGAGCGCGCGTTCGCGCAGGCGGCGGTCTTCCGAGTTCGTGAGGGTCATAGCGTCCGCCTCCAATCAGGAACTCAATGCAGGGCCAGACCCTTCATGCTGCCTTCTGCCCGCCATTGCTCGAGCACTTCGAAGAAGCGCAACGGCCCGGCGCCGTACATGTCGGCGAAGAAACCGCTCTTGTTTCCGACCATGCCTTCGCTGTTGTAGTAGCCGGGCGTGCATTCTCGGTAGAAGCGTTCGCCAAGCCGCGCCAAGCTGCGCACTTCCTGCACATAAGCCTCCTGGCCCTCGACCGTCGGTTCGAGCGCGCTCGCGCCGCGGGCCCGCGATTCGGTGACCATATAGGCGACGTGCTTTGCCTGCTCGTTCAGCGCCTGCGGCACGCTGATCGTGATCGCCGTCTGGGTGAAGCCCAGGAAGAAGCAGTTGGGAAAGCCGTGCGTCGTCAGCCCATGCAGGGTGCGCAGTCCATCGCCCCAGTGTTGCGACAGGGTCTTGCCGCCGCGCCCGACGATGTCGTAGCCGGCACGGCGGGTATAGGAGGTGCCGACTTCGAAACCGGTTGCGAAGATCAGGCAATCCAACTCGTATTCGCGACCGTTCGCGACGACGCCGCGTTCCGTCAGCCGCTCGACGCCTCTGCCATTCGTGTCCACCAACGTGACGTTCGGACGGTTGTAGGTCTGCAGATACTCGTCGTGGAAGCAGGGACGCTTGCAGAACTGGCGGTACCAAGGCTTGAGTGCTGCGGCAGTTACCGGATCCTTGACGATCGCATCGACGCGCGCGCGAACCTGATTCATCTTCTTATAATCCGCGAGCACCATCAGCTCCGCGCGCTCAGAACTGTTGAGCCGACGACCAAGCTTTCGCGACGCTTCCTTCGCGGCGATCCCGGTGAGATTGCGGAAAATGTCGGTCCAGCCGTCGTGTACCAGGTCTTCGTCCTGGTCGCCGCCACTGACCAGGATGTTGAAATTCTCCATGCGGCGCTTCTGCCAACCCGGCGGCAGCGACGCCGCCCACTTCGGATCGGTCTCGGCATTGTTGCGGACGTCCACGGACGACGGCGTGCGCTGGAACACATAAAGGTGCTGCGCCCATTCGCCGAGGTGCGGAACGCACTGGATCGCGGTCGCCCCCGTCCCGATGATGCCGACGCGCTTGTCCTGAAGACGTGTCAGGCCGCCGGAACTGTCGCCGCCGGTGTAGCGATAGTCCCAACGGCTGGTGTGGAAGGTATAGCCTTTAAAGTCGTTGATGCCTGGAATTCCCGGCAGCTTTGGACGACTGAGCGGCCCGTTGGCCATGGCGACATACTGCGCCTTGAAGCGGTCGCCGCGGTTGGTCGAGATGATCCAGCGCGACTCGTTTTCGTCCCAGCGCAATTCCGTGACACCAGTCTGCATCAAAGCGTCGTCGTAGAGCCTGTAGTGCCGCGCGATGCGCCGGCTGTGTTCGAGTATCTCGGGCGCGAACGAGTATTTGTGCTTCGGCATGTAGCCGAGCTCTTCGAGAAGCGGCAGATAGCAGTATGATTCCACGTCGCACATCGCGCCGGGATAGCGGTTCCAATACCAGGTGCCGCCGAAGTCGCCTGCGCTCTCCACCACGCGCAGCCGTTTAAACCCGGCTTCACGCAACCGCGCGCCCATCAGGAGGCCGCCGAAGCCGCCGCCGATGATGGCGAACTCGACCTCGTCGAAGACCGGTGCGCGTGTGAATCCGGGCTCGACATAGGGGTCCTCGACATAGCGCGAGAATTCCGCCTTCACTTCCACATATTGTTCGTTGCCGTCCGGACGAAGGCGCTTGTCGCGCTCGGCCAGGTATTTTGCCAAGAGCGCGTCCGGTTCGAACTCGATCTCCCCTACCAGTGCGGCGATTTCCGGATGAATGGTCATGTCGTCAGGCTCCAAATAGCTAGGCCGCGGATTGTACGTGGCTCATCGCGCCATACAAGACGCGCGATTCTTACTCCATGGCGAACAGCTTGAGCGCCGTCTTGCCCAGGATCATCTGTGCATTTTCGACGCTGGTGGCCGCGAAAACCGCGTCGATCGAACTGCGCGTATAGCCGAAAGTGCTCTCCTGGTGCGGATAGTCGGACGACCACATCACGGTCTCGGGGCCGATACGATGAAGAAGTTCGAGACCCGCCGGATCCGTCATGAACGTCGCATAGCAGTGATTGCGCCAGTACCAGCTCGGCGGATGCTTCAACTTGGGCTGCATCATGGTCGGGAAGGAATTGTAGGCCATGTCGGCGTCATGCAGCATGGACGCGACCCAGCAAATGCCCGCTTCGACGAACACGACCTTGAGCTTGGGGAAGCGATCGAACACGCCGCCAAAGGTCAGCATACCCCATTGGTGGCGAAACCCCTGCATCTGCGCCAGCACCGAGGTGCCGGCTGCGCCCATGCGCGACTGCGGAATGGCTTCGCCGATATGGAAGCAGAGGGGAATCTCGAACTCCGACACGGCTTCCCAGAACGGATCCATGCCCGGGTGGTTGTAGTGAATCGTTTTGCCGTCAGATTTTTTGCCCGGCTTGTTGGGCAGCATGAGCACGCGGCCGCCCAGCTCCTTAATGCGCGCAATCGAGGCGCGCGATTTGCTCAAATCCCAGAAATTCGGGATCATCACGGGAAAGAGGCGACCCTTGCCCTCGGCACAACGCAGTGCAATGTCCTCGTTATAGATCGAGAAGATTTCCTCGCGCAGCTGCTCATGGCCCATGATGTAGAGGCCGAAGAGGCGCTGCGGAAAAATCAGTTCCTTCTCGACGCCCTCGATATCGAGATCGCGAAGCCTGGCCCCGACATTCGTCAGTCCGGGATTGCACTCCATCGCTTCGCACAGCAGGTTGGCCAGCTCCGCCGGGACCATCGGCTGGCCATCGAGCGAGAAATGATAGGCGCCGTCCCTGAACTCGATCCGCGGCGCTTTGTCCTTCAAAGCGTCGGGAAAGCGATCGAACCAGCAGTCGCGTTCGAGCATATGGCTGTCGGCCGAGACGATTCGTGTGCCGGCCGGCCAGTCATGCGTCTTGGCCTCCGCCGTGCGTTTCGCCGCCAGCGGGATATCGACCATCTTCGGGATTTCGAGAACGAAATCGCCAATTGTCATCGCGGCTCTCCTAGCGCTTCGCCGTTGGGACAATTGAGACGCCTTGCAGCACAGAGTGCAAGGGTGACGATGCGGCAAGTGGGCGCGACGCGACCTGGATTGGGACGCCTTGCGCAGCGTGCCACCTCGCCCCAAAATGATGTCGGCCGAGCGGGAGAAAGCCGGAATGGCAACGACAAACGATGAGCAGGAAGGCCAGGTCATGAGCAGCGAAGCGGCACGCCCGGGCGGCAAGTCGCAGGAATATTACGACCGAATCAAAGACAAATTCGCAGCCGAGCGCGATTTGCGCCTGAAGTATCGGCCGCAGGGGACGGCGCAATACACCTCGGATTTCACCGGCGCCCTGGCCAAATATGAGGTCGATCCTTACGCCGACGACGGCAGACCGCGCGATCCCATCACCGACACGGTGGAAGTTCTTTTCATTGGCGGAGGCTTTTCTGCGCTCTTGACCGCGGCTCGGCTGCGCGAGCGCGGTGTCGAGAGCATCCGCATCGTCGAGCGCGGCGCCGATGTCGGTGGCACCTGGTACTGGAACCGCTATCCGGGTGCGGCGTGCGACGTGCCCTCTTACGACTATCTGCCGCTGCTGGACGAGATGAAGTACATGCCGTCCCGACTATATGCCAAGGGTCCGGAAATATTCGCGCACTGCCAGGCCATCGCGCGGCGCTATGATCTCTACGATCTCGCGGTGTTCCGCACCACGGTTACATCAACGGTGTGGAACGAAAAGGAAAAGCTCTGGCACATCGGCACCGACCGCGGCGACACGATGAAGGCAAAGTTCGTCATCTGCGCGAACGGGACTCTCTCAAAGCCCAAGCTTACGAAGATCAAAGGCATGGAGAGTTTCGCCGGCCACTCCTTCCACACGTCGCGCTGGGATTATGCCTATACGGGCGATGACCTTTCGAAACTCTCCGATCAGGTGGTCGGCATCATCGGCACCGGCGCTTCAGCCGTTCAGGCGATCCCCCGTCTCGGCAAGGCGGCGAAGGAACTCTATGTCTTTCAGCGCACGCCTTCGGGTATCGACTTCCGCAACGATCGCCCGACCGATCCCGATTGGGCGTCATCGCGCCGGCCCGGCTGGCAGGAAGCGCGCCGCATGAAGGCGATGCGAATCCGCGAAGGCGACCCGCAGGTCAAGGCCGAACTCGCTGCACTCAATCGCGACGACAAGATCCGCCGTCAGGAGAACGAAAACATCGAATATATGATGCGCATCCACCGGCGCATCGAGGAGGTCGTCAAGGATAAGGCTACGGCCGACGCGTTGAAGCCTTGGTACATGTTCATGTGCAAACGCCCCTGCTTCGACGACGAATATTTGCCAGCCTTCAACTTGCCGAACGTCCATCTCGTCGACACGCACGGCAAGGGCATCACCGAAATCGCCAAGGAGGGCCCGGTCTTCGAGGGCCGCACCTATCCGCTCGATCTCCTGATCTATGCGACAGGATTCGAAGTGCAGAAGACGGGAATCTATAACGAGATCAAGGGCAGGAACGGCGTCGAGATCAACGAAACCTACAAGGACGGCCTACGCACGCTTCTCGGCGTGCACACGCATGGCTATCCCAATCTTTTCATCATGGGCGGCTACCAAGCCTCGTTCCAGTTCAATCTCACCTTCATGCTGCAAACCCAGGGCGATCACATCGCCGAATGCATCAAATATGCGCGCGACAAGGGTTACGACACCATCGATGTCCTGCCGGAAACGGAGGAATGGTGGGTGCAGGAAGTGATCGCGCATCGCGGCAAGACGACCCGCAATCAGGATTGCACGCCGGGCTATTACAACTTTGAAGGCGAGTTCAACCGCCGGCAGGACGGCAATTACAACGGCGGCTTCCAGCAATATTTCGAGCACATGACGTCCATCCGCGGCGAACTGGAAAAGCATTTCGCATTTTCCTGAGTCTCAATTTCTCGCCGGCGCAGGCTTGAGGCTCGAAATGTACTCGCTGATGAGTGCAACCGCTTCCTTGTGCGACAAGGTGCGACCGATCTGGGGCATCATCACGCCCGGCTCGGTCGACGCCATGCGATAGACGAGGATCGACTGCTCGGGATGACCCGGCACGATCGAGAATAGCAAGTCGCCCGAGCCCTTTCCGGCAGCGACGGGTCGCTTGCCGATGCCGAGCGCGGTCGGATCGGACTCCTCGAAGGTCAGGTAAAGTCCGCTGTTGCTGGCAAGGCCGGCGCGACTGTGGCAGTGGCCGCAGTTCACATCGAGATAGGCGCGCGAGCGGCCTTCAAGCGGCGCAGTGGCATCGTCCCATTGCGGCAGTCGCGCGACGGCTGAAGGTTGGGGCGCGCCTTGAAGAACGCCGAGCTTCGTCCAATGCGCGAGCTGATTCTCCGCGCCATCGGCGTAGACATAGTCGCGGTTCAGATTGCGCGCCTTCGGTCCGATGGGCACGATCGCTCCGGAGAGCGAATGGCACTCCTTGCATTGATTGACGTTAGGCACCTGATAATCGATCCGTTGCTCGGCGCCTGAGACGTCGATGAATGAAACAGGGACGCGAACACCGGCGCGTTTGAGGACGGCCTGGTCCTGGGCGTCGTTCCACACATAAGTCAGTGCCACCCAGCCTTGTGGTTTGTGAATCAGGAGCCGCGTTTCGATGAAGCGCAGTTTCTCATCGGGCGAACGAAAGTCTGCGGGATAGGCAAATGTCTTGACCAGCGTCGTTCCGACCGGAAAGTCGAGTGCACCCTGCTCCCGGTACGCGACTGTTCGGCCTGGTGGCACAAAGAGATAGCGGAACTTCAAGGCATAATCGCTGAATAGCGGCGTATTCAGCGTGTAAGGCACGAGTGCAGCATTTGGTTCGCGTGCAGCGGCATCGCGAAAAAGGTGATAGCGGTCGAGCGTCGGCGCCGGATCGTCGGCGACGAGCAGCGCCGCATCGACGGGTGTGTCGGACGGCGCGGTGCCGGTCAGGAGCAGCGCACAGACGAAACCGATCGCGCCGATTGCGCCACGCTTCAATGTGCGCGTCCCATCTCCATTTGCCTGCCGGCAAGAACGACCGGCGCCGGTTCCGCAAGATCGCCGTCGCTCAGAGTCTTGGTCACCACCGGATTGGCTTTTGTCGCTGGCGTGCCCTGAAGCTTGAGCGCGAGATTCACCACTGGCCCGTCGGAGATCGACAGGCGAACGGCTTCGGCCACGACCTGACCGTCGGGCTTCGGATAGCTGGTGATGCCGTCCCACAGAACAGGAGGAAGCGTCCCGCCAAGCGCGGTTGCGAGTTCCGCGCCGCCTTTCCAGACCGGGGCATAGCCGTTGCGGCCGAAGCGATTGCCGTGCACCGAGATATCGCGCGGCAGCGGGTTGTACGTCGGATCGGTGAAGGTATTGAGATAGGCGACCAGCATCACACCAGAACTGGCATTGCCGTCCAGATGGTTGTCGAAGACGTGCACATCACGATTCGCCATGACCATGATTCCTGTCCCAGTCGGCACGCCGGCAACCGTGTTGCCCTTGGGCGCGAAATTCGGCGTGTCGTTGTCGACGACTTCATTATGGAACACGCGCGTCGAATGGCCGCCCATCTGCGGCAGACCCGGCAGATCGAACACCAGTATGCCGCCGGCATTGTGGGTCGAGATATTGTCGTGCACGTCGGCGTTGAAGCTGTTCTCGATCTCGATCCCGGCCACGTTGTATTCGGCGCGGCTGTTCTGGACGACGATGTTCTTGGACTGACCGACATAGATGCCGGCGTCGGATGCGCCCCTCACCGTCACGCGATCGATGAGCACGTTCGTCGAGGTGACAGGATAGACGCCATACGAGCCGTTCTCGGCCTTCGGTCCGCCGGTCCATTCGACGACCAGATTGACCATGCTGATGCGATCGACGCCCTTGGATTTCACGCCATTGCCGCGCGCATTCTGAATCGACAGGTCGCGAACGGTGACGTTGTTCGAGGTGACCAGCAGCCCCTCCGCTTCGCCCTTTTGCTTGTCGAACGCGAGGATGGTCTTGCCGGGACCAGCGCCGCGAACGACGACATTCGCCACGTCCAGCGACAGACCGTCGCTCAGTTCATAGCGTCCGGAAGAGAGTTGCACGACATCGCCCGGCTTCGCATCGATGAGAGCAGCCTGCAATCGCTCCTGTGCGTCGCCGCCTGGCGCAACCTTGAGCGTTTTCGCGTCGGCTACGCCGCCGCATGTTCCAAGCATCGCGACTGCCAGCGCGCTAAATAGAACTGTTCGCATGTCTTTCCCCCAGAAGCTTCACATTCGAAGTATCGAGTGCTTCATCCCAAGAAATAGACCAACAACGGCCAAATGAGAACTGTGTCGCACCCGAGGCGGCGGCGTTCGGCGTATGGCAGGGGCGGCACGGCTGAATTATGCTCATGCACGATTCAATTGACGTCAGGGGGCATTGTCATGAACCAGTTCAGGCTCTGGATGCGAGGCTTTGCCGTGGCCGCTTTGGGCGTGGCGGCATTGGGCACCGGGTCGGCCGTAGCTGACACTACTCACACGTTGTTGGGCGTCGACTGTGCCGCGCCACCGATCTGGCACTGTCCGGACGCCGATTGCCCCGCTTCGCTCGTGACGCAGCAAGGCGCGACAGTCGAAATCAAGACCAGAAGGCCGTTCTTCCTCGACTGCCCCTCCAACTACAAGCCAGGAGACAAGGTCAACATCCTTCTCAGCCTGCATGGCTACGGCTCGTTCGGAAATTGGCAACGGCACTATTTCCCCGCGGTCGACGTCAAGGACAAGTACAAGCTCGTCGTCATTACTCCGAATGCGCCGACGCGCTTCTGGAGCGAGGCCGACGACGAATATCTGCACAACATCGTCGATCTGGTAGTCGGAACGGTCGGCAAGGAGAATGTTCTGCACTTCATTCTCGCCGGCCACAGCCAAGGCGGACTCACGTCCAACCGGATCATCTGCACCGACTATTTCAAGGACAAAGTCGATGTGCGCATCAGCCTCTCAGGCGGTCGCGTTGGACCGGTGACTTGGGCGAACCGCGGCTTCGGCGCCGGCGGGCCGGCTGTGTACAAGAGTGGCGAACCTTACACGCCGCCGCCGCCGTTCCACCTTCCACCCGAAGGCGCAGGCCCGCCAGGCGGCGCCTGCGACTACTCGTTCATTTTCTCGAACGGGGAGTATGAAACGACCCCGGCAGCGACTTCGCCGCTCGCGGACAAATTCGCCTGCTCGCCGCGGGTGCAGTTGGCGGACGTGATCGATCCCAAGCCCGGCTATGTCTGGGATCCGACCCGGCAGGATCCGGGCACGGATGGCTGGGGACACTATCCCAAGTCCGGCCGTGCGCTCGTCTATCAGTTTCCCCATTGCAAGGACGGGCGTGTTATCGCGGACATCGTGAAGCTGCAAAAAGGCCATACCGAAGGCTACGAGCCCAACATCACGGACAAGATCATCGAGCTCGCGGTGTCGGCCAAGGGCGGAAAGATCGCGACAGGCGCTTGGACGCCACCGCCCCCACCACCGCCGCCGCGTGGTCCATTCGGCTAGGACTAAGATGTAAGCGGCGGGTTACTCGGCCGCCGCCCTCACCGGTTGATGCGTCTTCAGGCGTGGCACCACGTCCGACGCGAACAGCCGAAGATTCTGTTCCGCCATGTCATATGGCATGCCGGCATAAGAAAAGACGCCGGTGAACGTCTCGGCACCCAGCCGGCCGGAGAAGTCGATGATCCGCTCAAAGCATTGGTCCGGCGTGCCGTAGATCTGCAGGCCCAAGAAGAAATCGACCATGGCGTCGCGTCCACCCGGCGCCGTCAACATCTTCTGCATCGCGCCATAGTTCTCATAGCCCTTCGTCCTGGTCAGATGATCGCCGACCAATTCGTAGTGCTTGAGCACCGTGTTCCAATAGCCGCCGATATATTCGCGCGCCATGGCTTCGGCCTTCTTCGCGTCGTGATCGCAGAACACCCAGCCGGCGAGGACGGGCGGCGGCGCTTCGGTGTGATTCACTTGGCGATAGATCTGCCGGTAGTTCGTCATCTCGGCCGTCACGGCGTCCCACGGCTTTTGCGGGATGATCAGAAGTCCCACGCCGAGGCGCGCCATGATCTCCGAAGACTCCGGCGACACGGCCGCGGCGTATGTGCGCCCCTTAAATGACTTGAAGGGACGCGGACGGATATCGCGGCGCGCCTGCTTGATGATCTTGCCGTCGAACTCACACCAGCCGCGTTCCAGGCCCTCGAGCAGCATCTGCGCCGATTCCATGAAGCGCTCGCGCGCAGTGTTCTGGTCGACGCCAAAGCCTTCGAACTCGACCCGCCCCAAGCCTCGCCCCATGCCGAAGATAAAGCGGCCGTTCGACTGGTGATCGAGCACCGAGATCTGTTCGGCGACGCGCATCGGATCGTGCCAGGGCAGCACGACAACCATCGAGCCGAGCTTTACGTGCGTGGTGCGGCCGGCGAAATAACTCAGATATTGCAACACGTCCGGACACATCGTGTAGTCGGTGAAATGATGTTCCACGCCCCAGATGGAATCGAAACCGAGCGGCTCGGCGAGATCGCCAAGCTTGAGCTCGTGGCTGTACACATCGCGATCCGTCCGCTTTGGATCGGTGGCCTGGAATATCAACCCCATTCCGACTTGCATGCGAGCCTCCCTATAAATGCTGTGGCGAGCCTAGCGTGACACCCTGATCCGGACAAACAAGCGCCAGCCCGCAGTATTTGTGGAAAGTTGAGCATTGCCGAGGCCCTGACGTGATCCACCCTTCCGCTAGGGCGCTTTGTGGTGTTTTGTCCCTAACGAGGACCGGCGTCAGGCACGGGGCTGATATGGACAAGGCGAATTTGGAAAGGCTGCGCCAGAAGTATGGCTCGGCAGGGGCCGACGACATCCACGATCCCGCCATGAAGAAGCTCAGCCAGGCTCTGTTCGAAGGACCTGGACGGCGCAAATTACCCTATGGCGGCCTGCCGACGCTTCTCGATGCACCTTACAAGGAAGAACTCTCCGATCTCGACATCGCGTTGATTGGCGTTCCGATGGATTTGGGCGTCACGAACCGGCCCGGCGCGCGCTTTGGCCCCCGCGCCCTTCGCGCCATCGAGCGAATTGGCCCCTATCACCACGCGCTGAAAGTCGCGCCGTCCACAATGTGCCGATTGGCCGATGTCGGCGACGTCCCGTTTCGCGGTCGCTTCAATCTGGAAGCGGCGCTGGCAGATATCGAAACGTTCTTCACAAAAGTCCATCAAGCGGGAATCAGGCCGCTGGCGGTCGGCGGCGATCACTCGATCACTTATCCCATTTTAAAAGCGCTCGGCGCAGAACGGCCGGTCGGCATGGTGCACTTTGACGCCCATTGCGATACGGGCGGCGCATTCGATGGCTCGAAGTTCCATCATGGTGGGCCGTTCCGATTGGCCGTGCTCGACGGCGTGCTCGACCCCAAGCGCACCATCCAGATCGGCATTCGCGGTGCGGCCGAGCTGCTCTGGGAGTTCTCCTACGATTCCGGAATGACCGTCATCCACATAGAAGAAGTGGCAGAGCGTGGTCTGCCTTGGGTCATCGCGAAGGCGCGCGAGGTTTTGGGCGGCGGACCGACTTACGTCTCGTTCGACGTCGACGGCCTCGATCCTGTGTTCGCTCCCGGCACGGGCACGCCCGAAGCGGGCGGCCTCACGCTCCGCGAGGCGCAGGCGATGCTGCGCGGTCTGAAGGGTCTCAACGTCATCGGCGGCGACGTCGTCGAAGTGGCGCCGCAATATGACGCGACAACGACGACGGCAATTTCGGCCGCGCAGATCCTTTTCGAGATTTTGAGTCTGATGGTTTTGTCGCCGGCGAAATAGCCGGCGAGCGATCTAGCGACGGCCCAATGCCTGCCGGTCGTCCTGATGACGAGCGAGAATTGCGGCGCCCGTCGCCACAAGCCCTCCAAACAAGAGCGAGAACGCCGCCCACAGGCTCGCGTAGCTCGCAGTTTTGCGCGCGATGTCGGCTGCTTTACGTGTTGCGGCTTGCACGTCCGACTGCAGTCGATCGATGCGTGTTGACGCCTCATCCTCGGAGAGCCCGGCCTCCGCGGCCGTCAACGCCGTCAGTCGGGCATGATCCGGCGCCGAGATTTGTTCTCCATGCGCGAGGCCGGCATCCAGAATTCGCCCTGCTTCGGCACGAGCCGCAACGCTGCCGGGACTTGCCTGCACAGCACCGCCTTTGGCCGGTCTGAAAAGCTGATCGACCAAATAGGCCGTCGGAGTGGCCTGTGTTTTCACGGCGGCGGGCGTGACGCCATAGAGAGCGGCAGTCGAAGCGCCGGTCGAGGCGACAGTCAGGCCCGCCAGAGCCAGCATCGTGAGAGTCGCCAGCACCGTGACCGCCCATGCAGCAAGTCCGTGCGCACCCGCGCGAAAATCCTCCTGCTCCGGCGTTTCCGCCTCAAAGCCGAGCAGACGCCCGGCAAGATGACCGCCAACCGCAAATCCAAAGGCCTGAGCGACAAAGAAGTAGATCGCCCCGCCGGTCAGGAATGCCGGCACGGCCGCTGCGCCGCGTGTCAGTGGATGCACGAGCAGGAGACCCACGCCAGATCCGAGGGTCAGCAGGAAGAATGTGACCGCGGTCGCAACGACGCCGCCTACAAACGCCAGGCCCCAGGAAAAACGGTAGCCGGTGGATACTTCGCCGACTTCTTCAGCAACGACGACGGTGTCGGCCATAATCGCTGGTTCTCCATCTGCGGATAGACAAATGAGGCAGTGTCGTCGAGATCAACGTAAAATTGAGGAGATGGTTCCGACAATCGGCGGCACAGCAGCGGAAATCTGGCCGCGATTAGCGCGCCTGGCGCTGTGAGTTCCAGACATGGCGCAACGGTCCCTCGGCGCCATACACAGGATCACGAAGAGGAACGGGAACTTTCGCGATGTTGGCGCGGGCGATCTTCGGATCGATATCTTCCGGCTTGGGCTCGTCATAGCCGCTGCCTTCCGGATATGCCCCGACCACGAGAAGATCGTCGGACGACTCGACGCGGCAATGTCCGGTTCCCGCAGGCAGGATCACGACATCACCCGCCTTAAGCTTGATGTTGCGGCCCTTCGCGCCGCCGAAGCGCACGCAGACCGTGCCTCGTGCGATGCCGAGGACCTCATGCGACTTGGTGTGGAAATGCAGAAAGTCATAAACGCCGTCGCGCCAGGAACCGGCCCATTGATACCGCGCAAAGAGCACTTCAAAGACGGCAGCCGGATCCCATTTCCGTTCGAGCTTCACCGCGCCGCGATAGTGGATCATCGGAAATTTGGGATTGTTCGGCGTCCAACCGTCATCCTTGAAATGATGGAGATTGGGTTTCCGATCGCGCGTCACGATATCGACCCACTCGGGCCGGTTGATGCCGGTGATAATCTCTGCGATGTGCTTCAGATCTTCGCGCAGCGGCATCACGCTTCCCTTTGCACTTCTAACAGCGCGTCTTGATTTTGGTTCCTCACTTCGCCTGAGAGCCGCCCCGCGCTACATCGTCTTGCTGTTCGGCCCGCGCTTCCTCAGGCATCGCACCCTCCGCGCAGTGTTCGCGCAACTCGGTCAGCTGTTCCTCGGGAAGCTTTTCAATTCCCATATACGTATTGCGCGCCTCTTGATGTGCGCGGATGAGTTCGTCGAGCTTCGCCTGTAGAGCGGCGCCATCGCGGTTCTGCGTGTTCTGGATCAAAAAGACCATCAGAAAGGTGACGACCGTCGTCCCAGTATTGATGATCAGCTGCCACGTGTCGGAGTAATGAAAAATCGGTCCGGTGACCGCCCAGACAAGGATAAGCGCGCACGACAGCGCGAAAGTGGCAGGTTGACCCGAGACATGTGCGATTCGGCTCGCGAACTCCGTAAAGCTTCGTGACAGTCCACCTGAATGAGCGCTGTGAGGCGGTTGGCGGGTGGCGCGATTGGGCATATGGGACGCTGGGCCTTTCGTCATGATTTCCTCTTGAGGATCGAAATTGCGCCGCTCGCCTCCAGCACGATGCGTTTGGTGTCTCTTTCGTTCTCAAGGCCTCGGGCACGCAGAGCCTCATAAATATCGCACTCAGAGATCATGGTGCGTCGGCGGGCGCGATGGTCGATTCGACCGTCCGCACCCAACTCGATCGGCTCGCCTTCAATGAGCACGGAGAGTGTTCTGCTGTATGCAACGAGATGGCCAACGACCACGTGAAGCGCCGCCAACACTGCCGCCGCAGCAAGGGTGCCGAGCAGGGGCGCGCCGCCGGTAAGTGCCCGGCTCAGGCTTGAGCCGATGATGATGGACAAGATGATGTCGAAAGCCGACCAATCGGCAAACGTTCGTCGCCCGCTCAAGCGCAGGAGGAGGAGACCGTAAAAGAAGATAAGGATGGTTCGAGCACACTCCTGCGCCAGCGACAAATTGTGTGCGCTTCCGAAAAGTCCATACCAGTATTGTTCCATTTTATACTCCTTTCCTGCTCTTCTTTGACGTACGTCGCGCGCCATCCAATTCGATCCAGACGGGAGCGTGATCGCTGGACTTCGCCCAGGCGCGCGCAAATTTATCGACGCCGGCAGTTGTGAGTTGCTTGGCGAGATCGGGGGTCAACAAAAAGTGGTCGATTCGCAGTCCTGCATCGCGGGCGAAGGCCCCGCGAAAATATTTCCAGAACGTATAGATGCGCTCATCGGGATGAAGCTGTCGGACGGCGTCCGTCCAACCCAGCCCGACGAGGTCCGCATAGGCCTTACGAACTTCGGGACGAAAGAGAGCGTCGTCGCGCCAGCGTTCGGGGGCATAGACATCAAGGTCGGTCGGGATGGCGTTGAAGTCGCCGGCAAGAACGACGGGCACCTTGCTGGAAAGCAGTTTCTTGGCGTGCGCGTGCAGGCGCGTGAACCAATCGAGCTTGTATGCAAATTTCGGCCCGAGGACGGGGTTGCCGTTCGGCAGATAGAGCGAGACGATGCGTAGCCCCTTCACGTCGGCTTCGATGTAGCGGCTGTGCAAATCATCCGGATCACCCGGGAGGGCTCGTCTCACTTCGTTCGGCGCTTCGCCCCTGGCGAGGATGGCGACCCCATTCCAAGCCTTCTGACCGTGCCAGATGGAGGAATAGCCTATTCGTTTCAGGTCGGTTTCTGGAAAGCGTTCCGTTGGCGCCTTCAATTCCTGTAGGCAAACGATGTCCGGCTTGGCTTCGCCCAACCATCTCAGCAAAACCGGCAGCCTCCCGTTCACGCCGTTGACGTTGTAGGTCGCGATTTTCACGCTCAAGCCTGCCTTCGACATTTTCAGGACCGGCTGCTTTCGCGCGAAGTCCGATTACAGGAACGGAAACAGGCTGTTCGCGTTCCATTCCAAGCATTCCGCTGACTTAGGAGAATGGAATGGCCCGCAAATATTCAAAGAGCGCCAGCAAGGACGTCGAGAGCGCCATGCGCCGGCGCAAGAAGGGCAAGCTGAAAAGCGGCAAAGATGGGAAGGGCGGCAAGGTCAAAAGTCGCAAACAAGCTATTGCGATCGGACTTTCAGAGGCCCGCAAGAAAGGCAAAAAAGTTCCCAAAAAGAAAAGCTCGAAGAAAAAATAGCGAACTGACGCGACGGCTTTGCTTTCGCCGCCGCAGCGCATCAGCAGGATTCCGTTTCTCACGGAACGCTTACGCGCGGTGGGGATTAAGATCGCACGCTCGATGTTGATCATTCAAACTTCAAACGGTGAAATCCATGGCCCGACTCCCATCCACAGACGCCATCGCCCTTCTCAAAGCCGATCATCGCAAGGTCGAACACCTCTTCGCCCAGTTTGAGAAGGCGAAGGAGCAAAGCCGAAAAAAGACGCTGGCAGACCAGATCTGCCTCGAACTTTCCGTGCATACCAAGATCGAGGAAGACGTTTTCTATCCGGCTTGCCGTGAGGACGGTGTCGATGCGGACCTGATGAACGAGGCCTATGTCGAGCATGATGGCGCTAAGGTGCTCGTCCGCGAAATTGAAAAGGGCGAACCTGGCGAGGCCTACTACAATTCGCAGGTCAAAGTGCTCTCGGAGATGATCAAGCATCACGTGAAGGAAGAAGAGAAAAAGCAGGGCAACATGTTCGCGAGGGCCAAAAAGGCCGGCGTCGATACCGACGCGCTCGGCAGGAAAATGGCTGACGAGAAGAAAAAGCTAACCGCCGACTACAAGAAAAACGGCCCGCCGAAGCCGCCGACGACAACTTTCAAAAGAACCCAACTGGCCTGAGGGAGTGGGCGACCCCGTTACCGGAGTCGCCCACCATTCCGTTCAATGGACTAGTGCGCGTCGTCGTCGTGCTTGACGGGAACTTCCACCTCGAAGCGGTGCCACTCACCGTTCATGTAGTAGCCCTGATCATCTGTCGGATCAGCGAGCCAGTGATAGCGCACATCCTTCACATGAGCGGTCCGCCAATCGTCGGTATAGAACACCACACCAAGCGTGGCCGGATATGTGGTGTAGCGTTTGGTGACGTGCCAGCACTCGTCATAGCGATTGCAGACGATATCGGCAGAGGCGGTGCTCGTGGTCGCTACGAAAGTTCCAGCCGACAGCGCAACGCCGAGCGCGCCCGTCATAAGCAAGCCTGAAATACGCATTTCGTGGTCTCCCGTTCGTTAGCGTCCCCGTAGTAACCAATGGTCGCGGCATTCGTTCCCAAGTTCCCTAGGCCGGACGCTGAACAAAAGGGCGCCGCGAGACAACGGCAGGAGCATGAGGCGCTCCCGCCGAATGTCTCGACCAGACTAGGTTGGTTGCTACCAGTCCCGCTCGACGTTGTAGTAGTCGTAGGACTTCGCCCGGATTTCGCCGAGTTGGCCATCATCTCTCGTCAGATCTTCGAGACGATAGGTGGGCGCTCGATCGAGAACATCTTGGGCGACGGGAATGACATAGCCACCCTTGTCCTTGCTGTAGTCGAGCACTGACCAGGGAACCGGATAGAACTTTTCACCCATACCCAGTACGCCGCCGAACCCGAGCGCTGCAAAAAGAATGCGATCGGATTCCTTGTCCAACACGATGTCTTTGACTTGGCCAATCTTGTCGCCCGCTTGGTTGTAGATATTTGTTCCCTGCACCTTCGAGGCGAGAATGGCGCTGGTGTGCCCTGAAGCTGTTGTCATGGATTGATCCTTCCGTTGCTTGGAGTTTGTAAGACAACGCAGGTAACCAACCGCCGTTCCCATAAAGTGCTAATGAACAAAGGCGACGCGAACCTCGGCAGAAGTTTCTGATGTCTCGCGGCCCCGGATCACGTTTTGCCGCGGCCCGCATCGCAATCACGACGCGCATCGCGGCGGAACTCAGGCGTGACCGGTGAGGAGCCACAAGATAATGATGATCGGGATCGGAATCCCGATTACCCAAAGCAATAACGAGCGCATGTGACATTCCCTTAGAGTGTGAAGGTCAAATGCCTCGTTGCGCCAATGGTTCCTCGAATGGCGTGCGTTCAGTCCGGTTGAATCTCGTCGCACATATTGCAAACAATCACGGGATCGCCGGAGGGCATCCGCCCATCTTCTCTATGGAACCCATCGGAGACACTGAGGTAGATCCGGGTTCCGCCGCGCTCCCGGCCGCCCCCCGGCCCTTCTTCCCACTGCAGCCGACCGGACTGCGTACAGTTCGGGCACCTGAACGTCGTTTCAAACTTTGTGCTTCCGCTCATGACGGAACTATACCCGATTTGGGAAGTCCCAGCATGAACCGACGAGGGTGCTAGTCTAAGGACGTCAGCTTGTCGCTATCTCCCGGAGCAGTCGATGAGGCGGTCAACCGCCGTTATTGGACTTTTCCTCTCCGGCATCATTGACGACGCCGAATTGACTCGACCGGCGGCCGACGTCAGCGCTCGTGAAGCCCTCCGCCACCAGCCCGCGCTTGAGCAACTCGCGGACCGCCGCAGCACGACTCGGCATGCGACGCGAAAAGCGCCAATTGTCCAGGGCCGCAACCTCCTCGCTCGTCAACATGATTTGGAGGCGTTCCCCGCGTGTCAGATCTCCAACCATTTCACTCGCCTTTTGTTGTCGGTTCCCTATATGAGCTTGTTACTCATTTACAGTATTAGACCGTGAACGTGTTTTTTGGGCAATAGTTCCCTAGGGTGCCCTTTCCGGCGTCCACTCACTCACCGAACGATCAGCGCAGTTAGTACATAACTAATTGATATGATTGAATAAAATCGTTGACCTTTGACTTGCGCACGCTACTCTGCGGCCAATCTAGCGGTGGGCGAGATCATGACATCCGCAGACTTTCAGTCCGGCGTCTGGCCTTCGATGGCGTCGCCCTCTTCATTGAACGGAAATGATCTTCACAGCGCGGCCGAGACGCGCGGCACGCCAATCTCTGCAGATAATGTAGTGCAACTTCCACGCGATGGGATGCGAATTGAAGTGGGCGAAGGGACGAACGACTTTGTCAGGACTGCCAACCGCGCGGCACACACCGTAAGCAGTGTCGATCTTTCGAAGCATTTATCGCGGGCACATCAAACGGCATTTTCGGCGGAACCGCGGCTCCGCCTGATCCATCGATCAACCTCCAACTGTTTTGTCACTCCCGAACAAGCTCGACACATCGGACTCCTGATGCATGAGGTCGTGACGAACGCGATCAAGCACGCCCACCCAAGCGGCATAGATGTCGAGGTCACGTTGGAGTGCAGCCGGTTGGCCGACGGCCGGCAAACCGTCGTGATGAGCGACGACGGGGTCGGGCTTCCGGAAGATATGAATCCTTATCTCCACGGCGGAGCGGGCTTCAGAAAAATTCGTGCCTTGGCAGAAACGATGAGCGCAGAACTTCGCATTGAATCCGATAGCCTGGGGTCGACGTTCACAGTCACCCTTCCAGCCGCCGCTCCACACGACGCCTCGCACAGCGACGCCCATTTCCGCAAGATACTCGATGAACTTCCGACGGCCGTATATGCGACAGATACGGAAGGCCGGATTAGTTACTTCAACGAAGCTGCCGCCACGTTGTGGGGTTGCCGCCCGGAGATTGGCAAAACCCAATGGAGCGGAGCCAAGAAGCTCTTTTGGCCCGATGGCCGTGAATTGCCGCTGGCCGAAAGTCCAGTGGCGCTCGCAACAAAGGAAAAGCGCCCAATCCGCGGTATGGAAGCGGTCATCGAACGCCCGGACGGAACGCGAATACGCTGCTTGCCGCATGCGACGCCCTTGTACGGTCCTGACGGATCGTTCGTCGGCGCCGTGAATTTCATTCGCGATTTGTCGGAGCGTACGCGCGCCGAAGAGCTGGCGCTTCGCCTTGCTGCGATCGTTGAATCGTCCGACGATGCCATCCTCTCCAAGAACCTGGACGGTATCATCATGAGCTGGAATGGCGGCTGCCAGCGTCTCTTCGGCTACACCGCGGAGGAAACCATCGGCCGCTCAGTCACCATGCTGATCCCGGAAGACATGCCGGACGAAGAACCGATGATTCTGTCGCGCCTGCGGCGCGGCGAAAAGATCGATCACTATGAGACAGTGCGCCGGCGCAAAGACGGCAGCCTGGTCGACATTTCCCTGACGGTGTCGCCGATCAAGAGCCCGGACGGCAGGGTCGTGGGCGCCTCGAAGGTTGCGCGCGACATCACCGAGCAAAAGCGCGCCGCCGAAAAGCAAAGCCTGCTGCTGGGTGAGATGCGCCACAGGGTGAAGAACCTTTCTGCCGTCATCGAGGCGCTGGCGAGGCAATCGCGGCCACGCAACGACCCCAAGATCGATGTCTTCGTGGACGACTTCATGGGGCGCGTGCGCGCGCTGCTGTCGACCGGAGAATTGACGCTCGGCTCACCCACTCGAACTGTCGAGCTCTATCAACTGCTTGAGAAGGTGCTAAAGCCGTTCGAAGACGGCAATGGGTCTGATCGAATCGCTCTCGTGGGGCCGCGGCTTGTGCTTGCGGAGCGAACGGCGGGGAGCTTGGCGCTCGCGTTCCACGAACTGGCGACCAATTCCCTGAAATATGGAGCCCTGAAAGTTGCGAACGGTCGGGTCGGCGTCGAGTGGTCGATCCAGCCGATGGAGGACGGGGGGCGTCGTGTCCAGATCGTCTGGAAGGAGACGGGGGGAAAACGCCTCAAGTCCAATCCGACGCGCAGCGGCTTCGGCAGTCGTGTGATCAGTCAGGCCATTGCGCGTGAGCGCGACGCCAAGACGGAACTTCGCTTCGAGCCCGACGGCTTGCGCTGCTGGTTCGAGTTCACGGCGAACGGGGTCGACGCGTAGACGAAAATACAGACTGAACGGAGGAACCAAGCTCGGAGTCGAGAGTTGCCACGAAGTCAGCGGGCGAGAATCGATCCGAGCGCCGTGAGTGAGCCCGTCAAACCGATCTAAACCGCTGACACCATCTCAAAATGCCCGCTGGGCATAATAAATAGGCCGGCAATCCCATGCATGAGCAGAAAATCTGGCCCACCGCCCTACGCGGCCTCGCCCTGATGGTCGCAGTCACCCTCGGTTGGATTCTGACATTTGACTCGGGTCTTCTGACTTCGATTGCAAAGCCGGACCACCCGGCGCAGGCAAAATCCAGAGTTCCATAGTTCCGCGGCAAAGTGCTCACGACACATCTGGATGAGCATCTTGCACGCCCATCTGGAACCATTGTTCCTCGAACTCGTAGCTGATCAAAATTGGAACGCCGACCGAACCGAGGCGTTGTGGTGCACAGAAGAACACCCTCAATCGGAGAACTTCGATGGACCACGACAAACTCAAAGGCGGCAAAGACAAACTCAAAGGAATGGCCGACGAGGCCAAAGGCGCCGTCAAAGAAGGTGCCGGCAAAGTAACCGGCGACACCAAGCTCAACGTCGAGGGCAAACTCGACAAGGTGAAAGGCAAGGCGGAACGCTCCGTCGGCGAAGCCAAGGACAAACTGCGTGACCTGCGCGACTTGCGCGACCGCGAATAGTTCCACTGGCTGCGCAGCGTGCGGAAGCGAGTGAGACGCTTCCGCATCGCCTGCCCAAGCAACGATTTTTGATCCGTTATTCGCAAATAATTAGGTGAGTGATATGACCCTGATACTGATTATCGTGGTGCTCGTGCTGCTTTTCGGCGGTGGCGGCTATTATGGCTACAACCGGTTCGGGGGCGCGGGACTCGGTGGCGTGCTCGGCACGCTGATCGTGGTGTTGCTGGTGCTCTGGCTCCTGGGTGCGCTGGGCGGCGTCCACGTTTAGAGGCCCGACTATTTCAATTCCCTAGCGACCGCTATTTGGCCTTCTTGAATCGGAACGCGAACTGATCGGTCTTGCCGCGAATGGAGGGGTCGAAGACGAGTGCCGTGTGCGGATCCGCCGGGTTGACGAGGACATTGGTCTCGCCATCGAAGGTGAAGCCGGCTGCCGCCATCTCGGTCTTGACCACCGCAGGATCGATGCGGTGCAGCTTGTCGGCGGTCTCTACCGGTGGTGACCCTGGCAACGCAGCGTGATCCACGATCACGACCACGCCGCCCGGCTTCAGCATGCTGAACCACTGCTTGTCCACGACCGCCATGTCGGCATGCACGCGGCTCAGATGCAGGTCGTGATAATTCCACGACGTCCAGATGATATCGAGCGGCGGCAGTGCGGGAAGCGGCGCAATCGGCACCACCGAAACGTTGGCGTATCCCGGCTGCGCGGCGATGGCCGCGGCCGCCGGCTCGGCATCGGTGCCTTTCGAGTCCGGTACCGCGGCATAGAGTTTTCCGCTCGGACCAACCACCTTCGAGAAGATGCGCGTGAAATAGCCGCCGCCGGGAAGCAGTTCGAGCACGGTGTCGCCCGGCTTCATGCCGGCGAATTCCACCATGGCCGCCGGTTTGCGCGCGGCGTCGCGCGCCGTGTCTTCGGCCGGGCGGCCGGCATCGGCGATGGCGGCATTCGTCGCTGCCGTATCCGCTGCCGCCGATCCACCGAGGGAAATGAAAAGCGCGGCAACAGCCGCGACCACACCCAGTTTGGGTACCATATATTCGTCTCCCCCATGTCTGCCGTTTCGCCGAGCTTAGCATGCTCTACCCAAGTTGCGAGATGGATCGTTCCCGGCTGGACGAGGCAGGACCGGATGCTACGATCACGTCGTGTGCATCGTGCGATCGGGATGGGGCAACAAATGGACCAGTGGGCGGCTCCCACAATTCTGCTCGGAGCCTTGTTGCTTGCATCATCAAGCGTCTTGTTTTTTCAAGACGCCTTGCCCGATTCGCATAGACACGCCGGGACAGTTGCGACGGTCAGACTCATTGCGAGTGTTTTCTCCGTGATGACGTCGCTTGCCTTGGGCCTGTTGATCAGTTCCGCGAAGGGCACCTTCGATACCGCCGATCGCGACGTGCATCAGTTTGCGTCCGACTCGGTCTTGCTCGACCGCACCCTGTTTCGCTACGGCCATGACGCCGACCCGACGCGGCAAAAATTCCAGGCCTATTTGCGCGATACGCTCGAGCGCAACGCCACTGGCGGTGACGAAGGCGGGGCTTCCGACCTGCAGTCGGAACAGTTGCTCTATGCGGTGGGCGACAGCCTCGCGCAATTGAAACCAAAAGACAGCCAACACGTCAGCCTCTGGAACAACGCGCAACAGCAACTCGAACAGATCATCAAACTTCGCTGGACCTTGCTGGAAGACGCGCAAGGGACGATCCCGGTCCCGCTTCTGATTTTGCTGGGCGCCTGGTTGACCCTGATGTTCGCGAGTTTTGCCTATCTCGCGCCGCGAAACGCGCTCGTCGTTGTGAGCTTATGTCTGGCCGCATTTCTGGTCTCGGCGGCGGTCTTCATCATCATCGACATGGACGACCCATATTCAGGTCCGGTGTATGTCTCCTTCGCTCCGCTAGAACGCGCCATTCACGAGATGCAGAGGGTCTAGATGAGTCGCCCAAGCGGTCGGCAGGGAACGGAATCGACGCCTGAAGCACTGATGCGTCGCGTCACGAAAGGCTTCGCGGCCAACGACACGCGTCCTTTGATGGAAGTCATTGACGACAAAACCGTCTGGAAATCGGCATCGGCGCCCAGCGGACCATTTCAATTCGGCGGAGCTTATCGCGGGCGAGCCGGCATTGCGCAGGTGACCTCCAGCATTTTTTCGTCCTACACATTTCATCGCTTCGAGGCGAAAGAGATTGTCGAGCGTGGCGAGATCGCATGGGGACTTTTCGAAGTCGAGGGTTCGTACCACCCCCAGAAGGATCGCAACCGGCCGGCCTTTCCATTCCGCTACGAATGTGCGCTGCGCTGGCGGGTTCGAAACGGCAAACTCATCGAGTACCAGTCTTTTTTTGACACCGCCTCCCTGCTCCATCAACAAGGCGAGCTCAACCCTCCGCCGCGCCCCTGAATCCTCGAAGAGCTCATCCTTCGACAAGCTCATCCTTCGACAAGCCCATCCTTCGACAAGCTCAGGATGAAGACCGGGTTACATGGACGGCGAATCTCCGCCATCTCTGTTTATGTCGTCACGGCGGCAATATTCGACAACTTTATTGTGCCGTGAATTTTTTTCTCTTTTGTTGGAGAGCGCGCAAAATTCGTCTCGAATTTCCGGAACAAAACATTCATTCATATACGGCGATGCTTCGACAACGGAATTGTGCGTCGGTTTTTCGGATTTCATCGCACCTCCCCTGCAATTTCGATTTGCGCATTTTCGCAATCGATTTTGAGGATCAATTCGCCGCCGAGTTCTACAGCGCTTATTCGTTTTTGAGTTCTCGTACCCTCCCCCCATCAATCTTCTCTGCGTCCCATTCGACGCGGATCGGTGGAGGTGGCGACCGTTACGGCGTAGTTCAAGGGCGCGACGATCACGATCTCGTCAGAGATCGAAGTAAAGCAAACGACTCCGCGACGTCGTCTGCTGCGCGTTGACTCTAGAGCCGTGTGAGTTTTTGCACTTTGCGCGGGCGGCGGGAATGGGCGTCCGTGATCACCGGGCTGCGCTCCAGGACTTCCGCGATCTCATGCTCAAGTTGCAAAAATTGAGACGCGGTCAGGCTGTCTTCGAAGGCGATCCAAAGATCGATTGCTCCAGTCGGCGACTCATCCGGTTTCGCACGCTCGAAGAGGCTGAATTGACGAATGGGGTACTTGCCCTCCGCTTGTGTTTCGATGTCGGCGAGCTCGTCGCCAAGCTGGATCAGTTGGTCGCGATCAACGTGGTCAATAGAGGCCTGATATAACAGCATGGTTTACCTCCCGGCTCTGCACGCAAACCCCGCGGTTATTTTCTTTCTCTTCTCGGCTCCATTCCCTGAGGATCAAACGCGCATGCCTGCGCTTGGTTGCAGCACTGTGTCCTATCTGTCCGTCGAATCACTCGTTCAGTGCCTGACACAACCGTCATGTCCTGCGACTCAAATCGTCCGCAATTTGAATGTCACAAAATTGTCCGGAACCCCTCCCAAATCCGGCCGTTGCCAAAGATTCAGGAAAATCAATATGACCAAGGCATCAAGAACACGCGCGCCGAAGTTCGAAGCTGAGATCAACAGCAGCGACATATTCAAGATCGTGGCGACGATCATTGTACTGCTCGTCGTGGGCGCCATGGGCGCGCTCTATCTCGGGATCATGACCTAGCTAGCGGCGAAGATCGCTACCCGAACGATCCACCGGATATGGCCGGTCCGGTTTCATCCCCTGCCATAGAATTCGATTGTACGAAGCAGCATCGAGACGGTCCTCACCAGCAAAGTCGAGGCCCGTAGTCTGCGCCGCCCAATAAGCCGCATTGTGCAAGGGAAAGACGATGGTCGCGCGCGTTCCCCGAGCCGGAGCCGGCACAGGAATCAGCGTGGAGCGCAGCATCGCCGGCGCGACGGCGTGATAGTCCCACTTCGCTGCACCTGTGTCGAAGGCCGCCGTCATCGGTCGAACATGAGCGTCGTGAACGTTCAGTGGATCAAGTCCGAGGATTTCCTCCATTGTCCGGATCATGCTGACCGTCGTGTAGCGCTCGGTCACGATGGCGTGCTGCTTCACATAAGGCCCGACGATGAATGCAACCGAACGATGCGCGTCGACGTGATCGGGACCGTCCTGCGAGTCGTCCTCTATGACGAACACCAGCGTGTCCTTCGCATAGCGGCTCTTGGCGATTTTCTCGATCAAGAGCCCTGTCGCGTAGTCGTTGTCCGCAATCTGCGTTTCAGGCGTGTTCACGCCGTCGATGGCGGTTGCGAAATCGCCGGTGTGATCGTGCATGAAGCGAACCGTTTCGAAGCGGGGCAGCTTGCCGTTCGTGGCGTACACGTCGAATTCGCGCGCCCATTCGCGAAAGCGCCAATAGTCCGGAAAACTATTGTCGAAGCCTCGAAAGTACAGGTCGGTGAGGTTCAGCAACTCCGGGCTGGCCGGAAAGGCAACCCGCAGCTTCGCTGACCATGGCAGGCGCGTGAGCGGAATGCGCTGGTCCTCCGGCACCTGCTGGAAATAGCGATCGACGTCGAGGAAGAAACCGTAATTGCGGACCGACAGCTTCGCGCGCAGAGCGGCGTTCCAGATGTAGCCCTGCTGATATTCGCCATTCGGCCCGTCGGGTGCCGTCTCGTTGGCGGTTCCCGGAAGAAGGTCAGGATCCTTCCTGGCGAGCGGATTGGCCGCCTCGCGCTCGACCATCGGAAGCGCGACATTGACGCCGCGCGAGGTGCCTTCCTCATCGTCCACCATGCCGCGGTCGGCAGCGTTCACCGGAGTCTGCCGCTCGACCGCGTCGGTCGTGCGTGCCGCTGTCGACCAGGCCCAGCCGTCGCCGCTCACTTCGCCGCTGACGAAAAATTCATCGAACGCGGCGAAATTCTGCGCCAGCGCGTGGGCGTTGGGCGTCATGGTGGTGTCGAACTGAACCAGCGCAGGGTCGCCGTTGACGCCCGGCACATCACCCAGGATCTGATCGAACGTGCGGTTCTCTCGCACAATATAGATGACGTGTTTGATGTTACGACGCAGGAAATCCATCATTTGGCGATCGTCCGCCGTTTCGACGTCGGCGAAGCCGTTGTTGTGTTGGACCTGCTCCGTCAAATGCTTCAGACCGTCGCCATTGGGAACGGGAATCGTTTGGAGGCCGGCCGTCGTCAAAGCCCAGACATATTGGTTCGCCGCACCCGCTTGATCGCCTGCCGGGCACTGCGATGTCGGCTTGGAAACCTTCATGCAATTTCGTGGTGAGGGACCGGCAGGGCTCTTGCCGTTCGCGACATAAAGCGTTTTCCCGTCCGTGCTGACGCTGACTGAATTGGGCTGCCAGGCCGTCGGAATCAGACCGAGCAGCTTTGGTTGCCCGGCGAGAGAGATCACGCTGACGGCATTGATGCCGCCGTCGGTCGCGTAAAGAGTCTTTTCATCCGGCGAGAGCGCCAAACCGTTTGGCGAGGCGCCCGGCCGCGGAGCACCCGTCCCGGAAGCCTCGGACGGCATGACGGCGACGAAGCCGATGAGCGTGTTCGTGGACGTATCGAGGATGCTGACCCGATCGGAATTGTCTTCAGCAATGAACAGACGCGTCTGATCGCGGTTCATCAACAATCGCGTCGGATTGCCCTTGAGTTTGATGCGGGCGGTGACCTTTGGCTTGTCCGTGAGTGCGACGACCACCAGTTCGCGATCGCGCACGCTCGACACATACGCGACATCATTGCCCTTGATCGCGACCCAGTTCGGAAATTCGCCGCCGGGCACGCCGACTTGTGCGGGATCGCTCTTGCCGGGGCGCAGGTCCAGCTCGGTTCCGCTCTGGACCGTGTCCGTAATGGCCTTGTTCCGCGGTGCGTCGAAGATCGTGACGGAGTCGTTCTGATAATTGGCCAGAACGATCTTGTTGCCATCGCCCGTGAGCGCGAGTCCGGCGGCGGCCGGTTTCAGCGCGGCAGCATATTTGATGACGGCATTCCCGGCCGTGTGCGTCAGCTTCCACGTCGGGCGACTCTTCGCCCAGTTGTTTTGTGGGTCACGTCGAACCGTGACGACGGAATCGTCGCTGCCGCCGCCGACATAGAGAGTCGTCCCGTCCGTGGCAATCGCGAGGCCACCGAACGCATTGGGTATGGCGACAGTCTGTCGAAAGATGGGGCCGCCGCTGGAAACGTCATAGACGAACAGATGTTCAGTCGATGCCTCCGGAATGATCTTGCCCTGCGCGTCGTGCCACAGGTTGTAGCCACTCGTCAGGACAAAAAGCATGCGTCCATCCGGCGAAAGCGCCGTTGTAACAGCCTGACCGGCAACCGCGTGACCGATGACGGGCAACTCCAGTGCGAGCGGAGCGAACTTCGCGCCCGGAGCCGCAAGCGGCGTGATGACTTGACCGGTGGGCAACCAGGTTTCGTCGGCCGCGACGGCACTGCCGCCGTCAAGCAGAAGAGCCGCAAGGATGGTCGCGCTTAAAAGGGCGGCACGTATGGGCAAAATCGAAGACCTCGAAGAATAGCTTTGAGAGACAATAGGTTACGCTCGGGGCGCCTGCATCAAATGCGCTCCACAAACGCAGAAGCGCGCAAAGGGCAGCAATGTTCCCTGGACCCGCCGCAGATTGCTGGGCTGGAGCTAGTGACAGACGCTCTGTCTTTGACCGATGTATTCCAACTGGGACACTTCCGCTGCGGAGAGATTCGATGAACCAGAACGACTATCTGCGACATGACGCGACGGGGCTGGCCGACCTCGTTCGGAATCGCGATGTGAGCACGGCGGACGTCACAGCGGCCGCGATCGCGCGGGCGCAATCGGTTAATCCGAAAATCAACGCGGTCGTGACGACGATGTTCGACGAAGCGCGTGAAACCGCGCGGAGCGGAGTCTCGGGCAAGCTGGCTGGCGTCCCCTTCCTCATCAAGGACCTGAACTTTGTCAAAGGTGTGCGCTGCAGCCTCGGCAGCCGTTTGTGGGATCAATTCGTGCCGGATCACGACGCGGAGATCGTGACTCGCTATCGCAAGGCCGGCCTGGTGATCCTCGGCAAATCCAACACGCCGGAAGTGGGACTGGCCGCGACGACGGAATCCGTGCTGCTTGGTCCCTGCCGCAATCCCTGGGACCTGTCGCGCACCGCAGGCGGCTCGAGCGGCGGTGCCGCGGCCGCGGTCGCCGCCGGAATTGTTCCGGTGGCTCACGCCACCGATGGCGGCGGATCGATCAGAATTCCGGCGTCATGCTGTGGCCTCGTCGGCCTGAAGCCGACGCGTGCGCGAACGCCGCTTGGTCCCGACACGGGCGAAGGCTGGGGAGGCATGGCAGTGGGTCACGTGGTGTCGCGCTCAGTTCGCGACAGCGCATTGCTGCTCGACGTCAGCCACGGACCGGCACGCGGCGATCCGTATTGTGCGCCGGCTTTTTCCGGGAGTTTCGTCGAGGCTGTGGCGCAAGATCCTCAACCCTTGCGCGTAGCGATCGACCTGGAGCCGGTCAGCGGCGGCGCGGTGCACGTCGAATGTCGCGAAGCCGTGCGACGCACCGGCGAGCTTCTCGAGTCGCTGGGGCATCGCGTCGAGATTGTGAGTCCGAAATTCGACAGAACCCAATTTACGCGGGCGACCGATACGTTGGTGCTCGCCAATGTGGCAAATTCGATCTATGGCCGGGCGCAAGCAATCGGCGTGCAACTTAGTCCCGAATATGTCGAGCGGCTCACGCTTCGCCTGGCGGAGATTGGCCGCTCTCTCAGCGCAGAATTGTACGCGCGCGCGGTCTATCACATTCACGCTGTCGGCAGACAAATCGAATCCTTCTTCGAGACATACGATCTGATCCTCAGTCCGACGCTGTTGCAGCCGCCCGTACCTCTCGGATACCTCAACACCAACAGCGAGGATGGCGAGACCTACGGTGAGCACTTCCGGTCCTTCTGGGGTTTCACGAGCCTGTACAATGCGACGGGACAGCCTGCGATCTCGTTGCCGCTGCATTGGTCGGCGGACGGATTGCCCGTTGGCGTTCAACTCGCAGCCCCCTTCGGCGACGAAGTGCGCTTGCTGAAAATCTCCGGACAGATCGAGCGCGCTGTCGGCGGATTCACGCGCATGCCTCGTCTCGATACGAACTAGCCATTGTGCTCAAGTGCTGGCCCGATTTGGACACGACGTGACCCGCGTGCTAGGCATGACAGCTGAATTTGCTGCTGGGGCATTCATGCGTAGGAACTGGTTGGTCGTCGTATTTGCGTCAAGCGTTGTCCTCTCGAGTGCGAGCGCCATCGCGCAAGTCAGCCCGGTTGTTCCGCCGGCGCCTGTAGCTCCCATGGCAGCGCCGTCGTCCACGAGCAACGTGCCTCCACCGGCCATGGCCGCCAACCCAAACAACGTCGCCGATCCGATGGCGACCAAGGACCTGGATCAGGTCATCTGTCTGAACGAAAAACTGACCGGCTCGATGTTGCCCACTCGCGTGTGCCAGACCAGGCGCAATTGGATCAAACAGGGTGTCAATTCGCGCGAGGTCATCGAGCACGCGCAAAATGTCGGAAGCGGCCAACCCGGCGGCAACTAGAGTTCCTTGTCACCAAGAGGGGCTGCGCACTCGTCAGGTAAGCGTGGCGCCGATGAGCACATCCCAAAATTCGTTTCCGGTCGGTTGTTCAAGCTGCGGCGGAAACCGCAGCTGCTTGGCATCGCCATCGATCGGAAACGACAGGCTCGTCGGCAACACACCCGTCGATTTCGTCTTTGACGGCGCGTCATAGCGGCCATATCGCCGAATCCTTGGCTCGCTCCGTGGCAAGTCTCGGCCTGAAGTGATCCAATATGGTTCGGACGGCACCGCCTACGAGCGGACCCGGAGGACCATGGGACCGTGACGAAAAAACAAGTCGGAATTCAACTTCCCAAACAGGCCCAGAACCAGACCATCCAGCAACGCTGGGCCCTCGAGCTGGAGATCCTGTCTCCCATCGCCGACATCGTCGAGATTCGCGCCGATACGCCCGCTGAATTCGCCGCCGGCGCCAGCGACATGGACGCCATCATCACGTCATGGGGACTGCGCATCGACAAACAGGTGATCGGCGCCATGAAAAAGTGCGTCGTGATTGGCGTCGGCAGTGTCGGCGTGGACATGGTCGATATCGACGCCGCCACGAGCGCCGGCATGGTGGTGACGAACGTGCCCGACGTCTTCATCGAGGAAGTCGCGGACCACGCGATGATGCTCCTGCTCGACCTGGCGCGGATGACGCCGGTGATGACGCGCATGGCGCGCGACGGACATTGGTATCAAGCGCGACCGATTTTGAGCCGGCGTCCACGTCTACTGGGTCAGACGTTGGGTCTTTACGCTTTCGGCAATGTGGCCCGCTGCACCGCTCGACGGGCGAAGGCCTTTGGCATGCACGTGATCGCCCACGACCCCTATGTCAGCGAACTCGAGATCACCGCGGCGGGCGTCGAACCCGTGGGCTTCGACGAACTTCTGGAGCGCAGCGACTTTCTGTCGATCCATGCTCCGCACAATGCGGAGACCGATCGCGCCATCAACGCTGCGGCACTGAGCCGGATGAAACGCACCGCCGCGCTCATCAATACAGCGCGCGGATCGATCATCGATGAACCGGCCCTGATCGAAGCGCTTCAGAAGGGACTGATTGCGGGGGCGGGGCTGGACGTTCTGGACTCGGAGCCGCCCTCGCCCAACAATCCGCTTCTGACCATGGACAACGTCGTCGTGACACCGCACGTGGCCTCCGCCACGACGCGCATGCGCCCAGAAACCCGCCGCCGGGCGGCGCGCGAAGTCGCGCTCGTACTGCGCGGTCGCTGGCCGATGAGTTGCGTCAATCCGACGGTTCTGCCGCGCGTGGCGCTTGAGCGCTGGCAGCCATTCCCGATGGCTCGAGGACCAAACCGCTGAACGGGCCAAGAGGCCGCAAGAGGTAACCGCACATGAAAGTCGCGACTGCAATCGCCAAAGCAATGAAGGCCGAAGGAGTCGATATTCTTTTCGCCTATCCGGTGAATCCCCTGATCGAGGCAGCGGCCGAGGAGAATATCCGCACCATCATCGTGCGACAGGAACGCACCGGTTTGCACATGGCCGATGCGTATTCGCGCGTGACCTCCGGCGACAAGATCGGGGTGTTCTGCATGCAGCATGGCCCCGGAGCGGAGAACGCCTTCGGCGGAGTCGCTCAAGCCTTTTCAGAATCGGTTCCGATTCTGGTTATTCCGGGCGGCTATCCCCGGCGTCTTGCGCACTACTATCCAAACTTCAACTCCGCTTTGAACATGCGGCACATCACCAAGTGGTCCGAGCCACTGACGATGGGAAGAGCGGTACCCGAGGTCATGCGTCGCGCGTTTTTCCAATTGCGCAATGGCCGTCCCGGTCCGGTGCTAATCGAAGTACCACTCGATGTCTGGGGCGAAGACGTGCCCGATAGTTGGACATACACGCCAAGCTTCGCGGCCAAGAGCGGACCTGACCCGCACGCCGTAACCGAGGCGGCGCACGTGTTGGCCTCCGCCGAGCGACCGGTGATCTACGCCGGTCAGGGCGTGCATTACGCCAAAGCGTGGAAAGAGCTCAAAGCGCTTGCAGAGGCCTGGAATATTCCGGTGACCACTTCGATCGAAGGCAAGAGCGCCTTCCCGGAAAACCATCCCCTGTCTCTTGGGAGCGGAGGTCGTTCCAATCCGCGCGCCGTCAAGCGCTTTCTCGCCGAAGCGGACGTGATCCTCGGCATCGGCTGCAGCTTTGCTCTTACGGGATTCGGAGTGGGCATGCCCTCCGGCAAAACGATCATTCACGCCACGCTCGATCCCAAGGACCTCAATAAAGATGTGCCGGCGAAATTCGGTTTGATTGGAGATGCCCAGCTGACTCTGGAAGCCCTCAATCAGGCGATGTCCGGATTGGACAAGTCGAAGGCGCAGGCACGAAAGGCGGTTCCTGCTCAAATCACGGAATTGCGCAAGGCGTGGCTGGAGGAGTGGGCGCCGAAGCTCCGCAGCGACGCGACCCCGATCAATCCATACCGTGTGTTAAGCGAATTGAACCGGATGGTGGACAAGACCAAGACCATCGTCACGCACGATGCCGGCAGCCCGCGCGACCAGATCACACCGTTCTGGGAATCCACGACGCCCTTGAGTTACATCGGCTGGGGCAAGACCACGCAGCTGGGATACGGCTTGGGATTGGCGATGGGCGCAAAGCTCGCCAAGCCAGACCATCTCTGCATCAACATTTGGGGCGATGCGGCGATCGGCTTTACCGGAATGGATCTGGAAACCGCCGCGCGCGAACGCATTCCGATTCTGTCGATCCTGTTCAACAATTTTTCGATGGCGATCGAGATCCCGATCATGCCGGTTTCGCAGGCCAAATATGGGTCGACGGACATTTCCGGTCACTATGCCGACATGGCCAAGGCGTTCGGCTGCTACGGCGAGCGCATTACCGATCCCGCTGATATCGTCGCAGCGTTGAAACGCGGCATAGCGGCGACAGAGCGCGGCCAGCCGGCGCTGCTGGAATTCATCACCCAAAAGGAAATAGCCATTTCCAACGAGTAACGGACCGCGTCGCCAAAGGAGAGTTTCATGTTCGTTGCGATGTATTGGTGGCGGGTGCATCCCGGCAAGGAGGAGCAATTTCGCAAGGCCTGGCGGCGTGGCACCGAACTCATCACCGAAAAATACGGCAGTTACGGCTCTCGGCTGCATCGCGATCGCGACGGGCGCTTTGTGGGTTATGCCGAATGGCCGGACGAACCGACCTGGCAGAAGGCGTTCGCCCAGAAGATGGTCTACGACGATCCCGAAACGCGCGCCGCTTTCGTCGATGCCATCGCGGAAGCACCCACGGCTGGCGAACCGTTCTTCACGATGACCGTGACGGACGACCTTCTTACGCGGAGCGTCGGTCGATAGCGTCCTTTTCTGCTACCGCTCGGCATCTACGGCGCGCCAACCCGAAGTCATTGCGTCGAGCTTTGTCTTGAGGTCGTCGGGGAGCGCGCCTTTTTCACCGGCCGCAAGACTGTCGGCGAGTTGATCGGGACGGCTGGCGCCAATGATGGGAGCGGTAATCGCGCCATTCGAGAGGACCCAGCGAACCGAAAGCGTAGCCAGGCTCATCCCTGAATCCTTGGCGATGCTGCGCAGGTCTTCGACCGTATCGAACTCGCGTTCGTGCCAATAGCGCGTCTGATACATCGCGCCCGCCCGCCCGACGGTAAAGCGCGTGCCCTGCTCAGGCGGCGCCGCACGATTGTGCTTGCCCGTGAGAAGGCCACCGGCCAGCGGGTTGTAGGGAATGACCGCAATCCCCTCCTCTTCGCAGAGGGGAAGCAGGTCTCGCTCGAAGGTGCGAAAGAGCAGATTGTAGCGCGGCTGCACGGAATCGACGCGCACCAGATTCTTCACTTCGCTGCGGCCGAGCGCGCGTGCCAGGCGATGCGCCATCCAGTTTGAGACCCCGACGTAACGCGACTTGCCGGATTTGACGACCGCGTCCAACGCCTCCAGCGCTTCATCGATCGGCGTGTTCGGATCAAAGCCGTGCAGCTGATAAAGATCGACATAGTCGGTCTGCAGCCGCTTCAGCGATGCATCAATAGCCTCGAGAATGTGCTTGCGCGACATGCCCTGATCCCAGGGCTTGGGACCCATCTGGCCGACGCACTTCGTGGCGAGCACAAAGCCCGCACGCTTGCCCTTTAGCCAACGGCCGACGATTTCCTCTGTCCGGCCCGCGGTCGTTCGATCGCCACCCAGGGGATAGACATCTGCCGTATCGAGAAAATCGATGCCGCCTTCGACCGCTGCATCGAGAATGGCGATGCTCTCCTGTTCGTGGCATTGAAGTCCAAACGTCATCGTTCCAAGGCAGAGCCTGGAAACGCGCAAGCCGGTTCGGCCGAATTTCGTGTGGTGCATTCGTCCAGTCTAGCGCCGACCCGTTTCGCCCTGCAACGCGGAATCAACTCTGCGTGTGCGGCAGGTGCTCACTCTGGCGATTGACGGACGATGGGAGGAAACTTGCTTCTGACGCATGAGTATTCGCGTCGAGAGGATGAACATGCGCGGGTACCTGCTCGGGCTGGCGATTGGTGCACTTGGTTTTTCGTCAACGTTTGCCGCCGACGCGCCCCAGCACGCCACCGTTCATGTCGGTGACGGCACGCTCGATGGATCGTTCCTGCAGCCCTACAACAATGCCTGGTTCTATACGGCAAAATTGCCCGATGGCCAGGTACGCCCGGAAGGCATCTGGACCGACCACATGCAGTGGGCGACCGTCGACGGCCGGCAGGTGCTCATGCGGCTGCAGGCCATCACCTTCTTGAACGGTCTCTCGTCCAGCACCATCAATGTCTTCGATCCCAAGACCCTGGCCCCGATCAGCACCGAAAAGCACAATATCGACGGCACCGTTTTCAAGCGGACGTTCAACGGCTCTCATGTGACTTCGGTCACGCTCAAGAGCCCAAGCGACACCGCGACACCCAACGCGGCCGAGCTTTCCGAACCCGTCTACGATTTCAACGGTGGACTCTATGGCATCCTCCTTGCCGCACTGCCGATGAAGGCCGGCTTCAGCGGGTCGCTTCCGGCAGTCGCCGACTTCAACGATGTTCTTTCCGTCGAATCCTTTCATGTGCTGCGTCAGGAGTCAGTGCGCGCAGGCTCGCACGGCATGATCCGCGCATGGGTCGTCGAAAGCGCAAAGCCCGGCAACTATACGATGACCTTCTGGATCACGAAGAAGCCGCCCTACATTATCCGCCTCGTCTACGACGACTTCGCCAACAAGCGCCTGCTGACGTGGGACATGTTATGACCCCTCGGGCGCAACCACGAAGCGGCGTGGACGAAAGAACAGGATGCCGACCACGAGCCCGCCTATACCGACGACGTTGGTGACCGGGTCGAACGTCGTTGTCGCAAAGATTCCGAGCACGATGAGCAGGATTCCGCTCAAAGCCGGGAAGGCGCAAAACCAGAGCCAACGCAACGGTGTTTCCTTGCGAAATGCGTACGCGGCGACCAGGCCCGCGAGTCCGTAATAGTAGGCGACGAGGACTCCGACGGCACGCACCGAATCGGCGATGATCAGATTGACGGTCGGCATGAGGCTGGACGCCCAGAGCAGAGCCAGCCCAACGGCGATGAGCACGAGCATGGCACGAACGGGTGTGCGCGTGCGTGCGTCGACAACGCCGAAGCGCTTTGACATCGCGCCGTCGCGGCCCATCGCAAAAAGCATGCGAGAAAATTGCAGCATCGTGGTTTCCAGCGTGGCGATGCTGGAAAGAATGACGGCGCAAGATGCCAAGAGACCACCGACACGGCCGAAACCTGCCGTCACCGCGATGTTGTAGATGATGTTTGCGTTGAAGCCCTGGGCATCCCTGACGCTGAACAGAAACAGAGCCGCAAACACGAACGCCAGGTAGTACACGATCGTGACGAAAATACTGACAAAACCACCGGTGCCGGCAGTGTCCGCGCCATTCTTCGTTTCCTCTCCGAGATTGGCCGTTACATCCCATCCCCAATAGAAGAACACCACCACGAGCGCGGTCGTGGCAAAACTCCCGGGCGTGTAGCCGAATCCGAACCAGGACCAATGGAACGGATTCGCGGCGCCAAACTTTGCGGCGTGCACGAACGCACCGCCGGCCACAACGGTCAGGATGATCAGCTCGACCGACGTCATCACCATCTGTACGCGGCTGGTGACTTCGATACCGACGATGAGGACCGTTGCGATCACCAGAAACCAGACGCTCGCCACGGCGGCGCTGAGGACGACATTGTTCGCCAACGCCGGATCGATGAAATCGAGCGTCGAGGTGGCGAGCGGCAAACTCCCCGTCACCATGAACACCATGGACGCGACCAGGAGTGCCCAGCCTGAGAAGAAGCCGAGGAACTTGCCGAAATAGACGCTCGTCCACTGATACCCGGCTCCGGCATGAACATGCCGCTTGTTGAGCGCCTTGTAGGCGATGGCAATTCCCAACATCGGCACCGCGAAGATGAGAAGTGCGCCCGGCGAAGACACGCCGGCAATGCCCAGCAGCACCGACGTCGTGACGGCGATGGTATAGCCGGGCGCGCTGCCGGCCACGCCCATCACCACCGACTCGACGAAGGACAGCGAGCCGGCCTTGAGCTGCGTGGTCATCGGGATCTCAGTCGCGATACGTCAGCGTGAACCCAACTGTGCGCGGCCGTAGCGTCGATGCCTCGAAGAGCAGCGTGTCGCTGTCTTGGTGGTTCAAGTCCAGTTGCGGATGACTATCGAGCAGGTTGTCCGCAAAAAGCGTGACCTGGAAGTTGTCGAAGGTCGTGCCGATGCGGAGCGACAACAGATTTGTCGCTGGCTCGGGAACCAGTGCCGGGTCAAACGAGGATACGTTTCCAAAGACGGGATCGACGAAGGGATCGCGCGACGGCGTCAGGCCGGTTTCGCGGCTGGCATATTCATAGTCTACGCGTATGAAGGACGGATAATCCATGACGTCGGTGTTGTACTGGCCGCCCAGCGAAAAGGTCCAAGGTGAGCCCGGCAGCTTGTCGCCTTTGCGCGCAAGCAGCAGGCCCGCCGCGACGGCCGTCCTGGTGTAGTAGGCGTCGGTGTAGCCGAGGCTGAAATCGAGATCGAGCCCGTCGGTCACCAACCATTCGCCTTGCAGATCAAAGCCTCTACTCTCGGCGCTTCCCTGGTTGGTCGTGTATTTGAAGCCGCAGGATGGCAGGTAGTTGATCTGCTGAATGTTGCTCCATTTCAGATAAAACACGCTGCCCGATGCCAGCAGCTGCCCGTCGAGGAAGCGATCCTTGGTGCCGGCTTCGTAGCTGATCACGGAGTCGGAGTTGTAGGACGTCGGCTCGACATCGATTTCCGTGCATGCTCCGACGGGAAAGAGAGGATTCGCGCCGCCTATGCGATAGCCCTTTGCCACGGTCGCGTACACCATGTCGTCCGGTGTGAACTGGTAGTTGACGCTCACCATCGGCGTGAACGGTGTCTCGTCCTTTTTGGAGCCCGGCACGGAGAGGGGACCAAAATTCTGCGGGCCGTCCGAGAAGTTCGTGAAATCGAAGTGCGTCCTCGCGACACGAGCGCCCGCTTGCACCTTCAACTCGGGTGTGACGGCATAAGTCGCGTTGGCGAAGAGCGCGATCTGACGCGAATGCGACTGTGTGTGATTGATGTAGTCGTCACCATTGGGCAGCAAGTCTTCGCCCCAGATGTTGGTGATCGTGTCGCCCCATAGATACTCGGTCAGCTGCGGCAATTGCGGATCATTGATCTCCTCGACGCTCAGTTGGGATTGATAGGTATAGAAGAAACCGACGATCCAGCTGAGAGCCGCGTCCGGATCGGTCGATTGCAGGCGAACTTCCTGGGTAAAGTTCTGTTGCGTGTTGGTAACATTGTTGACCGCCTGATAGTGACCGAAACCCGGCAGATCGATGCTGTTGGCGGTCAGCAACGGATCGCCGACGAAATTGGGATCGATAGCGATCTGGGCTGCGATCGCGCCACACAATCCACCGATGCAGGGCGTCACGAAATCCGGATTGAGGCCGAAGTCCACCGATTGTTGAAAGTATGAGAGATCGTAGAGCGTGGCGCTGTAGTCCTGCACCACCTCGCGACGATCGAAATAGGATGAATTCGAAATAAGTTCCGCTCCACCAAAGTCCCACTCCGCCTTCAGCGCCGGCAGCCAAAACCGGTCCTTGTCCGCCATATTCTCGGGCGTCGCCGTCTTGAAGATGCCGCGATCGGGATTGGAGAGAGCGACCCAGTATTGATCGATATTGTTCTGGTAGCGGCTCTGATAAAAGACGCTGGGCGTGATGGTGAGCGACTCGGTTGGCTGCCAGAGAAGCGCGCCGCGCACCACGTAAGTGTTCACATAGTTTGAGTCGGACTGCAGCGTCGCGCCGTTCATGTAGTCGACCTTGTCGATCCAGCCGCCGTCGCGTCTTCCCCACGCACTGATCCTGAAGCCAAGCTGGTTCTCGACGATGGGGCCGCCGACGGCGAGCCCGCCTTCGAAATTCGGCGCGCCGTTCTCGGTCACGGAGAGTTCGGTTTTGCCGTAGACGCTGAAATCGGTGAGGCTTGGCTTCGGCGTGATGTAGCGCACGGTCCCACCTTCTGAGCCGGCGCCGAAGAGCGTGCCTTGGGGTCCGCGCAAGACTTCGACACGTTCGAGATCGAATATCGCCGGCAGCGTGTTGTCGGAACCGAAGCCCAGCTCGCGCAGTTGGATCGGAGTATCGTCGATATAAATGCCGGTGGTCGCGTCGCCGGCCGTAGAATTGACGCCGCGTATCGAGACGTTCTTGGTCACAGTGTCGAAGGTTACGCCCGGAGTGAAGCGAACGAGATCGGCAATGGATTTTGCGTCGAGCTGATCGATTTTTTCGGTGGTGAAAGCGCTGATGCTCTGCGGCACCTTGCTCAACAGCTCCTCGCGGCGTGTCGCAGTCACCGTGACCAGCTCGATCCCGCCCGACTTCGGCGGGGGGTTTTCAGGAGGAGTGGTTTGAGCCGACGCAGGTAGCGCGCTGCAAACTGAGACGAAGATCGCTGACGCCGTCGCAAAACGGCGTCCGACAGGTTGTATACGCATCTCACCCCCCTCGGGACGGTTGATGCTCGTCAATTGTCACGAATTCGTCAACTTTGGCCGGGAGACAAAAAAGTGGCGGGCGCAACTTCAATGCGTCACTAACTCGCCCACCGCACGATATGCCTGATCGATCGCCGAATCGGTGTAGGCGGCAGCGCCCGCATCCGAGTTGGCGATCGCAATGCGGCCGAAGCGCGCCCGACCGATCACATTGGCGCGTTTGTCCGGTGGTATCGAGAAATCGTCGAATAGCGGGTTGAACTCATAAGCATAGCCGTGCGGCCAGCGATTGACCGTGATGGCGAGTATGTCGTCTTTGGCGCGGAAACCCGCGGGTCCCAGCATGCGCTGAAGTTGGTCGCGGGTCTTAAGCTCGAAATCGGCGAGACTTGTCGACATCAATTCGTTGCGGCCGGCGCGGTGCTGATCGCGCTCTGGCAATCCTGGCGACACTGGTGCGCGCACCATGAAGAGCAGCATCGGGTCATCCGGCTGTCGAACCGACTCGTAGGAGCCGACATCGACCGGCCAATTGAGTCGTATGCCCGACCAATACATTCCAGGCGCGGAGATTCCCGCCACGCCCAGGTTGTGAAACGCACGCCAATTCCGGATCGCGACATTTGCATAGACGAGAGGAATCTTGACGAGCTGATGCAGCGACTTCTTTTGTATCTCAGGCAACTCGGGACAGATGTAGGGGATCATCATGTTCCAGCCGGCGAGAATGCAGTTCGCGGCATGCACGCGATAGATGTTGCCGTGGCGTGCATAGGCGACCTCGACACCCTGCGATTTCTCTGGAGCAGCGATATTGCGTGCGCCCACGACTGTAGAGGACAAGCGAATGGCGATCGGTGCGCCGGGTCTGTCGAGCGCCGCATAGTTCGCGCGCGCGGTGACGACGTCCTCCGCACTATGTCCTGGCATCGCGTCGGGAATAAGGTCGCGCACCAGAAGCCGCGCGATCGTCGCGTTGCCATCGGGAAAATGAAACGTTGGAAGGTCGGGATTGTCCTCATAACCAGCGGCCGTATAGCCCATGCGCTCGATGGAGCCGCGCGCCAGATTGAGACCCCTGAATCCCGGAAGTCCGAAGCCCCAGCAATCCAGCGCCGACACGGCGTCAATTCCTACGCCCCATTCGTCGTGCGTCATCGTCTGGTAGAACGCCAAGGCCTTTGGCCCGCAACGCAGATGGTCGCGGAGATAGGCGAGATAGGAGATGCGGCTCAGCCGGTCTTTCTTGCGCTCTGACGAGAGACCGGGCATCGCATCTTGCGTGCCCTCATGCACGCGCAAGATGTCGGCCTGCGTTGACGTATCAAGCGGACTCTTGGCCAGAAATTCCTTCCACGGGATCGTGCCGCCGCGCTCGTCGGTGCGTTCCCGCCCCGCGACAAGCCGGTCCTCGCCGAATGTCTGCTGGTCGAAGAAAGTGGCGACGGTCAAACCCTTGTAGATGTCGGGCTTGTAACACGTCTTCGCCAGCGTCGCGGGTTCGATGCCCAGATGCTTGATGAGACCGGCCGCAGCGGCGCTGTAAGGATGCGGACTGTCGATCAGCATCGTGCCGCCATTCATCAATTCGAGGCGGCCGTTGATTTGGTATTCATTGCGTTTGGCATGACCGCCAAAATCATCATGATTGTCGAGAATCAATATTTTCGCGTTCGGCTTTTTCGCGCGGAAGAAATGCGCGGCCGAAAGTCCGCTGATGCCACCTCCGACAACGACGAGATCATAGACGGCATGTGAATCTTCGGGCTTTTTGGCGTGATTCCAGAACGAGCCGTCGCGCAAGCTGTGCGCGGTCTCAAAGGAACCGGGGTGGCTGCCGCGAAGACCGTGCGAGAGCGGCGGATAGTAACCCGGCACATCCTGCGTTCCCGCTGTGATCTGCGCTTCCGCCGGCAAGGGCGCCACAAGCGCGGCAGCAGTCACCGCCACACCGTTGAGGAAATCGCGCCGATCGATCTTGCGGTCCATGCCCAACGGGCAGCCCGATGCTTTCTTGCTCATTGGGTGTTGACCATGATGTGGCGCGCGACCGTGTAGTCGTCGAGCGCATAGGTACTCAAGTCTTTGCCATAGCCCGACGACTTGAGCCCGCCATGCGGCATCTCGTTGGCCAGCATGAAATGGCAGTTCACCCAGGTGCAGCCATAGCGCAGCCGGGCAGCGGTCCGCATTCCGCGCGCAATGTCGCGAGTCCAAACCGAGGATGCGAGGCCATAGTCGGAGTCGTTGGCCCACGTCACTGCGTCCTCGACGTCCGAGAAGCGCGTGACTGAAACGACGGGGCCGAACACTTCGCGCCGCACGATTTCGTCATTTTGCATCGCACCGGCCACAACGGTCGGACGGTAGTAGAAGCCGGAGCCGGCACCCGGTGCGCCGCCGGTCGCTATTTCGATGTGCTTTGTGGCTTTCGCGCGATCGACAAAGCCTGCGACACGCTCGCGCTGCCGCGTCGAGATCAAAGGTCCGATTTCGTTTTGTGAGTCGTCGGACTCATCGAACGTGAGTGTTGCCACGGCACTCGCCAGATCTGCGACCAGATTGTCGTACACCTTTGCGCCGGCATAGATCCGGCAAGCGGCCGTGCAGTCTTGCCCGGCATTGTAGAAACCAAAGCTGCGAAGGCCGCTCACGACGGTCTCCAGGTCGGCGTCGTCGAACACGATGACCGGCGCTTTGCCGCCGAGTTCCAGATGCGTGCGCTTGATGGTCGCTTGGGCGGCGGCGATGACCTTGCGGCCCGTGCCGACGTCGCCCGTCAAGGAGATCATGGCAACCTTGGCATGGTTGATGAGGCGCGCGCCGACGGTGTCACCGCGACCTGTGATGACATTCACCACGCCTTCCGGAAAAATCTCGGCCAGTTGCCGCGCCAGCATGAGCGTCGAGAGCGGCGTCATCTCCGACGGTTTCAACACCACCGTGTTTCCCGCAGCCAGCGCCGGCGCCAGCTTCCACGCCGCCATCATCAGCGGATAGTTCCACGGGGCCACCTGCGCGACCACGCCCACCGGATCGCGCCGGATTATCGACGTGTGACCAGCGAGGTATTCGCCCGCGACAGGGCCGTGCATCGTGCGCACCGCGCCGGCAAAAAAGCGAAAGCAATCCACGACGGCTGGTATCTCGTCGTTCAGGACCAAGTGGCGCGGCTTGCCGCAATTCAGCGCTTCGAGATCGGCATATTTTTCGGCATGGCGCTCGATCGCGTCCGCCAGTTTCAGCAACAGGTTGGCGCGTTCGGCCGGCGTGGTGCGTGACCACTTGGCGAATGCCGCATCGGCGGCCTGAACTGCTTCGTCCACTTGTTTGTCGTTTGCTTCGGCGACTTCGACAATCACTTCGCCGGTGCGCGGATTTCGCACCTTTTCGCCAACGCCGTGCCCTTTCTGAAATTCCGCACCGATGAGAAGGGACGTTTCCATGCCAACCTCCAGACACCGTGTGCAGGTTGACGGAATTGCAGGCTCAGGTCCAGAAATAGGACATTGACGGGGACAATGAGTGGCAGACAACAAAGACGCGGACGCCGCGCGGCTCGCAGCACTCGGCTACACGACTCGATTCGATCGCAAGATGAATTCGTGGGAAAATTTCGCCCTCGGCTTCACATACCTCTCGCCGGTCGTCGGCGTGTATTCCGTGTTCGACCTCGGACTCTCCATCGGCGGTCCACCGATGTTTTGGTCCTATTTTCTCGCGGGTGCCGGACAGTTTCTGGTTTGCCTCATCTTTGGTGAAGTGGTTTCGGAATTTCCCATCTCCGGCGGACTCTATCCCTGGGCGCGGCGGCTCGTCGGCAAGAAGTGGGCCTGGATGGCCGGCTGGATTTATGGCTGGGCGTTGTTCACGACCATTGCGGCGGTCGCCGTGGGAGCAGGACCGTTCCTTGCCGCGCTGATCGGCTTCGACGTTTCACCCATGGTCACCACGCTGGTCGCGCTGGCGCTCGTCGCGCTCACGACGCTCATCAATCTTGCGGGCACGCAGATCCTGGGACGCGTCGCCATGTTTGGTTTCATCTGTGAGATTATCGGCGCCATCGTCGTGGGTGGCTATCTTCTTCTCTTCCATCGCCATCAACCGTTCGCGATCGTGTTCGACTCCTTCAACATCGGTGCACCGGGCTCGTACTGGCCGGCCTTTCTCGCGGCGGCGGTCGTTGGCCTCTTCACTTGCTATGGCTTCGAGGCCTGCGGCGACGTGGCCGAAGAAACACCCAACCCCGGACTCACGATTCCGCAAGCCATGCGCATGACCATCTATGTCGGCATGTCGGCGGCGGCTTTCGTCTGTCTCGCCTTGATACTCGCCCAGCCCGACATCGGCGCTGTTGTCGCCGGCAAGAACACGACGCCGATCGAGTCCGTGCTGCTCGGCGCATTCGGGCCAATCGGCGCCAAGCCCGTCGTGGTGGTGGTGATGGTGTCGTTCATCTCATGCATTTTGTCGCTGCAGGCGGCGACGAGCCGACTGGTGTTCGCCTACGCGCGCGACAGGATGCTGTTTGGCAGCGACTATTTCGCCGTAATATCCCCCCACACCCATGTTCCAGTGCGAGCATTGGTTTGGTCAGGCGTCGTCGCGGGCGCAATCGTCGTCGCCGGTTACTTCTTCCAGAACGCCATCGCAACCATCGTCAATTCCGCCATCATCGGCATCTATTGCGCCTTCCAGATGATCGTGTGGGGAGCGCTCGTTGCGCGATTGAAGGGATGGAAACCCGCCGGCCCGTTCAAGCTCGGTGCCTGGGGCATGCCGGTAAACGTCGTCGCGCTCGTTTACGGACTCGGCGCGATTATCGACATGGTGTGGCCACGCACGCCCGCTTCGCCTTGGTACGTGAACTACGCCATGGGCGCGACATGGCTCGCCATCATCGGCATCGGCGGCCTCTATATGGTGCTGGCGCGACCCTACCAGGCCGGCGATGCACCCGCCGGCGATGCGTGGAAACTCGCCAAGGTTTGAGACACGATAGGTTCCTATGACGCGAAGGACAGTCCGTGATTGAAATCAGTGCGTACAAATGGGTGCCCCCTTTTGCACAAGGACGCGTGCGCGATCTTCGGGTGCGTTGGGCGCTTGAAGAGGCGGGCATCCCCTACTCTGTGATGTTGATCGGACTGGGTCCCGATCAGGCAGCACCGGAGTATCGTGCGATGCAGCCTTTCGGCCAGGTGCCGGTCTATCGCGAAGATGGGCTGACGCTTTTCGAATCCGGCGCGATCGCGCTTCACATCGCGGAAAAATCAGAGGCGCTCATGCCGCGCGATCCGAAGCTGCATGAAGAGACGGTGCAGTGGCTGTTCGCGGCGCTCAACACGCTCGAGATGCCGATCATGTTTCTTGTTCAGCTCATGTTCGTGGGTGTCACGGATGGACCCGTGCGCGACGCGGCACTGGAGCGGTGCGACAAGCGACTGAACGAGCTCGCCGCCGTCCTGAAGGGCAAGGACTATTTGGTCGGCGACCGCTTCACGGTGGCGGACTTGATGATGTCGGCGGTGCTGGATCAGGTGCGCGAGACGGGGTTGATCGAAAAGCTTCCGGCCGTCTCGACTTGGCACGAGCGCTGCCACGCCCGGCACGCTTACAAGAAGGCGTTCGCCGACCAAGTGGCGGTGTTCAAGGAACACGCGCCGCCAGGCTAATTGGCGTTCACGGTCGGAACTGCAGCCCCCGCGGGACAAGACGTGCGGGCTGCAAGACGACGCGCCACGCGTTCTCCAGCCATTCGCACACGAGCCTGCGCGTTTCGCGCGGATCGATCATCTCTTCCATTTGGAACTTGTTCAGCGGGCCCATCGGCCCACGGGCGCTCTCGATGCGGGCGTTGATCTCGGCGCGTAACGCAGCAGGATCCTTCGCCTCCGCGAGTTGGCGCTTGTACGCAGCCTCGATGCCGCCTTCGGGCGGTATGCCGCCGACGTCGGCCGCCGGCCAAACGACGCGGGCGCTGCTCCCGGCCCTCGGCGACGCGAAGTTGTTGCCCGCGACGCCAAAGCTCCGCCGCATGATGACGGTGAAAATCGGCATCGTTGTCTGCGCGAACGCGATCATCCATTCACCGCCTTTGCGGATCGTGCCGGCGACCTCGTGCTCGAGGCCGACTGCGAATCCTGGATTGTCGTTCAGGTTCAGCAATGGCAGGTGGAAAACGTCGCACAAGTCCAGGTGCCGCCGGAGTTTGTCGCAGCCGTCCGCGGTCAACGCGCCGCCGTTCACGTGGCGACTGTCCGATGCAATGACCCCCATCGGATAACCATTGAAGCGAACAAAGCCGGTGATCTGGTCCGTGCCCCAAAGCGGACCGATCTCGAAAAACGAGCCCTTGTCCGCCATCAGGCGGATGGCGCGACGCATATCGAACGTTGTCGTCCGTTTGCGCGGAACGATGGTGAAGAGTTCCTCCTCGCGCCGATCGAAAGGATCCGACGGGTCTGGCGGAAGCACCGGCGGCGCCTCAAAGACGCTCGACGGAAGGTAGGAGAGGAACCGCTTGGTCTGCGCAATCGCGTCTTCCTCGCTTTCGGCGAGATTGTCGACGGAGCCATTGCGGCAATGGATGTGCCAGCCGCCGAGATCCTCCTTCGTGATGTCGTAGCCCATGGCATGGCTGACGACCGGCGGACCGGCGACAAAGAGTTGCGCGATGTCCCGGACCATGACGGAGAAGTGGCCCAGCACCGCCTTTGCGGCACCAATTCCAACCACGCTGCCCAGCAGTACATTCACGACGGGCACGTTGGCCAGCTGTTCGGCATACATGGCGCTGCCAAGATGACCCGGCAGAAACGACCCACCGCTTCCGGCGACGCGCGGCCGCCCGGCCGTGATCGCGCCGGAGCTTTCTTTCGCGGTGCTCTCCCCCTCCTTCTGCTGCTGCGGCACCATGGCGGCGACACTACCGCCGCCCGAAGAGCCGTCGAGCAGGCGAATGGAAGGCGCGCGGAATTCGAGCGAGAGCTGATCGAGATAGCGACTCTTCTGACCGATCGCGCCGTCCGCGTGGCCGCCGCGCGAAGTAAAATCGTCGGCGCACACGATACAGGTCCTACGCTCGACCGTGCCCCATCCGCCGACATGATTGGCCGGCGTGAAATCCGATATGCGCCCTTCGGCGTCGTAGTTGACGAAGCCGGCGAGACTTCCGACCTCACGGAAACTTCCCTTGTCGAGCAGAAGATCGATGCGCTCGCGGCAAGTGAGCTTTCCTCTGCTGCGCTGGCGCACGACGCCCGGATCGCGGGAGTCCGGCGCGAAGCGTTCGTGGGCGATGTCATGCAGCGCCTGGACTTCGGCAAGCATCGGCGCCCAGGAGTCCTCGCCATAGGTTCTAGGCGTGCGAGTCGTGGTCCCATCGGTTCCTGGTTCGATTGATGCGAGGATTTGCCCGGCCACGACCACGTCGCCTGCATTTCCGGCGCCGATGCCGGTCACGACACCTGCCACGGGCGCGGTGACCGCCGTCTCCATCTTCATGGCGCTCAAAACGAGAAGCGTGTCTCCCGCATTGACCTTTGCGCCAATCTCGACAGCGACTTCGACGACCGTGCCGGACACCGGACACTCGACCGCTTCATCGCCGTCCTTGATGCGAAGCGACGAAGACATCGCGGGTCGGGGAGCAACACTTTTTCCTCCGCCCAAGGCCTGGGCCCGTTGTCCCAGAAGCGCCAGCGTGTCCGAGGGAGCCTTTGCGGCGGCGGCATTTGCAATGTCCGGATTCTCGGCGAGTAAAGTCGTTCGCGCCTCGCCGGCACGAAAGGTGGGATTTGAGAGGATGGCGGCAAGCTGGGCGAGGTTGTTCGGCAACCCCCCAATGTGGAATTCGTCGAGCGCTTGCAGCATACGGTCGACGGCGGAAACGAACGTTCCTGTCGAATTCGACTGGCAAATAAGTTTTGCGAACATCGGATCGAATTGCGGTGGTGGCGCAAGCCCGAGATAGCCGCAGGAATCGACGCGGACGCCGGGCCCGGTGGGTTCCTTGTAGGACGTGATCGTACCCGGACCGCTCGCGTAAATCCGTGCCTGGATAGCGAAACCTCGCATTGGCACCTTGGCCTGATCGCCAAGACCGAGCCCATCAAGGGCCGCGCCTGATGCCAGCTGGAACTGCGCTTCGACGAGGTCGATGCCCGTGACAGCCTCCGTGACCGTATGCTCGACCTGGATGCGCGGATTGCACTCGATGAAATAGTGTTCATTCTGATCGGGACTGACCAGGAACTCGACCGTTCCGGCGTTCGCGTATTTTGTGTGCTTTGCGATCTTCAGCGCGTCGCGAAAGATGCGTTGGCGCAGTTTGTGATCGAGCCCAGGTGCCGGCGCGATCTCGATCACCTTCTGGTTTCGGTTCTGCACCGAACAATCCCGCTCGTAGAGATGCACGACATTGCCCTGGCCGTCTCCCAGTATTTGCACCTCCACGTGTCGCGGGCGAACGATCAGCTTCTCGATAAATACGGAACCATCGCCAAACGCACTTTGAGCTTCGCTCCGACAGCGCGCGAAACCGTCGGCCATGTCGCGCTCACTGTCGACGACCCGCAAACCACGCCCGCCCCCGCCCGCTGCCGCTTTCAGCATGACGGGATAGCCAATTCTGGTGGCTGCGGCCGTTGCCTCCTCGAGCGTCGCCAGAACCTTCGAACTACCTGGAACGATGGGAATGTCGAGCGAGTGCGCCAAAGTTCGCGCTTGAGTCTTGTCGCCAAAAAGCGCAAGCGTTTCGGGGCTAGGTCCTACGAAGGCAAGACCTTCGTCCATGCAGCGCTGGGCGAACGTTGCCTTCTCCGAAAGAAAACCATAGCCGGGATGAACGCAGTCGCAGCCCGTACTTTTGGCTGCCGCGACGAGCGCCTCGATGTCGAGATAGGCTTGCACCGGTTGATCCGATGGCTCGCCGATGGCCACACTCTTCGTCGTGACGCGCGTATGGAGCGACAGGGCATCGACGGCTGCGAAAACGCTCACCGATTCCACGCCCAACGACGTTGCCGCGCGGGCTACGCGGATCGCGATCTCGCCGCGATTGGCAATCAAAACGCGCCTGAACATGCGTTCTCCAAACATCTCGTGCCAAAGTCTAGGGGGCCCCTGTCCCGTCACGCAACCGTCCAGGGCTCGCCGGTTTCACCACCACACTGCACAACGTCAAAATCACTTGCGCGGAGATGTTGTGGTTGCTCCCGCGGTCGGCCGGGCCCGCTTTTGCGCGGTCATCTGCTCGAGCAACGGTCGAAGCGCGTCCAGTTCGGCCCCGAAGCCGCTCCAGTCTCCGGCTCTCAACTTCGCGATCGCACGCTCATAGTGATCGAGTGCAGCGCGCGCCGTATCGGACGTCGGCACCGCCGAGACGGTGGGTGTACCTTGTTCAGGGGCGGCCGCGACATTGGGCGCCTTGAACAAGGCAGCCAGTGCCGCGCCGAGAGTCTGCTCCATCACCACATGGTCGCCGTAGACGGCGATCACGCGCTTGAGCTCCGGCAGCTGGCCGATCTGGGCGCGAAGATAAAGCGGCGTCACGTAGAGAATGGAGTTGTCGATCGGCACGACCAGGAGATTGCCGCGAATGACGCGCGAGCCCATCTGATTCCACAACGAGATCTGCTGGGAGATCTCGGTGTTCTGGTTGATGAGGGCTTCGATTTGGAACGGACCATAGACGAGCTTGTCTTTGGGAAATTCGTAGACGATCAGTTTGCCGTAGTCGGGTGGATCGCAACGCGCAGCGAGCCAGGCGATCATGTTCTCGCGCTGGCTTGGCACCATCGGCAGCATCAGCGCGAACTCGGTGTGCGTCTCGCCGGGCAGGCGCATGTTGATGTAATAAGGTGTCATCTTGGCGTCGCCGGTGTCGTCGCTGCCCGTCGGCTGGCGCGGAAATTGCCAGTAGTCCTCGCGGTTGTAGAACACCTCCGGCGTGTTCATGTGATAGGCGCGGTAGAGTTGAGCCTGGATCTGAAAGAGGTCTTCCGGATAGCGAACGTGCTTCTGCAGGTCTGGCGCCATCGCCCCGAACGGTCTGAACAGTTTCGGGAAAATCCGTGCGTAGGTTCTAACAATCGGGTCCGACGGATCGCTCACATAGAAGTTGACGGTTCCGTTGTAGGCATCGATCACGATTTTGACGGCGTTGCGGATGTAGTTCGTGTTGTTGTCGACCGGTTTCGCGTACGGAAACCAGTTGCTCGTCGTGTAGGTGTCCTGAATCCAGAACAAGCGCCCGCCACTGATCACGACATAGGGGTCCGCATCCAGGCGCAGGAACGGCGCGATCGTTCGAATGCGTTCCTGAATGTTGCGGCGGAACATGATGCGGCTGTCGCCGGTGATGTACTGGCTGAGCAGAATGTTGATGTCGCCGAAATACCAGGCGAACAAAGCGCGACGCGCCACGCTGCCGATCGCCAGGCCATCCGCGCCGCCATAGGTCGAGTAAACGTTCTTGTCGCCCTTGGGATAGTCGAACTCCGGGGTGCTGCCCTTGACGATCACATAGGAGTCCGCGGCTTCGCCGAAATAGATACGCGGCTCGCTGATCTCGGGTCCGCCGGAAGCGACCGGCGGGATATTTTGCAAATACAATATGGGTAGCCCTTCCGGCGTTATGCGCGTCACCGGCGACATCACGACGCCGCTGCCATGCGTGAAGAGCACATGCAGGTTCACCCAAGTCTGGGCGTTTTCCGGTAGCAGGGACGAATCGAGCTCGCGCGGTGAAAGCATCACCTGCTGAGCCGAGCCGCCCAGTTGATAGCGATCGATGTCCGCGTCGTAAAATTTGTAATAGGTCCTGATCTCCTGGAGCTGCCCGTACGTGTCCAGCAAGGGCTGCCAGTCCCAGAGCCTGATGTTGTCGATCGTCGCGCGATTGTTTTGCAGTGACTGAAAGCTGAGTTCTTCTTCGGCGGGGTAAGGTTTGACGACGATTTGGTTGATCTTGTAGGCCTCCCGCGTGAGCGCGATGTTGCGCGCAATATACGGCGCCTCAAATTTGAGCTCGTTCGGCTTGACATACACGCGCTCGAACAACGCGGCAAAGAGCGGGGCTACGAGGAATGAACTGGCGAACACCAGTGCTGCAATGACGAGAAATCTTCTGTAGGTCTGCGCGCGCGCACTGACTAGGGCGGCGACAGCTCCGATGCCGCAAAGTGCAATGAGCACCCACAGGATCGGCAGGTTAACGTGAATGTCGGTGTAACCGGCGCCGACGACGACGCCGTTGTCGCCATAGACAAGCATGAATCGATCAAGCCAGTAACCCCACGCCGTCAGCAAAAGAAAGATCGCAAGCAGTACCGAGGAGTGCGCGATGATCGCTGGAGATATCCAGCGGCGCTGATTGTGGAGCACGATCGCGCCATGTGCCCAGTAGACGCCTGCGGCGCACAGAGAACTCAGCGCGAGCGTGAAGAGCAGCCAGCTTTTGATCGCGACATAGGCAGGGAGCGAGAAGAGATAGAAACTGATGTCCTTGCCGTAGATTGGATCATTCTGACCGTACGGAACCTGATAGAGAAACTTCAGCGCGAGATCCCACTGGGCGGCTTCGCTCGACGCAATCAGCAGTGCCAGTACGAGCGCGACTGTGGCAATGAGACCGCGCCAGGGAATGTGCCGGGCGGCCTGAGAAGTGCCGCCCTGCGAATCCCACGGCGAAGTCAGTGAGTGAATGATTGCGGCGCGTCGAGCGACACGATGCGCAACCAATGAGTTCGCCCAGATCGCGATGACGGACGCCGCGAAGATCACATTGAACAGAGCGATTTTCGCGCCAAAGGCTGTCCAGAAGACATCGACATAGCCGAGCGAATCAAACCAGTCCCAGTCGACGAAGAAACTAGTCGCAAGCGCGAGCGCAATCGCGCCGGCAACCGCGACGCCAAAAATCACCGCGAAGATTCTGAACGCCAAATCTCACCTCGATGCGGCTTTAGCCAATGGCCGATCTAAGGTCCCGCGCGTTGATACGCCTGAAGGCGAGGTTTGAGCAAACTGGCGCGGCCAGGGGCCGCCTGCGCCGTAATGGCCAAGTCTCGCCGTACGGATTGAGAGTGGCGCCGACCTGCCGACATGTTCTGAGTGTTAGGCGAGTCACCCAGGCCTCGGCAACTAGCCTTCGATCACGATGCCATAGCAGGCGCATAGTACGACGAACATGGTGGCGCCGATAACGCCCGCAACGTTGCAGAATTGTGGCGCGAGCCGCGCGACACCAATGCCGTGCAAGATGCGCGCGGCCACCAGTGCTGCGCTGGTTGCACCAAGCAGAATATGACTTGCACCTGCTGCCTCAAGGAGGCGCATCAACAGCAACAAGACGGGCAGATACTCGACATATCTTGGCAGACGTTCGCTCTGCAGAAACACGCCTTGGGTCTGACGACCATTGAAAATCGTTTTGGGCGTACGTGTCAGGGCGGCGCGCACCGAGATGCCGACCGCTACAAGAGCGAGGATCATTGCGGTTGTCAGGGTGACGGGTAGTTGCATCATCGCACCTTCTTTCCCCAGTCCCGCTGTGCCAGCGGGTGTGTTCGAGTTCGCCCCAAGGACGATCAAGCAAGGTCAAGTCCGACAGCGCACCCGCTTCGCGAGCACGCATGAAGGGATGTTTGGGCACCTCGCCGTCAGCCAGAATTGACTAGGAATTTCAATCGGTTATTTCAGCGCGAATCGCAGTCGCAATCAAATGCGGAAGAATTTTTTCGTCGCGTTGTCGGGCGATGCCATAGTTCTTCGTCCTAGGGAAAACTAGGAGCGAAAGCCGATGCGCTACACCATTCTGTGTTACGGCCATGAAGACGCGGTGGGATCCTGGAGTAAGGAACAAGAAGCCGAGGTCATGTCCGGTCTGGAAGCCGTTGGAGAGCGCCTGACCAAAGCCGGTAAGATGGGCATGTCTTTGCGTCTGCTTCCCACGACTTCCGCAACGACGTTGCGCAAATCGCACAACCCCCCGCTTGTCATCGACGGACCCTTCGCTGAGACGAAGGAACAGTTGCTGGGACTCTATATCGTTGACGTCCGCGATCTTGAGGACGCACTCGAAGTCGCCCGCGAACTAGGGCGAGCCAACCCGCATGGCGCTTACGAAATCCGTCCCGTGGCGCTCTACAGTCCGGACAGGCGACACGACGCGGCGTCATGAATGAGGAATCCTGGATCGGCGTGGCGTTGACAGCGGCAAGACCGCAGGCGGTCGGTGCTCTGCTGCGCTACTTCCGAAATCTGGACCTCGCTGAGGAAGCGTTCCAGGACGCTTGCCTGCGGGCCCTGAAAACTTGGCCCAAGAACGGTCCTCCCCGCGATCCCACGGCGTGGCTCGTCCTCGTCGGTCGCAATGCGGGTCTCGACGGAGTGCGCCGCGCCCGCAAGGTAGAGCCGATACCCTCCGAAAACGTCATATCCGATGTTGACGATGTCGAAGGGCCATTGGCCGAGCGGCTGGACGAAGCTGACTATCGCGACGACGTACTACGTTTGCTGTTTGTCTGCTGTCATCCTGACCTGCCTCACACGCAGCAAATCGCCCTCGCCCTTCGAATCGTTTGCGGCCTGTCGGTGAGCCAGATCGCTCGCGCTTTCCTCGTGAGCGATGCCGCTATGGAGCAGCGCATTACGCGTGCAAAGGCGCGTATTGCAAAAGCGAAGCTCCCGTTTGAGACACCGGGTCCGTCCGAGCGAGCCGAACGCCTCACCGCGGTCGCGGCCATGACATATCTCATCTTCAACGAGGGCTACTCGGCGGGAGCCGAATCGGCGCGCGCGCGCTTCTGTGACGAGGCGATCCGTCTGGCGCGCATGCTTCTGCGCATGTTCCAAACGGACCCAGAGATCATGGGATTGACGGCATTGATGCTCCTCCAACACGCGCGCTCCCACGCACGTCTAGACAAGGCCGGCGAGTTCATCCTGTTGGAGGACCAGGATCGTAGTCTCTGGGATCGGAAGCGCATCGCCGAGGGATTGGCATTGGTCGATAAAGCGATACGCCACCGCCAGCCTGGGCCGTACCAGATCCAGGCCGCAATATCGGCCTTACATGCTCGCGCGCAAAACCCGAAAGACACTGATTGGCCTGAAATCGAGGCGCTGTATGCGGCTCTCGACCGAATGCAACCATCGCCCGTCGTGAAGCTCAACCGAGCCGTTGCCGTCAGCAAAGTCAGGGGATCGGCCGCTGCGCTTGAGATGATCGAACCGCTCGCCTCGGAACTTTCCGGCTACTTCTATTACTATGGCGCAAGGGGAGCCTTTCTCATGCAACTCGATCGCAAGGAGGAAGCCCGCACCGCCTTCAATCAAGCGATCGCGTTGGCGAAATCCACGGCGGAGGCAGCGCATATCCGGCGGCATCTCGACAAACTGGAACAAGCGACTTTGTAGTCTCGCCGGTCGTTCACGGGCCGAGGTGTCTTGCCCTTATGGTATAGTCCCGTTTTACGACGCGATACGCGAGGTCGCCATGAGTTACGCCGGCGAACGGCTGGTCTACGACGCCGATAGTCACCTGATGGAGTTGCCGGACTTTCTTGTCGCGCATGCGGATCCCGCGGATCGCGGTCTGATGCCTTCGCTCATGGACGTTACGACCGGACAGTTCGATCCGCGCGAGCATGCCGGAACGAAAGGCCATCCGCCCGAAGTCGTTTCGAGACTCCTTGCGCAAGGAAGCGCGATCACGCGAGGGCCCAAATGGCACGATGCGCTCGGCGCATTCAACGGTCAGGAGCGTACGCTCGCGCTCAATCTTCTCGGCTTCAAACGCCAGGTGGTGTTTTCGTCCTTCTGCGCGCGACTGACCTTCGAGGCGCCGCTCGAAGTGCGGTACAAAATCGCGCGCGCGCACAATCGTGCGATGGCCGAATTCTGCTCGGCCGATCCGCGCTTGATCGGCGTCGCCATGGTGCCTCTCGACGATCCGGAACGCGCGCTCGCCGAAATCGCAGACGCGCTTGCGCTTGGGCTCGGGGCGGTGTGGATTTCGGCCGATCCGCCGGGCGGACGATCGCCAGGCCACCCCGCGCATGGAGCGATCTGGGCTACGCTGGAAGAGCATCGCGTTCCGTTCATCCTGCATGTCGGCAGTGCGCCTTTGCGTGTCGCCGATCCCTGGATGAACGACGGCTATCCCGATCGCGTCAGCGCGCGCGGTGGTGCTGAAGTGATCGGCTCCAAGGACCTGACCGTCATCCATCACGCCGCGCATCGATACTTGTCCATGCTGGTGCTCGACGGCGTGCTGGAGCGCCATCCAAACCTGCGCGGCGGCTGCATAGAGATCGGTGCCGGCTGGGTGCCCGACATGATCCGCAGGCTCGATCATGCCGTCGATATCTGGAGCCGCTCCGAGCCGCACCTTGCGCGAATGAAGCGCAAGCCGTCGGAGCAGATCCGTCAGCAGCTGCGCTTCACGCCTTATCCATTCGAGGATGTGGGCCAGATGGTGGATGAATCCTTCGCCGAACTCTTCATGTTCTCGTCGGACTATCCGCATGCCGAAGGTGGTCGCGATCCGATCGGCCGCTTCGAGCGATCGACCGCAAGCCTGAGCAACGAAGCAAAGGCGAAGTTCTTCTCAGGCAATTTTCGTGATCTTTATCCGAACGCGTTCACGACCTGAGCGCCACTGTACAACTAGAATATCGAGCCGCGATCGAAATGTCTTACATGGCCGCGATGACAAACAGGCCGATCGTGCACACAAGCCCGACGAAAAAGGCAGCGGAGCGGAGTGCGCCATAGCCCGCGAGGTAAAGGATGCCGTAGAGCACACGTGCGGCCACGAAGATGATCGCCAAGAGATCGATACGGTTCTGAGGGGCATGCGCCAGCTGAGCGATGATCACTCCTGCGACGAATCCGATGCTGACCTCGAAGCTGTTGAGATGGGCGCCCAAGGCGCGCTGGGCTTGGCCTTCGACGCCGGCCATCACTGCTCGGGGTTGATTGTTGTTTCGTGCGCTCCCAACCTGAGCCGCGAAGAATCCGAACCAGACATACGGCAGAAGAATTACCGCGAGCACGCACCAATAGGCGATGGTCATAGCTAGTCCCCCCAAGTGTTATGACAAAACGCACGCTGAGCTTATGCCGATGTCGAAATCCAGACAAACCGATTTCGGAAATCGTGATGGGGGCAGTCAGACGCCAACCTTTCTCCGTTTGTCGGCGTCCTGGCCTTTGGGTCCCGCGTTGTCCATCAGCCGCCGAGCCCGATTTGAGCTAACTCGCTTTTCCCTTGTCTGCGATCATCGCGTGGATTTCCTGCGTGAGATTGGCGTTCAACTTGACCAACCTGTGAACGTCGTCCTGAATTTTGATGAGGGCTTCGGCGTCCTGGTAGGTTTGAAGCGCTTGCTTGTCAGACGCCGCCGCCGCCACCTTTTGGCCCACCATGATGACCGACAGAAGAACCAGCTGCAGAAACGTCTGAGCAATCCAAGCAATCAGCGGCGCGGTCCCGCCACGAATGGCTTCCGGTAGACTAACCAGGGCAATGACTGCGAAAACGTAAGCGCACCACATCGTGCCCACAGCATTGGTTATGAAAATCGCTAATCGCCCGTTGAACCCGATATGTTCATGTTCCACCAGGTGGGGCCCATCGTTCATCCGCTCTTCGATTCTGGGGTTTGGTAAGTGTTCCTCTGCCATGACCGACCCTTTCTCTCCGCTCGCGAGTTCTCCTCTTAGCTTTGCGGCCAAAGTTGGAGAAGTGGATCGCGGCAGCAATCCACGGCCTCAATCGTCTCCGTAAGCATGCTTTGTCAGCTTGCGAGTAACAGCCAAAACCCTGACAAACGACAGCTTTTCGGGCTTCGAATCGGGGTCGAGGCTGTCAGACTCCAACTTTTCTCGGCACTTGGCAGAGTGGTCAGCGAAGGGTGTGCTCAATGGCGGTTCGCGCCAACTCCCTTGAGAGAAGAGCGATTTTCGTCCCTTAACAGATAGATCGGGTCGATCATCTGACCATCGACCTCGACCCAACCCATGTGGTTGGTGCCGGCGGACCAGCCGAGCAGGCGCTGGATTCGTTCGGGGTAGCTCGCCACCTGTTCGGACGACAGGGACAGATACATGTTCTCTTCCTGCCGGACACTTGATGCATCGAGTGCCAGACCGACAGCCGTGCGATATTCATTCGCGGTGGTGTTGGTGCCGCCGGCATGAAACGTCGAACCAAGAAAGATCAAAGCCGATCCTGCCTTCATCACGGTCGGGATCGCTTCCGACAGTTCCGGTTTGCGCTCGTCATCCCAGAGATGGCTGCCGGGAATGACCAGCGTGCCGCCGTTCTCGGCAGTAAAGTCAGACAATGCGCACATAATCTGCACGCGACCTTCCCGCCCTCCGGTCGGATGGCGCCAAAGGAAAGCCGTGTCGTCGCGATGCAGCGGCTGCGCGCCCTGGCCCGGCGCGAGCTGGATGGCCTGCGTCACGCCGATGCGGATATCCGCCGCAAGCGTGAGCTTGTCATCGCCGACCCATACCTCGCGCGGCGTGCAAAGGAAGTGTTCCGCAGGAGTGAAGTACAGCGGATGCGTTGCGATTTCGACGCAATGGCGCGTGTGCGCGAACAGCGCGCTTAGCCGCCGCGTCTTGAATCCCGAAAAACCGTCGCGCCCTACCGACTGACGCTCCAACTTCGGCAACAGGTCTCCGCGCAGGCCCGCAAGCGTTTCGGACGTCAAGAAGTTCTCGATAATGACGCCGCCATCGCGTTCAAGCATCGCCACGACATCGCCGGCGACCACATCGCGCGAAAGTTTGCAAAGACCGGACATGGGTTTCTCCTCCGCTGCCGACGCTACCATGCGCTGCGGTTCGACAGCCGGCGGGCGATGACAATGAACGCGGCAAGGCTTGCGGCCGTCGCGACAGCAAATAGCCCGTAGAGCGGGCCATAGCTGTGGCCGACGTCAATCAGCGCGCCGGCCAGGGTCGGACCGAACGCGGCGCCGATAGCGAGCGCGGCGGGCATCAACACGCTGACGCGGCCGTTGGGATCGGACGATGCGATCATTCCCATCTGATAGGCGAGCGGGAAATTCCACAGGCCGACCGCCAGCAGGGCGCCAACGACATATCCGACGAGGCCATGCCCCAGTAGCAGCACGGCAACGCCAACGATCGCAAGCAGCATGCTGATCGCCAGCGGCTTGCCGCGGCCGAAGCGATCGCCGAGACCGGCGGCGGCCAATCCTGCGGCGCCGCTGACGGCCAATCCGGCCGTGAGCAATACCGCGGAGGTCTGTTCGTTGACACCAAAGCTCGATGCGATCTTTGTCAGGAAAGCCCAAAGCGCCGAAAGGCCGCCGAAGGACACAAGTAACGCGCTCAGCCCGAGCCACGGTGTCCAGTTGCGCACGGGCGTTGCACCGCCGACTGTGCGCCGGGCCATCGCGAAGCGCTCTTCCGGCGGCACGATCGCGCGTTGCGCTGGAATGCCGGATAACCCGACCAGCGAGACCGTGGCGACGACCGCCGCGAGAGTGAGAGCGGTGCCGGCAAATCCCCAGCGCGCGGTAACGAACGCCGTCAAGATCATCACTGTAGCAATCGCGAGAAGTACTTCGCTCGCGAGTTTCAAGCCGAAGGCGCGGTCGGGCTTCTGGTTTTCCGAAACAATGGCGATGGTCACCGTGTAAAGAAAAGCCATCCCTGCGCCGGTAACGAAGAGCGTGGCCAATAGAGTGCCATACGACTGGATAAGCGCGCAGGCTGCGAGGCTGGTCACGGCAAGCGCGGTGCCCAAACCGACGAGCGCGCGCCAATCGAAGCGACCGATCCATTGGCGCGAGGTGGCCGCCACCAAAGCAAACCCGGCCAGCATACTCGAGCCGACGAGGCCAATTTGGCTGTCGTCGAGCGCGAACCGCGCCGCCGCGGCGACGAGAAACGCCGGCAGAATATTGAACAGCAGCGCACCGACGGACGACACAGTACAGGCCGCAGCGAACACCGAAAGCGGTTGACGATAAATTGGCGCGTGAGTCACGGGCTGGCGATCGGCGAACGCTGCCTTGCGGGGCGGCAGAGTGTTCGACGGCGGAATGCGAACGAGGAGACTTGCGTAACCCTTGGTGAAAGGGCTGGCGACGTGGACGGGCTCACCCACGACCTCGATCTTGGGAAATCGCTTCAGGATTTCTTCCCAGATGACGCGCAATTGCATCTCGGCCAACCGATTGCCGACGCAGCGGTGGATGCCGAAGCCGAATGAGATGTGTTGGCGCGGCCGTTCGCGATCGATGATGTAGGCGTTGGGATTCTCGATCACCGTGTCGTCGCGGTTGCCCGAGACATACCACATCACCACCTTGTCGCCTTTCCTGATCTGCTTGCCGCCGAGTTCGATGTCGCGCCTCGCCGTGCGCCGCATGTGGGCGAGCGGCGTCTGCCAGCGGATGGTCTCGGACACCATGGACGGGATCAGTTCGGGATGCGCGCGCAGCTTCTCGTATTGCTCCGGGTTCTGGTTGAGCGCCAGGACGCTGCCGGTGATGGTGTTGCGCGTGGTGTCGTTGCCGCCAACGATCAGGAGAATGACATTGCCCAGATACTCCATGGGACCCATGTTTCGCGTCGCGTCGGCGTGCGCGAGCATGGAGATCAGGTCCATCTGAGGTTCTGCGTTGACCCGCTGATTCCATAATTTGATGAAGTAGTCGAGGCACTCCATGATAATCGCGAGTTGCTCGTCGACAGTTTCCACCAATCGTCCAGGACCGGGAACCGTGGTTATGATATCGGACCAGTAGGTCAGCTTGCGCCGGTCCTCGAACGGGAAGTCGAACAGCGTCGCGAGCATCTGCGTCGTCAGTTCGATCGACACTTTGTCGACCCAGTCGAACGTCTCGCCGACCGGCAGCCCATCCAGAATCTTTCCGGCGCGCTCGCGGATCAGCGATTCCATCCGCGCGAGATTGCCAGGCGCGACGATTGGGCTGACGACCTTGCGCTGCGCATCGTGCTTGGGCGGGTCCATCGCGATGAACATCGGCAGGTCGGTGCCGTCCTTCACCTCGTCGAAAATGCTGATCTCGCGGTCCGACGAAAACACCTCGTGGTTGGTGTCCACCGCCATGATGTCATTGTACTTGGTAATCGACCAATACGCGCCGAACTGGCTCTTGGCGCAGTAATGGATCGGGTCTTCCCGGCGCAGCCGCTCGAAGTACGGCCAATGCGTGTCGCTGCTCCACAGATCGAGCCGACTGACATCGATCGCCTCCAGTGGAACGCTATTGGCGTCTTCGATTGCGGCGCTGAGAGCAGCCTGACTTGCCATGGTGGATCGTCCTATGCCAACGCCGAACCGGCAACAGCGACGGCGCGGATTTCGACGAGGAGTTCCGGAAGGGCGAGTTGCGTCACGCCGACCGCGGTCCAGGACGGATAGCGCTCGATGAAATACTCATCCTTCACCTGCGCGAATGCTTTCATCTCGCCGCGCAGATCGGTGTGGAACGTCATCAGGTCGACGACGTCGCCGAGCGTGGCGCCCGCGGCAGCGAGCACCGCCTGCAGCGACTGGAAAGCAAGTCGCGCCTGCTCTGCCATGCCCTTGCCGGGCTTCATCGCCGCGTCCATGCCGACCTGACCCGAAACCCAGATCAGGTCTCCGACGCGTGTCGCCTGCGGGAAGTGATAGGCGTCGTACATCGCTTGCGCGGACGGCATGTTGACGATCTGTCGCCGTGTATTCGTTGCGTTCATGGTCGTCGTCATTTCACGCGACCTGGCGAAAGACGGGAGAGCGGAACGGCGCGCCGGGTTCGAGCTTCGCCATCTCGGTCTGGAACAGCATGCCGTTGCGCGCAAATCCGGGTGCCCGGCTTACCGCCGGCAGCGGATGGAAAGTCGCGTCGTCGCCGAAGAAGCGGAACACGATGGTGTGCCGGTTGGGGAACGCAGCGTCCACCGGCGCGCCACCATGCAGAGAGTTGGGATGCAACACCACCACGTCGCCGGGCTCGGTCGCCCATGACATGACGTCCCACGCGCAGGGGTTGGCCTTCCGCTCGGCCTCGATGTCCGGCAACCGCGGCAGGGCGTCGCCGCCATGCAGCGGATCGGTGGGATCGTTCGGATCGCGGAAGGTGGGCCCGTCATAGCGCGTACCCAGATGCGAGCCGCGCACGATCTCCAGTGCATTCGATTTTGGCACGGACTCAAAGCTGATCCAGGCATTGCCCCAGTGCATCCCGCCCCACGGCAGATAGGACGTGTCCTGGTGCCAGAACGTGCGCGGACCGACGCCGCCGGTCTTGAGGAATATCTCCTCGGCGAAATACCAGACGTGCTTCGAACCCCAGAGTTCGGCGAACAACTGCCCGAAGGGCATTTCCGCCATCATCGCATCCAGCCTCGGCTTGGCGGCAGGGTTGCTGTTGTCGACGAACGATTGCTGGTCGGTCCCCACCAGCATCCCGGAAGCATTAGGTCCGGGGTTCGCCGCGCCCCAGTCCAGCGCTTCGCGACATTTCGCCAGCTGTTCCTTGTTCAGCACGCCTCTAACGAGGACGGCGCCGTCTTCGAGATACTTCTGCCGTAGTGATTCCTGGATCATGTCGCCTCCGGTCACGATGAAGGAGGCAACATCTATCATCGATCGAGAATTAACACAACAGTCGTTATAAGAATTGTGGAATATTGGAAATGCGCTATTTTCAGGACATGACCGCCGCCCAACTCCTTGCGGGGAAGTCCCGCCGCAAAACCAAAAAAACGCTCATCCCGCGCCGCGGCCCGGGACGTCCGGTCGGTGACCGCGAGAAAAAGCGGACGGAATTGCTGGAGGCCGCCATCTCGGTGATTGCGCAGGACGGGTTTGCCGCAGCGTCAGTGCGCAAGGTGGCCGAGCGCGCCGGCTGCTCGACCGGCACCGTGACCTACTACTTCGTCAGCAAAGAAGAAATGATGGCGGCCGTCATTGAGAACCAGTTCGATGTATTCGACACCATGCTACGGGGTGACGACAGGGGCATCGATATCCGGGCGGGTTTCAAGCGTTGGCTCGACTCGCTGAGCGCAAAAGGCCCTATCGAATGGGTGGCGACGTTCCAGTTGCTGGCCCATGCGCGCCACGAACCGACGCTCGCTGCTGTTTATCAGCGGCGCTACGCCCGCTATCGCGATGTCTTCACCGCGATGCTCGCGAAAGGCCAACGGCAGGGTACGATTCGCAAGGACATACCCGCCGACCTGCTCGCCGATCAACTGAGCGCAATGGGCGACGGCTGGATGATGTGGTTTCCCATCGAGCCGGAACGCTTCCAGCCCGGTCGCGTCAAAGCCTTGCTCGACGCGACCATGGCTTTGATCGCGCCGCGTGCGAGTGATCGACAGTAATCTGGCGGGCATCCCGTTCGTCAGCTGCGATGTCGCGGGATGTACTTGCCTCATCATTGCGCCGCATGACAGCGCCATTCGCGGTCAGTGGCCGTTTCTATCGCGCCTGACAAGGCGATGCGTGGTCATTCGCATGGTTCGCTGCAATGGCCAAACCTGGCGCACTGCATTGCCCGCGTGCGTTGTCAGGTTGGTCGTTCGGGGAATTCTGTGCACTCGCGACTTTGCTTCCAAACGAGCCGGCCGCTGTATTCAACTGGCTTTGAATGACTGAAATCACGCCGAACGCCAATACGATGACTGCGACAGCAACGCCAACCCATTCAAGTGTCACTAAACCTTCGTCGTCATTCCAAAAGCGGATGAATGTGACGATACCGCGTGTTGGCGCCGAAGCGTCCATGATACTTCTCACCTAAAGAAAACGCAGGATCGCGCGATAGATTTGAACATCTTGCGCTTGCGATTTCGTTAATTTTGCTGTGCCGCACAGCGCGACCGGCACCATGCAGCCAGCGGACTAAGTCCAACTCAGCGATCCTGAACGACAAGCCTGAAGCGCAACCGGAGTTCCTTTTGTCTCGGTTTCCACCATTCAGGATTTGAGCAATCTGGACTCGTTGGCTCCCGTGGCCGACAACAGAGAAGGCGTTGTCGGTATCAGCGGTGGCTCAGCCTTGGACGCCGCCAAGTTTCTTGGGTGAAGCCATGACCAGCCTACGCATGATTCTCTTGGGGTATGGTTGGGCGGCCTCGATGCATGCGCGTGCAGCAAAAGTCGCTGGTATTGAAGTAGTCGGTGTGGCGGGTCACAATATTGCGCGCGCGCAAACGTTTGCAGAGACACATGGTATCGCGCACGTGACGGAAGATTGGCGCACATTGGTAGCCGAGCCCAACGTTGACCTTGTTCTGGTCGCCACGCCTAACGCCTTGCATCATCCCCAGGCCATGCACGCGCTTACACGTGGCAAACACGTGCTTGTAGAAAAGCCGATGGCACTGACCGGCGAAACCGCCAAAGCCATGATCGAAGCGGCCAAGGAGGCAGAACGGATCCTGGCAGTTGGACATATGTGGCGTTATCGCGAGGAGGTAATGGCGTTGCGACAGCGCATCGGACAAGGCGAGTTCGGCCGCATCGTGCGCACGCATGGTTTCGGCATCCACGCCAAGTGGGGACCGAGCGGATGGTTCACCGAACCTACGCTCGCCGGGGGTGGCGCCTTGATCGACATGGGAATTCACGCCATCGACACCGCCCGCTTTCTCCTCGGCGATCCGGTCCCGTTGCGCGTGCAAGCGACCATTGGAAAAGGCATGTTCGGCGACTATCCGGTAGATGACGACGGTCTTGTGATCGTCGACTGGGAAGGCGGTATCCGGTCGCTTGTCGAGTTTGGCTGGCATCAGCCACGTCTTGGCGGCCTCGAGGCCGAGACGGAAGTCTTGGGCACATTGGGCGCCGCAAAAATCTGGCCGGATATGCCACCGGTTCCGGTTGGTTATGAGCACTGCTCGGTGCCGATGTATGCGGCCCAGCTCGCCGACGTCGCAAACTGTTGCGAGACGAAACAGGTGCCTGCTTGTTCGGCCGAGGTTGGCTTCACTGCGCTGCGCATCGTGGAGCTTGCATACAGGGCGAACGACCAACCATTGACCCCTTTGGTTTCGAGGACGGTGTCATGACTGACATTTTGACGAGCGATCCCGCGATCCTGGGCGGCAAGGCCATCTGCCGTGGTCGGTATCCCTCTTGGCCGATTTGGAACGACGCCGAACGCACCGGGCTGGCCGAAACTCTTGAAAGCGGTCACTGGTGGGATGGAGACGGTCGTCGGGCCAAGGACTTTGCGCGCGACTTCGCCGCATTTCAGGGCGCTGCCTATGGCCTGCCGATGTCCAACGGCACACAGACTCTCGAAGCGGCACTGACTGCCTGCGAAATTGGCCTGGGCGACGAAGTGATCGTCCCTGCCATGACGTTCATCGCCTCGGCATCGGCCGTCATGGCGGTCAATGCAGCCCCGATACTCGTTGATATTGACCCCAAAACACTCTGCATCGATGTGGCAGCTGCAGAGGCTGCGATCACTGCTCGCACCCGCGCCATCATCGCAGTCCATGTGGCTGGCGCCGCGGCCGACCTGGATGCTCTTACGGAACTGTGCTCCCGCCGAAAACTTCACCTCATCGAAGACTGCGCCCATGCGCATGGAACAGTATGGCGCGCCCGTGGCGCAGGCTCATGGGGGACCTTTGGAAGTTTTTCGATGCAGGCGTCGAAGCTGATGACCGCCGGCGAGGGCGGCGTGCTGATCTGTAACGACGCACGATTGAAGGATTTGGCTTGGAGCTACGCCAACTGCGGACGCGAAGCAGGAGCATGGTTCTACCATCACCCACGTTATGGCTCGAACCTTCGCATGACGGAGTGGCAGGGAGCCGTGCTATCCGCCCAGCTCGAACGCTTTCCCGAGCAGAACCGCACGCGCAACAGAAATGCTGTCGCGCTTGGCGAGGCGCTCGGCACGATCGAGGGGACAAGCCCACAGCGACGCGATCCGCGCATGGACTCGCAAGGCAACTACTGCTTCGTTTTTCACTATGACTCCGCTGCGTTCGCCGGGCTTGGTCTTCGCCTGTTCGAACGTGCTTTGAATGCCGAGGGCGTTCCGATGAGTGTCTCTTATCCAAGCCTCAACGAATTGGAGATATTTCGCTCGCAGAATTTCGGTCGCCGTTTCGCCGGATCGTCTCCCGCGATCGATTATCGGTCTCTAAACCTGCCTCGTGCGCAACACGCGGCAGCCTCCACGGTCTGGCTCCAACACCGATTGCTCCTGGGCGAACGGGAAGCGGTGCTCGATGTAGCGCTCGCGATAGCGCGAATACAAAAGCACGCCAAACGCATAGGAGCGACTGTCAACGCATGAGAAGACAATTGCCGTCAATCCGGCTCGCGCCGTAACGTCCACAACCATCAGCTGGCCTCATCTCCATCGAGCTCCCGGGGCCCTCACAAAATGGGCAAACACATGGCGCCATGGAATAATGGGAATGATGACGATAATGGGCGCTATTTCAAAGAATGACTCTCGCGTGTCCGCGTCGAACTGATTGGCGAGCCAGAGCGGCAGCGCAATTGCGAACAGCCAAATCAATTTCCACAGCAGTTCGTAGATCAGCAAAGGCAGCATTTGAAGCGGATAGCGCACTCCGACAATCGACAAAATGGCCAGTGCCAGGAGAAAGCTGTGTGCCACTCCACTCATCAATGTCCAATGACCATGATGCAGGAAGAGCGGCAGCTGAAGCGAGCCTTGCCCGGCGGCGATCAGCGCGTAGATTGCTCGCAGCAGGTATAAGCGAAATAGCGGCACCTCAGGCATATCGGTTCTCATCTCTTTTCAAGTGAACCGCATTTGTGCCGCAGCCGCCCCGGTGCTCAACCTATGAGTTCGCAAGCACGACGCGCGCCGGCGACAGCGAAAGTCCGGGCACGCTTGTCCGCGAACGAAACACCGTGCCGCAATTCTCGCGGCCGGCGCCGTCGGATCCGGTCACCACATAAAGATCACTGAGGTCGTTTCCAGCAAAACAGAGGCTCGTCACCATCGGGAGCGGCACCTTCAAGTCGGTGCGGTGCGTTCCATTCGCCTCGAAAACTGCGACACGTCCGCCGCGCGCATCGGCCACCCACACGGAGCCATCGCTTGCAACCTTCAGACCATCGGCAACGCCGCTTGGTCCCAAAGTGGCGAACTGGCGCCAGGGCCCAACTGAACCATCAGGCTTGACATCATAGACACGTACAAGACCACCGCGCGCGTCGGAGTGATAGAGCCTGCCACCATCCGGCGAAAACCCAAGCCCGTTGGTGAGCATGATGCCGTCTGAAATCGTCCGCATGCTGCCGTCGAGGTCGATCACATGAAGGAAGCCCGGTTTTGGCTCATCTGCGAACACGCGATACGTGAGTGATCCTACATAGATGCGCCCCAACCGATCGGTTGTGAAATCGTTGAAGCCAATTGCTCCCGGAATTGCTTCAGGACTGAGCAGTATCTTGGTTTCTTGTCCATTCAGTCCCACCCAAGCGATGTTGCGTCCACCGACGATCAATCCGCCCGCTTCATGCAGGGCCATTCCACCAACACCGCGACGCTTGGGGATGACGAGCGATACTTGGCCAGCAAGGTCCAAAAGATAGACGCCGCCATTCAGAACGTCGCTGAAATAGAGGCCCTTCGCGGAGTCCCAAAGCGGCGCTTCCACGAGTCCGTAGCCGGTGGCGACGTTTTGCATGGTCACTGAAACTCCTTCACTTCGGAATCTCCGTTTATTTGAAGCCCTCGACTGTTGGCCTCGCTCGCGTGTTACAATAATCTTTGTATCCCGCACCCGTTGAAAACCCCCGTCAAGCCACCGGCTCGAGACAAGCATGACGATCAGCCTGATTGAGGAGTTCCTGCTGCTTGCCCTTGAGGACGAAGGCGGACAATTCAGCAGAATTCCAGAAACCTCTCTTGGTTGCGGACTGGCGGGCGCGGCGCTGATGGACCTCGAGATTCGCGGCAGAATCGAAACCCGTCACGAAGGCTTATGGGTTGTCGATACCGCTACGACCGGCCTGGCGATGCTGGACGGACTGCTGGCCGACATCGCAGCCGAAACCAAGCGCTTGCATCCCAAAGAGTGGATCGCGCGGCTCATGCCCAGGGCGATCCAGTTGCGCAGCGAAGCGCTACGAACACTCTGCGAGCGCGGGATACTGACACAAGAAGACCACCTCTTTCTCTGGGTCTTGCAAGAGCGCCGATACCCGGTCGAGCACGGCCAGGAACGCCTGGAGTGTAAACGGCGGGTGCTCGAACTGCTGTTCAATGAAGAACTTCCGGATCATCACGATGCCGGACTCGTTGCGCTCGCGGATGCGTGCGGCATGTTCCATCACATCCTGGCGCACGCCACGCTCACGGAAGCAGCTTCGCGCATCGAACAACTTCGCGGCTTGGACATGATCGGCGCGGAGATCGCGCGAACCGCCGAAGCGATAAATAAGGACATTCGCGCGGCAGAGCGGCGCATTGTGATCGCCGGTCTCGCCGGCAATGTCATGGAGTGGTACGACTTCGGCACGTATGGTTTCTTCGCGGCGATCATTGGCGAGCAATTTTTTCCCTCCCACGATCCCACCGTCTCCCTCCTTGCTTCGTTCGCCGTATTCGCCGTCGGATTCATCGGTCGCCCGCTTGGCGCGTTGATCTTCGGCCATATCGGCGATCGCAGCGGGCGCCGGCGGGCGCTGATGGCATCCGTGATGATGATGGCGGTGCCGACGATGTTGATCGGCCTCTTGCCGACGCATTCACAAATCGGCATCGCGGCTCCGATTCTCCTAGTCGTGCTTCGCCTTCTCCAAGGTTTGGCCGTCGGCGGCGAGTTCACCACCTCCATGGTCCTCCTGGTCGAGGGTGCGCAACGAACAAGACGCGGTTTCGTCGGAAGTTTCGCACCTGTCGGCGCTGTCGGCGGGATGTTGGTGGGCTCGGCGGTCGGCGCCGCTATTACGGAATTCTTGCCAGCCGGCGCAGTCGCCAGTTGGGGATGGCGTGCCGCTTTTCTCTTCGGACTCCTGATCGCAGCAATCGTCCTCTATGTGCGCCGGCGTTTGCCGCCGGATGCGGCGATCGTAGCCATCGCGGAGGCGCGCCATGCGCCCGTCGTCACCGCCTTCAAGACGCAATGGCGTACAATTCTCAAGATCATCGGGATGATCCTTACCTTGGGCATCGGCTTCTACTTGAATTTCGTCTACCTCAGCACCTGGCTGGTTCAATACACCGGAATTTCGCATGCCGAGGCGCTCACACTGAACTGCGTGGGCCTGGCGCTCCAGCTTCCCATGCTGCCCTTCGCCGGCGTGCTCGCAGATCGGATCGGCGCCAAGGCTGTCTTGCTCTTGTCGACGCTCGGGTTCGCCCTCTTCTCCTGGCCACTCTATCTGCTCATTAGCCATGGTACGGTGGTCGCAATCTTGGCTGGTCAAGCCATCCTTGCGCTGTTGCAATCGATGATCTCTGGTGCGGTTCCAGCGTTCATGGTCGAGGCGCTGCCAAAGCACGTTCGCTGCACGGCCTTGTCGTTCGGACAAAACTTGGCACAGGCATGCTTCGGAGGCACCGTACCGATGGTCTCGGTCGTCCTCATTGGAGCCACCGGATACCCGCTCGCGCCGGCGTTGTATCTCGCGGCTGCAGGCCTGGTGTCGTTCGCGGTCGTGCTGATAACCAACGTCCTGCCGGAGGAAACGTTGAACCCGTAGTGAATTCCATCTGGGCTTGCCGGATCGTCTCGCCGCGTGTGATCGAGCGTCTAACTTTCGATGGGGATTCCAGACAAACCGCGTCGTAGGGTATTGCTAGAACTTTGAACCGAAATCCTTGCCCGTGCATGCACGTCCGGTCGAGATCGACCGATTGGTTGGGTGCGTCTCCATGGTTCATTGCACTTCCTTCGCGATATGAAGAGTTCGCTAATACGCGGCGCCTCGGGATCGTGGTCTCGGGCTGCTGCGCTAGAGTACAGCTTCTTGTTCGAACATAATTGGGAGACAATCCATAGAGAAGAATCCCTACGCATCTTCAAATATTCATTCTCGCCCGAAGTATTCTAATGTTTTCGAACGTCATCGCCTTGTATTAGGCAGAAGTCTTGGCTCTCATTAGCGCATGCATAGGTTGCCAAGCGAAAGGGCGCGCTGGCTGGCCCAGAACATCGTTCCGAACGAACGCGGCATCCGCGCGTGGCTCTCGCGCCGGTGTTACGATCTCGATGTCGACGACATCATCCAGGAGATGTACGCCCGCATCGCGGCGCTCGAGTCGGTCGATAAGATTCGAAATCCCCGGCAATACGCGACACAGGTGGCATTCTCGATACTCGCCAATCAACTCCGCCATGCCCGCATCGTTCCAATGATGCCGATCAGCGATTTTGATGACAACAAGTTGGGCGCATGGGACGAGGTGACGCCGGAGGAACGCGTCGGCATGCGCGATGACATTCACCAGATCTACGCCGCGCTATCCGAGCTTCCGCCTCGCTGTCGGCAGGCCTTTCTGCTGCGGCGGGTTGATGGTTTTTCTCAGAAGGAGGTCGCAGCGCGTCTGGGGATCAGCGAGAAGACGGTCGAAAAATACATGGCCCAGGGTGTGCGGTGCCTAATTCGGGCTTTCGGGCGCGGGGGGAAAAGGAGTTCTGAACTGTCTCATGGGGCGAGGGGGAAGGTCATTCGGGAGCGCCGGCGCCAATGACGGAAAGACAATCCAGCCAGCACGTGTACGACACCGCGTCCGAGTGGGCGGCGAAGGTCGATGCGTCACTGCTAACCCAAGACGAACAGATGGCCCTCGACGCCTGGCTGGCGGCGGATGTGCGCCACTTCGGCGCTTTTGCCCAAGCCAGTGCCCATCTAACGCCAATCGCGGCGTCACATGAATTGCGAGCGGACGTCTGGAGTCCTCGCTTGACACGCCGACGTGTGGTGCTCGGCGGCACCATAGCCGCCGGTGTCGCGAGCTTGATGGTCGCTAGCCCCTTTGTGGCGCGCTACTTCCGCGCGGGACGCTATGCGACGAGAGTCGGCGAGATACAGGTTTTGCCGCTCGGCGACGGTTCGGTCATCAGTCTCAATACTGACTCCGAGGTGGTGGTCCGTTACTCGGATCAACGCCGTGACATCGACTTGGTCAGGGGTGAGGCGCTGTTCGACGTCGCTAAGAATAAGGCACGGCCCTTCGTGGTGCACGCAGGCGACACCGCGGTTCGAGCGATCGGCACGAGCTTTTCCGTGCGCCTGCTATCTGCCCGACCGGTTCTCGTGCTGGTGCGCGAAGGCGTGGTCGAGGTTAGCCGACCCAACGATCCGGTGGCGCCGGTTCTACGAATTGTCAAAGACACCCAAGCCATGGCGCCACCGGACGCGCCCATCGAGGCCAAGCCGGTGCAACTGGCTGAGGTGGAGCGCGCGCTCGCCTGGAAGCATGGGCAGATCGCCTTTCATGGCGAGACACTGGCAGCCGCAGCCGAGGAGTTCTCGCGCTACAGCGACATTCATATTCGAATCGATGATCCGGCGATTGGGCGGGAAAAGATTACGGGGCTCTTCCAGGCGGGCGACCCCATCGGATTCTCGCGCGCAGTCGCGGTGTCATTTGACTTGCATGTCCAAGTCATCGACGACGAAGTTCGAATATCGCGCGACTAGTTCGCCACGTCATCGTAGGGAATAGGTGGCCCTTTCTTGTCTCCTTCTATGACGGATTTAAGGGGAGTCCAAAAAGGGGGCGCTATGATGTTTTGGAACAAGCGATTCGGATTGCTGTGTGGTGTGGCGCTATCGGCCCTATTGAGCGCAACCGCGGCGTTCGCGCAGACGCGCACCTTTGACGTATCAGCGGATGTAGCGGTCAACTCCATTCCGGAGTTCGCGCGCCAGGCCGGAATCCAGATCGTCGCCCCAGCCGATCAACTCGATGGCGTGCGAACCCATGCAGTCAAAGGCAGCCTTGATCTCCACGTAGCCCTGTCCGAACTGCTGGCAGGAACGAATATAGAAGTCGCGTCTGATACGGGCTCAACGATCATGTTGAAGGTCCGATCAAAAAACGTCGAAGCCGCCTCAACTAGAGAGGCGGCGAACATTCCCAACATCGAAACTGTTGTTGTGACGGGCACCAACATTCGCGGCGTGACCAATGCGGCGTCCCCGCTCGACACCTATACCAAGGACCAGATCGACTTTACCGGTTTAGGGAGCGTGAGCCAGTTCGTCAGACGCCTTCCGGAAAACTTCAATGGTGGCGCGTCCGATGAAACGGTGGGGTCGCTTCTTGGCGGAGGCAACGCGGTCAATGCAGTAGCCGGCACAGGCGTCAACCTGAGAGGCCTGGGCAGCGATGCCACGTTGGTGTTAGTCGACGGGCACCGCATAGCGCCGGCCAATGAGAACGGAAACTTCGCCGACGTTTCTATGATTCCGCTCAGCGCGATCTCAAGGCTCGATGTTCTTCCCGATGGCGCCACGGCGATTTATGGGTCGGACGCCGTGGGCGGTGTCGTGAACTTCGTTCTGCGCCACGATTTTGACGGCGCCGAGACTCGCGCCCGCTTCGGCGTGACCTCCGACGGTGGTGGGCAGGAAGAGACTTTTGGTCAGACGTTCGGACATGCATGGACCGGCGGCTCTGCTTTGCTGAGCTATGAATACAATTCGCGTGCTCCGATCTTTGGTCGGGATCGAAGCTTTTCCCGAGTTGGTGCTGATCCCTTCACGCTCGTTCCGTCACAAAACCGAAATTCGTTGTTCGCGACTTTCAATCAGACAATCGACACCGGCGTCGAAGTCTTTGGCGAGGGCAGTTGGTCGCATCGATCATCGTCTTCAGATGTCAACTTCGTTGGTTTTGGCGACCAGCATGGGAATGTATCGACGTCCAATTTTGGCGGCACGGCCGGGGGCCGCGTGGATCTTCCCGACGATCTGCAACTCGAAATCAGTTCCACCTACAGCGCTAATGAAACAAACCGCACGAACAATTTTCTTGGCTTTCTCATAAGTCACGTACACACGGCGACGACTGTCACGTCCGTAGATGCAAAGATCGACGGTCCGCTGTTCTCCCTGCCCTCGGGTCCGGTTCTCTTCGCCCTCGGCGGACAATTTCGCCACGAAACATTCAATTCGAGAGACCTCCTCTTAGGCTCAGTATTTGCGCCGAACCGTAATGTGGAGGCTGGATTTGTCGAGGTCAGCGTGCCGATCCTAGGACCGCAAGCTGGCTCGACACTCAATATGCTGGAGGCCGATCTTGCGGATCGGTTCGAGCATTACAGCGATTTCGGCTCGACCAACAACCCGAAGCTGGGACTCGTCTGGCGACCCATGCACGAGCTCAAGTTTAGGGGGACCTATGGAACGTCATTCCGGGCGCCGCTTCTGAACGATCTCAATCCAATTCCATTTCAGGTAGTGGCTTTGCAGGAGTTCGATCCGGCGACAAGCGGGATCATCAACACGCTCATCGTGTTCGGCGGCAATCCCAAGCTAAAACCAGAGACCGCAACGAACTGGACCGCAGGTCTGGACTTCAGTCCGGATTCACTATCAGGCCTTCGCCTAAGCGCGACCTATTATCGAATTCGCTTCAAAGGGCTAATCACAACAGCCCAAACGGCTGGACTCGATCTCTTTAATGCGCTCGCGAATGCACAGTCGTTTGGCCCGCTCTTGCAGCTTAATCCTCCTCTCGCCGAGGTACAGGCTCTAATCGCTAACACCCAAGAGTTTGATGATTTCACCGGCATACCCGGCGGCGTCGACCCAGCAACGATCGGAGCCGTGATTGATTCTCGTTCGGCAAACCTGGCTTTCGTCCATACCGACGGCCTCGACTTTAAGGTCGACTACGAGGCTGACCTGCCGATCGGGACGCTCAACACGGGCATAGATGGCACCTACATCTTCAATCTCCGCGAGAAGGTGGCCCCAGCGACGCCAATCGCCAGCATCTTGAATACGCAATACAACCCGGTCGACCTCAAGCTCCGGGCGCAGGGTATCCTTAGGCACGGCAATTTCGACTTCGGTGTCTTCGTGAATTACGTCAACTCGTATCACGACAACCGCAGTGCGCCGGCTACGCCCATCTCATCTTGGCTGACGTTCGATCTCAGTGCGGACTACAGATTTGATGCCGAGTCTGCTAGCTATCTTAGAGAAACTGCAGTGACCCTGAGCGTTACCAACGTTGCGGATACAAACCCGCCCTTTGTCGCGAGTCCACAACCTGTGTTGACGCCGGGCCTGACATTCGACGGCGCGAACGCCAATGTGTGGGGCCGTGTCATATCGCTTCAACTCACGAAACAGTGGTGAGCCAAAGTGAGGCATCGGCCAGTGGACGTCCTGGCGGGTGCTCGCAAGCGATGTCAAGCTGCGATCCTCACACTGGCGCTGGTCACTGCAACTGCCTCTGTCTGTGTCACGGCCGCACCGCGACCTGTAGGACTGGACGATCTGGATGGTGTCCGATTGGGCCAAGCTGTTGTGTTGGCGACAATCGATCTCTCACCCGATGCTCGCGCCATCGCTGTCGAACGCGGGCTCAGATTGCGCGTGGTCGATGCCAGTAGCGGTGCGATCTTGTCTGACCTGGGCGAAGGGCTCAATCCGAAGTGGTCGCCGCAAGGGACGGAGCTTGCGTTCTATTCAAACCGCTCAGGTACAATTCAGATCTGGATGTGGCATCGGACAACAGCGCAGTTTCAGCAGCTCACAAACCTTCCTGGTGGTGTCGATCCCGACATTGCAACCCGGCTCGTCGGATATATCTCCGACGCCTTTCACTTCAGCTGGTCACCGGATGGTTCGCGGATCGTTTTTGCATCTCGCGTCGCAATGCCATCGCTCGATCAAAATGGAAACGACAAGCCCTTAATCCTCACGACGACGAGCGATCCCCAACTTACCTTGTCCGGCATTTTTCTTCACCCGGGACCTGGGATGGGCGGAGTCCCGCAAGCGCTGGACGGTCGAAGCCTTTCCTTCAGACCCAGCGAGGCCGCTGCGCCCGTCTACAGCGAACTGTTCATCGCTGAGGTGACGACGTCGCATGTCCGGCAAGTGACCAATGACCGTGCCACAAATTACAATCCGGCCTGGTCGCCGGACGGGCGGTCCATCGCGTTCGCGCGGATCGGGCCGCAAGCAGACATCCTTTCGGCGACAGAAGGCGACATCGCCATTTTGGACGTGAGCACGGGCCAGCGACGCATCTTTGCCGGCGGTCCGGAAATAAAGTCTCAGCCGATTTGGTCGGCCGATGGTCGTGAGCTCGCCTATCTTGCGAGTCCCACACTGAGCGGACGCCCGACTATTCGCGTTTGCCTGGCAAGCAATGGCAGCCTCGTGCGGAGCTACCCACTTGATGGACCTGCCGACAAGTTTGACTGGGATCGCTCCGGCGGCTTCATCGTTTCCTACGTCGAAGAGGATTTGGCGGCGACGCCGACGCCTGGCATCACAGACGTGCGGTCGATCGCGCCAGCCTCCAAACCTCCTGGCGTTTGGGCGCAGGCGCAGAACGCAGCAATCGCCTGGATCGAAGGAGCGTCCGGACCGGGTCTATGGATAAAAAGCTCCGGACCTTCTTCTCCGAAGAAGCTTCTGGATATCGAACTCTCGGATGAGCGGCTGGCGTTGGGGCGATCTGAAACCATTTCTTGGCGCGATCAGAGCGGTGAGACGCATCAGGGCGCCCTGCTCCTTCCGCCGAATTATCGCAAAGGAACGAGATATCCCATGATCGTCGATGTCTATCCAGGCGTCTACGAAGGAAACTGGATGGCGCCCATGAGCGGCAATCAAACCTGGGCCGCCGCGGGGTACATCGTGTTCAAACCGGAACCGCGTGCTCCTCACGAGTGGGTAAACTGCTCCGGTTCTGTTGCGCAATGCCAAAGGGCGCGCGGGCCGGATGGGTGGAATGTGACATTCAACGATGTCATGAGCGGAGTGGCCGACGTTGTTCGACGCGGCTATGCAGATCCCGAGAAGATGTGCGTCTACGGGCACAGCAATGGTGGTGGCGTGGCAGACTATCTGGTCACGCAGACTGGCCGCTTCAAGTGCGCAGTCGTCGTGGCGCCGGTATTGCCGAATTGGATGGGAAGCGCGTTGCTGCAAACCGGGAGTTGGGGCCTTGTTGCCAATCTCGCCGGCACGAAACTGTGGGATGATCCGCTTGCTTACGTGAGGCTATCGGCTGTAACTCGTGCGAACCAGGTGAAGACCCCGATGCTGATTGCCGTCGGCGACGAAGACGGCCAATTTCTTCTCGGTGCAATCGAAATGTACAACGCGCTGCGTTTTGCCGGGGCCGACGTAACACTTTTGCGCTACCCGCACGAAGGTCATGTCTTTACCGGGGCAGGACTCCATGATTTTTGGCGACGATACATGGAATTTTTTCGCCATTACCTTGGACCAAACGAGAAAACCACCGCCATACGGAGAGGCTAGATGCACCAATCACCAAGCTACCTTGGGCCGCCGAAAGCCCATTGCACTCCATGCAGCCAGTAGCTTGACCATGAACCTCGCAGGGTGCGTCGGATAGATCGGAATCCCATCCGGGAGCGCGTCGCCGGCGGGTCGGCCCTTGGCCATCACACCCATTTCGAGCGGCGGGGCATCGTCCGGCAACCGGTCGCGATATAGCGTCAGCCAATGTCCGCTGGTGAAGTCCAGGAACATCGGCGCGTTGCAGCAGGTCGCCACGACGCGTCGGGTCGCGGACGCCGCCGTGAGACGACGCTCCTGCAGATGGCCCCCTCCGCGCGTGATCTTCACCCGGTCCTTGCGATAGAGGCTGTAGTTGGTGCCGCCGCCCGCAGTGAGAACCGAGGGTGCGCCTGGCACTTGCTCGAATTGGCGACCGGCCAACCGGCAACTTTCGCAATAGCAGACGACGCCCAGAATGGGAGCGCCTATCGCTTCGAGCGTCACCTGACCGCAGGCGCAGGACGCAGAGAAACAGGCCTTTCGGGTCATCGGCTGCTGACGACCATGCGATTGCCCTCGCTGTCACGGAATTCGGCCATCGTTCGTGTTGGTTGCCAGGGCGGTTGATGGGGCTCCTTGAGAATCTCGACATGCCTTGATCGTAGCCTTTCGATGGTCACGGCCACGTCATCGTCGACCAGAACAAGTAGGGGCGCGTCAGACGCACCTTCCTCCGTTCGGCGGACGAGATGCAGCGTGGTCTTAGCGCCGGCGAACTTGAGCTCGATCCATCGCCAGCCGTCGCTCGCCGTCGGGGTGTCCGCCGCGACCTCACAGCCGAAATGGTTGACGTAGAACCGCTTCGCCCGTTCCTGATCGCGCACCGCCAGCTCCGCAAATTGGATGTGCATAACCCTCCATCAAACTATACCGTCCAGTCTATTAAACTAGACTGGCCAGTGTGGTAATGTCAATCGAGAGATTCGAAGTGCGTTGCTCATGGCCGAGGAAGCTGACACGAAAGACAGTCTCGCGAACGCGGGCGGCGGACGCACGGCGCGAAAGCGCAGGGCGATCCTTGATGCCGCCACCACGGTCTTTCTGAGGAGCGGCTATCTCGGCTCCAGCATGGATGAGATTGCGCTTCTCGCCGATGTTTCGAAGCAGACGATCTACAAGCAATTCGCCAGCAAGGAGGCGCTGTTCATCGAAATAGTGACCGGTTTGACCAACGACGCCAGCGACGTCGTGCACGGCGTGATTCCAGAGCTGGCGCACGGCGAAGATCTGGGCGCCTTCCTCGAGGAGTATGCGTATCGGCAGCTCAGCGTCGTCCTCACGCCGAGGCTCATGCAGCTGCGCCGCGTCGTGATCGGCGAGGCAGACCGTTTCCCGGAATTGGGCAGGGCCCTCTACGAAAGTGGGCCACAGCGGGCGATGGCGGCGATGGCGACGGCGTTCCGACGCGTGGCTGATCGTGGTTGGCTAGCGATTGACGATGCGGCAGCTGCTGCATCCCACTTCAATTGGCTGGTGATGTCGGAGCCATTGAACCGGGCTATGCTGCTCGGTGACGCCGGAATTCCAAAGCGGCGGGCGCTTCGTCGCCACGCCGCCGACGCCGTGCGCGTATTTCTGGCGGCCTATCGCACACAACCGTCAACAGCTGATCAAAATCGTTCGAATCGAAACTGAAACCCGCGGCGTCAGACATCCCAACGAGCACGCTTTGAAGCGATGCCAATAAGTGCGAAAATCCAGACAAACCCGTGGCACTAAGGTTTTCGTCTACGTCACCGAGCCACGAAAGAAGTGCCATTTCCGGAAAAGGACCTATTGCGCCGTCGTAAATAGATTTTTCGACGAGTTGAGCAGTTCGTCTATCGTCGGGCGAGCCGGATGCTAGGACTGCTGTGTATTGCGTGCTGTCGCCGCCAGTCGCACTTCGGCGGCCTCGATCAAGGCGTTGAAACGCGGATCTGCGCGCAGAGAATCCAGATCCGGATCGACCTTGGCATGGTTTAGGAATCCCTTCGCCATAGTTGCGAAAACCGGCTCGAGAAGTGCGATCGCGCCATCCGAATCGTTCAAAAACGCGGCGAGATCACAGGCAAAATTGTAGCGCATATTCGTGTTGTCCGGATCGATTAGCAGGCCGCGGTTCATCCAATCCTTGGCGCGTTGGCCTTGTCCAAGAGCGGCAAGAGCGCTGGCCCCGTATCCGATGGCCTCGCCATTGTTCTGATCCGATGTGAGAATCTTTTCGGCACGCGAAAGTGCGATTTGGGCGACGCGTCGGGCCGCCTGGGAGTCTCCCAACGCGTTGTAACAGGTGACCAGCATCGAAGCCGAATTGATATCGGTCGCCACGAGGGCCATCGATTTTTCCCAAAAGCGTGCGGCGTCCTGGAGTCGACGTTGTCGAAAGCTGAGAATCCCTGCAGATTTATTAACCTCGTAGGACTCAGGATCAAGGCGGAGTGCGATTGCGGTCTCGGCAAACGCTTCTTCGTGTCGACCGTCTTCGGCAAATATCCTCGCCTTCACCGCATGGGCCTCTGCGAGACCAGGGTTGAGAGCGAGCGCGCGGTCCGCGGCCGCCACTCCGCCATCGCCACTTCGTCCCTGGGCAAGGCGTAGCAGCATTTCCCCGAGTGCCATGAGGGCCCAGGCGCTGGCGTAATCAGGATCGATTTCGGTCGCGCGCTTGCACAGCCGAATCACTGTTTCATTTCGCCTTGCATCGCCTTCATAACCGCTGGCATAGGTCTGTTTCGCCATCAGATAGAGATTATATGCCTCGGCGTTGTCGGTACCGCGTTGCTCGATTGCCTGCTTTTCCTCGGGCAGCAACTTCAGCTTGAGCGCTTTGACGATGGCTTCGGAAATTTCGTCCTGCAGCGCGAAGATGTCATTGAGGTCGCGGTCATAGCGTTCCGCCCAAATATGACCGTCGGCAGAACCGTCAATCAGCTGTGCGGTGATGCGAACCCGGCCGGCTGCCTTGCGCACGCTGCCTTCCAGCACATGGCTGACCTTCAACTGTCGCGCCACCTGTAGCAGCTCGACATGTTTGCCCTTGAAGGTGAAGGCGGTATTGCGAGAGACGACGCGCAGCGCAGACACCTTACTCAGATCGGTGATGATGTCTTCACTGATGCCGTCGGAAAAATACTCTTGCTCAGCATCGCCACTCATATTGGCGAACGGCAGCACGCAGATCGAAAGTTTTTGCGGCGCGCCGACCTTTTGTGTTTGGCTCTCGCTAGGTGCCAGGGCGCGGACCGTGAACACGCGCACAGGGCGCTCGATATTCTTGACCGTATGCTCGCCCATGTCCTCGAACGAGCAAGGAGCCTTGCCTTCGACCTGATCCTTGACAATACGGGCGAGAGCGACACCACCGACGGGAGCCAGCGTCTGCAGACGTGCGGCGACGTTCACGCCATCGCCGTAGATATCGTCGCCCTCGACAATAACCTCGCCGAGATTGATGCCGATGCGGTAGAGGATGCGTTTGGCATCGGAAAGTCCAGAAGCGGCCTGCTCGGTCGCCTCCTGTATTGCCAACGCACAAAGAACAGCGGCGATAACACTCGGGAACTCGACCAGCGCCCCGTCACCCATAAGCTTGAAAACGCGTCCGCCGTGGATGGCGACATGGGGGTCGAAAATGGCAACGCGATTGGCCCTCAACCGCTCCATCGTCCCCGCTTCATCGGCTTCCATGAGCCCGCTGTAGCCGACCACGTCAGCGGACAGAATTGCGGCCAGTTTGCGTTGCATGCGAGGTGGGTTCGCCCGAGAGGTGCGGTATACTAGGCGCACTTTTGAGCCCAGGTCAGCCCCTGTCTAGACCTCAGCTTATAGTGAAAGAAATGACGGCTCCGGGTCGTCCTCCTCCAGCGCCGCGTCAGCGTTCTAGCCGCCGCGAAGGGCCCGCATGTCGCCGACGACCCACGCCAATCAGGAGACGGCAAAGGCGCGGTGTTCCAGGCGTGATGGTAGCCAGATTGCTGCGCCGTCGCTCACAGCGGTCCCCCTCACAGAGCCTGCCCGTTCTGATATTCACCTGCCCACACGACGCGACGACTTAAAAGCAAAGGTGATAAAGGATCATTGGAGCTCGAACGGTCTGATTCCTCCGCTTGCACCCAATATGAACGATGTTAATATTCATGCGAGCGCGAGGCGACGGGTATGACGGCGATCATCGGCTGGAAGGAAATCTCCAGAGTCCTGCCGCGTTTGGATCTGATGCGCGAGATCGAGGCCGGGTTTGTCGCCTACTCGCGCGGTGAGGCGATCGTGCCACCGGTTGGAGAGCTCTTATTTCCGTGCGGCGAGGTCCATATCAAGTACGGCTACATCCAGGGCGATTCCACATTCACGATCAAGGTCGCGACCGGGTTCTATGACAACCCCGCGCATGGTCTTGATGCTCCAAACGGCCTTTTCCTGCTCTTCGACAGCCGAACCGGCGCGCCTGTCGCTGTGTTGCTCGATGAGGGACACCTGACGGACATTCGAACCGCGATCGCGGGCGCCATTGCGGCCAAGTATCTTGCCCCTCCGAAAATCGAAGCGATCGGGGTCATCGGCACCGGCGTCCAGGCGCGTGAGCAAGTGAAATATCTGAAATTGGTCACGCCGTGCAGATGCGTAAGAGCCTTCGGTCGTAGTGAGACGGCGGTTGAGGCGTTCTGTCGTGTTCTCAGGGACGATGGCTATGACGCCGCTTCGGTAGCCACGCCTGACGAGGTCGCAGCGCGAGCAAATTTGATCGTTACCGCAACACCGGCGTCCGAACCCCTTTTGATGTCGGCGAGCGTGCGCCCCGGCACACACATCACCGCAGTCGGAGCAGATACTCCGCACAAGAATGAAATCGATCCGGAACTTTTTGCCAAAGCAGACATCATCGCGGCAGACAGCATTACCCAATGCATGTCGCGCGGTGACATTCATCATGCGCTTGCGCGCGGCACGACATCGCAAGATCGACTGGTGGAGTTGGGTGCCATAATCACAGGCGCGAGTCCGGGCAGACAGAATGCGAACCAGATTACGATCGCAGATCTCACCGGCGTGGCGGTCCAAGACATCAATATTGCTCAGGCAGTTTTCTGGGCCATACGGAGCGAACGGGACGTTTCATGAAAATTGAACCCTTTCTTCTGGAGCGCAACCAGTCGCTCTACGAAAACTTGGTGCAATTCAACCTAACCGAAAGCGGAATTCACCCACTGTCGTTGAAGGACGTGCTGAGCGCCGCCGAGCTCGGGGAACTGACTGAGTTGTCCCTCGGCTACGGCTTCACCAATGGCAATCCGGTGCTGCGCGGCGCGATTGCGCAACACTATGGTCGTGGGTTTAACGACGAAAATGTTCTGATCACGAATGGTTCTGCGGAGGCGAATTTCGCGGTTATATGGTCGCTGATCGAGCCGGGCGACGAAGTCGTCGTGATGCTGCCGAATTACATGCTCGTATGGGGTGTTCTGCGCGCCTTTGGCGCTGTGGTGAAGCCTTTTCACCTGCGCGAGGACTTGGGCTGGGCGCCCGACCTGGACGAACTACGAAAGGCCTTGTCGGCTCGCACAAAGATGATCGTCGTCTGCAACCCGAACAATCCAACCGGCGCCGTGCTCGATCGCGCAACGATGGAGGCGATTGCCGCGTTGGCACGCGAATACGGTTCCTACATCTTGTCCGACGAGATCTACCGAGGTTCGGAATTTGACGGAACGGAGTGCCTCAGCTTCGCGGAGATCTACGAGAGCGCGATTGTATGCTCCGGTCTTTCCAAGGCGATGGCGCTTCCAGGCCTCAGGATCGGTTGGATAGCGGGGCCGAAAAGCGTGATTGCGTCCTGCTGGCATCGCCATGACTACACCACCATCAGCACGTCGATCCTCAGCCAGTACGTGGCGGCAAAGGTCATGGAGCCCGAGCGCCGGGCAAAAATCCTGAATAGCGGTCGAGAACTTCTTCGGCGCAATCTGACCGTCTTCGACCACTGGCTGGCGCAACATGGCAACCTTTTTCGTTTCGTTGCGCCAAAGGCGAGTGGAATGGCTTTTGTTCGCTATGCCCTCAAGATGAATTCGACGGCGCTGGTCGAAAGGTTGCGCCGCGAAAAAAGCGTTTTCGTCGTCGCCGGCGACTGGTTCGGCATGGACGGCTACTTGCGGTTCGGAATCGGGGCCCCGACCGACACACTGTCTCAGGGATTGCAGCTGACGTCAGAACTCATTCGTGAGATTCCCTGATGTCGCTCAAGTTGATGTTCGCCTATCAGGAATGGCCGTACCGGCAAACGTTCGAATTCGCTCGAGAGACCCGCGAGTTCGCGCCACTATTCCTTGTTCAGATCAGCGACGGGTCGCACATCGGGCGCGGTGAATGCGGACTTCAGTCTCTGAAGAACGAGACCCGGGACGGGGTTGCAGCTCAGTTGCGAGAAATCAAAGACCGCATTTCAGCCATTACGTCGCACGAAGAACTGAACCGCGTGATGCCGGTGTGCTCGGCCCGGAACGGAGTGGACGCAGCCTTCTGGGACCTGGAGTGCAAAAGGGCGGCAACGTCGATCTGGGAGCTGACCGGCATTCAACGCCCGGCAAAAATTGAAGTCGATATCACGATCGGCATCAACCCCACGCAAAAGATGTGTGCCGACGCGCGAGCCGCAATTTCCAAAGGCTACCGGCTCTTGAAGATCAAGTCGGATGCGAAAGACATTTTGGATCGCATCGGCGCGATTTCGTCCGTCACTCCGGGCGCCCGCTTCATCGTCGATGCCAACGAGGCCTGGTCGATGGAGCAGCTAAGCACTTTGGCTCCGCGACTAAAGTCGCTGAACGTGGTCCTCATCGAACAGCCATTGCATCACGAGCGGGACGCAAAGCTCATGGACTATGACTGTCCGGTCCCACTCTGTGCCGATGAAAGTTGCGCCACACGCGATGGGCTGTCACGGCTGGCCGAGCGTTATGACGCGATCAACATCAAGCTCGACAAATCGGGCGGATTGACCGAGGCGCTGTCGCTGGCACGCGAAGCGCGTGGACTGGGCATGGGACTGATGATGGGTTGCAATGGCGCGACGTCTCTCGGCAATGCGCCCGCCTATGTCGTGGGCAGTCTCTGCGACTGGCGCGATATCGATAGCCAGGAGCTGCTGTTCGAGGACCGCGCCGGCGGTATGGTCACGAGAAACGGCGAACTCTTTGCATTTGACGGCGCACTCTGGGGTTAGCCACGCGCAGTTCTTATGGTCGCCTCGACCAGCAGATCCAGGGTATCGAAGAGGGGTCCGCAATTCTGGGGCGCGGACAACAGTGACAGCTCGGTGCAGGCTACCAGCATGGCATCTGCGCCGTCTTCGCTGAGGCGGCGCGCGATGGCGTCATATGAGCGCTGGTGGGTGTCGCCGACGCGTCCGGCTTTCAGCGACTTTATGATTGCGAACAGTTTGGCTTCATCCTCCTCGTTCGGAAACATCACTTTGTATCCGGTAGCCGAGAGCCGGCTCGCGAACAGGCCGATCAGACGAACAGCCGGTGAGGCGAGAACTCCGATTCGCGATGGTTTCGGCTCAAGCGCGCGGAGCTTCGCAATCGCTAAGTCGACAACGTCAAGGACGGGGATGCGGATCGCTTTGCGGATCGCCGGCAAATAGTGATGGGCGGTGTTGCACGGAACGACGAGAAAATCGGCTCCGGCCCCCTCGAGCTTCCGCGCCATTCCCACCAGTGCCGGTGTCGGATCCGTGCCGTTGCCCTCTATCAGTGCCTTGATACGAGAAGGAACCTTCGGATTGTTGTCGACGATGACGTGCAGATGATCGGCGTCATCCTCTGCTGGCGTGGCCGCAACGAGCCGCCGCAAGAATTCGACCGTTGCCTCGGGTCCCATACCTCCGATGACGCCAACGACCTTCTCGGGGCTCGTCATGACTCTGCAGGGAGCGCAAACGAATCGGGATAACCGAACAGACCCGCCGAGCCGCCGGTGTGAAGGAACACGAGGTTTGCGTCCTTCTTGAAGTGCCCCTTGCGCGCCAGATCGATCATGCCGGCCATGGCTTTTCCGGTGTAGACCGGATCGAGCAGAATACCTTCCAAGCGCGCAAGCATCTTCACGGCTTCTGCCATGCCCTCGGTGGGTAGGCCATAGCCTTGGCCGACATAGTCCGAATTGGCGACCACGTGCTCGCGGCGGACCACGCCTCTTGCACCGATGTGCTCTGCCGTCGCCTTGGCGAGCGCGAATACGGCCTCCTCCTGTCTGTCCTTCGGCGCGCGCACCGAAATCCCAAGCACGGGAATGTCGGCATGGATCGCACAAAGACCGGCAACGAGACCGGCCTGGGTTCCCGTGCTGCCTGTCGCCTGAACGATGTGATCGATCCGTAGCCCCATTTCGTTAGCTTGTGCCACGAGCTCCAACGCACAATTGGCATAACCAAGCGCGCCGATCGGATTGGAGCCGCCGCCGGGAATGACATAGGGACGCTTGCCCTTGGCACGCAACGCGGTGGCGAGCTCTTCCATCTCGCCGTTCATGTCTGCTCCAGCCGGGCGCCTGGAAACAACTGCGCCATGCAGTCGATCGAGCAGGACATTTCCGTTCAGTGTGTAGTCGCGATTCTCAAAGCCAGTGCGATTTTCGAGCAGGACGTGGCATTCAAGGCCAAGCTTGGCCGCCCCGGCGGCAGTCTGACGTGCGTGGTTCGATTGCGTTGCGCCTTGCGTGATGACGGTATCGGCGCGTTGACTGAGAGCGTCTGCCAACAGAAATTCAAGCTTGCGAGTCTTGTTGCCGCCGCTCGAGAGGCCGGTGCAATCGTCGCGCTTTATCCAGAGGCGCGGTCCATCGAGATGCTCGGAAAGCCGTTCCAATGGTTCTAGGGGAGTCGGCAGGTGCGCAAGTCTGATGCGCGGAAATCGAGCTAAGTGCATCCGCTGTTCCTTGGTATCAGCCCGCGCGACGGCGCGCCCGCATAATCTCACTCGTTCCGTCGCGCAGCACAACCAGTTCCTGGGCAATCTTGTTCTCGTCATAAATGACTTCGGTTTCATACGGTCCAACGCGATTAAAGAAGCGACCATGCTCATCCATCATGATTTCGCGTGGACCGCCGCGCATGCCAGTAATCTGACTTTTGAGAACGCCGTCTTCGGTCCATATTTTCATTCCGGGAGCATCGACGCCCGAGATGATCTCATAGTCCCCCGTAAACCGATGAAACTCCGCTTCCGGTATTTTCTGTACATGCTTGGGCGGCAACATGAATCCATCCCAGGCGTACAGGTCGGCGATCGCATTGAACACTTCCCAATAGAAAATCAGTCCTGAGTCCGCATTCGTCATCACCACGGCGCCCTTGCCGTCTCGTAGATAACAAGTCGACTCGCATTGGTAGCCGTCGTTCGAGCCACCGTGGCCAAAACGGCGGTTGGGACTACTCCCCAGAATCTCCCAGCCAAGCCCGAATTCACCGCTTCCGCCCTGAATCGTCATCATCTCAATGGCGATCTTCCGGCCGAGAATTTTCGTGCTTTGGCCCAGATAGGCATCACGGCACGCGATCATGAAGCGCGCGTAGTCGGCTGGTGTGCAATAAATCACACCTGCAGCGATCGAAGGGACGCAAGCAAACTTCTCTGTCAAAGGTTTTCCGTTCTCATGACCGACCGCAGTATTTCGATGGAATCTCTGAGGCAGCGGCATCTCAAACGTTGACCTTGTCATGCCCAGCGGTTCAAAGACATTCTCGCGCGCAAGTAGATGAAAACGTTTTCCCGTCGTGTCTTCCAGCAATTGTTCGACAACGGTCGTGCCGCCGCCCGAATATCGGGTGGTCCCTCCGGGCACTTTGTCGACTTTCACGCCATGGGTTTCGCCGTTCATGAAGGCGACGCGGCCCTTCAAAATGTCGAGTGCCAATGGTAGCGGCTTGTCGGCCGGAAAACGTCCGAAACCGTGAATCGTGGTTCCCGCCTTGTGCGACAAGAGCCAACGCAGCGTAACCGGTGACTGACCCGTGAACTCGTTTTGCGGAATCTGCCAGGACTTCAAGTATCGATTCACATCGGTATCGAGATCGAAGACTTCTCGTTCGACCAACTGCAATGCCAGAACGGCGGCGACCGGCTTGCTGATCGACGCGCCCGAAAACATCGTATCCGCGTCGACTCTTTGAGATTTGCCGTCCTCGATGACACCGTAGCCCGCCGACCAGGCAAGCTCGCCGTCTTCGATCACCGCAACCCCAACCGCGGGGCAGCCGTAATGCGCTTGGCGCTCGGCCATGGTCCAGCGAACGTCCTCACCTGCGATTCGCGTGATCGGCAGGAGATTTTGCGCAAGACGCTCGGCGGGTATTTGATCCATCGTTGTTACCGGGAAAAGGCGCGTTGACGGTCATGTCATGCGGGAATATAAACAGTGTTTATATTGATGACAACAATCGGGGCCGACGATGACGCAGGCAGCACAGGAACTCGCGCGCACAGCCAGCAAGGCCGTGCCGTATCCCGACAGCAAATCGCACTCCGCCGAACTTTATGAACGCGCCCTGCGCGTGATGCCGGGCGGCAACTCTCGCACGACCGTCTTCTTTCCGCCCTACCCGATCTATGCCGAACGCGCGCTCGGCAGCCGGGTGTGGGATGTCGACGGCATTGAACGCATCGACTTCATCAACAACTATTCGTCGCTGATTCATGGCCACAATCATCCCAAGATCGTCGAAGCTATCGTCGAGCAGGCACATCGCCTCCTCTCCATCTCCTTGCCGACGCGGGAAGAAGTCGGCTTGGCAGAAATCCTGACGGAGCGAATGCCGGCAGTCGACCAAGTCCGCTTCTGCAACTCAGGTACCGAAGGCGTGATGTTCACGATCAAGGCCGCGCGCGCGTTTACCGGCCGGGCGAAGATTGCCAAGGTCGAAGGCGCCTATCACGGCAGCGGCGATACCGCCTCGGTGAGTGTCAATCCATCCTCCGCCTTGTGGGGTGACCCAGAGACGCCGGCGAGTGTCGTCGGCGCCGGTTCGGGGCCGGGCACCGCGGTCGATACCATCGTCATTCCGATGAACGATGTTGAAAATACGCGCCGCATATTGCGCCAAAATGCGAAGGGATTGGCCGGGGTGATCATTGATCCTCTCGTAAAGAATCTTGGCTATGTCCCGGCCACGGCCGAGTTTGTCCAGATGCTTCGTGATGAGACGAAAGCCTGCGGCGCGATGCTCATTTTCGACGAGGTCTACAGTATGCGCCTCGGCTTCAACGGTGCCCAAGGCGCGCTGGGAATCAAACCCGACCTGACGGCGATGGGAAAAATCATCGGTGGCGGGCTACCGGTCGGCGCGGTAGGCGGACGCCGCGACATCATGAGTGAACTGTTTGATCCGCGGCAGCACGCAAAAGTCAGCCATGGCGGCACATTCAATGCCAATCCCATGACGATGGCAGCCGGCATTGTGGCGATGAACTTGTTTGATCGCGCCGCCTTCGATCGGCTCTCAAAGCTGGGGGACAGACTGCGGCAGGGTCTGCGCGAAGCGATCCGCATCGCCAAAGTGCCGGGCACGGTTGGGGGCGCCACGTCGATGATTTCGCTGTTTCACGTGGACGCGAATCCTGTGACCTATCGCGATGTGGTTGCGTCGCGCCGCAGCAACGCTCAAGCCGGTGTGCGAGCCGAGAAATTTTTCCGCTACATGCTGAACCATGGCGTGTTGATGGGAGCGCCGGGCTTCTTTGTACTCTCCACAGCGATTACCGACGATGAGGTCGACTACACAATCGAAACAGCGCTGGCCGCACTAAAAACCATGGAATGATGATCGAAGCTCATCGCAGAACGCCTTCCGGAAAGCTGCGCGCGCGTGGCGCAGGCGTTCCATTCACCGGCACGCCAGGGCCAGACAATTCCATTACGGATGTCGCCGACGTTGAAGTCGGGTACTGCACCTTGATCAGGGGCGACGGGCCGTTGATTGTTGGTACAGGTCCGGTGCGTACGGGCGTGACGGCGATCTTTCCCCATGGCCGAAAGTCGCCAGGCGCAGCTTGTTATGCCGGTTACTTCAGCATGAGCGGCAACGGTGAGATGACAGGGGCCGCCTTCGTCGAAGAACGTGGCCGTTTTGACGGGCCCATCACACTCACCAATACGCATTCGTGCGGTCTGGCGCGGGACGTGACTGCCCAATGGCTTTTTGAAACTATCAAGCCCGACGAAAAAACTGACCAGAACTTCTGGCTGCCGGTCGCCTGCGAGACCTATGATGGAATCTTGAGCGACGTGAACGGCCACCATGTGAAGGCCGAACACGTTATCGAGGCGTTCAACGACGCACGTGGCGGCCCCATCGAAGAGGGAAGTGTTGGCGGCGGAACAGGCATGCGCTGCTACGAGTTCAAGGGAGGCTCGGGTACCGCATCGCGGCGGGTCGACTACGACGGGACGTCTTATACTGTGGGCGCTTTTGTCCAGTCGAATTTCGGCAAGCGGCATCTACTGACCATCGCAGGAATCCCTATCGGACGCGAAATCCCCGTCGGTTCCGAAAGCCAGGGCGAACTTGGTTCGATTATCGGCATCGTCGCCACGGATGCTCCCATGATGCCGCACCATTTGAAGCGCATCGCACGACGCGCGGCATATGGAATCGCCCGATCCGGCGGCATTGCCTCCAACGAGTCTGGAGATCTGTTTCTCGCGTTCTCCACGGCGAATCAATCGGCTGTAGACACCCACAAGGGCATGGTCACAGCTACTTATGTCGGCGAACATGCGATGAGCCGGTTTTACGAGGCAACCATCGAGGCAATCGATGAGGCGATTCTGAACTCGATCTTCGCCAATAAGACGATGATCGGACGCGACGGCAATGTGAGTCCCGGTCTCCCGATTGCGCACGTTCAGGAGATCCTGCGCCGCCACAATCGGCTGCTCGACGTCTAAGTCCCTCTCGATTCCTAGAACGTCGTGCTCAGGAGCGCGCCATAGGTACGTCCTAACGATGTCGCGAGCGCGCCATTTCCGAAGCGGAACTGCGCCACGCGATCGTCGCTGACGTTGTTGACGTAGCCGATCAGCCGCACCGAATGGTTGAACTCAACGCCGGCCGTAAGATCGACCTTGTCGAGATCGTCATAGTTTGTGACCAGGTCCAGTACTCCGCCGCGTTCCAGCCGATAGTTGAACGTACCCACAAGCGCCAAGTCATCGTCCAACGGATAGTTCGCACTGAGTCCGACGTTGAAGGTCCAACTCCGTGTGTACGGAATCATTCGATTTGAAAACGGCACGCCGAAGGACACGCCGGAGTATTTGGGATCGAGCCAACCCAGACTGGCATTGCCGTCGAGCCAATCGTTCAGGTGCGCGAGAGCTTCCAACTCGATACCCCAGGTCTTGCCGGTACCTACGTTCGTCAGAAAGGTGAAGCCGAAGCAATGGCAGGGATCGTCTTGCGGAAGCACGAGATGGTTTTGACGCATGTAAAAGACGTCACCGTTCAGTCCCAAATCGCCGCCTAGCCAAAGCGATTTGAAGCCCACTTCGTAGTTCTCTGCCGACTCCTGACCATAGGGGATCAAAGATGGAAGGGTCGCGGTGGTGTTGAATCCGCCGGCACGAAAACCGGTGCCGTAGGTGGCGTAGAGATTGAGCGTGTCCGACACCTTGTAGCGCAACGTCGCGGTAGGCGCCAAAAAGCTGAATGTTGGATGGCCGGACGTCACGAAGGCCCCGAGAAACGCCGATCCAATGGCCGCCCAGACCGGGTCCAACGGAGAAGGTGGAACACTTGCGATGGGAAGCTGCGCATACGTCAACGTTCTCTTGTCCTGGCTCCAGCGAAGCCCGCCGGTCAAGTCGAGTTGGTCGGTGATGTGCCATGTCGCCTCGCCGAATGCGGAGACCGAGCGGGTCTTGAAATTCGTTCCCGGGATGGGAAGACCAAAGAAACCCGTGCTCAAAGCAACGGGACCAATTCCGAACAGCGTGGACAAATCGCCCGTGGTCTCAAAAATGCGCGAGAAATCGAACGTTTCGTCGAAATACGAGACTCCTCCGATCCAAGTGATCATCTGGTCTTGCGGCGAGGTCCAAAGACCTTCCACGTAATAGTCCCTGACGCTTTCCTTGCGATGCAAGACCTGTTGCAAGTAGAACGCTTGAGGAAATCCCGCGCCGGCAACGGGTGTCAGCGCCGTGAAATCCTGGTCTTCAATCCCCGTGAGATGATAGTCGCGATAGGATGCGAGCAGGTTGAACCTGCCCCACTCGGTATCGTGCGTGATGTTCTGAGACAGATACAGCTGATGGTAAGCCGAGCGCGACGGGGTATCGCGTTGAATGGTCGTGGGGGTTTCCGGCGCCCCTACGCCAACAAATAGTTGTGCGACTCCGAACGGGGCGTAGGCACGCTGAGATGGACCGGTCACGTCTTCGTACTCCGCCATCCACAGCACATTCAACTTGTCTGTGATGTCCAACTTTGCCGACAGCCGGCCGCCCGCATCGTGACCGCGGTCGATTTTCTCGTTCAAGGTGATGTTGATGTATTCACTGCCGGTTTGATTGAAATACCACCCTGCGCCGCGCACGGCAAAATTGTCCGCCAGCGGTACGTTTGCTGCTGCCTGCAACTCGATCCGGTTGTAGTTGCCGTACTTCACCGACGCATAGCCATTCAGTGAATCGGTTGAAGGAGTCGCGTAGATGATATTGATGGCGCCACCGACAGCATCGCGGCCGTAAAGACCGGCTTGCGGTCCGCGCAGCACTTCGATGCGCTCGACATCGACTTGCGCGCCGATGTTGGTGCGTTGGCCCCCGAAATAGAGTCCGTTGCGATAGAAGCCAAAGTTCGGTTCGGCCTGGGCGTCCGCCTGGCGAATGCCGCGGATATTGATGTAGGTCGTGAAATGTTGGGGATCGTCGGGAAGAACGGCATTGGGTATTTGCGACACAATCGTCTTGATGTCGGTAATACCGCGGTTACGCAGATCAACTCCTGACAAGGCTGTCACGGTGACCGGCGCATCGAAGATTGATTCTTCGCGCCGCTCCGCCGTCACCGTTATAACCTCGATGCCTTCCGCGGCCGCCGCCCAATCCGTTGTCAAGCCGAGATAGATGGACACCACACCGACGGAGGTCAGCAGATCGCGACGAAGATTTTTGGATGTACGCATAGGGCCCCCTGCCACAGCATATACAGTGTATATATTGGGGGGTGCATGGCACTGAATGTCAACACCGTTCATATTGCAAAAAAACCACGGCCACGCGAATTCCTAGCTGCACGTCGGGTTCAACCGCCGCTCTCCACACCACCGGAAATTGCACGTTTTCTCGGAATGACCACCCGCGGGCACGGTTGATTCGGAGAGGCTGAGGTTCTTGCTCCTCACCACCCGAGCCATGAATTGCGTGCCGAATATGAACACCGTACACTTTGCGTAAGTCACGACAGCGCCAGCGGTTCCGGAGCCTGGTATGCCATCAGATCAAACGCGTACCTCGCCTGCCCCGCCGCCGACTCTCAAGCAGCTCATCCTGTTTGCGTTTCCTTCGCTGCCGCATGCCTTCGTCGCGTTGCCGCTGAATATTGTGATTCCGTCATTCTATGCCGCGCACACCGCTGTGACTTTGGCGCAGATCGCAGCGGTCACGAGCCTCAGCCGCCTGCTCGATGCCTTCTTGGATCCGATGTTGGGCTATCTGTCGGATCGCACAAAAACAAGAATCGGACCCCGCAAGCCGTGGGTGCTCGCCGGTGCCATCGTGTGCGCTGTCTCAATCTTTTTCCTTTTCCGGCCGGCGTCGGGCGCCAACTACATCTACTATGGCGTTTGGTCGTTCCTGCTGTATTTCGGCTTCACGCTTTTCGAAATCCCGCGGCAGGCTTGGACGGCTGAACTCAGCCGCGACTATGTCCAACGCTCCAAAATTCAAACCTGGGTCGCCGTCTTCAACGTCGCGGGTAGCCTCGTGTTTTGGATCATGCCGCTCATTCTGGTTGGACTCACTGGCACGACCGCTCTCACCGGCACGGCTTTGGCCGGCATCGCCTGGCTATATGCGGCGCTGATGCCGGCCGGAATCCTGTTGGCGGTCTTTTTCGTTCCGACCGGCAATCAGCATCAAGAACGCCTCGCAACTCTGCGTGAGCTTTGGCGCTCGCTACGGACAAACAAGCCCTTGTGGCGATACTATTCGGCGATCTCCGCCTGGGGGCTCGGGCAGGGCTGTTATCTCTCGGTGATCATCATTTTCTTGACCGACTACATGAAACTCGGTGCGTTCTTCCCGTTCTTGATGATCGCGTTCTTTGCCGTGCAAATCGTGGCCATGCCGTTCTGGCACAAGGCGATCGCACGCTTTGGAAAGCACCGGGTTTGGGTTTTTTCTATGGTACTGGACGCCTGCTCGCGACCATTGATTCTGCTGTTCGCGCCAGGATCGCAAGCGATTGTGCCGCTGTTCGCGCTTGGCGCAATAAGCGCGTTTCTCAACGCGCCCGCCAATATTGCGCCGGGAGCCATCCTCGGGGACGTTGTCGACTATGACCTATTGAAGTCGAGGGTGAACAAAGCCGGCAACGTATTTGCCTTCAACACACTTCTGATTAAGGCGACCATGGCGGTGGGCGCGGGACTGGCATTTTGGATTTTGGATGCGTTCGAGTACCAAGTCGGAAAAATCAATACTTCGGCCAGCAATTTCGGACTGATGGCAGCCTACCTTGTATTCCCAGCCCTCATGTATTTTGTCGCCTCGGCCATCGCATGGAATTTTCCGCTCACTAAGAATCGGCACAGTATCATTCGCCGCCGCATAGAAAGTCGTCCCGTGCGCGCTGACCACGCCACTGCAACCGCGAGCTAAACGCAAATGGCCAATCACCTAGCGCAACACGCCCCTCCTTCGGCGCGCAGGAGAAAAGCAAGACGGAGCTATCATAAGGGCAACGTGGCGAGGGACTTGCTCGCGACGACGGCACGCATTCTCGAGACTGAAAGCATCGAGGCAGTGTCTGTTAGGCGGCTGGCTCGCGAGTTGGGCGTCACACCCGCGAATTTCTACAACCATTTTCCTAACATGACCGACATTCTCTTGACGCTGGCGGCAGAAGGGTTCGACAAGCTCGCAGCGGAAACGCGGCGGATAATGGAAAAATCGAAGAGCCGCAAAGAGGGTCTGGTTAAAGCGTGCGTGATGTTCGTCGATTTCGCAATGGCAAACAAACAGCTCTTCCGCATCATGTTCGGACAAATTCCTGACGCGGTCTCGAACGAAAAGTTTCGCGCCGCCTCCGACAGGGCCTTCTCGCAATTGGTCCGCTTTATCTACGGTGAAGGGCGCTATGACCCGTCGAACCTCATGGCATCTCACCTTCACGCCAAGGCGGCGTACGCGCTTTTCTCACTCGTCTATGGACTAGCGCGAAACATCATCGAAGACCAATTCCAGTTCGAAACGGGCACGAAAGCCGAAATCCGCAGGTTTGTCGAAGAGGTGATCGGCACATTCGTTGATGGAACCGCCGCCGATCTTTTCATCGACTAGCGCGATCCTCAATCCCAAGGATAGGTCCAAGGGTAGGTCTGTTCGTAAATCCGAGCCAGACGCAGCAGGATGTCGTCGCGATGGCGGCGAGCCGTGATCTGAAGGCCGACGGGAAGTCCGTCGGCAGTGAACCCGGCCGGAATGGAGATGGACGGATTCCAGCAGGCGTTGGCAAGCATGCCGAATGGCTCGACGCCGGTCTCGCTTGCGTCGCGTCCGTCGATGATTTGCAACGCCGTGAGATGGGCATCGTAGGGCTTGCAACCTGTCGCCGGCGACATGAGCAAATCATGATCGCGAAAGAAGACGGCAACCTGGTTGTTCAGCTCTTCGATCCTTTTCCAAGACGCCTTGAGATTGATCTCAGCCCGGCGCTGGCGAATACGATTCAGGAGAAATTTGGTCATGTCGGACAGCCGATCATAGCCGTCGGGCAAAATTCCGTCGCGCGTCAGGTCTTCCTCGAGAGTCGCCAGATTTAGCGCTCCCCAATCACGATAGATGTTCGTCGGATGGAATGTGCCACCTGTATCGACAAGCTTCGCGGCGCGCATGAGCCGATCGGCGGCAATCCTTGCGAGTTCGACAACCTCAGGTTCAACGACGGCATAGCCGCAGTCGGGTGTGAAGAGGGCCCTCATTCCAGAAACGTCTAGCGTCTCGATGATGTCCTCGAAGCGGTAGGGCACCTGCGGCAACGACTGCCGGTCGCGATCGTCCGGTCCGGCAGCGACATCGAGATAGCGCGCATAGTCGGCGACCGTGCGCGTGACCGTGCCGTGAACCGACCAGTTGGCAAAACCATTCACTTTTGCGATGCGCCCGTGACTGGGCTTGAGCCCGACCAGATTAGTATATGCAGCAGGTTGGCGAATCGATCCGCCCCCGTCCGTCGCCGTGGCAAACGGCACCATTCCAGCGGCGACCGCGGCTGCCGAGCCGCCGCTGCTGCCGCCCGGAGTCTTTTGCGGATTCCAAGGATTTCGTGTGACGCCCCAGGCGTAGGTCGACACAGCGGAGTCCATCCCGTACTCGGCGGTGGCTGTTTTTCCTACAACGATCGCTCCCGCCGCCTTCAAACGTTCGACGTGCGGCGAGTCCTTGGTCTTGGGCGGCGTGTTCTTCAGGAAGTCGCTGCCCTGTGTCGTGGGGTACCCCGCAGTGTCTTCCAGATCCTTCACGCCGAACGGAACGCCCGCGAGCGGACCGGGGTCGATGCCGCGGGCGATCTTTCCATCCATTTCTGCAGCGACCGACAGCGCGCCCTCGCGATTCATCATGATGAACGCGTTGAGAGCCGTGTTGCGCTCGTCGATCTTGGCGTAGGCGTCGTTCACCATATCGACAGCTTTCCACTCGCCGCGCCGTACTTTGGTGGAGATTTCAACAAGCGTCTTCATCGTTGCCTCAATGCAGTGCCTTGGTAACGTTCTCGCGAAGTCCTTTGGAAATGTTCTCCGTGTTTGCCACGCGCTCTAGAGCGGCGCGCATCATAGTTTGCCGCTTGGTATCGTAACGGCGCCACTGATTGATCTGCGTCATGATGTAATGGCTTCCGGTTCGACCGAGTTTGTCGATCATCAACAGCCGGTCGGCGAGAAATTCGTATCCTTTGCCGCTGAGATCGTGGAATGCGACACGGTTCTGGCGAAAGAAGCCGCCGTAATACTGCAGCCCGCGCGCCATATTGTTGAAGTCGAATGCCGGGTGTTTCTCGAGTGCGATAATTCTGTCCACCGCGCCAGGCATGCGTGACAAGGCCTGCGCGTTGAACCATTTGTCCACGACGGTAGAGTGTTTTCTCCACCGCTCATAAAACCATGTGAGCGCCTCCTCGCGTTGCGGGCATGCAATATGTGCGAGCTGGCACAAGGCCTCGAACATGTCTGTCATGTTGTTCGAATTTCTCACTTGCGAGAGCGCAAGGTCGCAGATTTCAGGCGTCTCCAGCGAAGTCAGGAGATCCAAGACGATGTTTTTGAATCGACGCCGCGAAATGCCAGCGATGTCTGGCTTGTATGCCTCGCTCTCCTTGTTCGCAAGGTAGAGATCGAGCAGCTTGTCATGAAATAGTGAAGCAATTCGGCGCCTCAGAAACGTGCGAGCGGCCATGTGACCGTCGAGATCAATGTGCGCCAAACCTTCACTGAGAACGGGCTCGTCCGGCAACGACAGAAGCTGAGCGCGTGCCAGTTTGTCGATGTGCGAGGCATCGAGTATTCGCTCGATGGCAGACAAAAACGGCTCAGGTGCCGCCATTGCCTTTCCCGCGGCGCGGTCGGCAGCGAGCGAGCGAATGAGTCTCACGCCCAGCGTTTGGGCGGCGTCCCACCTCGCGAACGCATCGGTGTCGTAGGACAGTAGAGTCGCAAGTTCACCATCGCTGAGATTTGCGTCAAGCGTCACAGGTGCCGAGAACCCGCGGAGAAGCGATGGTATCGGCGGCGAAGTCACTCCATCGAATGCAAACGTCTGTTCGCGCTGCGTGAGTTCGAGAATTGTCGCGCTTGTCGCCTTACCACCATCGATGCAAAACATGAGCGGTTCGCCCAATCGCGAAATGAGCCCCGCATTGATGGGAATCTGAAACGGCTCCTTCGCCTCGTGCCCGGAGGCAGTCGTGCAGGTTTGAGACAAAGCCAGCGTGTAACGCTTGGCTGCCGCATCGTAGCTCCCTTGAGCCACGACGCGTGGTCGACCGGCCTGATGATACCAGCGGCGAAACTGCGAAAGATTGCGACCGGATGCCTGTTCCATTGCGCGGATGAAGTCTTCCGTCGTTGCTGCCTTGCCATCATTGTCGGCGATGTAGCGATCGAAACCGGCACGAAAACCGGATGGTCGCAAAAGTGCCCGGACCATTCTGATGACCTCGGCGCCTTTGTCGTAAACCGTGTTGGTGTAAAAATTGTCGATATCGACATATTCGCTCGGCTGAATGGGATGAGCAGCGACTCCTTCATCCTCCGGAAACTGATTGCGTCGCAGTTGCTTGACGATTTCGATGCGCCACACACCGGACGCCATCTTGTCCTCGATGAAATGTTGGTCGCGGAAGCGTGTCAGTCCTTCCTTCAAACAGAGTTGAAACCAGTCGCGACAGGTGACGCGATTGCCGGTCCAGTTATGAAATTGTTCATGGCCGATGATGCGCTCGATAATGATGTAGTCGTCATCGGTCGTAATTTCCGGGTCCGTGATGATTCCGTGTGCCTCGAAAAGATTTAGGCCTTTGTTTTCCATCGCGCCGGCCCAGCCAGTCAGCGCGACGATATTGAAGGTATCGAGGTCGTACTCCAGCCCGTAGGTCGCCTCGTCCCACGCGAACGAACGCTTCACGACGTCCATGGCAAAGCGGCACCGGGGTAAGAGTTCTTTATTGGCATAGATGCCGAGTTTCACCCGGCGACCGCTCTTCGTGACGAATTCGTCATCAAGGACCGCAAAGTCTCCCGCCATGACGGCGAAAATGTATGACGGCTTCGGGAACGGATCCTCCCACGTCGCCCAATGTCGACCATCGCCGTGAGTGCCGCTGGCCACGCGATTTCCATTCGACAACAAGTGTGGGTACTTCGCGGCATCCGCGTGCAGCGTGACCCGATATTTCGACAGAACGTCCGGGCGATCGGGGAAATAGGTTATGGTCCGAAAACCTTCGGCTTCGCATTGCGTCGCAAGCTTATGGTCGACTTCGAACAATCCCATTCGGGTGGTGTTGGCCATGGGAGAAATGGCGGTATGGATCTCGAGATCGAACTCGTCCGGTACGTTGTTGAGCGTCAAGCCGCCTGCGTCGGTCGCATACCGGTTCGGCCCCAGATTCTCGCCATCTATCGCAATTCGGAGAAGTTCGAGCCGAACGCCGTCCAGGCGCAGTGGCGCATTCGTCCTGGTGCTGTTTGGCCGGCGGATATGCATGCGGTTGCGCACGATCGTTCGTTCAGGATGGAGATCGAATTCGAGCTCAATCGTAGGGACGTCGATTTTCGGCGGCGAGTAATCCGCGAGGCGCACTATCCCGGATTCGTCATGAGGCAAGCAAAACTCCACGTACCGGCTTGTTTCGCCTATATGAACGATGTTCATATGGGCCCAGGCTCGTGTCAAGGATTCTGACGATGGACAGTGACGCTCGGATAAAATCGGTCGAGAACGGCATTCTGCCGATCATGCGCATTGCGGGCCGGGACGAACGTTGGCCACTGGTGGAGCGCATGGCGCACTACGACGTGCCCGGCGTGAGCATCGCTGTGATGCAGGACGGAGCGATCGCCTGGGCGAGAGGCTATGGTTTGCGCGAGAAAGGCAAGCCCGAACGGGTGGATGAGGAAACCGTATTCATGGGCGCTTCGACGAGCAAACCCGTGACCGGATTTCTTGTCATGCAGATGGTCGAGCGCGGCGTGGTAGCGCTCGACGTCGACATCAATCGTTACCTCAAGCGTTGGCAGCTTCCGCAGAACGAATTCACGCGTGATGCTCAGGTCACGCTGCGAAACATATTGAATCATACCGCAGGTCTTACGGTGAATGGCTGGCCCGTCGCCCCGCGCGGCCGCCCTCTGCCCACCGTGTTCGACTTGCTCGAAGGACGGCGGCCCGAAGTTTCCGACCCCGGACCCAACGAATTTGTGATGCCGCCTGTACGCGTCAACAAAGCGCCGAATGGAACGCGGCGTTATTCCGGCGGGGGATTCCTGCTCGCGCAAATGGCTTTGGAAGACATGACAGGCAGATCGTTTGATGCACTGGCGGATGAGCTGGTCTTCCGGCCGCTTGGGATGACGCGGACGACGTTTCAGTCAAATCCGCTTTCAGATCGATTTGCGCTGAACATTGCTTCGGGCCACGGCCCCACCAGCATGCCCCTGCCCGGTGGCTGGCACGTCTCGGCAGAGATGGGCGCCGGCGGCATTTTCACCACCGCCGCGGATTATGCGCGATTTCATATCGGCTTTCGCAACGCTTGGCTCGGCAGACCTAACGCGATCCTAGCGAAAGAGCTTGCGCGAGAAATGGCAGTTCGCCGAGCGGATGGCGAGTTCGGCATTGGATGGCGCGCGCTCGGAGTGGGCGCAACTCTACGGGTGAACCATGGCGGCTCGAACGGCGGTTATCAGTCCGAGACAAATTCCTACCTGGAGAGCGGTGACGGTGGCATGGTGTTCACCAATGCCGTACCCGGCTTGTTCTTGTTTTGCGAAGTGCTGAACACCATCGCCGACGTGTATGACTGGCCCGACTTCATGCCGCCGCCCAAAGTCGTCGTGCCAATCCCAGCCGAAGAACTCTATAAATACGAAGGCGAATACAAGATCGTCAGCGGCATTGAACTTCCTCTTATGAAGATCTGGAGCGAGAACGGTGTCCTGAAGAGCGAGATTCCAGGTTTGCGCGTTGGCGTGCGAACTATGTTCATGGATGATACAGGGCGCTTTTTCAATCAGTCCGGCCCCTACGAAACGACGATCCACTATGGTCCGGACGGTCGTGCCGCCGAACTTGTCGCCTATGAGGGCAGTGAGGAAATTCTGCGCGCCGTGCGAAGTTGATGATCGCGTTAGGAGTTCATTAACTTAGGCGAGCCGATGGGTGTCGGGAAACTTTCCACTTCACGCTGGTCGACCGTTCGACACTGTGCACGGTCACGCCCGATTCCTGCGCTTCAATTTTCCAAGCGATGCGATGTTCTTCCGGGGTCGAAAAAAGTTCGAGCCAGGTGTTCACGCGAATAGACCAGCCAGGCCGTTCAAAAGCTACGCGATAGGATTTGACGGCGCACGCTCGATCGTCTGCTCCCAACGAGAGATCAAACCGCGAGGCAATGTAGTAGTCCGTTCGAGTGGCCGGCAGGTGATGTGCGGCCAAAATGCTCGTCAAAGAGACAACATCCTTGGCGGGAGGTGGAAACGCTTCCCGCACAGGATCTATCCACTTGAGTTGCTCTCGCGTCGCAACGTTCGCGTGCTCCGGAGCGGCGAAGATCGGAAGTCCGTTTAGTCGCTCTATTTGCGGCACGATAAGCCTGAGCGCAGAAATCGCGACGGTCTCACTTCCGCCGGTGGGCCAGAGAGTTGGCCAGCCATCGGCCGACAAGACGAGACCGAGACGATGACTTCTCTCCACTTGCCACGATGCCGCCTGGAGCGGGATGACAATATCTTGGGATATGCAGGTCGAGAGATTGATTGCGCCTGTCGTCATGCGGACCGCCGCGCCATCGGGTGCAATGTCAAGCAGACGCGCAACGATCACGCCCTTGCTCAAGGCTGAGTGGCAGGTCATGACGGGCGATGGACCAATCTCAAACGGATCGTCAAATGGATCGGAAATGGCGATGAATGCTCCGCGAGCTCGCGCTGCTTGCAAATCGAAAGGCGCCGGCACGTCCTCGTACAGGTCTTGGCTCAGGGTGGTTGGTTCGGGCGTGGCAGGCTTCAATGTGATGAATGCGCTGTCAGGCTGACCGCTATGGTCGAGTCTTGAACCGTGCAGCACGAATGTCTTCTTCACCCCCTTGTCCATCGGCCAGCTGGAGCCGATCCAAATTCCGTCTTCCAGATGTCCTTGCCGATCGGGAGCGGCGAGCCACAGACGTAACGGTGCCTCGTTCATGACGCCGGTCTCGATTCCTTTGAGAAATCTGTCCCACCAGCGTAACGCTTCGCGCAGAAAACCTATGGCCGGCCCGCGCAAGGCCCGGTCGGGCGGAGCATGTTCCCAAGGACCAATGATTGTGCGTACCGGTCCGCGCCATTGCTCGGCGATGCGCAACACCGAAGTCGCGTATTTGTCCGCGAGTCCGGCGTACAGCAAGAGAGGGAGTTTTGACGACCGTGAGAGATCAGCCGTCCTATCGTTCCAGTAGTCATCATGGGTGGGATGAGACAACCATCGGGTGATGAACGGCTCATTCGCTTCGAGCCGCTTCTTCCACTCCGCGCGCCAATCGCCCTCGAACTGCGCGGGGTCAGGTGGAAGGGAATTGAACATCAGCATGACTCCAGCCCAGTCGACCTGGGCCGCATATGGGACGCCGCCGAGATAGTGGATGTCGGTCAGCCACCCGTCTTCGGAAACGCCTCCCAGGACCATTGCCTTAAGTGCGGGCGGATTCTTCAACGACGCCCGCAAAGCGGTGAATGCAGCCCAAGAGAAGCCGCTCAGCCCAACGCCACCATCGCACCAGGGCTGTTTTGCCACCCATTCAATGGTTTCAATGAGGTCGCTAATTTCCGAAGTTTCGTATTCATCGAGTAAGAGGCCTGTCGAGCTACCTGATCCCGCGATGTCGATGGCAATTGCGATATAACCGTGCCCTGCCAAATATCGAAACTGAGCGTCCATTAAAGGGCGAAAGACGTCGCCCGCGCGATAGGGCGATGCATCGATAATCGCTGGCCAACGGCCGGCATCCATTGGCCTCCAGGCGCGTCCTCTCAAGGTTCGTCCGTCCGAAACCGGGATGGCGATCAGGTCTTCAATCAAATTCATCTTATGACAGTCAAATCAGCATGCGCGTCGAAGCCAACACAAAATCCAAATCGGCCTGCTTAACTCTTCTGAAATGCTACCCTGTTCTCATGGCTCCTCCGCCAACTGAGAACGGCCCAATGTTGTACTCCTTAAGAAGAGCTGAGAGGACCGCTTTGACCGCCCTCATAATTCTGATGATCCTCTGCGCGGCGATTGTTCTCTATAGGGGCGCGAATTCGGGGGCCAAAGCGGTCGGTTCGAACATCATCGCCAAGGCTGATTCCAGTTCATAGCGCGATAGCGCGAAATCTGAAACATCATTTCTTCTTTAAGCAAGACGAAGCATTTCGCATTCAACGATTTGCCCGCCGTTGCTTTCGAGAAGTCTGACCGAAACATCGAATTGAATTTCAGGCCACCTTGCAGCTTGGCTAAATTGTGGGGTCTTCGCTTTGGTGCGCATGTCCGATCGCCTGCTTGAGGCGAGATTCCAATCGTCCGCTGTTCAAGACAACCTTGCCTTCCTCAACTTCCTGTATTGCAGTGAGGGGCACGGTGAAGTCGCCGGCATTCTCCACGTAGATGACAAGAGAGTGGGACTGTACCTTGCGCACCGCGCCGATCGCCTTTTCACCGTCGTGCACAAACACATCGGATCCTTCGTTGACGATTTTTGCGCTCATCCGAGATTTCCTTTCAAGCGGGTCAATCAGCGCGCAATGGTCCGTTGCCGCGACTCGAACTGCGTTCTCTTAATTCACCGGCCGCTTATGGCCCCAGGAACTACCCCTGTCGTGGCGCGTGACCCGCCAAGTCGCATCGTCCACCTCGATTGCGTCAAACCCAAACTCGACCTCGAAGCCAGCGGGCGTGCGCGTGTAGAAAGACACCATTCGGTCGTTGGTGTGGCGTCCCAGAGTCATAGTGATCGGCGATTTGGCCGCCTGCGCACGTTCGAGCGCGAAGCCGACAGCATCAAGGCTCGAAACCTGCAACATGAAGTGATGCAGACGCTTCGGCATCGACATTGGGATCAGGGCCAGCGTGTGATGGCGTGGATTGCAATGAAAAAACTCCATGTCGACGAACAGGTCACGCCCCATACGCATGCGGATCGTGTCCGAGAGGCGGAAGCCTAGGAGATCCTGGTAAAAGCGGCGAGCGGCCGCAACGGCCTTCGTCGACAGTACGACGTGTCCAAGCCCCTGCGTTCCGGTGACAAATCCGCTCACGCCGGCGGGCGACGCGAACGGCGTCTCTGTACGCAATGTGGGGCCGTAGAAAATCTCAATAGTCAAACCGTCGGGGTCCTTGCAAGAAATGAGATCGACAACCTCACGCGCAGAGATAAGCTCCTTAGTGCTAACCTCGACCTCTACACCGGCTTCCTGAAGTCGCTTGCGAATGTCCTCGAGCTCGGCACCACCAGAAACTTCAAAGCCGAGATACGCAACATCGTCCACTTCGCCTTGCTCCACGGCGATTCGCCAGCCAAGCTCGTCGAGGCGAAAGCGTATGGCTCCGTCTCTTCCGACAGGCATAAGCCCCAGAATGTGCGTCGCAAATGTTTCGAAAGCGCCTGGATCCTTCACCTTTAAACCCAAATAGCCGAGCGATCCGATGGTCATGTCGACTACTCCCGTGTGGCAGCGTATTTCGCGGCAAGTTTGGCACCGCCGGCCGGGCGTCCAATTCCGCGCACGCCAATTCCAGAATCGAGATTGAGAACTCCGCCCGTCGCAGGTCTGCTGTCGCGGCGCGTGGCCAGAAAGAGGTAGCCCCCTGCATAGTCCGAGGGCGTGGGCACCTTTCCAAGCGGCACGTTCGGCGCGGCAACCGACGCGAGATCAATGCTGCCGATCGACCTCTGCGCCATTCCGAGAGCCTCAGGTCCGCGGAGGTCGGTCTCGATCGGGCCGGGCGCGACACCGTTCACCCGAACGGCGGGCGCGAACTCGTAGGCGAGCTGCCGAATGAGGCCAACAACTGCGTGTTTGCTCGCTGTATAAAGCGGTCCACCCCCGGCTGGCCCGAAACCGGCATTTGAAACTGTGAAGATCAGGGCGCCATTTGATCGCACGAGCGCGGGCAGTGCTACCTTTGCTAGATTCAAATATCCCTTCACGTTGACGTGGAAAATCTCATCGAACGCTGAATCGATACGCTCCGGCTCGATGGCGTCGAGCGACAGCGAGTAGTCCCAGATGCCGGCATTTCCAATCGCACAATCGAGCTTGCCGAACTTGGCGAAACAGCGATCGATGGCACTCATATTGTCGGCTAGAGATCGCACATCGCCCACGATCGGCTCGATCACTCCTTGGTGCGCGGCCGAGAGCGTTCCGAGCCTGTCGGTCGAACGGTCCAGTACGACGACTCGTGCACCCTCTTCTATGAATCGTTCGACAATGGCGCGACCAAGACCGGACGCCCCGCCGGTAATCAGAACGACCTCGCCTTCGAGTTTTTGCATAGCCCTCTTCGTTCCTAGAAGATCGTACTCATGTTTTTTGAGGCAATGACGGTCTGATCGAGGAATAGGTGGCGCTTCAGAAGCTTGAAACTTGTTCCCGAACGGCGCAGCACGTCGGTGCGCCGGCCAACCCAAGAATCCACGTCCGTATTGAGACGCGTGCGATAGACATGGAAACAGGCGTCGATCGTGATCTCGTCGCCTTCAATGTCCAGTATGCGCACATTCGACACGAAGTGCCGCGAACGTGATGGCGGATCCTCTGACCAAGCCGATTTCGCCTCAAGCTTTTTCACCCGCATCTCGAGGAGCTCATAGTCGTCGTCGAAGTAGGCCATGGCGCCCGGTTTGGTGAACTCGAATTCCAGGTCGCTGCGTGTGACCGTGCGCCGGATTGGCATCCAGTAGTGGATATCCTCAGCGACGACGGCGAACCATTCTCGGTATTTGCGCGCGTCGAGGAGCGCGGCCTCGTCATAAAGGAATTGCTCGACGGCATATTGCAGAGCCGCACGTTCGGCCGGGCTCAAATCCGCCCAACTAGACGGGGCCTTCGGTGTACGTTCCACGGCTGACATCACACGGTACCCTCGGGCACAGGCGAATGGTTTGCGCGAAGTTCAGCCCAGTCGCGCGCCGCCATCCATTCGGTCCAGCCGCTATAAAACCAGCGCTGACCGTGCTCATTGACGCACGTTTCGATGTAGTGTTCGCCATTTCCGCCAACGACTGCCTCGTCCTTGCCCACGCCCATCTTGAGATTGACACCAAGCTGCTGGCTCGAGCGCGCTTGTGATGAGCGACTACTTTGGCTCCAGTTCTCACCGTCATCCTGCTCGAGAAGCCCGGCCGGCCCAAAAAGATGAATGGCGGTGCGGATCATCCGTTGCTTGAGCTTAGGCGGCGATCCTCTGGGTACTATCGTGTACCACCAAAGCTCCGTTCTGTGCGGCCCGCGCGGCAGACGCAGGCACATTTGCATGCCATTAAGTGTAATCCAAAGATTCGGAAAAATGTTCGGATGGCCCATGCTGCGCACGCCGACAGGGCCCATCAACTCGTCGGCGCTACGTGGACGAACCCGCACACCGCTGCTCGCGATTTCCTTCGACATTTCGATTCTCTGCTCATCCGACATTTGGTCGATCCGAGCCTGCATCTCTTTCGTTATACCGGGTCCGCTGATGGCCTGACCATACTCGCCCAATAGTACAAGCTGGTTGTTGGGATGAAGGATTTCGGCGAGGTTGAGCATCCCCGCACTCCCCGCCGATGCATGGCTGTACATGACGTGGTACCAGTCGAAGAGATTGTCGACTGCGATTTTCCAATTGCAGTCGATGATATTCTTCTGAATACCGTCGACGACCTCGATGTCGCCGAATGCGCACACCATGCCGAGCCCCGTCCGGCCGACATCTCCGAGAAACTCTGAAAGCGACGGCGCGTCCTCGGCCATGGTCGCAAAATGGAAGCCAAGATAAGATTCTACCCTTGCCGGCACGAGGCCAAGCCGGGTCCTGTCGATGTCATCGCGATAATACGTCTTCTGCCCCGGCACACCGATCAGCTTGCCGTCGAGCGCGTAGTTCCAGCCGTGATAGCTGCAGACAAACGTTTTTGCACGCCCCTGTTCGGCTCTGCAAAGTGCGTTTCCGCGATGGCGGCACGTATTGAGAAGGACGTTGACCCGGCCGGCTTCGTCGCGAACGACGATGACCTGATCCTCCCCGATATAATTGATGAGATAATCGCCGGCGTTGGAAAGTTGTGAGTCATGGCACATGAAGTTCCAGCCGCGCGCGAAGATTCGCTCCATCTCGAGTCGATAGAGCGCCGCGTCGCAGAACACACGCCGGTCCAGCCAGCCGGTTGTGCGATCGAAGAGCGCGTCGATCGCGGCCTTGTCCCAACCACCGGTGTCAACGATTTGTGAGTTGGGCGTCATGGTCCATCAAGTTATTCTAAATCGAAGCTCGTTCGAAGAGTTAATCACTCGATCACACCCTCATGAGAGTTGCCAAGCCACCGGCAAAGAGTGAAGCCCGAAAAAGAGGCCATCGCTCTTGTAAGCCGCTTGTACGGAGGGAAAAGCAAGTCTCAGTGTGGGGATACGACGAAATAGGGTCTCGATGCTGTCGTTATGGCGATCGGCGGTGGCGGCTTGTGTGGTGGATCTGCAGCAGCCATCAAGCACATTCAGCCTCGGTGCGCCGTTTTTGGCGTCGAGCCAGAAGGCGCCAATTCCATGAGTCTTAGTATTGCCACGGGTCAACCAGTGACGCTCACCAGAACAAGTACGATTGCTGATAGTCTCGCGCCGCCAATGAGTCTTCCCTACAGTTTCGACTTGTGTCGTCGGTTCGTGGAATCGATCGTGACGGTGAGCGATCAACAAATACGCCAAGCCATGAAAGTTCTATTCGAGAACTTGAAACTGGTGGTCGAACCGGCCGGAGCTGCCGCGACAGCGGCGCTCCTGGGGCCCCTAAGTGATAGCCTGCGTGGGAAGAAAGTGGCTGTCGTGATTTGCGGGTCAATCATCGACGCCCATTCATTCGCGGAACATGTTTGTGCCTTGTGACTGGATGGTGGGCGCGACAGGGATCGAACCTGTGACCCCTACCATGTCAAGGTAGTGCTCTCCCGCTGAGCTACGCGCCCGTGCCAGATACGGCGGGGCGGCCTCTATAGCGTTCGAGGCCGCGCCCGGCAAGCGAGGCATCAACCGCGCATCAACTTCAGGTCGAATTTGACGGCCGCTTGCGTCTGGCTGGTGACGGCAACGCCTGACACGATCGCCGGCTTGTACTTCCAATGCGCCAGCACCCATGACGCGGCTTGGGCGTCGAGCTCGGCAAAACCACTCGTGCGCGCGATATCCGCCGCGACGACATCGCCATTGGGCGAGATCGTCAGCCGCAGCAACACGATTCCCTGATGCGCAAGGAGCCGCGCCTGATCAGGATAGGGCGGCGTCGAGTGTGTGCTGCTCACGCCCACAGCGCCTGAATCGGGAGACGGCCCGGTATGCGACCCCGTCGGTTCCCTGACTGACGTGTTGTCCGGATCGGCGATCGTGTAGGTCGGAATTTTCGGATCGAGCGGGGTCGCGTCCGTCGGCTGCGTCAATACCGGCAATGTCGGAATCGGAGTCGGTTTGGGCGGAACAACGACATCGACGAAACGAACCTGAAAATCAGGTGGAATGAGCTTGACGATTTGCGGTGTCATGCCCGTGATCAGTGCATAAACCGCCACCACATGAAGTAGACCTACAGTGCCCAGTGAAATGGCCCGTCGCGGTGTGATGCCCCTTTCGCGCGCGCCTACGATCTCATGTCTTGGTATGAACATTGTTGCCTCCCGCATTTCACCGATGCATTGCGCATGTCGGCGGTCCGGCGGGAGCGTCTCAGCTTCCCAGCCGGACGCGAGATTTGTAGTCTTCAATTCCGGCGGGCTGCGGGCGCGATTATGGCGGGCCGCCGCAATACCTCGAATATTTATCGAACAGAGTCCGGCAACCGAGACTGACGTGCTGTCAGGCGGCGATCATGCGATCGACTTCGGCGACGATCTCGCGCAGATGGAACGGCTTGGAAAGCACCTTCGCCTGCTTTGGCGCGTTCGACGAAGGATGCAGCGCGACGGCCGCAAAGCCGGTGATGAACATGATCTTGAGCGCCTCGTTCAATTCCACGGCGCGCTTGGCAAGTTCGATCCCGTCCATTCCCGGCATCACGATATCGGTCAGGAGCAGATCGAAGCGGTCGCCCTTCAGGCACTCATAGGCGTCGCTGCCGTCCCCGAAATCGGTCACGGCATGGCCCGCCCGCGCCAACGCCTGGGCCAGGAATTTGCGCAGGCTTTCGTCGTCCTCGGCCAGAAGAATATGCGCCATCGTCCCCGCCCTTGCTGCCTACTAGACCGTATAATCGCCAAACGGTAAATGCCGGGTAATGCGCCTCCGTGACGCTTGATCGATCCTGCCCCTTAATGGTCCACTGTCCCGGTACAGAACGAATCGGATGATCATGGCCCAGCCGGGCACGCGAAATTCAGGCAGCGACAGCGATGCGGTTGACGTCAGTCTGGCGGCGCTTTTCGACAACCCCTTTCACATTGAGCGCCCCTTCCGCCAGACCGTACCCTTCGTGCTGGCGTCACCGCATTCGGGTCGCGACTATCCGGAGAGTTTCGTCGGCATGAGCCGGCTGGGGCGGATTTCGCTCCGCCGCTCGGAAGATGCCTTCGTCGACGAGTTGTTCGGCGGTGCCGTGGCGCTGGGCGCACCGATGATCTCGGCACGGTTTCCGCGCGCCTATCTCGACGCCAATCGCGCACCATCCGAGATCGACAGCGCGATGTTCGACGGTCGCCTACCGGTGACGGTCGATTCGCCAAGCCCGCGCGTCACGGCCGGCCTCGGTGTCATCCCGCGCATCGTGCGCGACGGCGCGGAGATCTATCGCGCCAAGCTTTCGCCGCGCGAAGCGGAACTGCGCCTGACGCGGCTCTATCGTCCATATCATGCGGCGCTGGCGCAATTGGTCGCAGAGACACTCGAGATCTTCGGCGTTGCCGTGGTGATCGATTGCCACTCGATGCCGTCCGCCGCGGCGATCCCGGATGTCGTTCTTGGCGATCGCTACGGCATGGCGGCCGCACCGCTTGTCACCCGCGCCGCGGAAGTCGCCATGGAGAACCAGGGTTTCACGCACGCGCGCAACGCGCCTTATGCCGGCGGCTACACCACCATCCTGCATGGCCGGCGCGACCGCGATGTGCATGCGCTGCAGGTCGAAATCAACCGCGGGCTCTATCTCGACGAAGAGCGGATCGAGCGCGGCGCGCGTTACGAGGAAATCCAGCACCGCGTGACGGCCGCCATCGCGCAGCTGTTGGCGATCGAGCCCGCGCTCCTCGCGCGCAATCGGCCGCGCCAGAGCTTCGCGGCGGAGTAGGTACTAACGCCAGTCCTCAGGTCGCGGCGGGTCCATCTTCGGCTGACCACCCGGTTGTAGCTTGTCCGTCAGCTTGGTCCAAAAATAGCCGGTATGACTGTTGTCGGTTTGTTGCAAACGCACGCTTGCTGGATCGAGCGTCGGCATCATCCGCGCGTTGACGCCGCGGATGCGGGGCGGTTTTGGGTCCAGAACCGTGTGGTGGGTGAGACAGCCACATATCCTGCAGTGATGGAAGGCGAGCCACTGATTGCCCCAACTGTATGCCACGGTGCTATCAGCGCCCTGTACGATCTTCACCTCGCCTGGCTCGTAGTAAGCCCAGATCGCTCCGTAGCGCCGACATAGGGTGCAGTTGCAATCAACAGCCCAAACGGGCGCATGATGAATCTCGAACCGAACGGCAGTGCAATGGCAGGCGGCGCGGATCATTTCTTGGGAGCCTTCGGTTTCGCCTTCCCGATTTTTCCCTGGCTTCGTCCGAAAGAGTCCAAAAAAAAAGGCCGCTCCCGAAGGAGCGGCCAAGTTCAGGGAGGAAACGCCCAGGACGGGCTCGCGGCATAAACAACGGGAGGTCAGTTATACCGCGCTGCAGCAATATGGACCTCTGAAGCGGCTGCCGCAAGCCCAACCCTCCAGCAAAATCCGCACAAGAACCGAGCATTTCCGCGGAAATTAGCACGCATTCTGGGCAAACCACCCATGCCTGGACGTTATGTTGCGTTGCAAGAAAACCACGCAAATGGGCGCATCAAAGCCAGTCACACGCCTGTCGCCCCGCCGCAACAAAAGATTCGCCGCAAGCAGGTACGTACCCGGGCAATCAGGGGACACTGATTCGCGCCCCTGTGAACCGCAAGGAGCGCGGCGGATGGCCGAAATCGCCTGGTTGGTTCCAGCAGCGGCGCTGGCCGCCAAGCCGCAGCGGCCGCGCTATGCGCCACGCCCTGCACGTCAGCCGCGCCACCTCAGAACGATCTTCATCTCCGACACCCATTTGGGCACGCGCGGTTGCAAGGCCGAGCTGCTCGCCGACTTCCTGGCGCGTCACAGCTGCGACACGCTTTATCTCGTCGGCGACATCATCGATGGCTGGCAATTGAGGCGGCGCTGGTTTTGGAACGAAGACCATAGCCGCGTGGTGCAGGAAATCTTGCGCAAGGTCGACGATGGCACGCGCGTCGTCTTCATTCCCGGCAATCACGATGAATTCCTCAGGCCCTATTGCGGACGCACGTGTGCCGGCATCGAAGTCCTGCGCGAGGCAATCCACGAGACGGCCGACGGTTTGCGGCTTCTTGTGATCCATGGCGACCAGTTCGATGGCGTGATCAAATTCGCCCGCTGGCTCGCGCACCTCGGCGCCTGGGCTTATGACCGCGCGCTGCAGCTGAATGAGATTTTGCACCGCGTCCGCCACTGGCTGGGTTTCCCATATTGGTCGTTGTCAGCGTGGCTGAAGCACGCCGTGAAGGACGCCGTCGAATATGTCTGCCGGTTCGAGGATGCCGTAGCCCAAATCGCCGAGCTGCATGGGCTTGACGGCGTGGTGTGCGGCCACATCCACCAAGCGGCGATCCGGCGCATCGGAAATGTCCTGTATCTCAACGATGGAGACTGGGTTGAAAGCTGTACGGCCCTTGTCGAAGATGCCCTGGGACGTCTGGAGATCGTTCATTGGGCCGCTTCCGCTGCAACGCCCCTCTACCAGGGAGCTTCGAGGATCGGGCAAGCCGCGCCTATACCCGCGTAGAGTTCGGCGCGTGACGGCTGGCGGAACGATGCCCGCTGGCCGATTTCCCATCCCCGGCCAGGAACACCTGAAGGTCTTGATCGTCACCGACGCGTGGCGGCCGCAGGTCAATGGCGTCGTCACCACACTCGAGATGCTCGGCCGCGAATTGAGCGTACTCGGTCACGACGTGCGCTATGCGACGCCCGAAGGCCGCTTCACACTGCCGTTGCCGACGTATCCGGAAATTCGTCTCGCCTTCTTTCCCCGTTCGGGTCTGGAAAAACTGTTCCGCGAATTCGCCCCCGACGCCGTTCACATCGCAACGGAAGGCACGATGGGATTGAGCGCACGCGCGATCTGCATCAAGCACGGCATTGACTTCACGACCGCCTTCCACACGCGCTTCCCCGAATATATCCACGCGCGCTTTCCCTTCGTGCCGGAGAAGTCCGTTTGGCAAGTCGAGTGGTGGTTTCATCGCAAGGCTATCGCCACCATGGCGCGCACGCCGACCATGAAACGCGAATTGGAGAGCCACGGCTTTCACCATGTTCGCTTGTGGGAAGGCGGCGTCGACGTCGAACATTTTCGCCCCATCGCGGACGCGACGCTGCCCTACCCGAAACCAATCTTTCTCTATGTCGGTCGCGTCGCCATCGAAAAGAACATCGAGGCCTTTCTGTCGCTTGAACTGCCCGGAACCAAGATCGTCGTCGGACCCGGTCCGGCGCGCGAAACGCTCGCCAAGAAATATCCCGACGCGAAGTTCCTCGGTCCCAAGACAGGAGAGGAATTGGTGCGCATCTATGCCGCGAGCGACGTGAACGTGTTTCCCAGCCTGACCGATACCTTCGGCCTGGTGATGCTGGAGGCGCTGGCCTGCGGCACGCCGGTGGCAACCTTTCCGCATGCGGTGATGCAGGACGTGGTGGGCGGCTGCAAGGCCGCGGCGCTGGACGTCAATCTGGCGGCGGCGTGTCGCAAGGCACTTACCCTGTCACGGACCGAGGCGCGGGCCTTTGCGCTGACTCGCTCCTGTCGCGCCTCCACCTTGCAATTTCTCGATAATCTCGTGGTCGAACAGCCGCAGGAAGCCTGATTTATCGTCGGCGCAAGACGCGCTAGAACGAGGGCCGATTTCTCGAGCGCGGCACAACCCCATCCATGTCAGACGACAACGTCGAGTCGCGTCCGCTTCGGCTTGACGCCCATGAATGGCTGTTTCTCGCCGTCACGATCCTGTTCTGGGGCGCCTATGTGCTCTGGCTCGGCAAGGACACGTCCTGGGACTTTCGCAACTATCATTGGTATATCCCCTATGCCTTCCTGAACGGCCGCGAGGGCTTCGACGTCCTCGTGGCGCACCAGGCGACTTATTACAATCCATTCCAGGACATTCCGTTTTACCTGTTGGCGGCGCACACGCCGGCCTGGTTCTCGCTCTTCACGCTCGGCATGGTGCAAGGCGCCAACGTCGTGCCGCTCTATCTGCTCGGCCGCCAGACGCTGCGCCTCGAGGAACACAAGCTCGGCGCCGCCGCGCTTGCGCTCCTGGGCCAGACCGGCGGGCTCGGCCTCAACATGTTCGGCACGACGTATCACGACAACACGATGAGCATTCTCATCCTGTCCAGCATCGTGATCCTGATCGTGCAGCGGAAGAGATTGAACGAAGGCGCACTCGGCCGCGTGGCGACGATCGCGGCGATCACCGGCTTCCTCACCGGCATCACGGTCGGGCTCAAATTGCCGGAAGCACCCTTTGCGGCCGGGTTTGCCGCAGCACTCGTCGCGCTCGGCGGCGACTGGAAGCACCAGCTCACGCGGCTCGCGGCCGGTGCCGTCGGTGGTTTGATCGGCGTCGTCGCCATGATGGGCTATTGGACGGTGCATCTCGAGCATCTGACGGGCAATCCGCTCTTTCCCTACTTCAATGATGTCTTCAAGTCGCCCTTGGCGCTGACGGCCCCTTACCGCGACATGCGCTTCCTGCCGACGCATTTCTGGATCGCGGCGGCGTTCCCGATTCTGTTCACGCTCAACTGGGCGATCGCCGACGACATCCCCTTCCGCGACATCCGCGTCGCGCTCGCCTATGTCACGGTGATCATCGCCGCAATCTTCTGGCTTGTCGGTCGCCGCTCCAAGGATCCGCTGGTCATTCCCGAAGCGGCGCTACCCATCCTGGCTTTCGCGGCGGTGAGTTATCTCTTCTGGCTGAAGCTGTTCGCGATCTATCGCTACATCGTCCTGCTCGAGATGCTGGGGCCGCTGCTTTTGGCGATCGCCATCGGCCTTCTTCCCATTCGCCGCCGCATCCAGTTGATCACGCTGGCCATCCTGTTCCTGGCGACGGCGGCGACGACGCATGTCGAATATATCGAACGCTCGCCGATCAGCGATCCTTTCGTCGACGCCGATGTGCCCAAGATCCAGAATCCCGAAAAGGCGATGGTGCTTCTGACCGGCAATGGTCCGCTCGGCTTCCTCGCGCCGAGCTTTCCGCGCAGCATTCCCTTGCTGCGCATCGACGGCTGGATGGTGCAGCCGCAAGACGGCACGGTTCTCACCAGAGCCATGAAGGCTCGCGTCGTCCAGCACCTTGCGCGCGGCGGCGCGCTCTTCGTTCTCTCCGATGCCTACGACATGGGGCGCGCCCGCGACGCGCTGGTTGGATATGGCCTTCGCATCGACTGGCAGAAATGCACCGTGTTCGACACGAACATCATTGGCGACTATGAATTCTGCCCGCTGTTCAAGTGGCCGCGCTCATGACCGAAATCGCCGTCATCCTGCCCTGCTACAACGAGGAAGCCGCCATCGGCAAAACCGTGCACGACTTTCGGGCTGCCCTGCCGACCGCAAAGATCTACGTCTACGACAACAATTCCACGGATCAGACCGCCGCCGTGGCGCGCGAGGCCGGCGCGATCGTGCGCACGGAACTGCGCCCGGGCAAAGGCAACGTCATGCGGCGCATGTTCGCCGACGTGGAAGCCGACATCTATGTGCTGGCCGACGGCGACGACACCTATGATGCTTCGGTCGCGCCCGCTCTCATCAGGAAGCTGGTCGAGGAAGGCCTCGACATCGTCACCGGCCGGCGTATCCATACCGAAGCCGCGGCCTATCGCGCCGGCCATGTCTTCGGCAACAAGATGCTGACCGGCCTCACCGCCATGATGTTCAACGTCAAGCTGGGCGATACGCTGAGCGGTTACCGCGTCATGTCGCGACGCTTCGTGAAATCCTTTCCCTTCACCGCCGAAGGCTTCGGGATCGAGACCGAGCTCACCGTGCACGCCGTGCGTCTTCTGATGCCGATGGCCGAAGTCGATACCGCCTACAAGGAGCGCCCGGCAGGTTCGGTCAGCAAGCTCAGCACCTATCGCGACGGTTTCAAGATCCTCTTCACCATCGCCCAAATGCTGCGCGAGGAGCGGCCGCTGCTGTTCTTCAGCGTGATCGGCTTTCTCTTCGCGCTCGTCGCTGCCATCCTCGGCGCCTCCATCGTGCTCGAGTTCGTTCGTACCGGCCTCGTGCCGCGCTTGCCCACCGCGTTGCTCGCCACCGGCCTGATGGTCATCGCATTCCTCTCGGTGATGAGCGGACTGATCCTGGACACGGTGACGCGCGGGCGCTGGGCGAACAAGCGGCTGGCCTATCTCTCGATGCGCGGTCCCAAGGACCTCACCCTGCCGTGACGCTGGCCGAGCGCATTCGAAGGTTTGTCCCTTCGCCTTACCTGCGCTTTGGTCTCGTCGGCGGCTGTGGCTTCGTCGTCGACGAAACGATCCTCACGATCCTGCATTATGGGATCGGCATCGACCGATATTCCGCCCGCGCCGTCTCGATCTTCTGCGCGGCGACATTCACCTGGTGGGGCAATCGCAATTTGACATTCGCAGAGCACGCGACGACCGGCGGGCTCGGCGCGTTGGCGCATGAGTGGTTCAAATTCATGCTCGCCAACGGCATTGGGGCCCTGGTCAACTATTCCGTCTACACGTTCCTCGTCACGTTCGCGCCGTTTCCGCTCGACAGTCCGCTGGTGGCGACGGCTGCCGGCGTCGCCGTCGGCCTCGTCTTCAACTTCACGCTGTCGAAGCGCTTTGTCTTCCGCGCGAGCTAAGCTAGTCGAATTGCGGTGTCATCTGCGTGTCGACGGTAACCGACTTGATGATGGCGAACACGGGTTTCCCCGGAACGAGTTTGAGACGTTCGAGCGATGCCCGCGTGATGCTTGCCACCAGACGCGTCTTGCCGCAGAGCAACTGAACGTCGGCATGCGTCGTCGAATCGTGGCGCACGCCCTGCACGTTCATCAACAGCACATTGTTGGCGCTGATCGTGCGCGGCTCCTCCAGCGCCAGCATGATCTCTTCGGCGCGGATGCGCACGCGCAGAGCCGTTCCTTGCGGGCGATTCAGTTCCTGAACCAGGAGCGTGCCGCCGTCAAAATCGAGCGCCGTCAACCGGTCGCCGCGCCGCGCGCCGATCTTCGTTTCGATCACGGCGCCGAGCGGTGGCGAGCCCGCGAATGCGGGGAGCTCGATGTCGGAGAGGACGTCGAAGACCGAGCCCTGACGCGCCACCCGACCATCCTTGAGAATGACGATATGGTGGGCAAGACGCGCGACTTCGTCCAGCGCATGGCTGACATAGAGCATCGGCAGCCTGGCCTCGTCGCGCAGCTTTTCAAGATAGGGCAGGATTTCCTGACGCCGCGCCGCATCGAGCGCCGCCAAGGGCTCGTCGAGCAGCAGGATATCGGGCGACGACAAGAGTGCGCGGCCGAGCGCCACGCGGCTTTTTTCTCCGCCCGAAAGCGCACGCGGCATGCGCTCTTGCAGATGCTCGATGCCGAGCAGTGCAACGATGCGCTCGATTTCGCCAACCTCTGTGCGGTTGCGCGCGCGGCGCCAGCCGAACAAGAGATTGTCGTGAACGCTCATGTGCGGAAAGAGACGCGCGTCCTGAAAGACGTAGCCGGTTCGCCGCTCGCGTGGCGACAGCCAAAGGCTCCGCGCGCTGTCGAACACGGTGCGGCCATTGATGACGATGCGCCCTTGCTCAGGACGAAAGGTCCCGGCGATGGCATTGATGATCGATGTCTTTCCCGCTCCCGACGGTCCGAACAGGGCCGTGACGCCAGGCTGCAGAATCGAAAAACGCGCATCGAGCGCGAAGGCGCCGAAACTATGGGCGAGGGAGACCTCGATGCTCACGCTGTTTGCCGCGCGCGCCGCGAGGCCATCTCGGCGAGTGTCATGAAGATCAAAGCTAGGAGGATGGCGAGGACGGAGAGCCGTGCCGCCTCCGCCTCACCGCCCGGCGCCTGCAGCGCCGTATAGATCGCGAGCGGCAGCGTGCGCGTCTGGCCGGGAATGTTGGCGACGAAGGTGATGATGGCGCCGAATTCGCCGAGGCTCGCGGCGAACGCGGTGATGACGCCGGCGACGATCCCCGGGAAAGCCAGCGGCAGTGTGATGTTGACCAGCCGGTCCCACCAGCCGGCGCCGAGCGTCTCCGCCGCTTCGTTCAAGCCCTTGTCCGCCCCTTCCAGCGCGAGGCGGATGGCGCGCACCTGGAACGGAAAGGTGATGATGGCCGACGCAAGCGCGGCGCCGGTCCAGCTGAATACGAAGCGGATGCCGAAATGCGCCAAGAGCCAGGCGCCGAGCCCCGCCCGCGTCCCGAAGATGGTCAGGAGCAGGAAGCCGATCGCGACTGGTGGCAGAACGAGGGGCACATGAATGAGACCATCGACAAGCGTCTTGCCGAAGAATTGCGTGCGCGCCAGCAGCAGCGCGGCGGCGAACGCAAACGGCAAAGCGGCGAACACGGCGACCGCCGAGACGCGCAACGACAGGAACAGCGCCTCGCTTTCCGCGGGCGTCAAGATCTCGGACATGATGATGACAACCGGCCTGAAATCGAAGCGTTATATCCCGGCGGTGCTAACGATGCCACGTGCTTCGCGCACTGCAGTGTCATGGGCCGCCGGAGTGCGGGCCACCCAGATGGAACCTCTCAATTGTTCAAAGCTTCGTAGAGCCCATCCCATTCACGTCGCGTGATTGGATGAAATTGCAGGCGAAATTGTTGCTCGACGATTTGGCCCGTCTTCACCTGGGTGGCCCACACTCGGGTGGGCCATGACAATCGCGTGATTGCCGACTTTTGTTGTCAGTGCGTGCGGGCGAAGATCGCCCACAAATGGGCGATGATCTTCTGCTTGGCATCGCCGTCCGCCTTCTCGAAGCTGCGAACCGCCTGATCCTTCTGTCCGGCGCTGTAATAGGCGACGCCGAGGCGGATCAGCGCATTGTCCTTGTCGGTCGGACCCTTCTGAAGGCCTTGCTGGATCAGCTTGATCGCATCGGGATAGTGGCCTTGGCCCTGGCCCCATGTGTCTTCGCCGAGTTTGACCAGCGCATCGCCGTTCGGTGAGGCATTCGCCGCGGCCAGCGCAGCCGCACTCTTTGCCGCGTTGGCGCCGGCCTGCTTCTGCGCCATCGTCAGCAAGCGCGTGGTGCGATCGCCGCTCAACACCTTCGCGGCAATCCCCTTCTCGATCACGGCCTGGGCTTCGGCAGCGAAGCCGAGCTGCAGCGCAAGCTGCGCCAGGAGGTTGTAGTCGTCTGCCTTGGTAATGGTGCCCGTCAAAAGCTTCAGCCGGTAGATATCAAGAGTCTGATGGTCGCTGAGGCCCTTGGTGCTTTGGGCGGCATTCAGGAGCTGGCTCCAATATTCCGGCTTGTTGGTGCGCGCGACCAGCGTTTCGAGCGCGGTGCGCATCGACTCGTTGTCCTGGCTCTCATAAGCGCAACGCATCTGCAGCTTCATGACTTCTTCGCCGCCGCCATTGCCGAAATTGTTCATGATGTAGCGGCTGCAGCCGTGATAGTCGCCGAGCAGGTAATAGGCCTGCGCAATGATCTGCATGGAGCTGGCGTCGAGCCCGCCATTCTTGCGCAGCAACTCGCCGTCATTGATGACGTCGCGATAGCGCTTGGCGTTGTAGTCGTTGGCGAACTTCGCCTTGACGCCGAGCGAACCGGTACCGGATTTCACTTCGATGTATTGGCGCATCGCACTGATGACGGAGCGCTCTTCCGGCGTCAGGTTGGGCACAGCCTCGGCGGCGCTCACGCGCGCCAGTGCGGCACTATAGCTGCCCGAGGCCGCCAGCGATTTGGCTTCGTTCAAGGGCTTGCCGACCGCCGAACGAACCGCGGCTTGCGCCGGAACCGTCAATGCAATGCCGGCGACAGCGATGGCGGCCGTACCAATTGCGAAAGCCGTTGCTGCGGCGCGGATGACTTTGGACAACATTCAAGACCTCACAAAAAAGGGCTGCCGACCCCGTCCCATGCCTCTCGCATGGCCGGCCGCGATTCGCCCCCTCGTTTCACTGCATATTTTCGATACCGGTAAATCCGATGTGGGTAACGCCGATCCGCTGTGCATCGGCCAGCACCTTCGCGACCGCATCGTATTTCGCCAGACGGTTGGGCTGAAGATGAATTTCCGGCTGCGCGTCGCCCTGCGCGGCGGCCTGCTCCAGATAGCCATCGAGCGTGGCGCGGTCGACCGGCGTGCCGTTCCAAAGGACCGTGCCGTCGAAATCCACTTCCAGCGTCACCACCACTGGCGGAACAGGCGGCGGCGGTTGGTTGGGCCTCGGCATGTCCAGCTTCACGGCGTGCGTCTGAATGGGCAGCGTGATGATGAGCAAGGTGAGCAGCACGAGCATCACGTCGATCAAAGGCGTGGTGTTCATCTCCACCATCACCTCGCCTTCGCCGCTCTCATTGCCGATATTCATTGCCATGGGGCGATACCTTCAAATGCCTTCGCTACTGCGCGGAGTTTCTGGGTTCGGTGAGAAAGCCGACTTTCGGAATTCCGGCCAACTGACAGGCGAGTACGACACGTCCGACGGCTTCGAAGCGAACATCCTTGTCGCCGCGGATGTGAACTTCCGGATAGGGATGGCCGGATGCGATGGCACGGCGCAGCGCATCCTCGAAGCGGAGCTTGAGCTCGCCTTGGTCGATCGGTTCGTTGTTGTAATAGATGTTTTCGTCCTTATCGACCGCGACGACAATGTTCTCCGGCTTGGTGATCGTCGCGATGTTGCGCGCGTTGGGCAGCTGGACCGGCACCGCCTTCACGATCACCGGAATGGTGACGAGAAAGATGATGAGCATGACGAGCATCACGTCCACCAAGGGGGTGGTGTTGATCGTCGTGTTCAGTTCCGGATCTTCGCTGTGATCGCCGACTTGAACATTCATGGCCATGGTTTGTGTCTCCGCGCCTGCTTGCGCTCCTTGGCCTATTTGCTCTTGGTGATCAGGTAGGTCTGCAGGTCGCCCGCGAAGCCGCGCAGCTTCTCGTTGATGACCTTGTTGCGCCGGACGAGGAAGTTATAAAGCAGCACGGCCGGCACCGCGGCGCCGAGGCCGAGCGCGGTCATGATGAGCGCCTCGCCGACCGGACCCGCAACCTTGTCGATCGACGCCTGACCGGCAACACCGATCGCGATCAACGCTTGCAGAATGCCCCAGACGGTTCCGAACAGTCCGACGAACGGTGCCGTCGAGCCGACCGATGCAAGGAAGGCGATGCCGCTTTGCAGGCGGGAATTGGCGTCCTCGAGCTGGCGGGTGAGCGACATGGCGATCCAGTCGTTGAGACCGACTAGGCTGGTGCCGCCCTGGCTCGCGCGAATGCCGGCATCGGCCACGCTGCGGAACATGGAGTTCTTCGGCAACTTGTCGACGCCTTCGGCCAACGTACCCGAAGTCCAGAAGCGCTTCTCGACAGTGCGCGCCTGCGTCAGGATTCGCGACTGCTCGAAGTACTTCATGAAGAAGATGTACCAGGTGCCGACCGACATGACGCCCAGGATGATCAGGATGGTCATCGACACCGGATTGCGCTTGGCGACGATGTCACCAAGACCGTACGGATTTTCGGTCGGCTGATTGGCGTTCGCGGCAGGCGGCGTGACCGCCGGGGCGGCTGGCGCCGGTGCGGCGGCGGCAGGAGCCATGGTTCCGCCCGCCGGTCCAGCGGCCGTGTTGCCTGCGGGTGCTGCACCCGGTGCAGCCGTGGCTGGTGCGGCCGGGGCGTTTTGCGCGACAGCCGGGCCGAGGCCGAGGCCGGAGATCAGGACGATGGCGGCTGCAATCGTCAGGTGCTTCGAGATCATGAGTGGACTACTCCGTAGGATAGAAAAGGAGACAAGGTTCTATTTGAATTTGAATTGGATGGCAGACGCGGTCGTGACGGAAACAGGTTTGCCGCCTTGCGTTGCAGGTTCGCTGCGAAACTTGGTTTGCACGCAACTGACAGCGGCCTCATCGAGGCGTTCGGAACCGCTTGAGGTTCTGACGGCCACGTTCGTGATCGATCCGTCGGTGCCCACGACATACTGCACGACGACGGTACCTTGTTCGTTCAGTCGCCGCGAAACATCGGGATAATAGTTGTCGCAATTGTGCGTGCGTCCAACCGCCTTCGGGGGCGTCGGTGCCACCACAGGCGCAGGCGCTGTCGGCTGCGTCGCTTGGACTGCGGTGATCGCTGTCGTCGCCGGAGCGTCTGCTGCGATCGTGATTTCAGGCGCCGGAACGAATGGCGGCGGCGGGTGGGCGAGATCCGGCGGCGGCGGCGGCGGCGGCTTCTTCTCTTCTGTCGGCTTGACGACTTCGGCTTTCAGTTCTTCGGGAAGCTTTTGAATGAGGCCGGAGGCTAGCCCGACGACAAGAGCCCAGATCAGACCGACGTGAAGGACGCCGACTCCGATCAATATCCCCGTACGGCGGGCGGGATCGGGACGTTCTGCCGAACCGTGTCCTCTAAGGTCGTGTACTGGTTGTTCCATGTATCTTCCGTCGCCTACACAAAACTAATCCCGGCGCAATGGCACCGGGATTGGCGGATTTGGGCCGAATACGCGTCCCCCTCCCGGCACCGGTTTTCGTCCGGTGCATTTTTTCTTAAACCCAACGTAATCACGGTTTTCACGGAGGGTCTAGTCTTTCGGATTGGGAAACGCAACTTCGTGATCATCCCGGTTAATTGCGCTTGCCGGAAATGACAGGCGCCTGTGTCACATAACGCGTCGGCGCGCCGCATCCTTGCCACGCCTGCACAATTGCGGCGCGGCCCATTGCGGTTGGCATGCAAATGCGGCCCTCCGGTCAAGCGAGCACTATGACAATCGAAGATGCGGCTAATCGTTCCACCTTTGGTCCAAAACGCCAGAAAATATCGCGCCGGCTCATGGCCGAATTGCGCCAGTGCGGTGACACGGCGCCACGATTTTGCGTGCGCGCGGCAGGGCCTGGCATGCGCATGGCATTGCGCTATCCTCTGGTTTCGGTTGACGGCATAAGCTTTTAGCGTCGCGTCCCACCGTTTCGCTGCGCGACAGCAATATGATCAGATAACTCGAGGACTCTCAGATGCGCTATCTCCACACCATGGTTCGCGTCGGCGACCTGGACGCCGCCTTGGACTTTTATTGCGCCAAGCTAGGGCTCAAAGAGCTTCGTCGGGTCGAGAACAAAGCGGGACGCTTCACGCTCGTCTTCCTGGCCACGCCCGAGGACGCAGCGAGCGGCAGCGGCGACGGCGTTCCCATGGTCGAGTTGACCTACAATTGGGACGAGAAGGGCTACGACGGAGGCAGAAACTTCGGGCATCTGGCCTATCGCGTCGACGACATCTATGCGGTGTGCCAGCGATTGATGGACGGCGGCGTCACGATCAACCGGCCGCCGCGTGACGGTCACATGGCATTCGTGCGTTCGCCCGATGGGATTTCCATCGAATTGCTTCAGAACGGCGGCAGCAAGCCCGCCCAAGAGCCCTGGGTTTCTATGCCCAATGTCGGCGCTTGGTAGGTAGGATTTCAGGCCGGCGCGCGATGAATTTCGTCAGCGACAATTGCTACGGCGCGACACCGGAAATTCTCGCCGCCATCGCCGCGCTCGGTCAGAGCCCGCTTGCTGCCTATGGTGACGACGACGTCACGCAAAGCCTGACCCACCACTTCTGCGAAGTCTTCGAACGCGATGTCGCGGTCTTCCCGGTCGTGAGCGGCACGGCGGCCAACGCGTTGGCGCTGGCGACGCTGGTGCCGGCGCACGGCGCCATCCTTTGCCATGCCGAGGCGCATATCGCGGTCGACGAATGCGGTGCGCCCGAATTTTTCACCCATGGCGCCAAGCTTGTCGGCATCGAAAGCGGCGACGCCAAGCTGACGCCCGCGTTGATCAAGCGAGCACTCGCTCCCTTCCAGAAAGGCGTCGTGCATCAGCTTCAGCCCGCTGCCGTCAGCATCGCGCAGGCGAGCGAACGCGGCACGGTCTATTCGCCGGCCGAGATCGCCGCCATTGCCGAAGTCGCGGGCGAACACGGCATGAAAGTCCATATGGATGGCGCGCGTTTTGCCAATGCGCTGGCGGGCCTCGGCTGCTCGCCTGCGGAACTGACCTGGAAGGCGGGCGTCGATGTCCTGTCGTTCGGCGCGACCAAGAACGGCGCGCTCGCCGCCGAAGCGGTCGTCTTCTTCAATCCAGATGATGCACGCGATTTTCCATACCGGCGCAAGAAATCCGGCCACCTTCTGTCGAAGCTGCGCTTCCTGTCGATCCAGTTGGAGGCCTATCTGAGAGACGATCACTGGCTGCAAAATGCGCGGCGCGCCAACCTGCTCGCGAGGCGGCTTGCCGAGGGCCTCGCGCAAAGCAACGAGATCGAGATCGTCCATCCCGTCCAGGCCAACGCGGTGTTCGCGAGCATGCCCGATGCGCTTGCGGCGAAGCTGCGCAAGAATGGAGTCGAGTTCTACGGTTGGGGCGTACCCTCACCCGGCCACACGCTGGCGCGGCTCATGCTCTCCTTCGCGACACCGGAAGACGACATCGCGCGCCTGATCGCACTGGTGCGAGAGGCTTGAGTCGATTTGTCATGGCCCGCCACCCCGATCCGCGCGAGAGCGCGGTCGGAGTGTAAACTCCGTGCGGGCCACCCAGCCGACACCTGGCGTACTCATGAAGGATCGAATGCGGCTTCAACTGGATGGCCCACACTAGTGAGCCATGACAGATGAGGATCAGATCCGTCCGAGCAGCGAGATCACGCCGGCCTGTTCCGTCGCGTTGTTGTCGCCGCGCACGAAGTCGTAGCTCAGCCCGATCGTCCAATTGTCCGTCGTCGCGTTCAGGTTGAGACCGCCGACGAAGTTGCCGCGGCTGGGATCGGGACCCGTGACGGTAAAGGGATCGCCCGCCTGTGCGCCGGTCGTGTTCGGGTCGATGTCTGCAAATCGCGCGCGAACTTTTTCGGCGCCATTCAAGAGATCGAAGCGATAGCCGACGCGTGCCGACGGCTGGAGCAAGAAATCGCCGACATCGATATCCTGCCTGGCCTCGGTGCCGAGGAACACGCGCATCGAATTGGCATAGGACGACTTGACCGCAAGATTGAAGCCGGTGCCGCCATGCGCCTCGGTGAAGCCCTCCTGGCGAAGCGTCATGCCGTCGAGCGCGATCTGCGGCGTCACGATCGTCGAGCCGTATTTCATGACGGCACCTGCGGTGGCGCCAAGCGCACCGACGAGGGCTGCGTGGGTATTGTCGGCCTCGCGGCTGAAGGTCGTGAACCCGTTGGTGACCGGAATGGTCAGCGTGAGGAATCGTTTGCCCTTGAGCTGGCCGTAGCCGACCGAAACCTGCGTGTCGACGAAGAGACCCTTGCCGCGCCAATCCGAGTAACCCGTCAGGAGGTACCAGAGTTCGCCCGTCTTGGAGTTCGGCACGGCGCCTGTCGGACCCGCTTGGACATCGCCCGTGTAGAAGGTGAAGGCGGCGCCGTACCAGCCGGCATCGGGTGCGCCGCCGTCGAGGCCGAGCGAAAAGCCGAAGCCATGATCCTTGAATCCGGAAAGGGAAATTTCCGGACATTTGCCGCCGCACACTGTGCCCGCCGGAAGCGTCTCGCCGACGACACCCGTTTTGGTCTGGCCATGTGTGCTCAGATACTCGCCGAATTCGTTGCCCCAGAGCGTGAGTTCGCCCGGAGACTTCGAGAACAGGCGCAATTCTCTCTGCCGCGCAGCGACGACACCCGTGGCCTGATCGGTGAGCGACAACGCGACGGCGCGTGTGCCGCCCGACACATCGGGCGCAAAGGCGTTATAGGCAGCCTCGGCATCCTGCGCCGAATTGATGCCCGCGACCATCGCAGCGCCCAGCGCATCGTCGCCCGAGATGGCGACGTTGACGAACGGAAACAGCTTGGCGGCATAGCCGGTGAGGCCGAGATCGGAGGCGGACTTGGTTGCGACCACGAGTTCGAGCAGGTCGACGCCATTCGTTCCGCTGAGGTCGGTTTTCACCTCCGCGCTGCTGAAAAGGAAGGGGAGGCCGTTGCCGGTGAGATTGGCGGTGTAGCGCGCGACGTCGTTCGGATCGATGATGAGACTGCCGTGGGGAGCCGACAGAAGGAGGAACGTCCCGCCGACCGGGATGAAGCCGCCGAATTGGATCCCCAGATTCGCTCCGGTGCCGAAAGTGATGGATTGCGACGCCTGAATCAGCGGAATGGTGGCGAGCCCGGACGAGACCGTGATGTTGAGCGTGCCCGCGCTCAATGGTGTTCCGCCGGTCACGCTCAGGTTTTGCACCAGCACGTTGTTCTGGATACTGGTTGGCAAGTTCTTGACGGTCAGTATCGCGTTCGTCTGGACATTGATGTCGAGAGCGCCCTGAGACGTGATCGCGCCCGACACGTTGGAGAAATTGTTGACGTTGAGCGTGTCGACGGAGGTGCCGCCGATGCTGGTGCCGAAACTGATGTCGCCGTTTTGAACGGCAATCTGCCCGGTGGTTCCCTGAATTGTGTAGGTATCTGATCCGCCACCCAGGAGCACATCGCCCTGGACGGTGCCGGTGTTCATGAAGTTGAGGCCGACCGAATTGAAGGACGTGTCGACGGCATGGGCAACGGACGTGAAGCCGTTCGTGAGCGGCGTCGCCGTGGCCGAGATTGTGCCCGCGTTGTTCAAGGTCACGAGCGAGTTGGAGCGATCCAAGATTCCGATCGCCACCAATTGCGTGACGGCCTTGTTGGTCGGATCGGTGGTGTTGGCAACCGCCAAGACGCGTCCGCCCGTGTCGATCGTGATGTTTGGCACGCTGGTGACGTTGGCGCCGTTGACGGGTTGCCCGCCGATCAGGATCGCCGTCGCAACGCCGCCGTTCGTACCGTTGATCGATGCCGAAATCACGCCGTTGGTGGTGTTGGGCGCCGCACTCTGTCCGGAAACTTCGATTTCCGGAATGGTGACGAAGGAGTCGATCTCCAACGCGGTGGCGCTGACCGCATTGCCGGGCGTGATGCTGGTCGCCTGTGCGTTGATGAGCCCGGAATTAAAGAAGTTGCCCAGGAAGGTGATGGTCTGGGTCGAAGCGCCGGTAATCTGGATGTCGTGTGCGCTCTTGTTGGCATCTTCGGGCGCCGCGAGGATGTTGCCGCGGTTGACGAAGCTGTTGGTTGTGTCTTCGAGCCCGATCGTGATGTTGGCCGCAGCCGTGGCCGGCGCAATGACGAACGTCGCCGAATTGACGCCATTCGCCTGAATCACCGCGTTGGCGATCGTGAGACCCATGTCGACCGGGCCGTTGTTCAGGATGCCGCCCATCACGCTGTTGCCGATGACGACGGCCGAACCCGATTCGGCGTTCGCGGTTTTCGACGAGCGGGTGGCGACGCCGACGACGTTGATCGTGCCGGAGTTCGAGAAGGTCCCAGTTTCCGAGCAGGACGGCGTTATTGTCTGGTCGCACGGCAGGATCGGCCCGGAGATGAGAAAGCCGGCGGCGTTGTTGCCCACGGCGGTATAGGTGGCACCGGTCGTGATCGACACATTGCCTTTGATTGTGCCTAGAAGATTCGCAAGACTGATTCCGCTGACCGCCGTGCCGTTCGCCTGAGTCGGCGTCATCGTGAACGTGCCGCCCAGGTTCAGATCACCGTTCAAGAGGAAGCCGCTGTCCTCAACGATGCCGCTCGACGCATCGCCGGCGATCTTGACCACCGACGACGAACTGAACGTGATTGGACCGGTGTAGGAGCCGGCACCGCTCAGATGCAGCGCCGACTTGGTGATGCCCGAGCCCGTCAGGTCGATCGTGCCGTTCTCAGTGAGCGAGCCGACGGTGTTCTTCGTACCGTCGATCAGGATGGCAACGGCGGACGCCGTATCCTGGAACGTGAACGTGCCCGCATTTGTGATGACCGAATTGGAATCGACCGTCAGCAGCGGAACGGATCCGGAGGAGAGCTTGATGCCGCCGCTTGAGGTGATGTTCAGCGGATTGGGCAGCGCACTGGTCTTTTGCGGCGTGGTCGCGATGGCGTCGATGGGGGCTGCAGCGAAAGCCGGGGCGGACATGACGACTGCGATGGCAGCCGAAAGCATGAGAGCGCGCTTGTTCAAGTCGAACCTCTTTTTACTACGGCCAAAAAATGGATTCCGAAGTGGCTTAGCCCGGGGCCCGACCTTCGGATCAACCTCACCTCACGCCGCTGCCTCACCCCCGGGAACCGGCTGCGACCAATCCACCATAACCAATTTCGTTCGCCTCACCTAGCCGTGCGACGGCCGAAAGGCAAATTTCCGCTTTTTCACATGACATTAGCGGCGGACAGCCGCCAGCAACATCGCTGTGATCGACAAGACAGCTTTCGAGGCGAAAGGGCACGGAAAAGTTGTGGCCGAATCAGGCTCGCGAAGATGAACGTCGCCGTCAGGCTGCGTGCTGGCGCGCTGCGGTGCGGCTGCGAACGAAGTGTCCCAACCGTTGCAGGCTTACACGCGCCTCCGGCACATCGCTCGCCTGGAAGACATGCTGCATGCCGTCGTAGATCTCGACACTGACAGCGATGCCCGCATCGGCGGCGCGATCGCCGAGGCGCGAAGCGTCGTCGCGCAGAATCTCGGCGCTGCCGGCATGCACCATGATCGGTGGATAGCCTCTGAAGTTGGCAAAGGCCGGCGAGGCATAGGCGTCGCATGGATTGGACTTCTTGAGATAATGGCGCGCGCTGACGAAAAGCAATTCCCAGCTGAGTTGTGCATCGCGGTCGGCGTTCTTCATGAGCGACCAGCCCGAGAGTGAAAGATCCGCCCAGGGCGACATCGCCAGAACTCCAGACGGGAGAGCGAGATTGGCATTGCGCGCCGCATGAAGCACGGCGAACGCCAGTCCGCCGCCGCTGCCGTCACCGGCGAACACGATCGAGGATGCCGACACACCCTTGCTCATGATCTTGCGATAGACGTCGATCCCGTCGCGCACGGCGGCGGGGAAACCGAATTCCGGCGCGAGGCGATAATCGAGAGCGAAGACCGTCGATTCGGCGCTCTGCGCAAGACGCGCGATCAGCGAGCGATGGCTCTTCGGCGAACCCGCGATGTAACCGCCGCCATGGAAATAGAGGATCAGGCGGTTGGGCGAACTGTGCGGGCAGCGGATCCATTCGCCTTTCAATGGACCGATTTGGGCCGGCTCGAACGTCGCTGCGGCAGGCGGCGCGCCGAAGGTTTCGAACATCGCGGCATAGCGTCGTCTTAGTTCCGCGATATCGGTGTTCGCCGTGACAATGTTGGGGCGGCCGAGATGCAGGAAGCGGTCGACCAGGGAATTCTGCCTGTTGCTGCTCATAATCGGATGGTCACGAGAAAGGCCGGATATCGGTACTCCGATACCCGGCCTCTGTCATCCGATTATCTTGCGACTATCGAGCCGTTGTTAGGCGGCGCGAGCGTCGATCGTCTTGACCTCTGGTGCGTTGATCGCAATCCGGCGGGGCTTCTTCTCTTCCGGAACGATGCGTTCTAAGTCGACATGAAGCAGCCCGTTCTCGAGCTTGGCGGCACGAACTTCGACATGTTCGGCCAGCTGGAAGCGACGCTCGAAAGAGCGCCCGGCGATGCCCTGGTAGAGATAGCCCGGCTTCTCGGCGTCTTCACGCTTGCCGGTGAGCGTCAGCACGCCATCGCGCACTTCGACGCTGAGGTCCTTTTCGGCAAAGCCGGCGACCGCAACCGAGATCCGGTAGTGGGTCTCGTCGGTGCGCTCGATGTTGTACGGGGGATAGCCGTTGCCGGTGTCGACGCCTTGTTCGAGCATGTCGAACAGATGGTCGAAGCCGACGGTGGAACGAAAATAGGGAGAAAAGTCACGCATGATACAACCTCCTGAAAGCGTTGTGGTTTTTGGGCCCCGCCCACCATGGGCCAAGGCCGTTTTCAAGCGTCGGCCGCCCAAAGGCCGCCCGACAGCGCTTAGGTAGGAGCGGGAAAACGAGGTTCAAGGGTCCCGAATGCGGCCTTTTACCACCAGAGCAGATGGCTCAATCCGGCGCTCCAGAGCACAGCCAGAATGAAGTAGGTGAAGAGATCGACCTGCCATGGCTTGAAGAGAATGCCGGTGACCTTGTGCGCCAGCGTCTGCAGCCAGGCGCCCTCCTCGCGGTTGTTCGGGTCGCGCCACTGGCCGCTGCGGATCACGGATTCGATATTGTTCAGGACGCAGGAGTTCTTGTTGAACTGCCATTGCACCGCGACCGCCGGCAGGAAGCAGAGGTAGAAAATCAGGACCGTATCCAGCGGCACCAGCCAGCCGGTGACGATGAAAATCATGATCGCGAAGTGCAGATAGAAGCAGAGGCTCCCCAAGGCATCGCGCTTTTCGGCGGCGTGCGACGGCAGAGCTGTCGCGATGGCAGGCGCTTCCTTATCGTCGGTCAGGCTCATGGACTTGAGACAAATTGCTTCAAAAGGCGAGGTTCGGCCAGCTTGGCTCGCAATGCAATGCGCCGTGCGGCAGGTTGTCTGAAACCGCCACAAATGCTCATATTCCGCGGGGCAAAATCTCCCTCAAATGGGGAGCTCGGGAAGGACGATCATGAGCTCGGCAGCGGTTCAGCAGATCATCACGCAGATGGCCGGCGCCATCGGCAGCAACTCCGGCCTCGGCGGCATCCTCAAATTCGACTTCGGCGAAGCGGGCAGCGTCTTGATCGACGGCAAGTCCACGCCGAATACCGTCAGCGACGGCGAAGGCAAGCCGGCCGACTGCACCATATCGGTGTCGCTCGACACCTTCGACAAGATGGTCAAGGGCGAACTCGACGGCACCTCCGCCTTCATGCAAGGCAAGCTCAAGGTCGCCGGCGACATGGGACTGGCGATGAAGCTTGGTCCCATCCTGCAAAAGGCGGCCAGTTAGCTCCATGGCGCCGGCGCCGTTCCAGGCGCGCTTCATCTTCACGCCGGGCGGCACGCGGCTGCGCAGCGCCGTTTTCGAACGCGACGCGAACGCAACGCCGCGCGGCGTCTGCGTTCTCCTGCACGGCCAGACCGAGTTCATCGAGAAGTACCAGGAGGTGATCGGCGAGCTCAGGGGCCGCGGCTACACCGTCGCCACGTTCGATTGGCGTGGCCAAGGCGGATCGGCGCGTACGCTGGCCGATCCCTTGAAATGCCATGTCGGCAATTTTCGCGAGTATGACGAGGACCTCGCCGCCTTTCTCGAACAGGTGATCAAGCCGATGGGCGTGGCGCCGCCCTTGGCGCTCGCGCATTCGATGGGCGCGCATATTCTGCTTCGCACGCTGCATGATCGGCCGAGGAGCTTCTCCGCCGCCGTGATGAGTGCGCCGATGCTCGCGGTCTCGACGCGCGGCCAGCCCGCCTGGGTCGCTTCGCTCGCGACAAGCGTGATGAACGCTCTCGGCCGTTCGGACGATTGGGTGATGGGCATGGCGGCGCGCGATCCGCTGAAGATGACGTTCGCGGACAATCTCGTCACCTCCGACCGCGCGCGGTGGGAGCACGCCCAGTCGCTCTGCGCCAGAATGCCGGAACTCAGATTGGCGGGGCCGACCTGGGGCTGGCTCAAGGCGGCCAACGAGTCGATGGCGCGCGTGCTGGCGCCGGGCTATGCCGAAGCGATCACGACGCCGGTGCTGATATGCGGTGCGGGCAAGGACCGCATCTGCCTGACCGAAGCGACGCGCGCTTATGCCAAACGCCTGCCGCACGGAACCTATGTCGAGTTCGAAGACTCGGAGCACGAAATCCTGATGGAGAACGATGCCATCCGCGCCCGCTTCTGGCAGGCGTTCGACGGGTTCACGCAATAAGCGGTGCTTGAAACTTCAATTACATGTCATGGCCCGCAAAAGCGGGCCATCCAGGTGACACGTCTCAATTCTTCATAATGGGGTCACAATGCGGGTTTGCCTTCTCGAACGATGTGAGTTTCGACTGGATGGCCCGCTGTTGCGGGCCATGACACACGGGGTGTTGACTCTCCTCCTCCCGTTTCGTATCCCCAATTCGTTCTTGCCCGCCCTCCTGGCTTGGCCGCGGAGGGCGTTTCTTTTGTCTCGATGCGATGAAGCATCGACGGCGAGAGGAAACACGCAATGACCTTCGACATCACGCTCGGCAACACGCTCTTCGGACACGGCAACGAATACGTCCTCGTCCTGCACGACTGGAACGGCGATCACACGAATTACGATGCCGTTCTCGACTATCTCGACGGCGCAACCTTCACCTACGCCTTCGCCGATCTGCGTGGCTATGGAAAATCGAAACACCTCGTCGGCGAATACACGGTCCGGGAGATCTCGCGCGACTGCCTCCACCTTGCCGATACGCTCGGCTGGCAGCGCTTCCACATCGTCGGGCACTCCATGACCGGGATGGCGGTGCAGCGCATCGCCGCCGACGCGCCGGCACGGATCAAGAGCGCGATCGCGGTTTGCCCGATGTCGGCGGCCGGATCGCCGGCGCCGGCGGACGCGATGAAGTTCTTCGCGAGCACGACGACGGACGACGACGCGTTTCGCCGCCTGATCAAGTTCGTGACCGGAAATCTCTCGGACGGCTGGGCGAACGCGAAGTTGCGGCAGCACCGCGCCACCGTTTCGCCCGCCTGCCGCGAGGGTTATCTCGACATGTTCTGGAAGGCGAACTTCGTCGACGACGTGAAGGGCTTGGCGACGCCGTTCCTCGTTCTCGTCGGCGACAAGGACCCCGGCATCGACGAGGCCGCGATGAAGGCGACGTTCCTCGCCTGGCACCCCAACGCGGAAGTCATGACGATCGCCAATTGCGGCCACTATCCGATGCAGGAATGCCCGCCCTACTTCGCGACGATCGTCGAGACTTTCCTGCGGCGACATGTCTAACCTCTCCCGCCTGCGGGAGAGGTCGACGCGATAGCGTCGGGTGAGGGAATATCGCCGCTGCTCCCCTCACCGCTTCCCCCGGACCAAGTCCGGGGTCAGCACCTCTCCCGCAAACGGGAGAGGTAATCTCTCAATTCCAATGGCCGGTGCCGGTGTAATTGTCGGCGTTGCGATCCTTGGCCGGCTTTGTATGGACGACGAGCGTGCCCGTCATGTTGGCGAAGGCGCCGCTGACGCCGATCAATTTGCCCGAGCAATCGCCGGTCATAGGCTTCGGGCACCACGTGATCGTCGCGTAGGAGCCTTCCTTGTCGGTGTAGTTGCAAACCGTCTCGTAAGAGAACGCGCTGCTCGGCTCCGGAGTCCAGGACTGGCATTGCCCGTGCTTGACGGTCGTCTTGCCGTCAGGACCGGTCGCGGTGCTCACCACCGTCGAAGACGTCGCGCCGATATTGCGTCCATCGAGTTTGATCCAGGCGCTGACGCCATCGGTGCCGACGGCGGTGAAGGTGAAGTCTTGCGCCGCGAATGACGGCGACGCGAATGCCGACAATGCGATGCCGATCACGAGTGCGCGGTGCATGACAATCCCCTCCTGTCCAACGCTTTCGTCCAAAACGGGATAGATGCAATCAGAATAGACCAGGATGCGATACAATGAATGGTCCGTAGTGAATGGAGGACTTATGGAAATCAGGCGAAATGGCTCACGCCCTTCCCTCAAAGGGCCAGTCGAGAACTTCACCGGCAACGTCCGCGTCGATCCGCTGTTCCAGTCGCCGGGACCGGCGCAATTCGGCGGCGCGCTCGTCACGTTTGAACCTGGTGCGCGCTCGGCGTGGCACACCCATCCCTGCGGCCAGACGTTGATCGTCACGTCGGGTCTTGGTTGGACGCAATGCGAGGGCGAAGCCAAGGTCGAGATTCGTCCCGGCGATGTCATAACCTGCCCCGCCGATACGAAACATTGGCATGGCGCGACGCCGACAACGGCGATGTCGCATATCGCCATCCAGGAAGCCAAAGACGGCAAGGTCGTCGCGTGGCTGGAGAAGGTCACGGACGAACAATATTTGTCCTAGTCTACGATTGAGAACGCGTGTGTGATCATGTCTGATCTGGCGCCATGGGATAGCTTCTACGTCATCGTTGGTTCAGCCGCAGGTGCGTTGATCGGTTTGCAGTTCGTGGTGATCACGCTCATTGCGCAGCGGCCTCCGGCGCGTGCTGCCGAGGCGGGCGCCGCTTTCGCGACACCGACCATCGTCCATTTCAGCGTCGTGTTGTTTCTCGCCGCGCTGATCCGTGCTCCGTGGGACACGGCATCGGCATTGGCCATCGTTTGTGGTGCGGGCGGACTTGGCGGCATTGTCTACACTCTGGTCACGGCACGGCGCATGTATACGCAGATGGCCTACAAGCCGGACTTGGAAGACTGGTCCTTTCATGTGGTGCTGCCGTTGGCCGCATACGCCATCCTCTCGGCGTCGGCATTTGTTTCTCTCTCCCTCGCGAAAGAGGCGCTCTTTGGGATTGCCGGCGCAGCGTTGCTCTTGCTTTTTGTCGGCATTCACAATGCATGGGACGCAGTTTCGTATCACTCGCTCAGCAATCTGCGGAATGCGGATCGCGAGACACGTGGTTCGTAAAACGCTGCCGAACGCCCTCCGCGTCGTTGCAGCGTCGCTTCTAGCGTGCCGGCATCGACAACGTTCGGGACTCGCGCAACGCCGACTCGAGAAAATCTCGATAAGGATCGTCCGAGCGCAGGCCCGGAAGAATACCTTCCTCGATGACGCGACGCAGTCCGGGATTGGACGCGAGTGTCAGGGGGTAACTTCTTCGTGCGCGATCATAACGGGAATCGCTCATGAGTCCGTCGTGCCATTGGCGAAAGATGTCTTCGATAGAGAGCGCCGCGGCGCGTGCCTGGAGCACAAATTGCCGTTGCATGATCGCGTCGGGCGTAGCTTCCTCTCCATTCCCGCGGATATAGGCGGCACAGAGTTCGCGATCGGCCGTCGCAATCATCAGGTTGACCCCACGCGCGGTCGCTTCCTGCCAGACGAGCGCTTGGGCATGCCGCGTGTTCTGCGAAACCTGCTCACCTAGCTGCTGCATCTGGAAAAACAGGAAAAACAGCGACGCGAGCACGGCAACGCCGCTGACAAAACTGCCGAGCGCTGCAAGATCGGATAGTGACATGAGATGCCCCTGAGCGTTGTTTCAGGAAGGCATGTTACAGAAGTCGAAGGTCAGTGGTCAGAACAAAGAATTTGCTTCTGATTTCTGTTTTCCGATTTCTGACTTCTGGACGTGTTGGATAACTTTCGCGTTGGAAAAATAATTTCCCGCAGCCGTCGCGGCCCTTACAACTTAAACATTAAACCTTATCCAACAGCACCCAGAACGGCCTGATAATGCGCGCATGACGAAAGAAAACGATGCGCACTCAGGCGCCAATCCTGAGCCAACCGCCGACCTCGAGACCGACACAAGTCTCGCGCCGGCAATCGACAACACCACCGACGACGACGCGACCCGCGAAATCATCCGTCCAGAGACGATCTCTGCGCCGGCGAGCGAACCCGATGGTGATGAAGACGACGAATGCGACGAATATATCGATCCCGGTTACACGGTCGTCTATGACCGGATAAAGGATGCATGCGTGCACGTGCCCAAGAACGCCGAGCCCGCGGACGCTGTGCCCGCGGACGCTGCGGCTGCAACCGAGTCGAAGCCGTTGGCACCTGTTCCGGTCGTTCCCACCGGCACACTTCCGCTCCTTGAAGCCCAGCTCGGCGAAGCGCTCAAGATCATGCGGGACTTTGCGACCTGGGTGAACAGTCCCCGTGCGCCAATCGAAAAGTGCATCGCAGTCGCCGACTCCGTTGGCCAGCTCGCGCGCGCCAGTGCTCAGCTTGGAAAGGTCGCGGTGCGTTTGCAGAACGGCGATCCCGAGTCGCGCCATCGCGTGATCGTGGAATATGCCGAGCCGCAGGGGGGAGGGGTTCGACAAACGCGAAAACGACTAAACCATGGTCGTGGCTGAACTTTCCGCGCCGGCGCGCCGCCGGCCTGGTGGACAACCCGGCAATCGCAACGCCGTCAAATGCGGCCGCCACACCGCCGAAATGCGCGCCATGCGCCGGCGCATTCACGCCTGGCGTTGCCGCAACAAGACGGTGCTCGCGGAGGCGCGCTTCGAGCTCGCGGTTCGCAAGGGTGCGCGCGCCATCGCCGCGCTAGGCGTTGAGGAGCTTGAGCGCTTGCGCGTGCAGTTCCGCATCGCCTGCGGCAACGACCTGACCGCCCTCGGCGCAACTGCCGCCCTGCCAGTTGGTGATGATGCCGCCCGCGCCTTCGACGATGGGAATGAGCGCGGCGACATCCCAGCGGTGAAAGGAAGACTCGATGATGAGATCGGTGAAGCCGAGCGCGAGCGTGCCGAAGATGTAGCAGTCGCCGCCCCAGCGCGTCATCTTGACGGCGCGCTGCACGCGCCGGAACGCCTCGCGCTCTTCCTTGAGGAAATATCCGTCGGGATGGGTGGCGCAGAGGATCGCGTCAGAGAGATCGGAACAGACGCGCACCTTGAGCGGCAGAACCGCGCCGCGAAAGTAAAGCTCTGTGGCACCGTTGACGCCGATGAAGCGTTCGCCGATCCACGGCTGATCGATGACGCCGAGCACGGGTCTCTCATTCGCCTCAAGCGCGATGAGCGAGCCCCATTCGTGCCGCCCGTTGATGAAAGCGCGCGTGCCGTCGACCGGATCGAGCACCCAGCGCAGTCCGTTCGCGCTCGGCTTTTCCCCGAACTCCTCGCCGAGGATGCCATCGTCCGGCCGCTCGCGCTCGATGATGGCGCGGATCGCCTTTTCGGCGTTCTTGTCGGCTTCGGTGACCGGATCGAACACCGCCTGGCCGTGGATGATCGGCCGCTTGTCGGTCACATCCAGCCTCTGGCGGAAATAGGGCCGGATGATTTCGCCGGCCGCATCGGCAAGTTTGTGGGCGAATTGGATGGTTTCGGACGAAACGGGCATGCCGGAAATCCTGGATTTAGACCCTATATTGCACAGGGAAGCGCATAGGGTCAGCCAATGAAAAGCGTCGTCGTCACAGGCTCGTCCACCGGCATCGGCTGGGGCATCGCAAAAGTCCTGATCGGCAAGGGTTTCCGTGTCTTCGGCAGCGTTCGCAAGGCCGAGGACGGCGAGCGGCTCCGCAAGGAATTCGGGCCGAATTTCGTGCCGCTTTATTTCGATGTCACCGATGCCGCAGCCGTCGCCAAGGGCGCGGACCAGGTGGCGGCGGCGCTCGGCGGCGAGATGTTGTCCGGCCTCGTCAACAATGCCGGCATCGCGGTGGCGGGTCCCCTGCTCTACGTGAAGATCGACGAGTTTCGCCATCAGATCGAGGTCAATCTGACCGGTCAGTTGATCGTGACGCAGGCCTTCGCGCCCTTGCTCGGCGCCGATCGCTCGCGCAAGGGCGAGCCGGGGCGAATCGTGATGATCTCGTCGGTGGGCGGGAAAAACGCCAGCCCCTTCGTCGGACCCTACAACGCGTCGAAGTTCGCATTGGAGGGTTTGTCGGAATCGCTGCGCCGCGAACTAATGCTCTTCGGCATCGACGTGATCATCGTCGCGCCCGGTTCGGTCGCCACGCCGATCTGGGACAAGGCCGAGAAGCTCGATCTCGCGCAATACGACAACACGCCTTACATGAAGCCGCTTGCGACCGTGAAGGACTTCATGCTTGGGCTCGGGCGCAAAGGTTATCCGCCGGAGAAGCTTGGCGAAGCGGTATACACTGCTCTGACTGTGGCGAAACCGAAGACGCGCTATCAGGTTTCGCCGCAGCCAGTCCTGGACTTCCTGCAGGTCGCATTGCCGAAACGCCTGGTCGACCGCGTGGTCGCAAGGCAGGTGGGATTGAAGAGGACTTAATCCACCTCGACGCGCGCGTTCCTGCGGCGCTCATGCGGCGAGAGCGCCTTCTTGCGGATGCGGATCGATTGCGGCGTGACTTCGACGAGTTCGTCCTCCTCGATATAGGCGATGGCCTGTTCCAGCGTCATCGGCACGATCGGCGTCAGGCGAACCGCTTCGTCTTTCGACGTGGTGCGGATGTTGGTGAGCTGCTTGGCGCGCAGCGGATTGACTTCGAGGTCGTTGTCCTTGGCGTTCTGGCCGATGACCATGCCCTGGTAGACCTTGGTGCCCGGCACGATGAAGAGCTTGCCGCGTTCCTCGAGATACCAAAGCGCATAGGCGACCGCTTCGCCGTCGCCGGTGGAGATCAAGACGCCGTTGATGCGGCCCTGGATCGGGCCTTTGTGAGGAGCGTAACCGTGGAACATGCGGTTCATCACGCCGGTGCCGCGCGTGTCGGTCAAGAACTCGCCGTGATAGCCGATCAGCCCACGCGACGGCGCGATGAAGATGATGCGCGTCTTGCCGGCGCCGGTCGGGCGCATGTCCTGCATCTCGCCCTTGCGTTGGCTGATCTTGTCGATGACGACGCCGGAATAGGGATCGTCGACATCGACCGTCACCTCTTCCATCGGCTCCAGCCGCTCGCCCTTTTCGCCCGTCTTGAACAGAACGCGCGGGCGGCTGATGGAAACCTCGAAGCCCTCGCGGCGCATGGTCTCGATCAGGACGCCGAGCTGCAATTCGCCGCGGCCCGCGACTTCGAAGGCGCCTTCGCCCGTTTCGTGCACCTTGATCGCGACATTGCCTTCTGCTTCACGCAGCAGACGATCGCGGATGACGCGGCTCTGCACGCGGTCGCCCTCGCGGCCGGCCAGCGGCGAGTCGTTGACCGACACCGTCATCGCCAGTGTCGGCGGGTCGATCGGCTGCGCCTGGATCGGTTCCTCGACGTTCGGATCGCACAGCGTGTCGGCGACGGTCGCCGTCTCGAGACCCGCGATGGCGACGATGTCGCCCGCTTCGGCGCGTTCGACCGGCACGCGCGCCAGGCCGCGGAAGGCGAGCAGCTTGGTCGCACGCGCGCGTTCGACGACGTCGCCTTTGCCGTTCAGCGCCTTGATCTGGCGATTGACCGTGATCGCGCCGGACTCGATGCGCCCCGTCAGGATGCGACCGAGATAATTGTCGCCTTCGAGCGTCGTGACCAGCATCTTGAACGGGTGCTCGTCGCCCGCCAGTGTCAGCGGCTTCGGCTTCGGCACATCATCGACGATGAGCTGGAACAACGGATCGAGGTTCTTGCGCTCGTCCTCGAGTTCCTTGACCGCCCAACCGTTACGCCCCGACGCATAGAGATAATGAAAGTTCAACTGATCGTCGTTGGCCTCGAGCGCGAGGAAGAGATCGAAGATGGATTCGAGCGTGTCCTTCGGCTGCGCGTCGGAGCGATCGATCTTGTTGATGACGACGATCGGCTTCAGCCCGAGCTTCAAGGCCTTGGACAGAACAAACTTGGTCTGCGGCATGACCGACTCGGCCGCGTCCACGAGCAGCACCACGCCGTCGACCATCGAGAGGATACGCTCAACCTCGCCGCCGAAATCCGCGTGCCCCGGCGTGTCCACGATGTTTATGTGCGTACCGTGCCACTCGACCGACGTACATTTGGCGAGGATCGTGATGCCGCGCTCGCGTTCCAGGTCGTTGGAGTCGAGCGCGCGTTCTTCCATGTGCTGGTTCTCGCGAACCGAGCCCGATTGCTTGAGCAACTGGTCGACGAGCGTGGTCTTGCCATGATCGACATGCGCGATGATCGCAATATTGCGGATATCCATAGGCCTTGCGCACTCGTCCGGGAGGGCGGGCTTATAGACGCCGCGCCCTTTGGGGGCAACTCATGCGGAACCGTTCGCGTTGTCCTGCTTCGGGAGCCGTACAAGGCGACAGTTTTTGACAATTTCGTGACCAAAAACCCGCCCAAACCCTGCCAAAATTGGCTATTGTCGCAGTCTCATCGCAACCGGCCGAAGCCATGCTAGGAACATCCGGGTGCGTCGAAGGGCAACGCCTGCTGTCTGAGGTCGGGAGACTGGCTCAGAGTCCATCCAGCGAAATCGGCCGACCCGCGGACTTTTTTGGAATGAATATCCGTATCCCAGATACGCTGACGACGATGCCGAGTGCAGTCCAGACCCTGCCTGAGCGGTTGCGCCGTTCGAGCTCGCGCACGCGCCTGATCGTCGGCATCGCGGCGGCGGTGATTGTGGTCTTCCTCGCCTATCGCTTCTTCGCCGGCCCATCGGCCCCGCCGAGAGCACCGGCACCACCGGTCATGGTCAGCGCCATTGCGATGGCGGAAGTTCCTGTCGTGGAGCACACGATCGGCACGGTCATCTCGAACGCCACAGTGCAAGTCACCGCGCGCGTGAACGGTCAACTCCAGAAGGCCTACTTCAAGGAAGGCCAAATGGTTCATGCCGGTGATCCGCTCTTTCAGATCGACCCGCGTCCCTATCAGGCCACGTACGACAATGCTGTCGCGTCGCTGACCGCTGCGAAAGCCAAGGCAGAACGCTTCGCACGCCTCAGGGCGCAAAAAGCAATCGCACCGCAGGACGCCGACGACGCCAGAGCGGCCTATCTCGAAGCGCAGGCCACCGCGCAAGCGGCGCGGCTCAACCTGGACTACACCACCATCAAGTCGCCGATCGACGGCAAGACCGGACCGATCATGATCCAGCCTGGTAATCAGATCACCGCCAGCGCCGGCGCCAGCAACGGAACAACCGGCGCATCCGCCATCACGCTCGTCGTGATTAGTCAGCTTCAGCCGATCAAGGTTTCGTTCTCGCTGCCGCAGGCTGATCTGCCGCGCATCCAGGCGCGTCAGATGGCGCACAATCTGTCGGTCGACGTGGACAGTCACGGCGCGACCGCGGCTCCGTTGTCGGCACCCGTCGATTTTGTGAGCAACGCCGTCAACGGCGCGACCGGCACCATCGAGTTGCGCGCCACCTTCCCCAATACGGACAATGTGCTGGTGCCAGGCCAGCTCGTCGATGTCGGCGTGAAGCTCGACCTCCTCAAACACGCGCTGGTCGTTCCGCATGACGCCGTGAATGTCGGACCGCAAGGGCGTTATGTCTACGTAGTGCGCGACGGCAATGCGCAGTTGGTGAATGTGAACGTGCTGAACGACGACGGCAAGGTCGCGGCAATTGCCGGAAAGCTCCGCCCACGTGAGCACGTCATCACCGATGGACAATTGCGCGTCGTGCCAGGTGCCCCGGTCAGCATCACGGGACAGCACGCGGGCGCGGCTTTGCGATGAACATCTCCGCCATTTTCATCGAACGGCCGGTGATGACGACGTTGCTAATGGCTGCGCTCGTCATCTTCGGCTTGTTCGGTTACGCAACGCTTCCCGTCAGCGAGCTTCCGAACGTCGACTTCCCGACCATCGTCGTCAGCGCCAACCTGCCGGGTGCCGATCCGCAGACCATGGCGTCCGCTGTTGCGACGCCGCTCGAGAGTCAGTTCTCGAACATTGCCGGCATCGACTCGATGACGTCATCGAGTACGCAAGGCTCAACCTCGATCTCCATCCAGTTCAAGCTCGACCGCAATCTGGACGGTGCGGCGCAGGACGTGCAGTCGGCGATCTCCGCTGCAAGCCGCAAGCTGCCGCCCAACATGCCCAACCCGCCGACGATGCGGAAGGTCAACCCGGCCGACACGCCCATCATGTTCATGGGAATGCGCTCGGACACCTTGCCGTTGTCGAAGGTCGACGAATATGCCGAGACGCTGCTCGCCCGCCAGCTTTCAACTCTCGATGGCGTGGCTCAGGTCAATGTCTACGGCGCACAGAAATTCGCCGTGCGCATTCAGGCGGATCCCGCGGCGCTCGCGGCGCGTCAAATCGGTATCGATCAGCTGGCCAACGCCATCGCTTCTTCCAACGTCAATGTCGCGACCGGCACGCTGAACGGACCGACCCGTCAATCGGTGATTCATGCCAACGGCCAACTGCTGAATGCGCACGATTTTGCGCCACAAATCGTGGCCTACCGCAACGGCGCGCCTGTGCGATTCCAGGACGTGGCGCGGGTCGAAGACAGTGTCGAAAATAATCGCGCGGCCAACTGGTATCGTGACGACCGCGCGATCGGCCTTTCGGTGCAGCGTCAACCCGGTTCCAACACGATCGAACTGGTCGATCAGATCAAACGCATCCTGCCGACCTTCTTGCAGCAACTGCCGGCTTCAGTGCACCTCGACATCATCTACGATCGCAGCCAGACCATTCGCGATTCGGTCTTTGACGTACAGATCACGTTGTTGATCGCGGGCGCGCTCGTCGTCGGCGTAATCTTCGTGTTCCTGCGCCGGCTGTCGGCGACCTTCATTCCTTCGATCGCGTTGCCCATCGTGGTGATCGGTACCTTCGCCGGCATGGCGCTGTTCGGCTATAACCTCGACAATCTTTCATTGATGTCGCTGACGCTCTCGGTCGGCTTCGTCGTCGACGACGCCATCGTGATGCTGGAGAACATCATCCGCCACGTCGAACGGGGCGAAGATGCGCACAGCGCCTCGTTCCGGGGCTCGCGCGAAATCGGCTTCACCATCTTGTCGATGACTGTCTCTCTTGCGGCGGTGTTCATCCCGATCGTTTTCATGGGCGGCATCATCGGCCGCCTCCTCCACGAATTCGCGGTCACCATCATCCTCGCCATTGCATTCTCCGGTATCGTCTCGATCACGCTGACGCCGATGCTGTGCAGCCGCATCCTGAAGAGCGAAGAGGGCCAGGCGCACAACGCTTTCTATCGCTGGAGCGAAAGCACCTTCAATCGGATGCACAGCACCTATGAGCGCTCCCTGAAATGGAGCCTTGAGCATCGTCCGACGATCTTCGTTCTCTTTCTGGCAAGTCTCGTAGCGGCGATCGCCCTGTTCATGATCTTGCCGCAGGACTTCCTGCCCGCCGACGACACCAGTGCCATCCGCGGCACGACCGAAGCGGCCAACGGCACTTCCTTCGACCAAATGGTGCGCTATCAGAAGCAAGTCGCCGCCATCATCAACGCCGATCCCAACGTTATCGGCGCGATGTCAGCGGCGAGCAGCGGCCCGACGCAGGGCATCAACCAAGGCTTCGTCTTCATTCACCTGAAGAACCGGTCGGACCGCTCGCTCAATGCCGACGAAGTCGTGCGCGAACTCAATCGCAAGCTTGCGGTCATTCCCGGCGTCAACACCTTTCTGCAAAATCCACCCGTGTTCAATGTGGGTGGTCGTTTTTCGAAGTTGCCCTATCAGTACACGCTGCAGGACCTGGATCTGAACGAGCTGCAGGACGTTTCCAACCGCCTGACGACGGCGATGGCGAACGACCCCACCTTTGCAGGTCAGGTGACGAATGACCTGAATCTTTCGACGCCGGCCGTGACCGTCAACATCGATCGCGATCGCGCGGCCGCACTTGGCATCTCCGCGATGCAGATCGAAAACGCGCTGGGCGCGGCCTATGGCGGCCAGCAGGTCTCATCGATCTATGCGCCGTCCGATCAGTATCAGGTCATTCTCGAACTGTTGCCGCAATACCAGGCAGACGCCAGCGCGCTCTCACGACTCTATGTGGCGAGCGCCAGCGGGACGCTCGTTCCGCTCGACGCCATCGCGCATATCGGAAACGGAACGATGCCGCTCAGCATCAACCATCAAGGGCAGATTCCATCCGTCACGATTTCCTTCAACGTCGCCGAAGGCAAGGCGCTCAGCGATGCGACCGCCGCGATCACCCGGCTGAGCCGTCAAGTCCACGTGCCGGCAACAATACAGACGACATTCCAGGGCACGGCCCAGGCTTTCCAGAGTTCGACTCAGAATATGGGCCTGCTTCTGCTGATCGCGATCATCACGGTCTACATCATCTTGGGCATTCTCTATGAGAGCTTCATCCATCCGCTGACGATCCTGTCGGGGCTTCCATCCGCCGCCGCGGGTGCGCTTCTGACGCTCTGGATCACCGGGATTCCGCTCAGTCTCTATGCCTTCGTCGGCATGATGATGCTTATCGGAATCGTGAAGAAGAACGCCATCATGATGATCGACTTCGCGTTGCACCGTCAGCGCGATGAAGGCGCCCCGCCCGACGTTGCGATCTTCGATGCGGCGATGATCCGCTTTCGTCCCATCATGATGACGACGATGGCGGCGATGATGGGCACGATGCCGATCGCGATTGGACTGGGAGCAGGCTCCGACGCGAGGCGGCCGCTCGGACTGTGCGTCGCCGGCGGCCTTCTCTTGTCTCAGTTGCTGACGCTCTACATCACGCCAGTGCTGTACATCTATCTCGACAATCTCGGCACGCGCATCGGTAGCTTCCGGCTGCGCCGCACGGTGCCCGACCGCATGCGAGGTGCCCCCGCCGAGTAGCGCTCAAGATTTCGTGGTCAGCCGATTCACTTCGGATAGCTCGGCTGCACTAAGTTTCCACGCCGCCGCCTTGACGTTCTGCTCGACCTGCTCGGGTCGGGTTGCGCCCGCGATCACGCTCGACAAAGAGGGGTGGGCGATCAGCCATGCGAACGCAAGCTCGAGCAATGTGTGCCCCTTGGCGTTCGCAAACGACGTCAGGTCCCCGACAATCCGCCAGTTGTCCGGCGTCATGTAGCGTTCGCCGAAGCGGCCCATGCGCGCATAGCGCGTGTTGGCAGGAATATCCTTACCCTCTTCGTACTTGCCGGTGAGAAGCCCACTGGCGAGGGGAAAGTAAGGCAGCAGTCCCATTCCTTCTTTTTCGAGCGTGGGAACCAGCGCCTGCTCGACACTGCGGACCAACAGGCTGTATTCGTCCTGCGCCGTGACATAAGCGGCAAGGCCGAGCTTGCGCGATGTCGCCTGCGCGGATTCGACTTGGTCGGACGGCATGTTGGAGCAGCCGATGGCGCGCACCTTGCCCGCCTTCACCAAGTCGTCGAGCGCCCGCAACGTCTCTTCGATTGGCGTTTTCGGATCAGGCCGATGCTGCTGATAGAGATCGATCCAGTCCGTCTTGAGACGCGCGAGGCTGTCCTCGCACGCTTGCCGGATATAAGCCGCCGAGGCGCCGGACTTGCTGCCGGCATCGTCCATGGGCATGGCGAACTTCGTGGCGAGCACAATGTCTTTGCGACGCGGACCGAGAATCTCGCCAAGCTGAGATTCCGACCCGCCGCGATTGCCATAGACATCGGCGGTATCGAACAGCGTGACGCCAAGCTCGATGGCCTTGTCGACAACCTTGCGGGACGCGTCGACTTTCATGGCGCCGAAATTGTTGCAGCCGAGTCCGACGACAGACACTGCGATGCCTGATTTTCCCAGTTGGCGCTTTTCCATGATCCGTTCTCCCGATTGCCCGGGAAAGCTAGCGCAGCCGGAGTATCACCGAAACACGATGCGACCTTTGCGCATCATGGCGCGTTCTTGGAATGTCAGGCGTGCTTGGGAAATGGTCCAAGCGGAAACGGCTGTTCGTCGCGTACGAAGGTGATGAAGGCCAGCAGTTCCCACAGATATTGCACAAGGACGAGGCAGAAATGCTTGAGCTCGTCATTGCCCCGCCCGTTGATTGCGATCACCGCAAACTGGATCACGGCGAGCAGGAAGACGACATGAATCACGAACCAGGCGATGATGCCGTAGCCGATGGCGTAGAAGAGTCGGGCCGCCGGGAACGGCGGATGCGACGGCGGTGCGCTCTGCCCCCCAGGCGGTGGCGTGCCGCCCGCGGGCGGGCCGTCAGCCGGTGGAATGGTACTGCCCGACGATGCATCGCTCATGGACGTGCTCCGTTTCGAGGTCGCGAGAAGCTCATCAACCCCAGCACTATAACTATGGTGTGCCGCGCCGGCTTCAAGCGTGGCCGCGCGATTGGCGGGCGGAAAGACCGAAAACCGCCTCAAATAGGCCCGCCAGAAGGAGTCCGGCGAGGTAGCCGCCCATGTGATCCTGCCATGCAACGGGCTCCATTTGCCCGCCGGTTCCAAGGCCGGTCAGGCCGGTCACGAGATTGATGGCAAGCCACACGGCACTGAAGCCGAGAACTTGAGAAGACCAGATTGGCATGAGCGGCAAGGTCGCAACGTTGAGGTACGGCTGCCGCAGACGCATCATGCGGATGGCGGCGCCCATCAGGCCAGAAATCGCGCCAGATGCGCCGATGACCCCGACATCCTCACCCCAGTAAAGGGCAACGAAGAACACCGCTCCGGCCAGTCCACACAAGACGAAGAACAGAATGAAGGCCGCGCCACCAAAGCGCCCCGCCACGATTGGCCCGAAGGCAAGAAGCCATACACAGTTGACCACGAGATGCGTCGCATTGGCATGCAGCAGCATATGGGTGAAGAGCGGCAACACGTTGGCCAGGAAGGTGCCGGCTGCCGCGTGGCCCACATAACGCACCGGATTGAGCGCGTAGTCGTTCAGGATTTGCTCTGCGACCGCGGGCGGCGCCAAGACGCGAAGCAGATGCGCAGCGACGAGAACACCGATCAGCCCGAGCACCGAAGCTGGAGCGCGCAAGAATGGTTGGCGCGTCGGCTTGCCTTCCACGAAAAATGACATGCGTCCGCCGATCAGCGCCGCAGCGCAGCTTCGACCAGTTCCATCCGGTCATTGCCGAAATACATGTCCGGCCCGTTCACGAACATGGTGGGCGAACCGAATCCGCCGCGGGCGATGACTTCGTCGGTGTTGGCGCGCAACTTGTCCTTGATCTCGTTAGCCTGGGCGCGATCAAGGACGTGCTCGCCCTTGAGACCAGCCGCTCTGCAAACATCCATAAGGACACTGGTTTGGCTGATGTCCTGACTGTCGGACCAATATGACTCAAAGCAGCTGCGCGCGAATTCCACGACGCGTCCCTCTTCCTGCGCGGCGAGCGCACAGCGCATGGCCAGCGTCGCGCGCACGGGAAAGACAGGCGGCGGCATGATGATCTTCAGCCCCGTCAGACGTGCCCAATCCTGCAGATCCTTGGCACTGTAGGCGGCCTTCCTGGGATCCGGATTGGCGCGGCGGTCATAGACGTCGCGATTGACGGCATTGAAGACTCCGCCGACCAGAATAGGCTTCCATTCGATGGTCGCGCCTGTACGCGCCGCAATCGGTTGGATCCGCGTGAAGGCGAGATAGGTCCAGGGCGAGGAGCAGTCAAAGAAAAACTCGAGTACAGCCACGCTGGGCCTCCATACAGATCGCAATACAGGGTAGCGCAGCGACGCACAGTTTCAAAAGCACGCGACTTCAGTAATTCCAGCTGAAATTCACGCGCAAAGTGTGGTCTCGCGTGCGCTCGGCGAAGAGCCCTTCGTAATAGAGGCTGAATGTGCCGCCGGGCACAACCGCAACGTCGAAGCCGAGCTCCACGTTTGCCGCGTCGCGGTCGAGCGGGACGCCGAGTGAGTTGAAACCACTGCCGGTATCTTCGAAGACCAAGAACTCTTCGGGGCGCAACGCCTCGAACGCATGCTCCCAGGCGAACAGGGCGCGCGGCGTGATCTTCAACTCTTCCGGTTCGGCTTCGTAGGCCAACCTTAAACCAAGCGTGGAATAGACCTGGTTCGCGTCATTGGCGGTACCCTTCAGCGCGGCCGCGCCTGCGGTTTCAGCGAATGCACCCAGACCGACATCGACAAACGCAACTCCCGCGAAGGGCTCGAGCGCGAGCGGGCCCCAAGCATGGTCATAGGCTGCCTCTCCGAACCCTTGCGCAATGTGCATGCGCTCCCGAGCGTTGAGCGTGTCCGAGAAGCCGGGGAACGTCACCGTGCGCACGACGTGTGTCGTGCCCCAGCCATAGTCGCCACCCAGGCGCAGCGCGAGCGGGCCGTCATGCCAACCGCCATAAGCCGCAACGTGTATCCGTTCCCCTGTTGCGATGCTGACCCGTTCGCTAGCGTGATTGCTGGTGTATGCGGCAGCCACGCCCAGCGTCAGGTCCTGGATGGGCACGGCATCGACGCCGCCCACCACGCCGTCGATCCGCCGGTTGAGCGTCGCCGCATTGCCGTCGCCTTCCAACGTCGCCCAATTGGCGAAGCCATGAAACCACATGGACAGACCGGGAACGATTGTGCGGGCTTCGTCGCGGGATAGGAACGGAGTATCTGCAGTCGTCTGGCGCAGACGATGCAGTAAGGTAATGCGGACGAGCCGATCCTCTTCGAAAGCCAGCGAACGCAAGCTTGGGAAAATTTCTCCGGAGAGTTGATCGAGAGTCGCCGTGACGAAGCTGTGATCGGGTGCCCGCGCCAGGATGTCCATGCCGATTGTTGCACCTGGTCCACCGGTCTCGATCGCACCGGCGACGGCCTTCTCGTTTGGCGTATGAGCGTCGGGCGTCAAGTCGATGACCACGACCGGCGGTGGGACTGGCGGGATCACGACTGGCGGAATGACGATTGGGGGGCCGTCCTCGGTCAGTTGAAGGTCGACTTCGGTCGTCGTGTAGACCAGCTTGGCATTCAGACCTGCCTGATCGATGGTGAGAGTCGAGAAGGTGCCGCTGACGCCGGCGGGTGCTTCGACGATGCGATAAGTAATCGTTCCGGCGTAATTCCCCGGCGCAGCCAGGACATGCACGGCCGACCCGGCCAGGATCGCGGCGCTGCCGCTGGCATTGATCAAGTCCGAATGCCCGCTGGGATCGATTTCAACTTCATAGATCGAACCTGCACCAAACGTGACATTGCCCGCGACATTGAGCGTTCCGATCGAGTTGCCCGGGGCCACGGTTCCCGCATTCACCGACAACGGACCGACTGTCCCGTTTCCTTTCAACGTTCCCGCATTCACCGACACCGCCGAATTAGCAATCGACCCGTTCACGATGAGCGTGCCCGCCGCAAGCGTGGTTGTCCCCTGATACGTGCTTGTCCCCGCGAGAAGGACCGCGCCGGAACCGTTCACAAGCACGCCACCAGTTCCTGAGATCGCACCAAGAAGCATCAAGGTGCCAGAACGATCCAGGATGAGAGATCCGTTGTCGACAACATTGCCGTCGATACTGCCGGTCGGACCGTTGTTGCCGATCTGCAGCGTACCGGCGTCAATCCGTGTCCCGCCGCTGTAACTGTTGTCGTTGGTGAGGAGCGTCGTTCCGCCCGTGACGTCCAATGTCCCGCCGCCCGAGATCGCACCAGCGAGAACCAAATTGCTGCCCTTGCCGACGAGCGCCGCATTGTCGACGATGTTGCCGCTCAATGCGTTATTGCCGCCGCCCAATAACAGCGTGCCGGCGCCGATCGTCGTCTTCCCCGTGTAGGTGTAGCTACCGGTGAGCGAAAGTGTGCCGCTTCCCTGCTTGGTCAGTCCGCCGGAGCCCGAGATCACGCCCGAAACAGTGCTGTCGCTGTTCGTCGCGCCTTCGCTCAAGGTGTTGGCGCCAAGTAAGAACGTGCCGCCGCCCGCGATCGAGCCCACATCCGTGCCGCCGCTCACAAGCTGCGAGAAGTCGACCGTCGCGCCGCTATTCGTCGTGATCGCAGACGTTCCGCCGGAAGCGTTGTTGACGAACTTCGCCAAGCCGCCATTCAAGACGTGAATCACAGACGATCCCGCGGTTGCGCTGCCCGAACCCGGTGTCGGATCGTCGCTGGTGAAGGCGAGTACAGACGCATCTCCAACCGTGAACTGAGCGCTCTGCGCTGTACCGCCGGTGAACAGGACGAGCGCGCCATCGGCGAGCATGAAACGCGCATTGCCCGCGGTCGATTGATCTTCGAACGTGACCGCGCCGGCGCCTTCCAACACGGCGTGGCTGAAAAGTCCCTCGCCTTGGTTGAAACTTGTCGCAAACGGCGAGGTCCCACCGCCTGAAACGGTGAACTGCGCGTTGCCCGCGCTGGACGAATCGTGGAAGACCACGGCCTGTTGCGCGACCGAGATCTGGGCCGAGCCCGCCGTCGACGTGCCGAGGAAATCAAGGCTCGATGCGCCGGTGTCACGCCGCAGCGAGATCATCAATGAGGCCGCACTGTTCGATCCTTCGAACGTAGCCCGCCCGCCATTGATGTCGAGCGCTTGAGCGCCCGACAGATCCGCGTTCTGGACATCAAGAAAGCCGTCTGCGCCCACCGTGATGGAGCCGACAAGGCTGCTGCCGTGTGTCGAGTCACCGATCTGCAGGGTGCTGCCCGTTACCTGCGTGCCGCCAGTGAAGTTGTTGTTGGCGAGGAGGAATGTGGTGCCGCCCGTCACGCTCAGTGCACCACTACCGGTGATCGCGCTGTCGAAAACGACGTTCCCGCCCTGGCTGATCAGCGACCCATTGTCGAGTACGCCGCCTGAGAGTGTGCCGCCATTGCCGCCCAGCGTGAGCGAACCGGCATTGATGGTCGTCGCGCCGGCATAGCCGTAGCTGCCGGTAAGCGAAAGCGATCCAGCGTTCACTGTGACTGTGCCGCGTCCAGTGATGGCGCCGGCCAAAACCACGTTGCTGCCCTGGCTGATCAGCGACGCATTGTCAGTGACGTTGCCGCCAAGCGAGCCGCCATTGCCGCCGAGCGACAGCGTGCCGGCGTTGATATCAGTCGGACCTGCGTAACCGTAGGTTCCCGTCAGAGCCAAGGTTCCCGAATTGATTGAGACGCCTCCCGTGCCCGAAACGACACCGGAGAGCGTGACGGTGTCGAAGGATTGCGCGACAAGCGAGCCATTATTGGTGATGGCGCCGGCGAGCATTCCTCCCGAGCCGCCGAGGGTGATCTGTGTTCCGCTGGCGACTGTCGTCGTGCCGCTGAAGTCGTAGCTGGCAGTGAGTGTGAGCATTCCGGATGTCACATTGACGCCTCCGGTTCCTGAGACGTCGCTGGTCAGCGTAACGTTGGCGGTCGAATTTGCGATGAGAGTGCCGTTGTCGATGACGGTGCCTGACAACGTTCCACCCGTGCCGGCCAGCGTGAGCGTCGCGCCTCCCCCAAGCGTCGTCGGGCCGGTGTAGCCGTAACTGCCGGCGAGCACGAGCGTGCCCGATACGACGATGACCTCGCCGCTTCCGGTGACTGCACCGGAAAGCGCGACGGTTCCTCTCAAATCGGCAAAAAGCTCTCCGTCATTGGTGACAGCGCCCATGAGCGTATTGCCCGTGCCTCCAAGTGTGAGACGCGTCCCCGAAGTGACGTTGGTCACGCCGCTATAGCTGTAACTGCCGGTGAGCTCGAGCGTTCCCGAGGTCACATCGACACTGCCTGGTCCAGTCACTTTGCCGGACAAGGTCACTATGCCCGTCGAATTCGCGATGAGCGTGCCGTTGTCGGCGACATCGCCTGTCAGCGTGCCGCCAAAACCACCGATGGAGAGTGTCCCGGCTGCGATGTCGGTCGCGCCCGTGTAACTGTAGCCGCCGGCAAGAGCGAGCGTTCCCGAATTGACGGTGATGCCGCCCGTTCCTGTCACGTTTGAGACCGTGATTATGCCAGTCGAATTCGCCACGAGCGTGCCATTGTCGGTGACGGTGCCCAACAGAAAGCCGCCGTTTCCGCCGAGCGAGAGTGTGCCAGCGCCGATGGTGGTCGTGCCGCTATAGAAGTAAGTGCCGATAAGCGCCAAGGCTCCCGAGTTGACGACGACCGCGCCTCCGCCGTTGAGACCGCCGGAGACGATTACTGAATCCGTCGAATTGGTGATGAGCGTGCCATCGTCGACGATGTCGCCCGTGAGCGTGCCGCCTGTGCCACCGAGCGAAAGTGTCCCGGCATCGATGTTGGTCGCCCCACCGTAACTATAGCCGCCGGTCAGAGCGAGCGTTCCGCTGCTGACCGTGACATCGCCCGTTCCCGTCAAATTCCCAGAGAGCGTCGCCGTACCGGTTGAATTTTCAACGAGCGAGCCGCTATCGGCGACGCTGCCCGAAAGTGTGCCGCCCGCGCCGGCAAGTGTAAGCTTTGCGCCGTTGTTGATCGTAGTCGCGCCCGTGTAGTCGTAGCTACCGGTCAGTGCCAAAGATCCCGAACCAATCGCGACGCCTCCGTTTCCGGAGACGGCGCCGGCCAGCGTGACCTCACCAGCCGATTCGACGGTGAGAGTGCCGTTGTCGGTGACGGCGCCTGAAAGCACGCCCCCCGCGCCGCCGAGTGAGAGTGTCCCGGCATTGATGTTGGTCTCGCCGCCATAGCTGTAGCTGCCGGTGAGCGCGAGCGTTCCCGAACCCACATTGACGCTTCCCGCACCCGAGATTGCCCCAGACAGAGTGACGGTGCCTGTGGAACTTGCGCCAAGCGCGCCATTGTCGACGACATTGCCGGAAAGCGTACCACCCGTGCCGGCGAGCGTGAGCTGCGTAGTGCTGTCGACGGACGTCGTGCCGGCGTAGCGATAGCTGCCGGTCAGCGCGAGCGTTCCCGAACTCACATCGACGGCGCCCGCGCCAGACACTGCACCGGATAGAGTGACAGCGCCCGTGGAACTTGCGGCGAGCGTGCCATTGTCGACGACGTCGCCGGAAAGCGTGCCGCCAGTGCCTGCTAGCGTGAGCTGTGTCGTGCTGTCGACAGCCGTCGTGCCGGAGTAGCCGTAGCTGCCGGTCAGCGCGAGTGTTCCCGAACTTACATCGACGGCACCAGCGCCCGACACCGCACCGGACAAAGTGACAGTGCCCGTAGAATTAGCAGAGAGCAAACCGCTGTCGACGACACCACCGGAGAGTGTGCCGCCCGCGCCGCCAAGATCTAGTTGCGTGCCGCTGTTCACCATCGTCGCTCCGGCAAAATTGTAGATGCCGGTGAGAGCGAGCTGACCGCTGTTGATGTTGACACTTCCCGTTCCGGAGAAATTGGCGGCAAGGATGGACGTGCCGGTCGACTGCACGACGAGCGAAGCGTTGTCGACAAGGCCACCCATGAGCGTGCTGCCTGCGCCGCCAAGCGTCAACGTGCCGACGTTGATGGTGGTCGTGCCGACGAAAGTGTCGGCACCGGTGAGAGACAAGGTGCCCGAATTGATGGTGACGCCACCGCTGCCGGAGAGATCGCCCGACACGGTGACGTTACCGGTCGAATTCGCCACCAGCGTGCCATTGGCAACGACGTTGCCTGAGAGCGTGCCGCCCGAACCGCCCAGCGAGAACGTGCCGGCGTTGATGTTGGTCGCGCCCGTATAGTTGTAGCTGCCGGCGAGCGATAACGTCCCCGCGTTGACGCTCACGCTGCCCGTTCCCGAGACTGCTCCGGCGAGAGTCACCGCTCTCGCCGAATTTGCAACGAGCGTGCCGCTGTCGACGACATTGCCGGAAAGTGTGCCGCCTGCGCCACCGAGCGAGAGTGTGCCGGCATTGATGTTCGTGGCGCCGCCATAATTGTAGGTGCCAGCGAGCGATAGTGTTCCGCCGCCAACCGTGACTCCACCGGTGCCTGTCACATTGCCGGAGAGCGTCGCTATACCCGTCGAATTGGCGACGATCGTGCCATTGTCGGTGACGCTGCCCGAAAGCGTGCCACCAGTGCCGCCGAGCGTCAGCATCGCGCCGCCACTTACGCTCGTCGCACCGCTCAAGATGTAGCTGCCAGTGAGCGCGAGCGTTCCCGAGTTGACCGCGACGCTGCCGGATCCGGAGACGATGCCGGAAAGCGTGGCGGCACCGGTCGATGCCGCCACGAGCGAGCCGCTATCGACGACGTTACCGGTAAGGCTTCCGCCTGCACCGCCGAGCGAGAGCGTGCCGGCGTTGATGTTCGTCGGACCGCTCAAGGTGTAGCTGCCGCTCAGCGCCAGGGTTCCTGCGCTGACCGCGACAATGCCGCTTCCCGAGACAGCGCCCGACAGCGTGACCGTGCCCGTCGACGCAGCGGCGAGGGTGCTGTTATCGACGATGTTGCCGCTTAGCGTGTTATTGCCTGCGCCGCCGAGCGTTAGCGTTCCGACATTGATAGTAGAGGTACCCGTATATGCATAAGTACCGGTCAGCGCCAATCCGCCCTTGTTGACGGTGACGCCGCCACTGCCTGAGACCGCGCCGGACAGCGTGACGGTGCCGTTCGACGCAGCGACGAGCGACGCACTGTCGATGACGTTGCCGCTGAGCGTTCCACCGGCTCCGGCGAGCGTGAGCATCGTGCCGCTGCTGACAGTCGTCGTGTCGGCAAAATTGTAGCTGCCAGTGAGAGCGAGCGCTCCCTGCGTCACGCTGATGCCGCCCGTTCCCGTCACGTTGCCGGAGAGCGTAACGGTCCCGGTCGAATTTGCGACGATAGTGCCGTTGTCGGAGACGCCGCCCGACAGCGTGCCACCAGTGCCGCCGAGCGAGAGTTGCGCTGCGCCACTCACGCTCGTCGCACCACTCAAGATGTAGCTTCCGGTCAGTGCCAACGTTCCGGCAGTAACCGCGACGGCGCCATTTCCCGAGACTGCACCGGAGAGTGTGACAGTGCCGGTGGAATTAGCGGAGAGCGTGCCGCTGTCGACGACATTGCCGGAAAGTGTGCCGCCTGCGCCACCGAGCGAGAGTGTGCCGGCATTAATGTTCGCGGCGCCGCTCAAGGTGTAGCTGCCGGTCAGTGCCAGCGTGCCTGAACTGACCGCGACGACGCCGCTTCCCAAGACCGATCCCGACAAGGTGACCGTGCCTGTCGACGCGGCAGAGAGCGTGCTGTTGTCGACGACGTTGCCTGACAGCGTGCCGCCGCTGCCGCCTAGCGCTAGCGTGCCGGTGTTGATGGTAGAGATGCCCATATATGTGTAGGCACCGGTCAACGCCAGGCTGCCGGAGTTGACGGTGACGCCGCCAGTTCCCGTTACATTGCCGGATAGTGTGACTGTCCCCGTCGAATCCGCAAAAAGCCCTCCATTGTCGGTGACGTTGCCACTGAGCATGCCGCCCGTACCGGCCAGCGCGAGCTGCGTCGTGCTCGCGATCATCGTCGTGCCCATGTAACTGTAAGTGCCCGTGAGTGCGAGCGTGCCGGAGAGGACGCTGACGCCGCCGCTTCCCGTGACGGCGCCGGACAGTGTGACGGAGCTCGTCGAATTTGCCGCGAGCGTGCCATTGTTGGTGATGGACCCGCCAAACGAGCCGCCCGCGCCGCCCAGCGAGAGCGTGCCGGCATTGATGGTGGTCGCGCCGGCGTAAGTGTAAGCGCCGGTGAGCGCCAGCGTGCCCGAGTTGACGGTGACGTTGCCGCTTCCGGTCAACTTGCCGGAGAGCGTGGCCGTACCCGTCGAGTTGGCCAGGAGCAAACCATTGTCGAGGACGTTTCCCGAAAGCGTGCCGCCCGTGCCGCCAAGCGTGAGCGTGCCGGCATTGATGGTGGTCGCGCCGGTGTAGCTGTAGCTCCCGGCGAGCACGAGATTGCCGGAGGTCACGCTGACAGCGCCGTCGCCAGCCACATTGCCCGACAGGGTAACGGTGTTGGTGCCGGTCGAATTCACCACGAGCGTGCCGGCGTCTGTGACGCTGCCTGAGAGCGTGCCGCCGGAGCCGCCGAGCGTAAGCGTCGTGCCGCTACTCACGCTGGTCGCGCCGGTTAAGTTGTAGCTGCCGGTGAGCGATAGGTTTCCGGTGTTGACGTTGACGCCACCAGTTCCCGTCACGTTGCCGGAAAGAGTCACGGTGCCGCTCGACGACGCCATGAGCGTGCCATTGTCGCTGACGTCGCCCGAGAGCGTGCCGCCCGTGCCGCCCAGCGAGAGCGTGCCGGCAGTAATGGTAGTTGTGCCTTGATAGCTGTAGCTGCTGAGCGCGAGCGTGCCCGCACTGACGGTGACGCCGCCCGAGCCGGAAAGACTGCTGGAAAGGGTGACGGTGCCGCTCGATGCGGCCGTGAGCATGCTGTTGTCCGTTACCGCGCCGGTGAGCGTGCCGCCGGTGCCGCCGAGCAACAACGTTCCACTATTGATCGTCGACGCGCCGGTAAATGTATAGTTGCCGGTGAGTGCGAGGGTACCCGAGTTGACCGTCACGCCACCCGCGCCCGGCAGAGCTCCGGAAATTGTCGCGGTGGCGCCGTTGTTGAGGCTTGTCGCTAACTGGCCGTCATCGGTGACGGTGCCCGAGAACGTGCCGCCAGTGCCGCCCAACGTCAGATTGCCGCCATTGTGGATGTCGGTTGTTGCCGAGGTCGAATAGCTGCCGCCCAGAACGACGATCGCTCCAGATTCGATATCGAAACTGCCACTTCCCGACAGCGCACCATTGAGATGCACAATATTTGCCGTGACGACGAGCGACGCATTGTCGACGACATCGCCCTTCAATGTATTACTGGGCCCGCCCAGAAGAAGCGTGCCAGCGCTGATCGTCGTCTGCCCCAAATAATTGTAGCTGCCGGTCAGATCGACTTCCCCGGTTCCGGTCTTTGTTAACCCGCCGGTGTTGCCGAAGGCGCCGATCAAGCCTGAGAAACTGCTGTTGGCGTTGTCGCCACCAATGACCAGATTGGTGCTGCCCATGATAATTGTACCGGCGCCATTGATCGACCCGACATTGGCGTCACCGGTCGTCGAGTACTGAAGTAACCCGCCGCTATCGAGGTTCACGGTCGCGTTTACAGCGGTGCCGTTGTTGAGAGCTGCCTGTCCGCCACTCTCGACATGCACAGTCGCGGTACCCGCGGTGGAGCCGCTGAAGTTTACGGAACCGCCGCTCTTGACGTCGATGGTGGCGTTGCCGCCGCTCGACGATCCGAGGAAGTTCAGCAATGCACCGTTGACAGTGATGTTTGACGAACCGGCCGTCGAAGTGCCGACAAACTGGACCGTGCTTGTGTTACCGTTCAAGCTGATCACAGCTGACGCGGCGGAGGTGTTGGTCGCAAAGAAAAGACTGCCCGAGCTGGTGATCGTCGTCACCGCAGAAAGATCGGCATTAAAGAAGGTCAGGGCACCGGCCGAGCCGATAGTGAGGGCGCCGGTGAGGCTCCCCATGCTCACGCCATTGCCGACAAAGAGATGACCGCCCGTCACTTGCGTGCCACCAATATAGGTGTTGTTACCCAGCAACTCCGCCGAACCGCCGGCGACGTTCAACGCGCCGCTGCCGGAGATCGCTCCGCCGAACGTCATCGTGCCTGAACTGACCAGCAAGGCGTTGTCGAGTATGTTTCCGCTGAGCACATTGAGATCGGCCGGGTTCGGATCGGCAAATGAAAGCGTGCCGGCGTTGATCGTCGTGGTACCGGTGTAAGTGTTGGCGCCTGTGAAGGTGACCGTGCCGGTGCCGTCCTTGACGACGTTGCCGGTACTTGAAATCACGCCGGAATAGGTGCCGTTGAAGGATTGGTTGAAATCGACTGTGCCGTTGTCGATGATCGACGGATCCGTGATCGTCGTCGTATCGCCGGTCAGAGTCATGCCGGTGTTGACCGTCACGACGGCGTTCGCCGGCGACGCAAAACCGGCCGCAGCAATCGTCGCAATCATAAGAACGCGCGGGACTGTTGCGGACAACAAAGTCACGCCACGCAAAGACACGTTGCTCACCCGCGTTGGCCCACCCTGCCCGGCTACACGCCTTGGTCCCAAGACGCTCCGCCTTCCCTATGACGGAATCAACGCGATTTGCTCCGTGTACGTTGTATCTGGTTAAATTGCGGCGGTTTACATTGACCGTGTCTCAAATGCATACGGTGTTGCGCGCGAATCGTCCGCCGAAGCGGGAAATGAAGTAACCGTCGCTCTACTGCGCGCGGCGCAACGCTTCGGCAAGCTCGAGAGTGTGCTGCGCCTGTTTCAGATGCGGCTGATCGAGCATCTTGCCATCGAGCGAAGCAACGCCGGCGCCTGCTGAGAAGGCCGCGACGACTTTCTTGGCATGTGCGACGTCGGCAGGAGACGGCGTGAAGGCGGCATTGATCGGTTCGACCTGGTCGGGATGGATCGCCAGCATGCCGGAGAAGCCTTCGCGCTGTGCCAGGCGCGCGGCATGTTCGAGGCCTTTCGCATCGCGAAAGTCGGCGTGCAGCGTCTCGATGGCATCGACGCCCGCCGCCTTCGCCGCGATCAGGACAAGCGCACGCACCACTTTATGAATCAGGAGGAACTCGCCCTTTTCGTCGCGATTGGTGACGGCGCCGATGGCGGCCGAAAGGTCCTCCGCGCCCCAGCTAAGCGCGACCAGGCGCGGCGGCGGATTGCGATAGTCCTGTAGCGAAAGCACGGCCGTCGGCGTTTCCGTCGCAACCGGCAGGAGCTTGATCGAACGCTGCGCTAAGCCAGCTTGCGTTTCCAGCGTGATCAGGTGGGCGTCCAATGTGAGCAAAGCGTGCGGTCCATCGGGCTTGGGCACGATCAGGCCGGCCGGCGCACACTCCACAACCGCCTTGAGATCCGCAAAACAATCGTCGCTTCCGACCGGATTGATACGCACCCAGATCTCCTGGCGATGCTTCTCCTTCAGAAATTCGCGGGTCAGTTCCCGAGCCTTCACGCGGTTTTGCGGCGCGACCGCGTCTTCGAGGTCCAGGATCAAGCCATCCGCCGGAGATGTTTTCGACTTGGCGAGCTTCCTCTCGCTGTCGGCCGGCACGAAGAGAAGCGAGCGCAGGATCATGTCGGCAAGCCGTCGCTCTCATCCTTCGACGAGCTCAGGATGAGGAGATTAATGCTCGTCCTCATGCTGAGCTTGTCGAAGCAGGAGGACTGCGGTGCATCAGCGCGCTGCGCTTGCATTGCGCGACAACCTCGCCGCGCTGGTTGATGGCGCAATGGAGGAAGAGAACGATGCCTTGCGTCGGTCGCGACTTGCTTTCGCGGACCTCCAGCACTTCGCTCGTCACATGCAGCGTGTCGCCGTGAAACACAGGCTTGGGGAAGACGACGTCGGTCATGCCGAGATTGGCGACCGTGGTGCCGAGCGTCGTCTCGTGCACCGAAATGCCGATCATCAGTCCGAGCGTGAAAAGCGAATTGACGATGCGCTGGCCGAACTCGGTCTTCTTCCCATACTCTTCGTCGAGATGCAGCGCCGCGGGATTGTGGGTCAGCGCCGTGAAAAAAACATTGTCCGCCTCCGTCACGGTGCGGCGGATCGCATGCTCGAACTTTTGTCCGACATGGAATTGTTCGAAATAGAGTCCGGCCATCGACGTCTCGCGGTGTCGTTGTGAGTTTAGTGTGGGCTTGCGCCGACTTCTAGGGATCGCGATAGAGCATGAGCGTCGGTTCGCCTCTATACGTTGTGCGATGCGCGGTGCGGAATCCTGACTTCTCCGCCACACGCAGGGAAGCGATGTTTTCCGGAGCAATAATGCAGGCCATGCGCACTGTGCCGAAATGCGTTTCGCCCCAAGCGAGTGCGGCGCGTACAGCTTCCGTGGCGTAGCCTTGGCCGTGAGCGCGTTTCACAAGCGACCAACCGCACTCAGGCATTCCGATGAGCGATGGAACAATGTCGCGTCGGCCTTCGACAAAGCCGACTTCTCCGACACGCTCGCCGCTCAGCCGCTCTACGACCGACCAGAAACCGAATCCCATCACCATCCATTGACCAAAGTTTCGCAGAAATTTTCCCCAAGCCTCTTCCTCCGAGAGCGGCTTTCCACCGATAAATTTTGTGACATGCGGATCGGCCCACATGGCGGCGTAGGCGGGAAAGTCTTCCAGTACATGTCCGCGTAGAACAAGACGCTCCGTTTCCAGCGCGGGGACGCTCGTTCCCGTCATTCGACGAGCCGGAAGACACCGGACTTTTCGTCCAGGATTTCGAGTTTTCCATCCGCGATCCCGAAGCGCGCGCCATGCAGCCGGAGCGTTCCCGCTTTTACGCGTTCGCTCACAAACGGAAACGTCAACAGATTCTCAAGGCTCAGGCGGATGCAATCGCGCTCCATCGCAGTGTGGCGCTGCGACTCGTCGCGGATGTGGGCCGAAAGACCAAGGGCCGGCGTCAAAAGATCAATCCAGCTGTCGATGAACGGTACGCCTGCAACAAGACGGCCGTCGATCGCAGCCGCGATGCCGCCGCACTGCGCGTGACCCAAAACCAAAATCTCGCGCACTTTCAACTGCACCACCGCGAAGGCGAGCGCGGCGCTGGTGCCGCGATGGCCGCTGTCGGCCTCCAACGGCGGCACGATGCCGGCGACATTGCGGATGACGAAGAGTTCGCCTGGTGCGGCGCTGAAAATCGTTGCGGGATCGGCCCTGCTGTCCGAACAAGCGATGACGAGATATTCCGGGTGCTGGCCGTGATGCGCCAGCTCCTCGTAGTCCGCGCGCTCCTTGGGCCAGCGGCCGGCCTTGAAGGCCCGATATCCTTCGAGAAGGCGTTTCATGCGCGCATCAGCGTTCAATACGACTTGGGCAGATCAAGCACATTCTCCGCAATGAAGGACAAGATGAGCTGCTCGCTCACCGGCGCGATGCGCGGGATCATGGATTCCCGCAACAACCGTTCGATCTGGTATTCCTTCGCATAGCCCATGCCGCCATGCGTCATCATGCTGGTCGTACAGGCATTGAAGGCGGCACGTGCGCCGAGCAGTTTGGCGGCATTGGCTTCGGCGCCGCAAGGCTGTTTTGAATCGTAGAGCGCGGCGGCACGCAGGCAGAGCCACCACGCGCTTTCGAGCGCCATCCAGCTTTCCGCCAGCGGATGCTGCACGCCCTGATTCTGTCCGATCGGCCGACCGAACACGATCCGTTCGCGCGCATATTTGGCGCCGCGCGCCAAGGCATCGCGCCCAAGTCCCACCGCTTCGGCCGCGATCAGAATGCGCTCGGGATTGAGGCTGTCGAGCAGGATACGGAAGCCCTTGCCTTCCTCGCCAATGCGATCTTCGTCCGGCACGAAGAGATCGTCGATGAAGACAGTGTTCGAATCTACCGCAGCACGACCCATTTTCGGAATGCGCCTGACTTCGACTTTCGAGCGGTCGAGGTCGGTGTAGAACAGCGTCATGCCGTCGGTCGGCTTTTTGCCGTCCGCCTTCTTCGCCGTCCGCGCCAGGATCAGGATCTTGTCAGCTTCCTGCGCGGTGGTCGTCCAGATCTTGCGGCCGCGCATGATGTAACCATCATTGGTGCGACGCGCGAAGGTTTCGATACTCGTCGTGTCGAGACCCGCGTTGGGTTCGGTGACGCCGAAGCATGCCTTCTGGTCCCCCTTGATCAGCGGCGGCAGCAGGCGCCGCTTCTGCTCTTCGCTGCCATGCACGACGATG